>Ga0247820_10001719_pt1 | contig 12328 bp, 5 predicted proteins | sample 13C_Glucose_Day1_2_FD_192480 | JGI IMG/M metagenome (GOLD analysis project Ga0247820, IMG submission 192480) | Soil microbial communities from agricultural site in Penn Yan, New York, United States - 13C_Glucose_Day14 | ecosystem: Environmental > Terrestrial > Soil > Agricultural land | place...
GCTGGGAGGCCGTGATGGAGGCCAACCGAGATCGCCTCCTCCGGGACCTCGAAGGGGGTCCACGTCTCGGTGCGGCCGGCGCGGACCTCCGCGAGCGCCTTGTCGACGAAGTGGAGGGCGAGGGCCGCCGTGTAGGCCTGGAAGTAGGTCCTGGCCCGGTTGCGCTCGATGGCGTTGCTCCACTGCGGGATCGTCCACTCGAACGTCACCTCGGGCTTGAGGGCCGTCCGGGGCAGGGTGATGGTCACGCTGTGGCCGGTGGCCTTGACATAGTCCGTGTTCACGAGCCCGGACAGCGCCGTCGACCACAGCCGGGCGATGGGGCCGCCCCCGGTGTCGAGGGCGAGGTGGTCGGTCCCGTCGAACCAGCGCGGCGACATCGTCCAGCTGTACGCGGCATCGAAGTCGCGCTTGGCGGGCTTGGGGAGGGTGTGCTGGTTCCAGGGGTGGCGGATGTCGATCGGGTTGCCGAGCGGGTCCTTGGTGACGAAGACCTCGTGTCCGCCCTCGCCCCAGTCCTCGTAGAAGGAGTGGCCGAGCAGGATGCGAAGACCGAGGTTGATGTCGACGAGGTTGTTGGTGACGAGCTTCCCGTCGACGATGACGCCCGGGGTGACGAACATGTGGTGACCCCAGTCGTCCATCCTCCGGTACGTGAAGTCGCAGACGGCGGGGTCATTGAGCGCCCCCCAGCATCCGAGAAGGACGCGCCGCTCGCCGACGTGCTCGTAACCGGGCAGGGCCTCGTAGAAGAAGTCGAAGAGGTCGTCGTGCAGCGGCACCACCTTCTTCATGAACTCGATGTAGCGCATGAGCCGCGTGAGGTAGTCAGTGAAGAGCTGCACGGTCGCCACGGTCCCCACGCCACCGGGGTACAGCGTGGACGGGTGGACGTGGCGGCCCTCCATCAGGCAGAACATCTCGCGCGTGTAGCGGCTGACCTGGAGCGCCTCACGGTAGAAGTCCCCCTCGAGCGGGTTCAGCGACCGCATGATGTCGCCGATGGTCCGGTACCCGTGGTCAGCGGCGTGCGGCGCCTGGGTGGCGTTCGCCCGCTCGAGAACTCCCGGGTTGGTCTCCTTGACCATCCGCTCGCAGTAGTCCACGCCGACCAGGTTCTCCTGGAAGATGTTGTGGTCGAACATGTACTCGGCAGCCTCGCCGAGGTTGATGATCCACTCCCCGAGGTGCGGCGGGGCGATGCCGTAGGCCATGTTCTGGGCGTAGACCGAGCAGGTCGCGTGGTTGTCGCCGCAGATGCCGCAGATGCGGCTGGTGATGAAGTGGGCGTCCCGGGGGTCCTTCCCCCGCATGAAGATGCTGTAGCCGCGGAAGATCGAGGACGTGCTGTGGCACTCCCGGACCTCCTTGGCCTTGAAGTCGATGCTGGCGTAGATCCCGAGGCTGCCGACGATGCGGGTGATCGGGTCCCAGGCCATCTCGACGACGTCGGTGTCGGCGTGCTGGGCCTCGGCCCTGCGGTTCTGTGTCGTGGTCATGTCCTGCCTCGCCTACCAGGTCCTCGTGTGGCCTGTCGTGAGCGTGCTGCCCTTGGCACGCCACTGGGGCTCCTTGTCCACCGTCTTCGCCGTGATCCCCCGCAGCCGCCGGATGACGGTGCCGTACACGGTGCTCGCGGCCGCTGACACCCTGCTCCCGGGCGGCTCGTCCATGAAGGGCATGAACTTGTCGGGGAAGCCGGGCATGGTGCAGGCGATGCAGATGCCGCCGACGTTCGGGCAGCCCCCGACGCCGTTGATCCACCCGCGCTTGGGGACGTTGCACTTCACCACCGGGCCCCAGCAGCCGAGCTTCACCAGGCACTCCGGCGTGCCGTACTCGGTGGCGAACTGCCCCTGCTCGTAGTAGCCGGCGCGGTCACACCCCTCGTGCACGGTGGCACCGAACAGCCACTGGGGCCGCAGCTGGTCGTCGAGGGGGATCATCGGCGCCTGTCCCGCCACCTGGTAGAGCAGGTAGACGAGCGTCTCCGACAGGTTGTCCGGGTGGATGGGGCACCCGGGGACGCAGACGATCGGCAGGCCCGCCTTGGACTTCCAGGACCAGCCGAGGTAGTCGGGCACCCCCATCGCACCCGTCGGGTTTCCGGCCATCGCATGGATGCCGCCGTACGTGGCACAGGTGCCCACGGCGACGATGGCCGTTGCCTTCGGCGCCAGCCGGTCCAGCCACTCTGACGTGGTCATGGGCTGACCTGTCATCGGGTTGTTGCCGAAGCCGCACCAGTAGCCCTCGGACTTGATCGCCTCGTTGGGGATCGAGCCCTCCACCACGAGCACGAAGGGCTCGAGCTCGCCGCGGTCCGCCTTGTGCCACCACTCGATGAAGGTGTCGGCACCCTGCTCCGGCCCGCACTCGAAGTCGATGAGGGGCCAGTGCACCTGGATCCGCGGGAGGCCCGGCAAGGCCCCCAGCACGATCTCCTCGATGCTGGGCTGGGTCGCTGCGGTGAGCGCGACGGAGTCCCCGTCGCAGCTGAGCCCGCCGTTCATCCAGAGGATGTGGAGCGGCCCGGCCTCCTCAGCCTGAGCCGTCGACTGCTGCCTCTCCGTCGCCGTCGTCATCAGCCTGCCGCCTTCCGTCGCCGAGCGCGCGTGCTTGCGACCACGGTCGGCCCTCGATGGCCGGTCCCCCGACTCCCGCAAGACGCCTCTCCTCCGAGGCTACGACCGCCGCGGACACTTGTGTCCGGTCATTTCTGCGGCAATCCGGGATTCCCGGAATACCGGAACACGCTCTGGGGCAAGGCCTTTCGCGGACGCTCCGGCATGTCTACCGTCGAACCAGGAGGCCCATCTCCGGGGATGGCATGGTCTGTGTTTGCCTGCACCCGGACGGGGTGCGCGGCGAGACCGAGCCGCGGCTGCGCGAGATGCGCCGGCTCACCGAGGTGGTCGGGGAGCAGCGCTGACCCCACCCCACGGGGTCGGGCGGGGTCAGACGTCCGTGGCGCCCAGCAGCATGCGCACCTCGGCGGCCGTGGTGACGGACCCGGTGGCCAGCACGCCGCCTCCCACGCCGCCCTCGTCGGCCAGTCCCGCCGCCACGTCGAGCGCGTCCGGAAGCTCGTGGACGACGGTGACGCGGCCCTCGCCGAAGATGTCGGCCGCCAGCTCTCCGAGCTCCTCCGGCCGCATGGCGCGCGGCGAGGTGGTTCGGGTGACGACGACGTGGTCGAGGACGGGCTCGAGCACCTCGAGCATCTCCGTGGCCGGCTTGTCCCTGAGGATGGCGATGACGCCGACGACACGCGCGAAGTTGAACGAGTCCTCGAGGGCGTTGCGCAGCGCGAGCGCGCCGGACGTGTTGTGGGCGGCGTCCACGATCACCGTGGGCGAGCGCCGGACGATCTCCAGCCGCCCCGGAGATGCGACGGCGGCGAGCCCCGAGCGGACGATCTCGGGGTCGAGTCGCTGCTCCCCGCCGCCGAGGAACGCCTCCACCGCGGCCAGGGCGACGACGGTGTTGTGCGCCTGGTGGGCACCGTGGAGAGGCACGAAGAGGTCGGTGTAGTCGCCGGCGAGTCCGCGGATCGCCAGCTGTTGGCCGCCCACGGCGACGTCCCGGCTGAGCAGCCCGAAGTCGTTGCCCTCGAAGGCGATGCGTGCGTCAACCTCGGCCGCGCGATCCGCGAGGGCCTGCGAGACCTCAGGCTCCTGCACGCCGACGATGGCGAGGGCGTCGGACTTGATGATGCCCGCCTTCTCCCCCGCGATCTCCAGCACGTCGTTCCCCAAGAAGTGCTCGTGGTCGATGGCGATGGGGGTCACCACGGCGACCGAGCCGTCTGCCACATTGGTGGCGTCCCAACCCCCGCCCATCCCCACCTCGATGATGGCGACGTCGACCGGGGCGTCCGCGAACGCGGCATACGCCACGGCGACGATCACCTCGAAGAACGTCATCCTCGGGCCACCTTCGGCCGCCGACTTCGCGTCCACCATGTCGATGAACGGCAGGACGTCCTCGTAGGCGGCCAGGAACCTCTCGGCGGAGATCGGCTCGCCTGACAGGGCGATCCGCTCCCGGATGCTGTGCAGGTGCGGCGAGGTGAACCTCCCCGTCTTCAGGCCCATCTCCCGCAGCAGGGACTCGATGATGCGCGTGGTCGAGGTCTTGCCGTTGGTCCCCGTCAGGTGGATCACGGGGAAGGTCCGCTGCGGGTCGCCGAGCAGGTCCATCACGGCGGCGATGCGGTCCAGGCTCGGCTCGAGGTCGTGCTCGGGCGCCCGGGCGAGGATGGCCTCCTCGGCCAGCCGCATCCGCTTCATGAGGTCGAGGTTGTGCTCCGCCTCGCGGCGTGCAGCGTCAGGTGCAGGGCTCACCCGGCCAGTCTCCCACCCGCCTCACGCTCGCCCCAATCGGCGGCCGCGACAACGGGGGCCCGGACGCCATGCGCCCGGGCCCCGCGGTGTCCTTTGATGCGGGGGCTGTCAGCCCTTGTCGCGCTGGCAGGCGTTGCCGGCGTCGTAGGTCTGACCGCGGTCGACCACGACGTCCTTCTGCGCCAGCACCTTCCCGTCCGCCGTGGAACACGTGAGGGTCCAGGCCTCCTTCACACCGGTGTACGAGGCAGGCGTCGGCGAGCCGAAGACGACCTTTCCGGTCCAGTCGCTGGTCTCGCCGCCTTCGTAGTTCACCAGCTCGACGGTGTACGTGCCCGGCACGGGGTCGATCAGGACAGCCACCTCCGGGTCGGCGAGGCTGGCGGCAGAGGCCACCTGACGTCCCTGCGCGTCGTAGACGTAGACATCCCAGTCGACGCCGGCATCGGGCCACTGGACGCGAACCTCGGCCTTGCCGTTGTCGTAGTCCGGCAGGCCGCCGATCGTGAAGGTGGCGAACTCCGACCCACCAGTCGCAGGCGTGCCCACCGGGTTGGTGAGGTCCTGCTCCGGCTGCGGCTCTGCGAGCGGGTCGCGTCCGTAATGTCCCGCGACATACGGCCGGGTCGACGGGTTGACCGCCCAGCTGAACTCGCCGCCCCGAGAGCGCAGCGAGCTCGTCAGGGTGTCCTCGAACGCGATCGGGTCCGCGACCGTCCCGTCCGGCTGGGTCACCGGGGAGGTCGTCGACTGGAACTGCTTGCGCACGGTGAGCACCCGGCCCGCAGGCGCTGTTCCCGTGATCGTCGAGTGGTATGCCGCGTCAACCGTGGCCTCGGCCATCCGGTAGTACGCCTCGCGGTTGCCGCCCTTGCCGGCGCCGGCTGCGGGCTCGAGGCCGAGGTACTCGGCCACGACGCCGTCCTCGTACGCCGGGTGGAAGCTGTCCGGCCCGATCTCGAACGTGAAGCCGAAGCCACCTGTCTGCCAGTAGCTCCAGTCCTCCGTCGACCCCGAGGTGTCGTACAGCTGGAAGGAGGCCCAGTTGACGTAGTCGTTGGCATCCGTCATCTTCGCGCCGAGCGCCTTGTACATGGGTTCGTCGGGAGACCAGCCGGTCGAGAGGATCGACGGCGGGCGCAGGACGAGGTTGCTGTAGGTGTGGTTGGTGATGAGGTTCGTCACCTGGCGGCCCGAGATGAGCTGGCGGATGTTGTCGCTCTCAGGGGTGTCTCCCGGGGCATCGCCTCGGTAGGTGTCGCTGCTCCAGTTGCTGCTCGCGCCCGGACCGCCCCAGAAGCCGGGGTAGTTGCGGTTGGGGTCCGTGCCCCGCAGCCGCCCGGCCGGGTTGTCGCTGCAGGTGCCGCCGAGGTAGCGCGCGGGCGTGTTGACGGAGATGGAGCAGTTCTTGCGCTTCATCTCGTAGTCGAACAGGCTGAAGTCACCGAGCGGGCTCGCGGAGCGGCTGATGCTGAAGCCGTCGACGTTGACCACCGGGACGATGATCGTGCGGCTCTTCTGGACGACCTTGCGGGCGCGGGCGTCGGACCCGTAGTTCTCGAGCAGGTCGTAGGCGAACTCCATGGTGTGCTCGACGGACGGCCACTCGCGGGCGTGGTGCGCGCCCAGCATCAGGAAGACGGGCTTGCCGTCCTGGATGTTGGCGGCGTCGGTCGTGATCTCGATGCCCCGGACGGGCCGGCCCTCGACGGAGGCGTTCGGCAGGGTGAGGCTGCGGACGAGCCGGGGGTACTTCGCGGCGAGCGCATCGAGCTCGGCGTTGATCTCGTCGAGGGTGCGGTACGAGGTCCGTCCGCTCGGGAGGCCCGAGTCGGCCACGCTGGCGGCATACTTCTTGTCGGCCTCGGCGGCCTTGCGCATCGTGGCGCGCAGGTCAGCGTCCCGGACCGTCCACGTGAAGCCGGCGTCCCGAAGCCGCTGGGCATCGGCGGCGCTGTGCAGGACGACCTCCACGCCGCGCGCGTCCCCGTGCTCGGTGGTGTCGAGGCCCAGGCCGTTGACGCGGCTGCGCTCGGCCTGGCTCGGGGCGTTGACATGCACGACCTGGACTGGTGTGTCGGAGGTGCTGGGCGCTGCGTGCGCGACCGACAGCCAGGCTCCGCTCACGGCGAGCGAGACCGAGGCGGCGCAGGTCAGCGCCGTCTTCGCGGCCCGGACAGGTACAGACTTCATTGGCTGCTCCTTGTGGGGAACGTCACACATTTGACGTATCCGCCCGAGGGTAGGGGTCACCCCAAAGACGTGCCACCGGAAGGACAAAGCGGAGGAATCGGACCTGCCGGGCAGCCTCGGCGACCCGGCTCTGCGGCGGTCCGGCGCCCCCAGAGGCGGAGGACCCGGCGTCCCCGCCAGGTCCTCCTCCCACCGGGGCCGCGGCCCCTCAGCCTTTCCGGGTCAGAGCTTCATCACCTTGATGCGCACGGCCTGCCCGTCGCCGACCGTGGTCTCGACGACGTCGCCCCGCGAGGGCAGCGCCTCGAGCTGGGGCGCCGAGCCGAACTGCGAGGCCAGCGTCTCCTCGACGATGAGCGCCTGGTGGGCCACGGTCGCCTCCCACACCTCCTGGTGACCGGTGACGGTGAGGCTGATCCGGTCGCTGACGTCGAGGCCGGCGTCGCGACGTGCCTGCTGCACGGCACGGACGATGTCGCGGGCCAGCCCCTCTTGGGCGAGCTCGGGCGTGACCTCGGTGTCGAGCACGACGAACCCGCCACCGGGCAACATCGCCGTGGCGCGGGACCCCCCGGCTGCCGCCTCGTCGACGACGGTCTCGAGGGTGTACTCGCCCTCGCGCAACGCGAGCCCGCCGGAGGTGACGGTTCCGTCCTCGGCCACCGACCAGTCGCCGGTCTTGCTGCCCTTGATGGCCTGCTGCACGTCGCGGCCCAGGCGCGGCCCGGCGGCCCGGGCGTTGACCATGAGCCGCTGCGAGACGCCGAAGTCGGCCTGGCTGGCGTCGGAGGCGTCGCGCAGGGTGACCGTGCGGACGTTGACCTCGTCGGCGATGATCGCGCCGAAGTCCTTCAGCGACGCAGCGGCCTCGGCGACGACCGTGAGGTCGCTGAGCGGGAGACGCACCCGAAGGCTGTTGGCCTTGCGCAGCGACGAGGCGGTCGAGCAGATGTCGCGCGCGGTGTCCATGGCCGCCACGAGAGCGTGGTCGGCCGGGAGGTCGGAGGCCTCCGGCCAGTCCGCGAGGTGCACCGAGCGGCCGCCGGTGAGCCCGCGCCAGATCTCCTCGGTCGTGAGCGGGAGCAGTGGCGCGGCCACGCGGCATACGACCTCGAGCGCGGTGTAGAGGGTGTCGAAGGCCGCTTCCGACACGGAGGTGGCGGAGCCCGCGGTGTCCCAGAACCGGTCCCTGCTGCGCCGGATGTACCAGTTCGTCAGCACGTCGAGGAAGCCACGCGTCGAGTCGCAGGCGCCGGCGATGTCGTAGACGTCCAGCTGGCCCTGCGCCTGCTCGACGAACTCGCGCAGCTTCGCGAGCAGGTAGCGGTCCAGCACGTCGGTGGACGCCGTCGACCACTTCGCCGTGTAGCCCCGGCCGCCGCCCGCGGCATTGGCGTAGAGGCTGAAGAAGTACCAGGAGTTCCACAGCGGGATGAGCACCTGGCGCACGCCGTCGCGGATGCCCTGCTCGGTGACGACGAGGTTGCCGCCCCGGAGGATGGGCGAGCTCATGAGGAACCAGCGCATCGCGTCGGCGCCGTCGCGGTCGAACACCTCGCGCACGTCGGGGTAGTTGCGCAGCGACTTGCTCATCTTCTGCCCGTCGGAGCCGAGCACGATGCCGTGGCTGACGCAGGAGCTGAACGCCGGGCGGTCGAAGATCCCGCTGGCCAGCACATGGAGGGTGTAGAACCACCCGCGCGTCTGGCCGATGTACTCGACGATGAAGTCGCCCGGGAAGTGGTGCTCGAACCACTCGGCGTTCTCGAACGGGTAGTGCACCTGCGCGAACGACATCGAGCCAGAGTCGAACCAGACGTCGAGCACGTCCTCGACCCGGCGCATGGTCGACTGCCCCGTCGGGTCGTCGGGGTTGGGTCGGGTGAGCCGGTCGATGAACGGGCGGTGCAGGTCCTTGACCTCCACACCGAAGTCGCGCTCGAGCTCCTCGAAGGAGCCGTAGACGTCCACGCGCGGGTAGTGCGGGTTGTCCGACTTCCACACGGGGATCGGGCTGCCCCAGAAGCGGTTTCGCGAGATCGACCAGTCGCGCGCGTTCTCGAGCCACTTGCCGAACTGGCCGTCCTTGACGTGCTCCGGCACCCAGGTGATCTGGTCGTTGAGCTCGATCATGCGGTCCTTGAACTTCGTCACCTCGACGAACCACGACGACACGGCCATGTAGATCAGGGGCTCCCGGCAGCGCCAGCAGTGCGGGTACGAGTGGTCGTAGGTCTCGCGGCGCAGCAGCACCGTGCCCGTCGTCACCGCACCGTGGTCGCCCTCGCCGCGGGTGGCCGCCTTGAGGTCGTCGATGATGAGCGGGTTGGCGTCGAAGACGTGCAGGCCCTCGTAGTCGATGACGGGGAAGGTGAAGGCGCCGTTGGGGCCGACCGGCACGACGGTCTCGACACCGGCGGCGTCGAGGGTCGCCTTGTCGTCCTCACCGAAGCCGGGCGACATGTGCACGATGCCGGTGCCGTCCTCGGTGGTGACGAAGTCGGCGCCGAGCACCTGGTGGGCGTGGCGGTGGCCCTGGTAGTAGGAGAAGGGCGGCGTGTAGGTACGGCCGACGAGCTCGGACCCCTTGAGCCGCTGGACGACCCGCGCCTCCAGGCCCTCGGGGTCGTCGCCGCCGAGCTCACGCCGGTAGGCCGCCAGCCGGCTCTGGGCGAGCACGTACCGCTGGGACGAGCCGGTGACGTCGGACTCCACCACCACGTAGTCGATGTCGGGGTTCACCGCGATGCCCATGTTGGACGGCAGTGTCCACGGCGTCGTGGTCCAGATGAGGGCCAGCTCGCCGGTCTCGAGCCGGAAGCCCACCGTCAGGGCCGGGTCCTGGCGGTTCTTGTAGACGTCGTCGTCCATGCGCAGCTCATGGTTGCTCAGCGGCGTCTGGTCGTTCCAGCAGTAGGGCAGGATGCGGAAGCCCTCGTAGACCAGGCCCTTGTCGTAGAGCTGCTTGAAGGCCCAGATCACGCTCTCCATGTAGGGCGCGTTGAGCGTCTTGTAGTCGTTGTCGAAGTCGACCCAGCGCGCCTGGCGGGTGACGTACTCGCGCCACTCGTCGGTGTACTTCAGCACCGAGCTGCGGCACTTGGCGTTGAACTCCTCGATGCCGAGCTCGAGGATCTCCTCCTTGGTCTTGATGCCGAGCTGGCTCATCGCCTCGAGCTCGGCGGGCAGGCCGTGGGTGTCCCACCCGAAGCGACGCTCGACCCGCTTGCCCCGCATGGTCTGGTAGCGCGGCACGACGTCCTTGACGTAGCCGGTGAGCAGGTGGCCGTAGTGCGGCAGGCCGTTGGCGAAGGGCGGGCCGTCGTAGAAGACGAACTCGTTGTCGCCGTTCTCGCCGGCCTCGCGGTTCGCCACGGAGGCCTGGAAGGTGCCGTCCTCGTCCCAGTACTCGAGGATGCGCTCCTCGATCTCGGGGAAGCGGGGGCTCGAGGGGACACCGCTGGTGGTCGGGTCGCTGGAGACCTTCGGGTAGGTCATCGTCGGCAGGTCCTTCGTCGCTCGTGGTGCTCGTGGCGTCACTTCCACACGAGGACGACATCGCCGGGTCATGGCCCGGCAGTACCGCGGTACCACCTCGCTTGCCGCACCCGCGGGCTGGTGCCCGCGGCATACGGCCGCTCTTGCCGAAGGCTGTGACGGGCCCACCCGTCCGGTTCTAGTGGGCTCCCGTATGCCGTGTGGCTGGGTGCCGTTCTTCCGGAGGCTCACCGGTGATGGCCGGGTCAACGCCGCTGCCGGCGATTCTACGGGAGGCGCGCCCGTGGTCGCGACGCAGATCCGTGCGGCTGCGTAGGGTGCGGGGGTGGCCTCGATCCCGACCTCCCTCAGCCAGCGGGTCGTCACCGACCCGGACGTCAAGGCGACGTATGCCGTGGACGAGTCCGTGGGCGCCGCGGCGCCCGGGGACTTCGAGGTCGTGCGCGCCCGGGACCTCGGCGACGTCGTCGAGGTCATGCGGCACGCGCACGAGACCCGGACTCCGGTGGTGCCCCAGGGAGCGCGCAGCGCGCTGACGGGGGCCTCAGTGGCCATCGAGGGCGGCATCGTGCTCAACGTCGAGGCCCTCGACACGATCAGCGAGGTCGACGCGCTCGAAGGCATCGCGGTCGCCGGGCCGGGCGTCATCAACGCCGACCTCAAGGCCGCGGCCGCGCAGTCGGGGCTCTTCTACCCGCCGGACCCCGCCTCCTCGGCCTTCTGCACGATCGGCGGCAACGTCGCCACCAACGCCGGCGGACTGTGCTGCGTCAAGTACGGCGTCACCGCCGACTACGTCCGCGGGCTGCAGGTCGTGCTGCCCGGCGGCGAGGTCATCCGCACCGGCCGGCGCACCGCCAAGGGAGTCGCCGGGCTCGACCTGACCGGCCTGTTCGTCGGATCGGAGGGGACCCTCGGCGTCGTCACCGAGATCACCGCGCGGCTGCTGCCTGCTCCCGACCCGGCCCTCACGGTGCTCGGCACCTTCGACTCGCTCGATGCGGCCAGCGAGGCCATCAGCGCCCTGCGCCGGGAGCGGCACCGACCCAGCCTCGTCGAGCTCATGGATGCCGCCTCCATCGCTGCCGTGCAGGCCCTCGCCGACTACGGCTACCCCGGGGAGTGCGCCGCCGCGCTCATCGTCCAGTCCGACAGGCCGGGCCACACCGCCGAGGACGTCGCGCTCTACGCGGAGACCCTCGAGAAGGCCGGCGCGACCGATGTCGCGGTCGCCGACGACGTGCAGGAGGCCGACCTGCTGCTGGCGGGCCGGCGTGCGCTCAGCCCGGCGCTCGAGGCCAAGGGCCCGCGCTTCCTCGAGGACGTCTGCGTGCCGGTCGGCCGGCTGACCGACCTCATCCGGGAGGGCCAGGCCATCGCCGCCCGCCGCGGCCTCGAGATCACCATGTCGGGGCACGCCGGTGACGGCAACCTGCACCCCAGCATCTTCTTCGACGCGGACGACCCGGCCAGCCGCGAGAACGCCGAGGGCGCGTTCGGAGAGGTGGTGGCGCTGGCACTCGAGTTCGGCGGCACGATCACCGGCGAGCACGGTGTGGGCACGCTCAAGGCGAAGTGGCTGGCCCAGGAGCTCGGCGAGCGTGAGCTCGAGCGGCAGCGCGCGGTCAAGGCGCTGTTCGACCCCCACACCATCATGAATCCCGGTCGCGTCTACTGGTCCTGACGCCTTCCCGGCCATTCACCGTGACGGCCGCGACGCCTCGCGCATCAGAAGTCGACTCGCATCACGACACGTCGCAGGGTCGGACGGCTGACCTCGCTGAAGCCGGCGTCGGCGAACACGCTGTCGGTGCCGACGTGGAGCTCTTCCAGGATGGCGTTCGTGGTGGTCATCGGGTAGGCCTCGAGGGCGCGGGCTCCCCGCTCGCGGGCGAAGTCCACCGCGGCCCGCGCGAGCGCCCGGCTGACGCCGCGCTTCCGGAAGCCCGCGCGGGTGACGAAGCAGGTCACGGCCCAGACGCTGTCGTCGGTCTTGTCCTCTGCGCGCCCCTCCCAGGGGACACGGCTGTTCCGCAGCAGGCCCGCGTAGGCGGTGCGCGGCTCGACCGCGCACCAGCCGACGGGCTCGCTGTCGAGGTACGCGACGAGGCCGCTGGTCGGGCCCGACGCCCGATGGCCGCAGTCGGTCTGCTCGCGGAGCCGGTCGGCGCGTTCTTCGGCGGGAAACCCGGCAAAGAACTCCCGTGGCCGCAGCTTGTACCGCTGGCACTGGCACCGGGACGCCGCGCCGCGCGTGCCGAAGACCGTCTGCAGGGCCCCCCAGCTTGCCT
>Ga0247820_10001720_pt1 | contig 12323 bp, 10 predicted proteins | sample 13C_Glucose_Day1_2_FD_192480 | JGI IMG/M metagenome (GOLD analysis project Ga0247820, IMG submission 192480) | Soil microbial communities from agricultural site in Penn Yan, New York, United States - 13C_Glucose_Day14 | ecosystem: Environmental > Terrestrial > Soil > Agricultural land | place...
CATCGCGCCCTGACCATGCTGGGCGCGGCCCGGTTCGAGGCGGGCGATCCCATCGGGGCGGCCTCGGCCTTCCGCCGGGCGCTGGCGATCCAGCCGGACGACGCCCAGAGCTGGGCGCGGCTGGGCGAGAGCCTGGTGCGGGCCAACGAGGGCGCGGTCGGCGGCGACGCCGAGGCGGCTTTCCGCGAGGCGCTGAAGCACGACCCGGATCAGTTGGGCGCGCGTTATTTCCTGGGCGAGGCGGCGCTGAAGCGCGGCGACAGGGCCGGGGCGGCGGCGGTCTGGGGGCCGCTGATCGCGGCGCTGGAGCCGAACGATCCGCGCCGGGCCGAACTGCAACAAAGACTGGGCGGAGCCGGATGAGCCTGCGCCGCAACCCTTCTGTGATGTTCTGACATGAGCTGGCTTCCCAAATCGCCCAAGGCGCGGCGGCGTCTGTGGATCGTGGCTGCGGCGGCGCCCGTGCTGGCCCTGGCGGTCGGCCTGTCGCTGTGGGCCATGAAGGACAATGTCACCTACTTCTTCTCGCCGTCCGAAGTGACCGAGGAAGCCGCGCCGGCGGGCCGGATCATTCGTCTGGGCGGGCTGGTCGAGGCCGGCAGCGTGGTCAAGGGCGCGGACGGGACGGTGGTCTTCGTCGTCACCGACAATGCGGGACGCAGCAAGGTCAGCTATCACGGGGACCTGCCCGACCTGTTCCGCGAGGGGCAGGGGATCGTGGCGCAGGGGTCGTTCCGGCCCGACCGCGTGTTTGAAGCCAGTCAGGTTCTGGCCAAGCACGACGAGACCTATATGCCGCGCGAAGTCGCCGACCGCCTGAAGGAAAAGGGCGAGTGGCGGCCCGAGACCGGCGCAGCCCCGCCAAGCAACGCGAGCCTTAGCCTGTGATCGTCGAACTGGGGGCGTTCGCGCTGATTCTGGCGCTGGTTTTGGCGGTGTTGACCACGGCGCTGGCGACGGCGGGACGGTTGAGGCTCAGCCCGGTGCTGGCGGGGGCGGGCGGCGGAGCGCTGATCGCCTCGGCGGCGGCGACGGCGCTGGCCTTTGCGGCCCTGATCTACGCCTTCGCCGTGTCGGATTTCTCGGTGTCGAACGTGGCCCTGAACAGCCACACCGACAAGCCCATGCTCTACAAGGTGGCCGCCGCCTGGGGCAGCCACGAGGGGTCGCTGGTGCTGTGGTGCCTGGTCATGACCGGCTTCGGCGGGGCGCTGGCGCTGGCGCGCGGCCTGCCGTTCGGGCTGAAGACCTCGGGCGTTGCGGTGCAGGGCGCGCTGTCGACCCTGTTCCTGGCCTTCGCCGTCCTGACCTCCAACCCGTTCGCGCGTCTGAACCCGGCCCCGGTGCAGGGGGCGTCGCTGAACCCCCTGCTGCAGGACCCGGCGCTCGCCATCCACCCGCCGCTGCTCTACGCGGGCTATGTCGGGTTTTCGGTCTGCTTCTCGCTGGCGGTCGCCGCCCTGATCGAGAAACGGGTCGATCCGGCCTGGGGGCGCTGGGTGCGGCCTTGGGCGCTGGCGTCATGGGCCTTCCTGACGGTCGGCATCACGCTGGGGTCCTTCTGGGCCTATTACGAGCTGGGCTGGGGCGGCTGGTGGTTCTGGGACCCGGTCGAGAACGCCAGCTTCATGCCGTGGCTGGCGGGGGCGGCCCTGCTGCACTCGGCCATCGTCACCGAGCGGCGCGGGGCGCTGGCGGGGTGGACGGTCTTCCTCGCCATTCTGGCCTTCACCTTCTCCATGCTGGGAGCCTTCCTGGTGCGCTCGGGCGTGCTGACCAGCGTCCACGCCTTCGCCGTCGATCCGCAGCGGGGGATGATGCTGCTGGCCATTCTGGGCGTGGCGGCGGGGGCGGCCTTCATCCTGTTCGCCTTGCGCGCGCCGGCGATCCGTTCGGGCGCGGCATTCGCGCCGATCAGCCGCGAAGGCGCGCTGGTGCTGAACAACCTCTTTCTGACGGCGGCGGCGGCGACGGTGCTGCTGGGGACCCTGTATCCGCTGATCCTCGAGGGGATTTCGGGAGCGACCATTTCGGTGGGGCCGCCCTATTTCAACGCGACCTTTGTTCCGCTTCTTCTTGTGGCCTGTCTGATCCTGCCCGCGGGGCCTCTGCTGGCCTGGAAGCGCGGCGACCTGAAGGGGGCCTTGCAGCGGCTGTGGCTGGCGGCGGGTCTGGCTCTGGTCGCGGCCCTTGCGGCCTTCGCGCTGTTCGAGCCGAAGAAGGCGATGGCGGCGGCGGGGCTGGGCGTCGGGGCCTGGCTGATCTTCGGCGCGCTGGCGGAACTGGCGACGCGGAGCAAGGCCTTCCGGGCGCCGCTGGCCGAGACCCTGCGCCGGGCCAGAGGCCTGCCGCTGGGGGCCTGGGGCATGACCCTGGCTCACGCCGGTCTGGGCGTCTTCATCCTGGGGGCCGTGGTCGAAACCAGTTTCAAGGCCGAGGCGGCGTCGGCTGTTCCTCTGGGCGGCGAGGTGTCGTCGGGGCCGTGGCGGGTCCGTCTGGACGCGGTCGAGGTGATCGAGGGGCCGAACTATCTGGCCGAGCAGGGGCGGCTGACGGTCATGCCGGTGTCGGGGAACGCGGTCGAGCGCAGCATCACCGCCGAGCGTCGCTTCTTCCCGGCGGGCGGGCAGACGACGACCGAGGTGGGCCTGGACTTCCGCGGGCTGGACGACGTCTATGTGGTCATGGGCGAGCGGGCGGCGACCGAGACCAACGAGCAGGCCTGGACGGTGCGGGTCTATTACAATCCCTGGGCGCGGCTGATCTTCCTGGGTCCGCTGATCATGGCGCTGGGCGGGGTGCTGTCCTTGCTGGACCGGCGGCTTCGGGTCGGCGCCGGATCGCGCAAGAAGGTCGTGGAGGCCAAGGCGTGAGACGGCTGGCTTCTCTGGTCGGGGCGCTGAGCCTGATGGCGGGCGCGGCGATGGCCGAGCCCCCTCCGGCGCCGGATCGGCCTCTGCCCGATGCAGGCCAGGAGGCGCGGGCGCGCGCCCTGTTCACCGACATCCGTTGCGTCGTCTGCCAGCACGAATCCATCGCCGACAGCCCCGCCGGCATCGCCGCCGACATGCGCCGTCTGGTCCGCGAGGAGATCGCGGCGGGCAAGAGCGATCTGGAGGTGCGTCAGGACCTGGTGCGGCGCTACGGCGACTACATCCTGTTCCAGCCGCCGGTGCGGGCGGGGACCTGGCTGCTGTGGTTCGGGCCCTTCGCCCTGGTGCTGGGGGCCGGGGCGGTCTTCGTCTGGCGGTCGCGGCGGCGTCGGGTCGAGGTCGCGCCGTTGACGGACGAGGAAGAGCGGGCGTTGGCGGAGCTGACGGCCGAATCTGACGAAAGCGAGAGCCTTTCGCCGCGATCCTGACGCAAGCGCGCCTCACGGCGACCGCGTATGCAGAACAACCATCGCGAGGGCGTGCATTGGCTTTGGCCATAAGCCCCTATATCCATGGGCGAACGGAGCTTCTGGAGCTCCGGCTTTCAGGACTGCAAGGACGACGATGCTGAAGCGCAAGGAGTTCATTCTGGGGGCCGCGGTCGGCCTGACCTTCGCCGCCGCCGCGACGGCGGGCGGGGTCATCAGCTGGCCGGGCGCGCACGCCGCGCCCGCCGCCCAGGCGACCGGACAACTGGTTCCCTCGGCCGGCGCCGCGGGCCTGGCCTTCGCCCCGCCGCAGGGCGCGCCGCTGAGCTTCGCCGACATCTTCCAGCAGGTCGCGCCCGCCGTGGTGCAGATCGACGTCAAGACGCGTGTCCAGCGTCCGCGCAACCTGATCCAGATTCCCGGCTTGGGCGCCGTGCCGGTGCCGGGCGCGCCCGACAGCTCGGGCGACGGCGAGGACAACTCGACCACGGCGCTCGGCGCCGGTTCGGGCTTTCTGATCTCGGCCGACGGCTTCATCGTCACCAACAACCACGTCGTCGAGAACGCCGAGGAGATCAACGTCAAGTTCAGCGACGGACGCGAACTGAAGGCGCGCTTGATCGGCCGTGATCCCCTGACGGACCTGGCGGTGATCAAGGTCGAGGGATCGGCCTTCCCCTTCGTCTCGTTCGAGGACAAGGCCGAGCCGCGCGTCGGCGACTGGGTCATCGCGGTCGGCAACCCCTTCGGCCTGGGCGGCACCGCCACGGCGGGCATCGTCTCGGCCAAGGCGCGCGACATCGGCGGCAACGAGAACCCCTATACCGACTTCATCCAGATCGACGCCGCCATCAACCGCGGCAACTCGGGCGGACCGACCTTCGACATCTATGGTCGGGTCATCGGCGTGAACACCGCCATCTTCTCGCCGACGGGCGGCTCGGTGGGCATCGGCTTCGCCATTCCGGCGGGCATCGCCAAGGAGACGACGGATCGCCTGATGCGCGGCGAGAAGATCGAGCGCGGCTATCTGGGCGTGACGATCGGCAATCTGACCAATGAGTACCGCGAGAGCCTGGGTCTGCCCGAGGGCACCAAGGGCGCCTACATCACCGACGTGACGGCCGGCGCGCCGGGCGACCAGGGCGGTCTGCAGGCGGGCGACGTGGTCGTCAGCCTGAACGGCCGTGCGATCGAGGGCAGCAATGAGCTGACGCGGGCTGTCGGCGCGGTGAAGCCGGGCGAAACCCTGAGGCTGGAACTGCTGCGCGAAGGCCGCCGTCAGACCATCACGGTGCGCGCGGGCACCCGCCCCGCCAACCTGGGCGCGGCCGAAGCGGAAGCCGGCGACGAGACGGCTCCGGACGCCCCGGCCGCCGTGGCCGGTGAAAAGGTCGAGGGGCTGACCGTGGCGCCGATCAGCGCCGCCCTGCGCAGCCGCTATGATCTGGCGGAGACTGTGCGCGGCGTGGTGGTGACGGCGGTCGAGGCCCGCTCGGAAGCCGGTCGCCTGCGCTTCCAGCCGGGCATGGTGATCGTCCAGGCCAACGGCCGGAACGTGAGCACGGTTCGCGAGCTGCGGGATGCTGTCGAGGCGGCGCGTTCGGCCAACCGCCCCGGCGTCCTGCTGCTGGTGCGGACCACGGCCGGAAACGCGCCGATCGTCCTGCCCTTCGCCAAGTCTGAATAAGGCTTAACTGACGGGATCGGCGGCGATGCGCTAACATCGCCGCCGAATCTATTTCTGGAGGGGTCCATGCGTATTCTTGTGGTCGAGGACGACGCCGAAGCGGCGACCGCAATGGTGCGGGGCCTGTCCGAGGCCGGCCACGAGGTCACGCACGCCGTGGACGGCGCCTTCGGCCTGCTGGAATCGCAGAAGGGCGGCTACGACGTCTATGTCGTGGACCGCATGATGCCGCGTCTGGACGGCGTCGGCATGGTCGAGACGGTCAGGAAAGGCGGCGATCAGACGCCGGTCCTGTTCCTGTCGGCCCTGGGCGAGGTCGAGGACCGGGTGACGGGCCTGAAGGCCGGCGCCGATGATTACCTGGTGAAGCCCTACGCCTTCGCCGAGCTGATCGCCCGGGTCGAGGCCCTGGCGCGCCGTCGCGAAACGGGCGGGGTGCAGACCGTGCTCAAGGTCGGCGATCTGGAGATGAACCTGATCGGCCGCACCGTGCATCGCGGCACGACCGAGATCGACCTGCAGCCGCGCGAGTTCCAGCTGCTGGAGTTCCTGATGCGCCACGCGGGGCAGTCGGTGACGCGCACCATGCTGCTGGAGAAGGTCTGGGAATATCATTTCGACCCCCAGACCAACGTCATCGACGTCCACATCAGCCGTCTGCGCTCCAAGATCGACAAGGGCTTCGACAAGGCCATGCTGCAGACCGTGCGCGGCGCGGGGTACCGGCTGGAAGCGTAAGGCGCTCTTGGTTTTCGATCCTCCCCTGCGCAGCGGGGGAGGGGGACCGCGCGAAGCGTGGTGGAGGGGGCGACCAAAAACGCTCCGCTTGGGATTTTGACGCATGGACGGCGCAAGGATGGAAAAGGATGCGGTTGCCGCCGCCCCCTCCACCGCTTCGCGGTCCCCCTCCCCCGTAAACGGGGGAGGATTGGGTCAGCTCGACCTCCCTCCCCATGAAGGGGAGGGAGAGCAGGAATGAAACTGCCCTCGCTTTTCAGGCGGACGCCGTTTCGGCTGACGCTGCTGTTTCTGGCGCTGTTCGTGGCCACGGCCAGTGCGGTGCTGGCCTATGTCTATGTCGCCTCGGCGTCCGAGGCGCGGGCGCGGGCCGAGGCGGGGGTGCGCAGCGAGGTCGAGGCCCTGACGGCGGTTTACCGGACGCGCGGCGTCGACGCCCTGAACCAGGCCCTGGTGGACCGGACGCTGCGGGGCGGGTCCTATCTCTATCTGCTGATGGACAAGGACCGGAAGACGATCACCGGCAATATCTCGACCTCGCCGCTGGAGCCAGGCGCGGCGGTGCAGGGCGGGCGCTGGGACGACTTTCGCCTGACCGACACCGACGAGGAAGGGAGGGTCCGCAAGCGTCAGGCCATCGGGGTGGAGATGCCCCTGTCGGGCGGCGAGCAGTTGTTCGTCGGCGAGGACATCGGCGACATCGAGGCCTATCTGGCGCGACTGACCCAGGCCCTGTGGGGCGCCATGATCATGGTCCTGGTGCTGGGCGTCGGCGGCGGCTTGTGGATCAGTCGCGGGGTGGAGCGGGCCATGGGCGGTCTGAACCGGGTGGTCTCGGCGGTCCAGGACGGCGACCTGAAGGCGCGGGCTCCGGTGCGTCATTCCGGCGACGAACTGGACGAACTGGGCCAGGGGCTGAACACCATGCTGGATCGGCTGGAGGCCTCGATGGCCTCGATCCGGCACGCCGGGGACGCCATCGCCCATGACCTGCGCTCGCCGCTGACGCGGATGCGGGCCAAGCTGGAGGTGGCCCTGATCGACGCCGAGGCGGGCAAGGTGTCGGGCGTGGACGCCCTGGGCATCGCCCTGGACGAGGCCGACGCCCTGCTGAAGACCTTCAACACGGTTCTGGCCATCGCGCGACTGCAGGCGGGCGGGGCGCCCGATCCCAGGGTGTTCGACGCCGCCGAACTGGCGACCGACATGGCCGAGCTCTATGAGCCGTCGGGCGAGGACAAGGGGCTGGAGTTCTCGGCCGAGATCGAGAAGGGGCTGATGATCGAGGGCAATCAGCCCTTCCTGGCCCAGGCCCTGGCCAACATCATCGACAACGCCATCAAGTATACGCCCGAGGGCGGAGCGGTGAAGTTTCGCGCCCGGCGACGCTCGTCCGGTGAGATCGAGTTCTCGGTCACCGACACCGGGCCGGGGGTGCCGGACGAGGATCGCGAGCGGGTGCTGCAGCGCTTTGTCCGGCTGGACAACAGCCGCACCGAGCCGGGCTCGGGTCTGGGCCTGTCGCTGGTGACGGCGGTGGCCGAGGCGCATGGCGGCCGGGTGCAACTGGACGAGGGGCCGGGGGCCTATGGCGGGCAGGGGCCGGGCCTGCGCGTGGCGCTGGTCCTGCCGCCGGCGAGCGGGACGAACTGATGAGCGAGGCTCTTGGTGGCAGGCTGAAGCCGTGCGGGCCGGTGCGTGACGCCGAGGCGGCGGGGCGCATCCATGAGCGGCTGGCCGAGGCCGCCGATGAGCATGGCTGGCGCGGGGTGCTGGACGCAGCCTGGAGGGCGCTGGAGCCGGTGTTTGCGGCCTCGCCCTATCTGGCCGGGCTGGCGCGGCGCTGGCCCGAGCGGTTGCGACAGATACTGGAGACGCCGCCCGAGACGCGGCTGGCCGAGATTCTGGCGGCGACCGAGGCCGTGGACGGCCCGGCGGACGAGACCAGGGCGCCGCTGCGACATTTGAAGGCCGAACTGCATCTGCTGACGGCCTTGGCCGACCTTGGCGGGGTCTGGGATCTGGATGCGGTGACGGGCGCCCTGTCGCGCTTTGCCGATGCGGCGGCGCAGGCGGCGCTGCGCTGCGTGGCCCATGACCAGAGGCGGCGCGGCAAGCTGATCTCGGCGGCGGATGATCCGCGCGGGCCTGTGCCCGGCCTGTTCGTCCTGGCCATGGGCAAGGGCGGGGCGTTCGAGCTCAACTATTCCTCGGACATCGACCTGTCGCTCTTCTTCGAGCCGGATGTGCTGGAAGGGGCGTTGGCCGAGGGCGTGGAGGCGCAGGGCTTTGTGAACCGTCTGGCCCAGGGTCTGGCGACCCTGCTGACCGAGCGGACGGCGGACGGCTACGTCTTCCGGGTCGATCTGAGGCTGCGGCCCGATCCGTCCTCGACCCCGCCGGTGGTCGCGGCCCCCATGGCCCTGGCCTATTACGAATCCGTGGGTCAGAACTGGGAGCGGGCGGCCTTCATCAAGGCGCGGGTCTGCGCCGGGGACGCGGTCGAGGGGGCGGACTTCCTCAAGGCCCTGGTCCCCTACATCTGGCGGCGCAGTCTGGACTATCAGGCCGTGCTGGACATCCAGTCGATCAAGAAGCAGATCCACGTCCACAAGACCGGCGAGGGGCTGGAGGCGGCGGGCGCCAATCTGAAGCTGGGGCGCGGCGGCATCCGCGAGATCGAGTTCTACGTCCAGACCCAGCAACTGATCCTGGGAGGGCGCGACAAGGGGCTGAGGTCCTCGCGCACGCTGGAGGCGCTGGACGCCCTGACCGAGCGCGGGCATGTGACGCCCGAGGCGCGCGACGAACTGACGGCGGCCTATCATGAGCTGCGCGGTCTGGAACATCGGGTGCAGATGCTGGCCGACGAGCAGAGCCACGTCCTGCCGGTCGATCCCGAGCGCCGGGCCGATGTGGCGGCGCTGGCCCATTCTATGCTGGATGGTCAGGGCGATCTGGCGGCCTTTGACGCCGGGGTCGAGGCGGTGCTGGTCGGGGTCAATCACCGCTATGGCGAGCTGTTCGAAGGCGGCGAGGAGCTGTCGTCGCCCTATGGCAGTCTGGTCTTCACCGGGGTCGAGAACGATCCGGGGACGCTGGAGACCCTGAAGCGGATGGGCTTTTCCGAGCCCGCGACGGTGTCCGACACGATCCGCAGCTGGCACCACGGCCGCATTCCGGCGACGCGGACGGCGCGGGGGCGCGAGCTGTTCACGCGTCTGGCCCCGCAACTGCTGACGGCGGTGGCGAAGACGGGGGCGCCGGATGCGGCCTTCCGCCGGTTCGCGGTCTTCTTTTCGGGCCTGAGCGCGGGCGTGCAGGTCCAGGCCCTGTTCCTGAACCAGCCGAAGCTGTTCGATCTGGTGGTCGGGGTCATGGCCTTTGCGCCGCGTCTGGCGCGGGCGCTGGGGCGTCAGCCGCAGGCGCTGGACGGGGTGCTGGACGCGCGCTTCATGACGGCCCTCGGCACCGACACCGGCGTGGCCGAGCAGGTGGTGCGCGAGGCGCGCGAGGCCGGGGATTTCGAAAGCGCCATGAACGCCGTGCGGCGCCTGCATCGCGAGCAGGCCTTCCGCATCGGCATGCACGTCATCACCGGCCGGACCACGGCCGAGCAGGCGGGGTGGACCAACACCTCCCTGGCCGACGCCTGCATGCAGGGGCTGGCGCCGGCGGCTCTGGCCGAGGCCGAGCGTATGGGCGGGGCCTTCGACGGCGCGGTCGCCGTGGTGGCCCTGGGCAAGGCCGGGTCGCGCGAGATGACGGCGGGGTCGGATCTGGACCTGATGACGGTCTATGCCGCGGCGCCCGAGGCGGTGTCCGCGGTGAAGAGCTGGAGCGCGGACCTCTTCTACGGCCGGTTCACCCAGAGGTTGATCGCGGCCCTGTCGGCCCACACCGCCGAGGGCGGACTGTACGAGGTGGACATGCGCCTGCGGCCGACCGGGTCCAAGGGGCCGGTGTCGGTGCGGCTGGAGGCGCTGGAGGACTACTACGCCACCGAGGCCGACACCTGGGAGTTCATGGCCCTGACGCGCGGACGGCTGGTCTGGGCCAGTGACGCGGCCTTTGGCGCGCGGGTCGAGGCGACGCTGGAGGCGGCGCTGCGGCGGCCGCGTCCGGGCGTGGACGTGGCCCATGATGTTCGGGCCATGCGCGACCTGATGGACCGCGAGCGGCGGCCCAAGGGGTTCTGGGACCTGAAGCTGTCGGCGGGGGCGCAGGTCGATGCGGAGTTCGTCGCCCAGTACCGCCAGCTGTGCGCGGCGGCGGCGGGGGAGCCGCTGACGGTGTCGACGCTGGAGGCGCTGAAGGACGATCCGGTTCTGGCGGAGACCTGGCGGACGCATCAGCAGCTGGGGCAACTGATGGCCTGCGCCTTTGACGGGCGCGGCGATCCCGATGCGGAGCCGGCGGGCTTTCAGAAGCGACTGGCGCAGGCCGTGGGCGCGCCGGACTTCGAGACGCTGAAGGCGCGGCTGATCGATCTGCGTCAGCGGGCGCGGCGGACGTTTGAAGAGTCGCTGCCGGCCGGGATCGACGCCGGCCGCGACGGAAACTGATCCGGGCGGCGTTTCATTTCTCGACAGGGAGTTTTTCGGGCCCCGGCCCGTGGAGACCATCGAGATGAACAAGACCCTTGGCGGCGCGGCCGCCATCGCCTTTCTGACCGCTTTCGGCGGCGTGGCCGTGGCCCAGACTGCTGCGCCCGCCGCGTCGCAGCGCCCGGCGCGCGCGGCCATGGCCCAGCCGGTGACGCAGGCGGACTTTGTCCAGCGACGGGTGGAGCGCCTGCGCGCCGCCGACGCCAATCGTGACGGCACGGTCACGGCCGAAGAAATGCGCGCGGCCGGTCAGGCCAAGCGCGCCGAACGCCGCGCCGCCCTGTTCGAGCGTCTGGACGCGAACAAGGACGGCTCGATCAGCCGGGCCGAGTTCGAGGCGCCGCGCGCGGACGGCCAGCGGGCCGGGAGAGGCGAGCGTGGCCAGCGCGCCGAGCACGCCGGTCGCGGTCATCGCGGCGGCATGCATCGTGGGGCCGAGCGCATGGCGCGGGGCGGCGAAGGCCGTTTCCCGATCGTGATCGCCGAGGCTGAGCGCAAGGCGACCGAGGCCTTCACGCGTCTGGACGCTGACCGCGACGGGACGCTGACGGTCGAGGAGCGCCGTGCGGGCATGGAAGCGCGTCGCGCTGAAATGCGCCAGAAGCGCCAGGAACGGCGCCAGGCGGCTCCGGCGGCGTCGCCTTCGACGCCCGCTTCGGAGTAGGGTGATGTCGGGGAAGGCGGTGCAGCCGTCGGCCCGTTTCGTGAACGGCGAAAGAGGCTGGATTGGCGAAGACCGCCGACCCCGACGAGGAACTGGTGCGGCGCGTGGGTCAGGGCGACCCCGCGGCGATCCAGGCCATGGTCGCTCGCAAGCTGCCGCGCATGCTGACGCTGGCGCAGCGGATGCTGGGCGACGCGACGGAGGCTGAGGACGTGGCGCAGGAGGCGATGCTGAGAGCCTGGCGTCAGGCGCCGCGCTGGACGCCGGGGCAGGCGAAGTTCGACACCTGGCTGCACCGGGTGGGGCTGAACCTCTGCTACGACCGGCTGCGGCGTCGGCGCGAGATCGCGACGGAGGCGCCGCCGGATCGGCCTGACGACGGCCCGGCGCCGGACCGGGGTCTGCTGGCCCTGGAGACCGGGGCGCGGGTCGAGGCGGCTCTGGCGAAACTGCCGGAACGGCAGCGCGAGGCCATTGTCCTGTGTCACTATCAGGAACTGGGAAATATCGAGGCGGCGGGGCTGATGCACGTCAGCGTCGAGGCCCTGGAGAGCCTGCTGTCGCGTGGACGGCGGGCGTTGCGGACGGCGCTGGCGGACATGGCTCCGAACGCGCCGAATGCGGCGAGAGCGGCGAATGGGTAAGGCGGGGGCTGGAACCATGACGATGACGTACGAGCGTTTTGAACATCTGGCCGACGCCTATGGCGGCGACCTGCGGCGCTGGCCCGAGGCCGAGCGCGAGGCGGCGCGCGTGCTGCGGGATGCGGACCCGCGCGCAGCGGCCCTGCTGCGCGAGGCGGACGGGCTGGACGCCCTGCTGGACGCCGCGCCGCGTCCGGTCGCGTCGCACGCCCTGCGCGAGGCGGTGATCGCCGGCGCGGCGGGGGCGGGTCTGCGCGCGCGTCGTCGCGGACCCGGGCCTCTGGCCTGGCTGTCGGGCGCCGGATGGGCGGCGGCGGCCTGCGCCGGGGTGGTGTTCGGGATCAATCTGACCAGCCACATGACCGCCGACGTCCAGGCGGACGCGGTGCTGTATCAAGCCAGCCTGACCGGCGCGGACGACACGGAGGTTCTGGGCGGATGACGTCGCGCAGTTTGAAGATCGCCCTGGCCGTTTCGGTCGCCCTCAACGTCTTCGCGGCGGCCGCCGTCGGCGCCGTCTGGGTGTCGCGCGACAAGATCGAGCACCGCATCGCCGAGGCGCACAAGCCGGGCCGCAGCGAGCCGGTCTGGGACGTGATCGAGCGGATGGACCCGGCCG
>Ga0247820_10001721_pt1 | contig 12319 bp, 7 predicted proteins | sample 13C_Glucose_Day1_2_FD_192480 | JGI IMG/M metagenome (GOLD analysis project Ga0247820, IMG submission 192480) | Soil microbial communities from agricultural site in Penn Yan, New York, United States - 13C_Glucose_Day14 | ecosystem: Environmental > Terrestrial > Soil > Agricultural land | place...
CGTCGCAGGCGACCAGCGGCAGGGCCGCGGGGGCGGCGGCCGGCGGCGGCGGACTGGCGCACCCGGCAGCGAGCGCGACGGCGAGCATGAGCATGGCGATCCCCCGGAGCATCGCGACTCTCCCTTCGGTTGTCCAAGCAGCCTGCAAGCTCCGGCCGCGAAAAATCAAGCGCAAAGCCCGGCGGCGACTGGTGCCGACGGATCCGGCACGGCGTGCGGACGGTGACCCTTAAGATACGCGTCATCCAAGCGCGCCGGCGGAGCCTTTCGCCCGGCCCCCGCGGGCGTGCCGTTCCCCTCCTCGCGGGCGGATGCCGGGTGCGGGACTGCGACTCCGGGGGGCAGGGAGCGCGAGTCGCTCCGTGTGGTGCGGGGGCAGGATCGGAGTTTCTTTCGACCCGGCAGAACCCGGCAGCCCGGTTTGCGTTGCAGGGATACTCTAGCGTGGAGGAGGATGAAGTGAGCGTTCCGGCCGATACGTCCGCCAATGACGAGATTGCTCGCGTCGCTTACGCCATCTGGGAAGCCGAGGGCCAACCGGATGGTCGCGACCATGAACACTGGATGCGCGCCAGGCAACTGATCGAGGAGGGCCGCGCCGAGGAGGAGTTTCCGCAGGCGACGGCGGCGCGCGACGAGGGCGCCGGCGCCCCGCGTCCGGTGCAGCCGGGCTTCGAGGACGCGGCTCCCGGCATGGTTCCGGTGATGAAGGACGAGCCCGGAGCGGAGTTGCGGGAAGGACCCGGCGGCCGCTTCGCCAAGCAGCTCTCCGAGTTGCCCGAGCGGGCGCCGGACGCCGCGTCCGCGGATCACGGGATGCCCGGGCCGCAGGATCCGGATCCCGCGCCGGCCACGAATGCCGGGGGCTACGTTGCGGTCCCGAGCAGCGAGGAAGTTGCCGGGGGGCCGCCGAGGACCACCCCAAGCCACTCGTTCCGGAGCCGCCATCGGCGCCTCGGCAGGCCAAGGTCGCCGCCGCTCCGTGATCCTGCCCGGAGGCCGGGGCCCGGGTTGATGGCGCAACGTGCGATCCGGAAAGGCCGGCAGTGCCTCCCGCCGGGAGGAGTCTGACTTGGCACTCGAGGCCTACCGCGCCAAGCGCGACTTCAGCGCCACCGACGAGCCGGCCGGCACCGACCGGCGCGGCCACGGCGACGCCTTCGTGGTGCAGAAGCACGCGGCGCGGCGGCTGCACTACGACCTGCGCCTCGAGATCGGCGACGCGATGGCGAGCTGGGCGGTGACCCGCGGCCCGAGCCTGGTGCCCGGGGAAAAGCGGCTCGCCGTGCACGTCGAGGACCATCCGCTCGATTATGCCGACTTCGAGGGCACGATTCCCAAGGGTCAGTACGGCGGCGGCGAGGTGATCGTCTGGGACCGCGGCCGCTGGCAGCCCGAGGACGATCCGGTGCGCGGGCTGAAGAAGGGCCGGCTCGACTTCACGCTGGAGGGTGCGAAGCTCAGGGGTCGCTGGCACCTCGTCCGCATGGCCGCGCGCCGCGGCGAGAAGCGCGAGAACTGGCTGCTGATCAAGGGCGGCGATGCGGCCGCCCGCGGCGAGGCCGACCCCGACATCCTCGAGGAGGAGCCAGCCTCGGTGATCTCCGGCCGCACCGTCGAGGACATCGCCGCCGGCAAGCCGGCTCCGAGGAAGCCGGCGGCGAAGGCGAAGGCGGGCTCGCGCAAGGCCCGGGATCCCTTCCCCGGCTTCGTCCCGCCGGCGCTCGCCACCCTGCGGCCGAAGGCTCCGGCCGGTGCCGGCTGGGTGCACGAGATCAAGTTCGATGGCTACCGCCTGCAGGCGCAGATCCGCGGCGGCAAGGTCAGGCTGCTGACCCGCAGCGGCCAGGACTGGACCGCCCGCTTCGGCGCCGCGGTCATCGATGCGCTGGCCGCGCTGCCCGCCGGCACCGCGATCCTCGACGGCGAGCTCGTGGTCGAGGGCCCAGGCGGCGCCTCCGACTTCTCGGCGCTGCAGGCGGATCTCTCCGCCGGGCGCACCGACCGCTTCCGCTGCTATTTCTTCGACCTGCTCTACCTCGACGGCGAGGACCTGCGCCCCGAGCCGCTGGTCGCCCGCAAGCAGCGGCTGGCGGCGCTGCTGCAGGGCGCGCCCGAGCCGCTGCGGCTCAGCGAGCATTTCGACGAGGACGGTGAGGTCATGCTGCGGCACGCCTGCCGGCTCAGCCTCGAGGGGCTGGTCTCCAAGCAGCGTGACGCCGGCTATCCGGTGGGCCGCACCCGCTCCTGGATCAAGTCGAAATGCTCCGACCGCCAGGAGTTCGTGGTCGCCGGCTACATCCCCTCCTCGGTCTCGAAGGATCTCGTCGGCTCGCTGGTGCTCGGCTACCACAAGGACGGCAAGCTCTTGCACGCCGGCCGGGTCGGCACCGGCTTCGGTCGCGAGGTGGCGCGCGACCTCCTGACCAAGCTCCAGCCGCTCGGCCGCAAGTCTCCGCCGTTCCCCGGGAAGCTGACCGCAGACGCGACGCGCGGGGCCGTCTGGGTCAAGCCCGAGCTCGTCGCCGAGGTCGAGTTCCGCGCCTGGACCGCCGACGGCCTGCTGCGCCATGCCGCCTTCCGCGGCCTGCGCGAGGACAAGCCGGCCCGCGAGATCAGCCGCGAGACCGGCCGCGAGACGCCGCCCGAAGCCGCCAGGGCGCCGCGGCCGCAGGTTCGGCTGACCCACCCCGACCGCGTCTACTGGCCGGACGCCGGCGTCACCAAGCAGGGGCTCGCCGACTATTATGCCGAGGTCTGGCCGCGGATGGCGCCCTTCGTCGTCAACCGCCCGGTGGCGCTGCTGCGCTGCCCGGGCGGCGTCGAGAGCCAGTGCTTTTTCCAGAAGCACGCCTGGAAGGGCCTCAACCGCGAGATCCTGACCTTCCGCGACCCGCTCGACGACGACGAGGACCCACTGGTCGCCGTCGACGGCCTGCCGGGCCTCATCGGCCTCGTGCAGGGCGGCGCGCTCGAGATCCACACCTGGCAATCGACGCTCGATGACCTCGAGCACCCCGACCAGATCGTCATGGACCTCGACCCCGGCGACGGGGTGCCCTGGACGGCGGTTCTCGAGGCCGCCCGCGCGGTCCGCCGCCGCTTTGAGGCAGCCGGCCTCGCCGGCTTCGTCAAGACCTCCGGCGGCAAGGGCCTGCACGTGGTCGCGCCGCTGAAGCCGACCGACGCCGCCGGCTGGGAAGCGGTCAAGGGCTTCGCCGCCGCGATGGCCCGCTCGATGGCGGACGAGGCGCCCGACCGCTACGTGGCGACGATCAGCAAGGCGAAGCGCACCGGCCGCATCCTGCTCGACTACCTGCGCAACGGCCGCAACAATACGGCCATCGTGGCCTACGGCGCCCGCGCCCGCCCCGGCGCCGCGGTCTCGATGCCGCTCGACTGGGACGAGCTCGGCCCCGAAATCGGCCCGGCGCACTTCACCGTCGCCAACGCCCCCTCGCGGGTCGCCAACACCCCCGACCCCTGGGCCGACTTCCGCGCCTCCGCCGCGCCGCTGCCGACGGGCCGGCGCTGACCGCGTTCGGGGTTTGATCCCGGGCAGGTGATGAGCGACAGTTCAGCTAGCGTTTCCGGACGGTGCGGATGCCGTGGCCGGTAGAGGCATCGGCCGAGGGGCCCGTCCGGCGAAGGCGGCCGGATATCCGGGCGTGCCGGACTGGCAGCGACGCGTGCCGTCGGCGGTCCGTCGCGTTGCAACCTCCGGCGCCGGTCCCCATTGTCTCCGTGAACCGAGATCCGCGAGGCCCCCCTGCATCGGACCGAGAGCCACCGGCGCGACATCGACGGGCTGCGCGCGGTCGCGGTGCTGCCGGTGATCCTGTTCCACGCCGGCCTGCCGGCCTTCTCCGGGGGCTACCTCGGCGTCGACGTGTTCTTCGTCATCTCCGGCTTCCTGATCACCGGCATCCTCGCCCGCGACCTCGGCGCTGGCCGCTTCTCCCTCGTCCGCTTCTACGAGCGTCGCGCCCGGCGCATCCTGCCGGCGCTGGCCGTCGTGCTGCTCGCCTGCGTCCCCTTCGGCCTCGCCTGGATGTCGCCGCCGCAGCTCGCCGATCTCGCCCGTGGCACCGCGGCCACCGCGCTCTCGGTCTCCAACGTCCTGTTCTGGCGGCAGCTCGACTATTTCGGCCCGGCCGCCGAGCACCTGCCGCTGCTGCACACCTGGAGCCTCGGCATCGAGGAGCAGTTCTACCTGCTGTTCCCGCTGGCCCTCGCCGCGCTCTGGCGCTGGCGCCCGGCGCGGATCGCCGCGGTCCTCTGGCTCGCCGGCGCCCTGAGCCTCGGCCTCGCTGCCTGGACCGCCGCGCGCTACCCCTCGGCCGCCTTCTTCCTGCTGCCCTTCCGCGCCTGGGAGCTGCTCGCCGGCGCCGGTCTGGCAATCGCCGCCCCGGCCGCGCCCCGCGGCGCCGTCGCCGCCCTCGGGCTGGCGCTGATCCTCGCGGCGATGGCCGCGGTTCCGCTCGGCCTGCTGCCGGGAGTGCTGCCGCTGGTCGCCGCCTGCGCCGGCACCGGCCTGGTCCTGCGCTGGTCCGGCCCCGGCTCCGCCGCCTGGCGCATGCTCGCCCACCCGGTTCCCGTCGGCATCGGCCTCGTCAGCTACTCGGCCTACCTCTGGCACCAGCCGATCCTCGCCTTCGCGCGGATCCGCTTCGGCGATGCGCTGCCGGCCGCGACCTTGATCGGGCTCGGCGGGCTGGCGCTGCTGCTCGCCTGGCCGACGTGGGCCTTGGTCGAGCAGCCGTTCCGGCGCGCCCGCGCCGGCTCCCCGGCCCGCACGCTCGGTGCTGCCGGCGCGACCCTCGCCGTGCTGGCCGCTCTCGGCGCCGTCGGCGTCGCCACCGGCGGGCTCGCCGGCCGCCGCTCGCCCGAGGTGCAGGCGATCCTCGCCTCGGTCGCCGACACCAACCCCTGGCGCGACGCCTGCAAGACCGGCGTCACCGATGCCAACCCGGTGCACCCGCGGCCCGGCTGCCTGCTCGACGGCGCCGGGCCGGCCGTTGCCTTCTGGGGCGACAGTCACGCCGACGCGCTGCAGGGCGCGCTGTTCCCGGCGGCCGAGGCGGCCGGCTGGCGCTTCTACTCAGTCACCCGCAGCGCCTGCCCGCCCGCTCCCGGCCTGACCCGCACCGGTCCGGCCGACTCGCCGCTCTGCGACGCCTTCGACCGCGAGGTCGCGCGCTTCGTCGACGAGGCCGGCTTCCGGGTGGCCGTGCTCGCCGCCCGCTGGACGGCCGGCGTCGCCTCCGGTCCGTTCGACAACCGCGAGGGCGGCGTCGAGGGCCGGCCCGGCGACGTCCTCACCCCGATCGGAGCCGCCCCGCGCGACAACGCCGAGCGACAGGTGCTGGTGATCGACGCCTACGTCCGCGGCGTCGAGGCGCTGCTCGACGACGGGCTGCGCGTCGTCCTCGTCTACCCGATCCCCGAGGCGGGCTGGAACGTCCCCGAAGAGCTCGCCCGCCGCCGTGAGGCGAGCCGCGAGCCGGTCACCCTCTCCACCCCGCGCGCCGCCTACGACGCGCGGCAGGCCGCGGTGATCGCCGCCTTCGACGCCATCGACCACCCGCACCTCTGGCGGGTGCGTCCGGCCGAGGTGCTTTGCGAGAGCTTCGTGCCGGGCCGGTGCGTGCAGAGCTTAGGCGACCGGCCGCTCTACTTCGACGAAAGCCACCTCAACAACGCCGGCGCCCGGCTGCTGGCCCCGGCGATCGCCGCGGCGATGGAAGCCGCCCGCCGCGACGTCGGCCTCGCCCGCCGGGCGGCCGGCCCCGATCCGCGGTTCCGGCGGGTCGACTGAGGCTGCATGCCGTCGCCTACGTTGGTCTGGCTTGCGGCTGCCGCCGGAGGGATTAATCTGCCGGCAATAGTCCGGCCGGGGGGGCGTTCGCGCTGCGCCCCGCGGACACCGGGCATCCACCGCTCGGGGGGAAATCTGAAGGAGTGGAGATGCCAATGCTCGATGAGATGCACCAGCCGCCCGCCGAGGTGGTCGCCCGCGCCTACGTGGATGCCGACGGCTACGCCAAGATGTACGCGGCCTCGATCGCCGACCCGGAGGCTTTCTGGGGCGAGCAGGGCAAGCGACTCGACTGGATCAAGCCCTACACCCGCATCAAGAACACCTCGTTCGACTATCACAACGTCTCGATCAAGTGGTTCGAGGACGGCAAGCTCAACGTCTCGGCCAACTGCATCGACCGTCATCTCGCCAGCCGCGGCGACCAGACGGCGATCATCTGGGAGAGCGACGACCCGAACGTCTCCGAGCATATCAGCTATCGTCAGCTGCACGACGAGGTCTCGAAGTTCGCCAACGTCCTGCTGACCATGGGCGTCAAGAAGGGCGACCGCGTAGTGCTCTACCTGCCGATGATCCCGCAGGCCGCCTACGCCATGCTCGCCTGCACCCGCATCGGCGCGGTCCATTCGATCGTGTTCGCCGGCTTCTCGGCCGACGCGCTGCGCTCGCGCGTCGAGGACTCGGGCGCCAAGCTGCTGATCACCGCCGACGAGGCGCCGCGCGGCGGCCGCCGCACGCCGCTGAAGACCAACGCCGACAAGGCGCTCGCCGGCCTCGACGGCGTCAAGCAGCTGGTGGTGAAGCGCACGGGCGGCGACATCCCGTGGGACCCGGAGCGCGACGTCTGGCTGCACGAGGCGATGGAGACCGTCGAGGCGCACTGCGAGCCGGTGGCCTGCGGCGCCGAGGACCCGCTGTTCATCCTCTACACCTCGGGCTCGACCGGCCAGCCGAAGGGCGTCGTGCACACGACCGCCGGCTATCTCGTCTACGCCGCGATCACCCACCAGTACGTCTTCGACTACCACGACGGCGACGTCTACTGGTGCACCGCCGACGTCGGCTGGGTGACCGGGCACAGCTACATCGTCTACGGGCCGCTGGCCAACGGCGCGACCACGCTGATGTTCGAGGGCGTGCCGACCTACCCGGACGCCGGGCGGTTCTGGCAGGTCTGCGCCAAGCACAAGGTGAACATCTTCTACACCGCGCCGACCGCCATCCGGGCGCTGATGGGCCAGGGCCGGGAGTTCGTCGAGAAGCACGACGTGTCGAGCCTGCGCATCCTCGGCTCGGTCGGCGAGCCGATCAACCCGGAGGCCTGGAACTGGTACGACGAGGTGGTCGGCAAGGGCCGCTGCCCGATCGTCGACACCTGGTGGCAGACCGAGACCGGCGGCATCCTGATCACGCCGCTGCCCGGCGCGATCCCGACCAAGCCGGGCTCGGCGACCAAGCCGTTCTTCGGCGTGCAGCCGGTGGTGCTCGACGCCGCCGCCGGCACCGAGATCGCCGAGAGCCCGTGCGAGGGGGTGCTCTGCATCGCCGACAGCTGGCCCGGGCAGATGCGCACGGTCTACGGCGACCACCAGCGCTTCGTCGACACCTACTTCAGCCAGTACAAGGGCTACTACTTCACCGGCGACGGCTGCCGGCGCGACGCCGACGGCTACTACTGGATCACCGGCCGGGTCGACGACGTGATCAACGTCTCCGGCCACCGGATGGGCACGGCGGAGGTCGAATCGGCCCTCGTCGCCCATCCGAAGGTCGCCGAGGCCGCGGTGGTCGGCTACCCGCACCCGATCAAGGGGCAGGGGATCTATGCCTACGTCACGCTGATGACCGGCGAGGAGTATACCGAGGAGCTGCGCAAGGAGCTGGTCGGCTGGGTGCGCAAGGAGATCGGCCCGATCGCCTCGCCCGACCTGATCCAGTGGGCGCCGGGCCTGCCGAAGACCCGGTCCGGCAAGATCATGCGCCGCATCCTGCGCAAGATCGCCGAGAATGACTACGGCGCCCTCGGCGACACCTCGACGCTGGCCGATCCGGGCGTCGTCGACGAGCTGATCGACAACCGGATGAACAAGGCCTGACGCGGCGCCGGGGGAACCGGCGCGTGCCGCGCCGGTGCCTCCGGCGGGAGTATTTGGGGCAAGAGGAAGGCCGGGCTCAGGGTCGGCGCGGCCTGGCCCGGCGGGTCGGCTCGGCGGTGGCCGGGTCCTCCGGCCACGGGTGCTTCGGGTAGTGGCCGCGCAGGTCGCGGCGCACGTCGGCGTAGCTGGTGCGCCAGAAGCCCGGCAGGTCGGCGGTGGTCTGCACCGGCCGCCCGGCGGGCGACAGCAGCTCGACGACCAGAGGCACGGCGCCGGCGCCGACCGTCGGGTGCCGCGTGGTGCCGAACATTTCCTGCAGCCGCACCGACACCGACGGGGCCGTCCCGCCGTAGTCGATGGCGAGCGTGGTGCCGGTCGGCGCGCTGATCGCCGCCGGCGCCAGCCGGTCGAGGCTTTGCCGCCCGTCGCGCCCGAGCCGGGCGTCGAGCGCCGCCGCGAGGTCGACGCGCCCGAGGTCCGACGCCCGGGCCACGCCGGCAAGCCACGGAGCGAGCCAGTCCTCGAGCGCCGCCAGCAGCGCCGCGTCGCCGAAGCCCGGCAGATCGGCCGCCCCGTGCGCCCGCGCCCACTCGACCCGGGCCGCCAGCCGCCGCCCCGCCGGTGTCCAGGGCAAGGCCGCGAGCCCGAGGTCGCGGATGCCGCAGGCCATCGCCGCCGCCATCGCCTCGGGCGGCGCGTCGCGCCAGGGGCGGTCCTCGAGCGCGATCGCTCCGAGCATCAGCCGCTCGCGCGCCACCACCGCCCGCTCGCGGCGCGACCAGACGCAGGCGCGCTCGCGCCGCAGCCGGTCTTGGTGCAGCGCCCGAACCTCGGACTCGGCCACCGGCAGCGCCAGCCTGATCGCCGCCTCGCGCGGGTCGCCGTCGAGGTCGGCCGCCACCAGCAGCGGCGCGGTGCCGAGCGGGTCGGCCTCGGGCAATGTCGCTCCCTTGCCGTTCGCCAGCAGGTAGCGCGGCGCCGTCCCGGGCCGCCGCTGGCCGATGCGGTCGGGATAGGCCAGCGACAGCGCGGCGCCCGGCGACAGGCCGGCGCCGCGGCCGCCGGGCGCCAGCGCCCGAAGCCGGCTCGCCTCGGCTCGCACCGCCGCCAGCGCCGGATCGCCGCGCAGTGCCTCCAGCCGACGCGACAGGTCGGCGCCGGCGCCGCGCAGCGGATCGCGCGCCTCGATCAGCGCGGCCAGGTCGGCCGCCAACGCCCCGGCGCCCTCGGCCGCCGCGACCAGCAGCATGTGCCCGAGCCGCGGATGCACCGGCAGGGCCGCCAGCCGCCGGCCGTGGTCCGTCGCCCGGCCCTGGCCATCGATGGCGCCGAGCGCCGCCAGCAGCGCCCGCGCCTCGGCGAAGGCCGCGGCCGGCGGCGGGGTCAGGAAGGCCATCCCCTCGGGCGAGGCCGCCCCCCAGACCGCCAGCTCGAGCGCCAGCCCGGCCAGGTCGGCGCTGGCGATCTCGGGCGGCGGGAACGCCGCCATCCCGCCCTCCTCGCCGCGGGCCCACAGCCGGAAGCACCAGCCGGGCGCCACCCGTCCGGCCCGGCCGCGGCGCTGCTCGGCTTCCGCCCGGGTTACCCGCTCGGTGACGAGCCGGGTCATCCCCGAGGCCGGATCGAAGCGGGCACGCCGCGCCCGACCGGCATCGACCACCACCCGCACGTCGGGAATGGTCAGCGAGGTCTCGGCGATCGCCGTCGCCAGCACCAGCTTGCGCCCGCGGCCGAGCGGCAGCAGCGCGGCGCGCTGCGCCGCGAACGGCAGGCCGCCGTGCAGCGGCTGCAGCACGACCTCCGGCGGCAGGCGCGGCGCCAGGGCGGCGGCGGTCCGGGCGATCTCGGCCCGGCCCGGCAGGAACACCAGCACGCCGCCCTCGGTGGTGGCCAGCGCTGCGAGCACCAGGGCGGCGGTGGCGCCCTCCAGCCGGTCGCCCGCGGCGCGCGGCCGGTCGAGCCAGCGGGTCTCGACCGGGAACGCCCGTCCCTCGGCGGTCAGCACCGGGGCGTCATCCATCAGCGCCGCGGCCGGGGCCGCGTCCAGCGTCGCCGACATCAGCAGGACGCGCAGGTCGGGCCTGAGCACCGAGCGCGCCTCGAGCGTCAGCGCCAGGCCGAGGTCGGCGGCGAGCGAGCGCTCGTGGAACTCGTCGAAGATAACGCAGCCGATCCCCGGCAGCTCGGGCGCGGCCTGCAGCATCCGCGTCAGGATGCCCTCGGTCACCACCTCGATGCGGCTTCCGGCCCGAGCCTCGCCGCGGATGCGATAGCCGACCCTGGCGCCGACCGGCTCGCCGAGGCTCTCGGCCAGCCGCTCGGCCGCGGCCCGGGCCGCGACCCGGCGCGGCTCGAGCATCACGATCCGACCCGCGACCGCGTCGAGCAGCGCCAGCGGCGCCGCGGTGGTCTTGCCGGCGCCGGGCGGCGCCTGCAGCACCGCCCGGCCGGCCTCGGCGAGGGTCCGGGCCAGCAAGGGCAGCAGCGGCGCGATCGGGAGGTCCGGCCAAGGCACCGCCGGTCACCGTGCCTTGCCGGAGGGCGATCCGTCCGGGTTCGAGGCGAGGCCGCGGGCCATGCGGACCTCGCGCAGCGTCGCGTTCCTATCCGGTCCGGGCCAGCACCGCCTGGCCGAAGTTCGTCGGCGCCTCGATCCGCTCCAGCCGGTAGAGCCCGCCGTCGCTCGGCAGGAAGACCAGCCGAAACGGGAACTCCCGCAGGTCGGCCATGCTGTGCGCCTCGCCCTCGATGCGGGCGAAGGTGCCGGCGCAGACCAGCGCCTCGCCGTCGCGGGTCGGCTTGGCGACCTGCAGCCGCGAGCGGCGCGAACCGTCGAAGACGTCGACCGTGGTGGCGCAGACCTCGTCGGCCGGGGCGGTGCGGAACAGCCGGAAGCCCGCCGAGACCGGGTCGAGCGTGCCGCCCTGCTTCGCCGGGTCGGGGGCGGACTTGCGCGGCGGCTCGACCGAGACGCTGACCGGCACGCCCTGCCGCCAGGCGATCTTGGTGTGCCGCAGCGCCCGCGGCGACTTCGAGACGGCCGTATAGTCGGCCGGCACCACCGTGCCGTTGCCGGCGACCGATCCGGTCGCCTTCCCGTCGAAGAAGAAGTCAAAGAGGCCGGCGAGGCCGGCGGTGTCGATCCGGCTGGTCGCCGAATAGCCGGCCGCCGACTGCTCGGTGGCCATGGTCATCGCCCCGACCCTGATGCCGGCCACCGAGAAGCTGAAGCTCGCCTGATCGGCGGTGGCGAGCGACGGCAGCGCGAGCAGCGATCCGAGGGCGAGCAGGCGGGCGAGGCGTGACATGGGGACCGGAACGAAAGAGGGCGGGACAGGCGGCCCCGGGTATGCCAGACAGGCGGCCGGAGCAAGGGCGAAGGCAATGAAGCTTGCGTGACGAGGCGAACGGAGGACTCGCCGGGCGGATCGCCGCCGGCGACCGGCGGGCGCTGGCACGGGCGATCACCCTGGTCGAGTCGAGCCGCGCCGACCATCGCGCCGCGGCGCGGTCGCTGCTGGCCGCACTGCCCGGGGGGCCGCGGCCGGCGCTGCGCGTCGGGCTGACCGGCACGCCGGGGGTCGGCAAGTCGAGCTTCGTCGAGAGCCTCGGGCTGATGCTGACCGCCGGCGGCGTCCGGCTCGCCGTCCTCGCCGTCGATCCGTCGTCGGCCCGTTCGGGCGGCTCGATCCTCGGCGACAAGACCCGGATGGAGCGGCTGGCCCGCGAGCCGCGCGCCTTCATCCGCCCGTCGCCCAGCCAGGCCGCCCTCGGCGGCGTCGCCCGGCGCACCCGCGAGACGATCCAGCTCGTCGAGGCCTGGGGCGCCGAGGTGGTGCTGGTCGAGACCGTCGGCGTCGGGCAGTCGGAGACCATGGTCGCCGAGATGACCGACGTCTTCGTGCTCCTGATCGCCCCGGGCGGCGGCGACGAGTTGCAGGGCGTCAAGCGCGGCATCATGGAGATGGCCGACCTTATCCTCGTCAACAAGGCCGACGGCGAGCGCCTGGCCGAGGCGAGCCGCACCCGCGCCGATTATGCCGGCGCGCTGCGCCTGATGCGGCCGCGCCCCGGCGACCCGCCGGGCTTCCCGCGGGTGCTGGCGGTCTCGGCGCTGACCGGCGACGGGCTGCACGACGCCTGGACGGCGGTCGAGGCGCTGGCCGAAGGGCGGCGGGCCTCAGGCGCCTGGGAGGCGCGGCGGCGCGAGCAGGCGGTGGCGGCGTTCCGGCGGCTGGTCGAGCAGGGGCTGACGGCGCTGATGCGCGAGGGGACGCACGGTCGGCGCTGGGACGAGCTCGCCGCCGCGGTCGCCGACGAGCGGCTGGCGCCCGACGCCGCCGCAGACGCGCTGCTCGCGGCGCTGGGCCGGGGAGGCTAGCGGCCGGCGTCGGGCGCCAGC
>Ga0247820_10001723_pt1 | contig 12315 bp, 7 predicted proteins | sample 13C_Glucose_Day1_2_FD_192480 | JGI IMG/M metagenome (GOLD analysis project Ga0247820, IMG submission 192480) | Soil microbial communities from agricultural site in Penn Yan, New York, United States - 13C_Glucose_Day14 | ecosystem: Environmental > Terrestrial > Soil > Agricultural land | place...
CTCCTATCTCTCGGCCGCCGAGGTGGCGCAGAAGGCGGTGGACGAATACGGCTATGACAGCGAAGCGGCGCGCGCCGCCGTCTCGGTGAAGGTGGACGAGGACTTCCAGTTCCTGGGCGACGAAACGGCCTACCTGTTCGTGCTGTTCAACCTCATCAAGAACGCGCTGTACTACGTGCGACCGCAGCCGGGCACCGGCGTGGTCATCACCGTCACCGTCAGCCGGCAGCAGGTGAGCGTGCGCGACAACGGGCCCGGCATCCCGCCGGCCGTGCTGGCCACCCTGTTCCAGCCTTTCCGCTCGGTCGGCAAGTCGGGCGGCACCGGGCTGGGGCTGGCCTACTGCCAGCGCGTCATGAAGGCTTTCGGCGGCCAGATCCGCTGCCAGTCGGTCCCCGGCGACGGCACCGAATTCATCATGGAGTTCCCGCCGGCCGGCGAGGAGGCGCGCGAGGCGCATCGCCAGCAGGTGCTGCAGGCCGCGCGCGCCGTGCTGGCCGACAAGCGCCTGCTGCTGGTGGAGGACGACGCCGCCCAGCGCGTGACCACGCGCCACAAGCTGCGCCCGCTGGGCATGGTGATCGACGAGGCGCCGGACGGCCAGCGCGCTCTGGACCTGCTCGAGCGCCATGCCTACGACCTGGTGCTGCTGGACCTGAACATGCCGGTGCGCGACGGCTACCACGTCGCCCAGAAGGTCCGCCAGGGCCAGGTGCCGGCCAACCGCTACGTGCGCATCATTGCCCACACCAGCGAGCCGGCCCACCTGGCGCGGGTGAAGACCCAGCGCGCGGGCATGGACGGCTTCGTTCCCAAGCCCTCGGCCCAGCTGCCGCTGGTGCAGGCGCTGCACAAGGCGATCGAGCAGCGCAGCGCGGCTTCACCGGCCGGCGCCCGGCCGCTGTCGCAGCGCCGCGTGCTGCTGGCCGACGACAGCGCCTACAACCGCCGCGCCGTGGCGGCGTACCTGCGCGAGGCCGGCGCCTCGGTCGTCGAGGTGGACCATGGCGAGGCGGTGCTGCAGTCGCTGCGCACCGACCCCGCCTTCGACGTGGTGCTGATGGACCTGAACATGCCCGGCCTGGGCGGCCTGGACACCTCGCGCGCCATCCGCGCCAGCGACGAAGGCTGGTCCGGCATCCCGATCGTCGCACTCACCGCGCACTCGGACGCGCCGGCGATGCAGGCCGCCCGCGACGCCGGCATGAACGGCTTCCTGGTCAAGCCGGTCGAGGCGCCGAAGCTGTGCCAGGTGATCGCGGAACTCACGGCCGTGCGCCAGGAAGTGCCACCGGCAGCACCGATCGAGCCGCCCACCGTCACCCCGGCACCCGCGCCGGCCGGAGGCGAGGAAGGGCCGCTGCTCAACGTCGCCCGCCTGGAGAGCTACCACCGGCTCGGCCTGCTGGACGAGATGCTGGCCGACTACCTGCCGGAGATCGGCCGGCTGGTCGGCGTGCTGCAGCAGGCCATGGCCGCGCAGGACCTGGGGCGCGCGCAGCAGGCCCTGCATTCGCTGCTGGGCATGAGCGGGGAGGCGGGCGCGCTCGCGCTGTACCAGCGGGTGCGCGGCGTTTACGTTCCGGTGCTGGAGAAGGCCGAATGGCCGCCGCTGGAGCAGTGGCTGCCGGCCGTGCAGGCGCTGGCCACCCGCACCGAACAGGCCCTGCGGGAGTACGGCGCGCGCCACGCCGGGGCTGTCCAGAAGTAGAAGGTTCCCCCATGCCGGACGTTGCACGCGCCATCCTGTTCGTCGACGACGAGGCGCCCTCGCGCAAGTGGTTCGCCCGCTGCTTCGGCGGCGAGTTCGACGTCGCCACCGCCGCCAGCGCCGACGACGCCATGGCCATCCTGGCCAGCCGTCCCGACGAGTTCGCGGCCCTGGTCACCGACTACCGCATGCCCGAGCAGGACGGCATGAAGCTGCTGCGGCGGGTGCAGAGCGACCACCGCCACATCGTGCGGCTGCTGGCCACCGCGTACGCGGAGAAGGACGTCGCCATCGCGGCCGTCAACCAGGGCAAGGTGCTGCGCATCCTCGAGAAGCCCCTGGAGGACGAGCCCACGCGCGAAGCGCTGCGCGAGGCCCTCGCCCTGTACCGCCAGCAGGCGCTGGAGCGCGCGATGAACGAGAGCCGCGCGGCCACGCTGCGCGAGACGCTCGGCTTCCTGGCGCACGAGCTCAACACGCCGCTGGCCACCGTGCGCGGCTGCGTCAGCACCGTCGCCGCACGCGCGCGGCCCGCCGACGGGCGTCCGGGCGTCGCCGAGTTCGAGGAGCACCAGCCCGGCGAACTGCTGGCGGCGCTGGAGCGCGCCGAGCGTCGCGCGCAGTACTGCCAGTCGCTGGTCGCCACTTTCCTGCAGTCGGCACGCGATGCCTATCCGGGCGCCGCGCCGCAGACGGTGAGCGCCGCGGCGCTGGTCACGGCGCTGCTGGACGAGTTCCCGTTCGAGGACTCGGAGCGGCTCTGGGTCACGCAGGAGATCGCGCAGGATTTCCGCCTGCCCGGCCGCCGCGACCTGCTGTACCTCGTGCTTTGCACGCTGATGAAGAACGCGCTGCAGGCGCTGCGCGGCCGCGACCGGCCGCGCCTGCGCATCGAGGCGGGCTGCGACAGCGGCGGCGAGGCCCCGCGCGCGTGGCTGCGCTTCATCGACAACGGCGCGGGCATCCCGCCCGAGGTCCTGACCCGGCTGACGCGAGAGCCGGTCACCACCCGCGCAGGCAGCGGCGGCAACGGCATGGGCCTGATGTTCTGCCAGCGCGTGATGAACGCGGCCGGCGGCTCGGTGCGCCTGGAATCCACGGTGGGCGAGGGCACCACCGTCATCCTGCAGTTCGAGCGCTCGGTGCAGCCGGTGCCCCTGGCCGCTTCGGCCTGAAAGCCCCGACTCCGGGTTGACCGCCGCCCCGATGCGGCGGCGTTCGACTTAGCATCGCGTCTTCCCTACAAGAGCCGTACAAAAGGAGACGCCATGCTCGGCCTGATGCAAAGCCAACCCCTGTTGATCTCGTCGCTGATCGACTTCGCCGAGCGCCACCACGGCGACGGCGAGATCGTCTCGCGCCGGGTGGAGGGCGACACCCACCGCTACGCCTGGCGCGACGTGGCGGCGCGGGCCCGGCAGGTGGCGCATGCGCTGGACGGGATGAACCTGCTGTTCTCCGACCGCGTCGCCACGCTGGCCTGGAACGGCTACCGCCACCTCGAGCTGTACTTCGGCGTCTCGGGCTCCGGCCGGGTGCTGCACACGCTCAACCCGCGGCTGCATCCGGACCAGATCGCCTGGATCGCCAACCACGCCGAAGACCAGGTGCTGTGCTTCGACGCCACCTTCCTGCCGCTGGTGCAGGCCATCCATGCGAAGTGCCCGACCATCAAGCGCTACGTGATGCTGTGCGACAGCGGCAAGCTGCCGCAGGACACGGGCATCCCGGGACTGGTGGGCTACGAGGACTGGATCGGCGGCCAGTCGACCACCTACCCCTGGCCGAGCTTCGACGAGAACTCGGCCTCGAGCATCTGCTACACGAGCGGCACCACCGGCAACCCCAAGGCCGCGCTCTACAGCCATCGCTCGACCCTGTTGCACGCGTACGCGGCGGCGCTGCCCGACGTCATGAGCCTGTCGGCGCGCGACTCGGTGCTGCCGGTCGTGCCGATGTTCCACGTCAACGCGTGGGGCATCCCGTACTCGGCGGCGCTCACCGGCTGCAAGCTGGTGTTCCCCGGCGCCGCGCTGGACGGCAAGTCGGTCTATGAGCTGATCGAGGCCGAGAAGGTCACCTACGCGGCGGGCGTGCCCACCGTCTGGCAGATGCTGCTCGGCCACATGAAGCCGGGCGGGCTGCGCTTCTCCACGCTCAAGCGCACCGTCATCGGCGGTTCGGCCTGCCCGCCCGCGATGATCCACGCCTTCCGCGAGGACTACGGCGTCGAGGTGCTGCACGCGTGGGGCATGACCGAGATGAGCCCGCTGGGCACGCTGTGCACGCTGAAGAACAAGCACCTGGAGCGCTCGGCCGACGAGCAGATGAAGATCCGCCTCAAGCAGGGCCGCGCGATCTTCGGCGTCGACATGAAGATCGTGGGCGACGACGGCCGGGAACTGCCGTGGGACGGCAAGACGTTCGGCGACCTGTACGTGAAGGGCCCGTGGATCGTGCGCGAGTACTTCAAGGGCGAGGGCGGCGACCCGCTGGTGGACGGCTGGTTCCCCACCGGCGACGTGGCCACGATCGACGCCGAGGGCTACATGCAGATCACCGACCGCAGCAAGGACGTCATCAAGTCCGGCGGCGAGTGGATCAGCTCGATCGACATCGAGAACATCGCGATGGCGCACCCCGCGGTGCAGATGGCCGCGTGCGTCGGCATGGCGCATCCGAAGTGGGACGAGCGGCCCATCGTCGCGGTGGTGAAGAAGCCCGGCGCCGAGCTCACCCGCGAGGAGCTGCTGAAGTTCTATGAGGGCAAGATCGCCAAGTGGCAGGTGCCCGACGACGTGGTGTTCGTGGATGCGATCCCGCTGGGCGCCACCGGCAAGATGCTCAAGACGCGGCTGCGCGAGAAGCTGAAGGACTATCGCCTGCCGACCGCGTGAAGGCGGCTTCGATGCGGGCATGTCGCCTGGGCGATAGGGTGCGACGACCTTACGGGCATTCCCTGACGGTTGCTCTGCGTGAAAACTTGTACCCTGCGCCCATTCAAAACCACCCAGGAGACGAGACATGAACTTCGCGCTGAGGCAAGTGACCGTGGCCGGCGTGCTGGCGCTCGCCGGTGCCGGTTTCGCAGTCGCGCAGCAGGCTCCCGCCAAGCCCGCCGCCGCTCCCGCCGCGCAGGCTGCCGCTCCGGCGGGCGGCGGCGCGCTCAAGGGCCAGACCGTGCGCATCGCGTTCATGGATCCGCTGTCCGGCCCGTTCGCCAACGTCGGGCAGAACCAGCTGAAGAGCTGGCAGTTCGTCGCCGAGCAGCTGTCGGGCAAGACCCCGGCCGGCGTCAAGTTCGAGGTGGTCGGCTTCGACAACAAGGGCTCGCCGCAGGAGAGCCTGAACACGTTGAAGGCCGCCATCGACCAGGGCTTCCGCTACGTCACGCAGGGCAACGGCTCGGGCGCGGCCACCGCCATCCTGGACGCCGTGGCCAAGCACAACGAGCGCAACCCCGGCAAGGAGGTCGTGTACCTCAACTACGCCGCGGTCGACCCGGCGCTCACCAACGAGAAGTGCGACTACTGGCACTTCCGCCTGGACGCCGACACGTCCATGAAGATGGAGGCGCTGACCACCTTCATGAAGGACCAGCCCAAGGTCAAGAACGTCTTCCTGATCAACCAGAACTACTCGCACGGCCACCAGGTCGCCAAGTACTTCAAGGACGCCATCGCGCGCAAGCGCCCCGACGTCAAGGTGGTCGGCGAGGACCTGCACCCGATCGGCCAGGTCAAGGACTTCTCGCCGTACGTGGCCAAGATCAAGCAGGCCAACGCCGACACCATCGTCACCGGCAACTGGGGCCAGGACCTCACGCTGCTGGTCAAGGCGCTCAACGACGCGGGCCTGAAGATCCCGATGTACACCTACTACGCCGGCGTGACCGGCACGCCCACCGCGCTGGCGGCCGGCGGGGACAGCGAGGTGTACGTGGTGGCCTACGGCCACGCCAACCAGACGGGCGAGATCGGCAAGCTGGCGGCGGACTTCAAGAAGAAGTTCAACGACGACTACTACACCTACGCCACCTACAACGGCATCCAGCTGCTGGGCAGTGCCATGGCCAAGGCCGGCAGCGCCGATCCGATCCGCGTGGCCAAGGCGATGGAAGGCCTGTCGGTCAAGAGCTTCGCCGGCGACGTGCAGATGCGCGCTTCCGACCACCAGCTGCAGCAGAGCATGTTCATCACCAAGTGGCAGAAGGCCAAGCCGGGCGAGTACAAGGTGGAGAACACCGACTACACCTTCGTGCCCGTCAAGCAGATGGACCCGTACGTGTCCAGCACGCCCACCAGCTGCCAGATGAAGCGTCCGGCGGGCTGATCGCCCGGCGCCCACGACAAGCCGGGTTCCGCCAGCGGTCCCGGCTTTTTTCTTGCCCGCACCTTCCGAGGGTCCATGGAGTTCTTCACGATCTCGCTCCTGAACGGCATCAGCTACGGGCTGCTGCTGTTCATGCTGAGTTCCGGCCTCACGCTGATCTTCAGCATGATGGGCGTGCTCAATTTCGCGCACGCCAGCTTCTACATGCTGGGCGCGTACGCCGCCTTCACCACCGCGCAGCTGGTGGGCTACTGGCCGGCGCTGTTCGTCGCGCCGCTGGTGGTGGCGCTGCTCGGCGCGCTGTTCGAGAAGTACTGCCTGCGCCGGGTGCACAAGTTCGGCCACGTGCCGGAGCTGCTCATCACCTTCGGGCTGTCGTTCATCATCCTGGAGATGGTGCAGCTGGTCTGGGGCACGAGTTCGGTCGACTATCGCGTGCCGGCGGAACTCTCCGGGCAGCTGTTCAACCTGCACGGCATCGCCTTCCCCAAGTACCGCGGCTTCATGATGCTGGTGGCCGTGCTGATGCTGATCTCCATCTGGCTGCTGCTCACCCGCACCCGCATCGGCCTGGTGATCCAGGCGGCGCTGACGCATCCCGAGACCGTGGAGGCGCTGGGCCACAACGTGCCGCGCGTGTTCATGCTGGTCTTCGGCGGCGGTGCGGCCCTGGCGGGCCTGGCCGGCGTGGTCGGCGGCAATGCCTTCGTCACCGAGCCGGGAATGGCGGCCACCGTCGGCTCGGTCATCTTCGTGGTGGTGGTGGTCGGCGGCATGGGCTCGCTGTCCGGCGCCTTCGTCGCCTCGCTGCTGATCGGCGTGATCCAGACCTTCGCAGTGGGCATCGACGCTTCGCTCTCGGGCCTGTTCGGCATCCGCCCGGAGACGTTCGGCTATCCGCTGTGGAAGCTGAAGATCAGCCAGATCGCGCCCATCCTGCCGTACCTGTTCCTGGTCCTCATCCTGATCTTCCGGCCCAAGGGCCTGCTCGGCACGCGGGAGGGTTGAAGCCATGTCCACCTTGACCGATACCCAGTCCCCCGACGCGCGTCGCGAGAACACCGCCACCGGCGTGCCGATGGCGGTGCCCGGTGCCGCGGCGCCGGCCATCCCCGCCGACGCGCCCCACGAGGGCTACTACGAGTTCAAGCCGTACAACATCGGCCGCTGGATCGTCTGGGGCTTCTTCGCCATCCTGCTGATGGTGGCCCCCATGATGTTCACCAGCTCGCTGGCGCACACCATGCTCAGCCAGATGGGCATCGCGATCATCGTCTGCCTCTCGTACAACATGCTGCTGGGGCAGGGCGGCATGCTCAGCTTCGGCCATGCGGTGTATTCGGGCATGGGCTCGTTCCTGGCCATCCACACGCTCAACCTGGTGGCCAAGGGCAACCTGCCGATCCCCGTGAGCCTGATCCCGGTGGCGGGCGGACTCGCCGGCATGCTGTTCGCCGTCGCCTTCGGCTGGGTGACCACCAAGAAGGCGGCCACGCCCTTCGCGATGATCACGCTGGGCGTCGGCGAACTGGTGTGGGCTTCCGCGCTGATGTTCCCCGAGTTCTTCGGCGGCGAGGGCGGCATCTCCAGCAACCGGGTCACCGGTCCCAAGCCGTTCGGCATCACCTTCGGTCCGCAGATCCAGCTGTACTACCTGATCGCGCTCTACACCTTCGTCTGCACGGCGGCGATGTTCGCCTTCACGCGAACGCCGCTGGGCCGCATGCTCAACGCGGTGCGCGACAACCCCGAGCGGGTGGAGTTCGTCGGCTACAACACCCAGGTGGTGCGCTACATCGCCTTCGTGGTGGCGGCCTTCTTCGCCGGCATCTCGGGCGGCCTCGCCGCGCTGAACTTCGAAATCGTCACCTCCGAGGTGGTGAGCGGCCCGCGCTCGGGCGCCTACCTGCTGTTCACTTTCCTCGGGGGCGCGACTTTCTTCTTCGGCCCCATCATCGGCGCCATCCTGATGGTGCTGGCCTTCGTGCTGCTGTCCGAGCTCACCAAGGCCTGGCTGCTGTACCTGGGGCTGGTGTTCCTGTTCATGGTGATGTACGCGCCCGGCGGCATCGCCAGCCTGATCATGATGAACCTGCGCGTGGCCTCCTTCGGCCGATTGCGCGACCTGTGGGTCAGCTACCTCGCCTTGGGCGTCACCGCGCTCATCGTGCTGCTGGGGGCGGCCGGCATGATCGAGATGGTCTATCACCTCAAGCTCAATCCGGCGCTCGGGCCGCAACTGCAGTTCCTGGGCGCCACGCTCGACGCGCACGGCGTCAACAGCTGGTTCGGCTGCGCGTTCGTCATGCTGACGGGCCTGGGCCTGTTCGAGATCGCGCGCCGCCACTTCGTGCAGCAGTGGGGCGAGATCCAGGAGTTCATCGAGAAGGAGATCAAGCGTCGGGAGGCCCTCGCATGACGGCTTCGAACGACTACGCGCTGGAGCTGCGCGACCTTCGCAAGAGCTTCGGCAAGACCGAGATCATCCGCGGCGCCAACCTCACGGTGCGGCCCGGCGAGCGGGTGGCGGTCATCGGCCCCAATGGCGCCGGCAAGTCCACGCTGTTCAACCTGATCAGCGGCCGCTTCGAGCCCACCAGCGGCGACGTGCTGCTCAATGGGCAGCGGATCAACGGCAAGAAGCCGTACGAGATCAACCGCCTGGGTCTGTCGCGCAGCTTCCAGATCACCAACATCTTCCCCAAGCTCAGCGTGTTCGAGAACCTGCGCTGCGGGGTGCTGTGGAGCCTGGGCTATCGCTATACGTTCCTGAAGTTCCTGGCCGACCTGGACGACGCCAACGAGCGTGCCGAGCAACTGCTGGAGATGATCCACCTGCACAAGAAGCGCGACGTGCTGGCCGTGAACCTGACCTACGCCGAGCAGCGCGCGCTGGAGATCGGCATCACCATCGCCGGCGGCGCCGGCGTCATCCTGCTCGACGAGCCCACGGCCGGCATGAGCAAGAGCGAGACGCGCCGCTTCATCGAGCTGATCAAGGAAGTCACCGTGGGCAAGACGCTGCTGACCGTGGAGCACGACATGGGCGTGGTGTTCGGCCTGGCCGACAAGATCGCGGTGGTGGTGTACGGCGAGGTGATCGCCTTCGACACGCCCGAGAAAGTCCGGGCCAACCAGCGCGTGCAGGAAGCCTACCTGGGCTCCCACGTCGCGGACGCTCAAGTCGGAGGCCACTGATGCTGAAGGTCGAGAACCTCCACGCCTTCTACGGCAAGAGCCACGTGCTGCACGGCGTGCAATTCGACGTGCAGCCAGGCGAGATCGTGGCGCTGCTGGGCCGCAACGGCTCGGGCCGTTCCACCACGGCCAAGGCCATCATGGGGATGGTCGACTGCACCGGCACGGTGGACTGGAAGGGCAAGCCGGCGCTGGGCCGCAAGCCCTACGAGATCGCCCACCTGGGCATCGGCTACGTGCCCGAGAACCGCGACATCTTCCCCAAGCTCACGGTGCACCAGAACCTGATGCTCGGCCAGAAGCGCGCCGGCCAGCAGGGGCGCTGGTCGTTCGAGGACATGTACCAGATGTTCCCGCGGCTGAAGGAACGCCAGCACACCGAGGCCGGCGTGCTTTCGGGCGGCGAGCAGCAGATGCTCACGCTGTGCCGCACGCTGATGGGCGACCCCGACCTGATCATCATCGACGAGCCCACCGAGGGCCTGGCGCCCAAGATCGTGGAGCTCGTGGCCGAGTACCTGAAGAAACTGAAGGAACGCGGCATCTCGGTGCTGCTGATCGAACAGAAGCTGACGATCGCGATGGCGATCTCCGACCGCGCCCTCGTCATGGGGCACGGCAGCATCGTCTTCCAGGGAACCCCGGACAGCCTGCGCGCGGACGCCTACACGCGAAAGGAGTGGCTGGAGGTCTGAAGTCAACGTGATCCGTCCAACACCCGCCGTGAGTCCTAGTCGTCCTCCCGACGCGTGGGAGATGCTCCGCCCCGCCGCAGGACAGCCTGCGCGAGGGGAGACGAGCGATGACTCATTGGGACCATCGTCGGCATGGTTGCGAAGCGCCGAGCTCGAAGGAATCGCCAGCGGCGACTAGTCCTGCCGCCGTCTTGTTGGGAGCCGTTCTCGCAGCGCTTCCGTTCATGACGGCATTTGCCGCAGAGACGGACTGCATCGGGGAAAGCGAGGATGGGCGCGCGGTCTGCAGCGCGCCGGACCCCTCCCCCTGGGGGCACGGACTCTGCGACGAGACGGCCGCCTGGGGCTACCGCATCAACGCCTGGTGCGTGGCTTCGGGCGGAACGGTCAATGCGGCGGGCGACTGTGTCGGAGCGACCATTCCCACCACGGAAGCCACGCTCTACTCGAAAGGCCAGACGTTCTCGCAGACCGTGCACAGCAATACCTCGTGCAACGGCACTTACGACTCCGGATGGGGGATCTCCAGCAGTTCGAACTTCTGCTGGTCCGGATCGACGATCACGCAGGACGGCATTGCTATTCGCGAGTTGCGGCACATCAGGTTCACCTGTACGAGCGGCGATGTCGAAGGCATCTCGGCACTCAGAGGGCGGCAGCTGGCGTGTCCGACGGGCACGACGAGCAAGACCTGGAACGGGCAGCAGGTGTGCGTGCACCCCGTCGGTCACTGTCAATGCCGGGGTGGCGAGGGCAATCCGATCCTGCCGGAGACCGGCCAGAAGGTGCAGGTCGAGGACGACGGCATGTTCGATGGCCGGAGGCTTGCGCGCTACTACAGCTCGTTCGGATCCATCTTCGCGCCAGGTTCGAACCTGCAAGCCCAGTCCTTCGGTCCGCGCTGGCACGATGCATTCGACTATCGCCTGCAGCCGATGTCGGGCACCAGCGTGATCGCGGCGCTGAGCCTGCCCAACGGATCGGCCCAGTTCTTCCGCAACGACGGCACTGCCGTCCTCGGTACGGAAACGGGTGGATACCGGATCGTTGCGACGGGCTCCGGTCATGACGTTACGGGCCATGGGGAGCTGCTCCGCTTCGACACCTCCGGAAGACTCGTCATCCTGCAGACCGCGGCGGGTCGCACCTACACCCTCACGTATTCCGACGGAACGGCGACAGGGTCCAATGGGCAGGTCGCAAGAGATGCCAACGACCTGCAGTGGGGAGCGGCCGTTCCGGCGAACCAGCTGATCAGGGTCGAGTCCGACACCGGGCGCATCCTGCGCTACGAGCGCGATGTCGCAGGCAAGATCACTCAGATGCGAGTGGGTGCCGGCGATCCCGTTCGCTACCACTACACCGACATCGACCTTCTGGCCAAGGTTGTCCATCCCGGCGGCCAGGCGCGCCTGTACCACTACAACGAGCCCGCCCAGACCGGCGGGGCGAACCTGCAGTACGCCCTCACAGGCATCTCCGATCTTGACGCCGGTGGGAATCCCGTTCGCTACGCGACCTTCGTCTTCGCCGCGTCCGGGAAAGCGATCTCCACGCAGCACGCCGGTGGATCGAACCGCTACGACCTCCAGTTCGTCCCCGGGAGCCTGCAGACCGTGGTGACCGACCCGCTGGGAACCCAGCGGAGCAAGTCCTTCGGCAGCGTGTCGGGTGTCAGAAAGCTCGTCTCCATCACGCAGCCCTCGGGAAGCGGCAGCGCCGAAGCCAGCAGGACCCTGAGCTACGACGCCCATGGCAACGTCGCGAGTGTCGATGACTTCAACGGGACCCGTACTTGCAGCGGGTACGAGGCCTCGCGGGGCCTGGAAACCGTGCGCGTGGAAGGCTTGCCGGGCGGCCAGCCGTGTCCGGGCCTGGTCGCCACCGGAGCGGCACTCCCCATCGGCAGCCGCAAGACCAGCACGCAGTGGCACGCGGACTGGCCCATGGAAGCCAGGCTGGCGGAGCCTGGCCGGATCACCACCAAGGTCTACCACGGACAACCGGATCCGTTCGACGGCAATGCCGTGGCGAGTTGTGCGCCGCCCACTGCAACGCTGGTCAACGGCCGGCCGATCGCGGTGTTGTGCCGCCGCGTGGAGCAGGCCACCACCGATGTCGATGGATCCCAGGGCTTTTCCGCGCCGCTGCGAAGCGATGTCTCCGCTCGGGAGAACCGGTGGACCTACAACGCCCGGGGACACGTGCTGACGCACGACGGCCCGAGAACGGACGTGAGCGACGTCACGACCCATGCGTACTACCCGGACACGACTGCCGAGCACACGCGCGGTGACCTGCAGAGCGTGGTGAATGCGGCCGGGCATGCGACGCAGTACACGTCCTACGACGGCGAAGGCCGGCTCAGGCGATCGATCG
>Ga0247820_10001726_pt1 | contig 12313 bp, 12 predicted proteins | sample 13C_Glucose_Day1_2_FD_192480 | JGI IMG/M metagenome (GOLD analysis project Ga0247820, IMG submission 192480) | Soil microbial communities from agricultural site in Penn Yan, New York, United States - 13C_Glucose_Day14 | ecosystem: Environmental > Terrestrial > Soil > Agricultural land | place...
CATCTCGGGCAAGCGCCGCCGCTCCTCGACGGAGCTCGTCTCGCACGACGTCGTGACCGACGAGCGGCGGGTGGGCCAACGGGACGGGCACGACGCCGACCTCGCCGCGCGCGACCACATGTGGCGCCTGCTCGTGACGTTGCCACCGCGGCAGCGGGCCGTGCTCGTCCTGCGCTACTACGACGACCTGCCCGACGCGCAGATCGCGGGGGTGCTCGGGTGCTCGGCGGTGTCGGTGCGGGTCGCCGCCCATCGGGCCATGGGGACGCTGCGGGGGGCCCTTCGCCCCGTGGGCGCGGACCACGCCTGAACCGCAGGTATGCCGCGCGGTGCCGGCCACGCGGCATACCTGCGTCTTTGCGACAATCGGAGCCATGCCCCGCGCCAATCGTCGCCGCCGTGACGACGTTCCGCTGAACGTCGAGCGAGCCCTCGGCGGGTTCACGCGACGCGAGGGGTATGCCGGTGGCGACTGGTTCGTCCGCGCCGTCACCGGTGCCGGCGCGTCCCGCGCCTACCTGTGCCCCGGCTGCCAGCAGACCATCGCCGTGGGCACGCCCCACGTGGTCGCCTGGCCGGCCGACGGCATCGGCGGCCTCGACGACCGTCGCCACTGGCACTCACCGTGCTGGTCCGCCCGGGGCCGGCGCCACACCCAGGGGTCGATCCGATGAGCCTGCACACCACCGACCTCGGCGAGCGCGGGTCGCGGGTCGTCTTCTGCCATGGGCTGTTCGGGCAGGGGCGCAACTGGACCCAGATCGGCAAGCAGCTCGCCGGCGAGCACCGGGTGACCCTGGTCGACATGCCGCACCACGGGCGGTCGTCGTGGCCGGAGGAGTTCGACTACGTCGACGTCGCCGACCGGGTCGCCCGGCTGCTCGACGGCGACGACCCGGTCACCCTGGTCGGGCACTCCATGGGGGGCAAGGCCGCGATGACCTTGGCGCTGCGGCACCCCCACCTCGTCGCGCGGCTGTGCGTCGTGGACGTCTCGCCGGTCGACTACGGCGGACGGGCGGGGGAGTTCAGGGGGTACATCGACGCCATGAAGGGGATGGACCTGCCCGCCATCACGACCCGGGCCGAGGCTGACGAGGCGCTCGCCGACGCCGTGCCCAACGCGGCGGTCCGCGCCTTCCTGCTCCAGAACCTGCGCCGCGACGGCGACGGCTGGCGCTGGCAGGCCAACCTCGACGTGCTCGGCCGCGACCTGCCGGTGCTCGGTGGCTGGCCCGCCGAGCAGCTCGCCGGCTCCCCGCCGTACGAGGGACCGGTGCTCTGGGTGGCCGGGGAGACGTCGGCCTACGTCACCGACGAGTACGCCGACGTCATGCAGGGGTACTTCCCGCGGGTGCGGCGCGTCACCATCAAGGGCGCCGGCCACTGGGTCCACTCCGAGCAGCCGGAGACCTTCCTCGAGGTGCTGCGCCGCTTCATCGGTGCGCAGGCCCGGACCGGCCCGCGCTGATCCTCCGACGTCCTGCCCGATAACCCACCCTCATGAGGTGGGATACGGGCCCGCGGCGGCGGGTTCGGGCAACACGTCGTCGGGAGGTCAGTGCCGGCGCTGGCGGGGGAGCAGCACCTCTTCGTAGAGGAGCAGCAAGCCGGCGGCGATGGGAATTGCGAGCAGTGCGCCGAGCAGGCCGAGCAGCGCGGCGCCGGCCAGGGCGGCGACGACGGTCACAGCGCCCGGCACCGACACCGTGCGCTGCATGATGTGCGGCACCACGACGTAGTTCTCGACCTGCTGGTAGACGACGTAGTAGACGAGCGCGATGACCATCTTGCGCGGCTCGTCGAAGACGGCCACCGTGCACACGAGAGCCGCGCCGAGGGTGGCGCCGACCATGGGCACCAGGCCGAGGACACCGACGAGCACGGCCAGCACCGCGGCATAGGGGATGCCGACGATGGTCATCATGACCCAGCTGAGGACCGCGTTGATCGTGGCGACCGCGACCTGGCCGATGGCGTAGGAGCCGGTGCGCCGCATGATCTCCTCGGAGAGGGAGGTCACGCGCGTGCGCCGCGAGGCCGGGACCATGCCGAAGGCCGCGCCCTTGACCTTGGGCAGGTTGGCCAGGAAGAACAGCGTCAGGATCATCACGGTGAAGAACTGGAAGACCCCGGCTACCACCGCCCGCCCCGCTCCGAGGACCCCGCCGAACACCTGGCTCAGGAAGCCGCTGTCGGTGAGGCGCTTGTTGAACTCCTCCGAGATCTTGTCGACGACCTGGTAGTCCCGGTCGACCTCGCGCACGATCGGGCTGTTCAGCACGCTGTCGACGTAGCCCGGTGCCTGCTGCACGAGCTCGGTGCCCTGCTGGATCACGGGGGGCACCACCAGCAGGCCGAGCAGGGTGAAGACGACCAGCACGCCGGCGAAGACGATCGCCACCGCGGCCGGGCGCTTGATGTCGCGGCGGGTGAGGAACTGCACGATCGGGTCGAGTGCCAGGGTGAGGAAGAAGGCGACGACGATCAGGGTCAGGACCGTGCTGAGCCGCCCCAGCAGGTGCCAGAGGCCGAGCGCGATGATGACGCCGAAGGCGCCGACGAAGCCCACGTAGAAGGGCGACTGGCGGTTCAGCGGCCGCCCCGCGGCGCCGAAGCGCCTCCCCTCGCCCTGGCCGGCTCCGGGCACGGAGGGCGTCTCACCGGCCGTCTCGGTGGCCCCCTCCGTCGGGGGCAGCACGCTGGTCAGCAGGTCGCGGGCGAGCTGCTCGTCCACATCGCTGACCTGACCCGGCGCGAGCCCTGACGGGCGGTTGCTCTCGCGGAGTGCCTCGCGCTGTCTGCGCCGGTACTCCTTCCAACGATCCAACATGTACGGACCTCCCGCGGCGAGCCTAGTGCCAGGGGAGGTCCGTCACGGGGTGGGACCCGCTCAGGCGTTGCGGAACCGGTTGATCGCCTCGAGGTGCGCAGCGCGCTTGGCCTCGTTGGCGACGCCGAGGCCCTCCTCCGGGGCGAGGGTGAGCACGCCCACCTTCCCCTGGTGCAGGTTGCGGTGGACGTCGTATGCCGCTTGGCCGACCTCGTCCATGGCGTACGCCTTGGAGAGGGTCGGGTGGATCAGGCCGCGGCTGATGAGGTCGTTGGCCTCCCACGCCTCCCGGTAGTTGGCGAAGTGGCTGCCGATGATCCGCTTGAGGCTCATCCAGAGGTAGCGGTTGTCGTACTCGTGCATGTAGCCGCTCGTCGAGGCGCAGGTGACGATGGTGCCGCCCTTGCGCGCGACGTAGACCGAGGCGCCGAAGGTCTCCCGGCCCGGGTGCTCGAAGACGATGTCGACGTCCTTGCCGCCGGTGAGCTCGCGGATCCTGGCGCCGAGGCGCTTCCACTCCTTCGGGTCCTGGGTGGTCTCGTCCTTCCAGAACGTGTAGCCCTCGGCGTTGCGGTCGATGACGAGCTCGGCGCCCATCGCCCGGCAGATCTCGGCCTTGTCGGGTGAGGAGACGACGCAGACCGGGGTGGCGCCGCCGGCCAGCGCCATCTGGGTGGCGTAGGAGCCGAGGCCGCCGGAGGCGCCCCAGATGAGGACGATGTCGCCGAGCTTCATGCCGGCGCCGTTGCGGGAGATGAGCTGGCGGTAGGCCGTGCTGTTCACGAGCCCGGGGGCGGCGGCCTCCTCCCACGTCAGGTGGTCGGGCTTGGGCATGAGCTGGTTCGTCTTGACGATGGCGAGCTCGGCGAGGCCGCCGAAGTTCGTCTCGAAGCCCCAGATCCGCTGCTCGGGGTCGAGCATCGTGTCGTTGTGGCCGTCGGCGCTCTCGAGCTCGACGGAGAGGCAGTGGGCGACGACCTCCTGGCCCGGCCTCCACTTGTGCACGCCGGGGCCGGTGCGCAGCACGACGCCGGCGAGGTCGGAGCCGACGACGTGGTAGGGCAGGTCGTGGCGCTTGGCGTACTCGGAGGTGCGGCCGTAGCGCTCGAGGAAGCCGAAGGTCGAGACCGGCTCGAAGATCGAGGTCCAGACGGTGTTGTAGTTGATGGCACTGGCCATCACCGCGACCAGGGCCTCGCCCGGAGCGAGCTCCGGCACCGGCACCTCGTCGACGTGCAGGGACTTGCGCGGGTCCTTGTCCCGGCTGCTGAGGCCCTCGAACATGGCGACCTCGTCCTTGTGCACCGTCACGGCGCGGTAGGACTCGGGCACGGCCAGCCCGGCATACGTTTCCTCGGCGCGGTCGCCCGAGAGGATGGCGTCGCGGATCTGCTGCATCAGTGGAACTCCTCAGCCTCAGGGGAATTGAGCGGGCAGTCGATGCGCCGAACCTAGTGCGGCACATGGGGTCCGGGACAGGAGTGAGACAGCGGTCACGCGGTGACCTGCCTCACGGGCTGGGGCCACACGCAGGGCTTCCGCCAAGTGTGGCCGTTGGGCCCCGTCGGACCGCCCGGAGGAGCATGATCGCTGCGTGGCACATCGCGGGGGACACCGAGCGCGGGGGGCCAGTCTGGTGCAGTCGGCGCTGCGCTGGAGGCTCCCGGTCGTCGCGCTGGCCATCGTGGGGATCATCGTGGCTGTGGGTGGTTGGACCGGTCTGGACCGGCCCACGCCGGACCCGATCCTCATCACCCGTCCGGGCTGGTCGGGCCAGGCGTCCTCGCCCGAGGGCCACCCCACGATGGAGGAGCAGGAGTGGCTCGACAGCGGACTCGTGCCCGGGGCCGGAACGCCGTGGAAGGGGATGGTCGCCACCGCCCTGCTCGACCTGCACCGGCTCACCGAGCCCAATGGCGCCGTGCGTGCGGGGGCGGCGGACCGGTGGAGCTATGCCTGGCCACGCGACAGTGCCTTCGCTGCTGTCGCGCTGTCGCGGGCCGGGCACCGGGAGGACGCCATCGACGTCCTGGGCTTCCTCTCGCGCGTCCAGTTCGACCGCGAGGAGGGCTTCGAGGCGCGGTACCACCTGTCCGGGGTCGGTGCCCCCGACGACCGGGAACGGCAGTCCGACGGAGCCGGGTGGGCCCTGTGGGCGCTCGGGGACGTGGAGATGGGGCCCGGGCCGCTCGGGCTGGACCCCGAGCTGCGCGGCCTGCTCGACCGCTGCACCGACCTCATCCTCCGGCTGACCGGGCACGGCGCCGAGCTGCCGCCGCCCTCGCCGGACTACTGGGAGATCCCGGTGGGGCGCACGTCCCTGGGCACGGCCGCGCCGCTGCTGGCGGGGCTGCGGGCCAGCGAGCGGCTCTACGCCGCGCTCGGCGACCGCGTGCGGTCGCTGCAGGCGGGGGCCGCCGCGGACCGCCTGTCGGGCGTGGTCGAGGAGCGGTTCGCCCCGGAGTACGAGCGGTTCGGCCGCCGGGGCGGGCATGACGCGGCGGTCACCATGCTCATGCCGCCCTTCGCCCCCGAGTCACCCGTGGTCGTGGCGGCGTGGGAGGCCTACCAGCGCCAGGCACGCCGCGCCGCTGGGGGGCTCGCACCCGGTGCGGAGTGGAAGCGCGACGGCATCTCCTGGACGCCTGAGACAGCGCTCGTCGCGCTGACGGCCGCCGCCTCCGGGCGCCGTGAGGTGGCCGCCCGCTGGATGGACTGGCTCGACAGCCACCGCACGCCCTGGGGCAGCCTCCCGGAGAAGGTCACCGGGGCGGGGCGGCCCGCCGGACCGGCGCCGCTGGCCTGGACGGCCGCGCTCGTCGTGCTGACCGCCGAGGAGCTCGACGAGACCGGCTGAGCCCCGCGGCGACAGGGCCAGGGTCTCGTGGCCGCGTGTTCCTAGTGGGCCGCGTGCCTGGCGGGCTCGACCAGCTCGACGAGGATGCCACCGGCGTCCTTGGGGTGGATGAAGTTGATCCGGGACTCCGACGTCCCGCGGCGGGCCTCGGGGTAGAGCAGGCGCAGTCCGCGCTCGCGGAGGGTGGCGCTGACGGCGTCGAGGTCCTCGACCCGGTAGGCCATCTGCTGGATCCCCGGGCCGGAGCGGTCGAGGAACTTCGCGATCGTCGACTCGGGCGAGAGCGGTGCGAGCAGCTGGATGTGCGACCCCGAGTCACCCACCGCCATCATCGCCTCCCGGACTCCCTGCTCCTCGTTGACCTCCTCATGGGCGAGCGTCATGCCGTAGGTGTCGCGGTAGAAGGCGATGGCCTCGTCGAGGTCGGCCACGGCAACCCCGACGTGGTCGATGGCTGTGAACAGGTCGGTGGGGACGGCACTCATGCCCGCAGCCTAGGGGTGAGCAGGCGGGCCAGGAATGAGCCGTTGATCACGCCCACCGCGGCCCCGGTCGCCAGCAGGGTGGCCACCGCGAGCAGGATCGCGCGCCACAGGGGCTGCTCACGGGCCACGAGGTCGATGCCGAGGAAGACCAGGGGCATGCCGACCGCCCACGCCAGCATGTTCGCCGGGATCCAGCGCCAGGCGTGCGCGATGTGGCGACGCAGCTCGAGGGCCTGGGCGAAGGCCAGCACCGCGCCGGCGGCGAGACCGAGGGCGGCCGCTGCGAGAAGCACGGCCCCCTGGGGTGGCTCGGTGACGGCGGCCTGGGCAGGGTCGTCGGCGCTGCCGAGCGAGAGGAGGGTCGAGGGGAGCCACCCGAGCACGTATGCCGCGAGCGCCCCCCACAGCGTGGCGAACCACCACCGCCGCGCCCGGAGGGCGGGCAGCCACGGGCGGACTGCCCAGTGCTGGGCGAGGCCGAGGACCGTCGCCTCCACCACGCCGCTGCCGACGGCGACCCCGAACGCGGCCAGGACAGCGGGCACCCCGGCCGGCTCACCGGCATACCGGAAGTAGGCGACGCCGATCAGCCCGGTGCCGCCCAGCCCGACCAGCTCACCGAGCGCGTTGGCTGCCACCCACCGGGGGAGCAGGCCCGGTGCGCGAGCCCTTCCCATGCGGCCAGCGTAGGCGGCGGGATCGCCCGTGACCGCGGCCGAAGGACCCGTCCGCCAGCCCCATAGACTGGCCCTCATGTCCTCACTGTCCCGGGATGACGTCGTGCACCTCGCCGGCCTCGCCCGCATTGACCTCTCCGACGCCGAGCTCGACAAGATGGTCGGCGAGCTCTCGGTCATCCTCGAGTCCGTCGCCAAGGTGCAGGAGGCCGGAGCCGACGACGTCCCGCCGATGTCCCACCCCATGCCGCTGACCAACGTCACGAGGCCCGACGAGGTCCGCCCATCGCTCGAGGTCGAGGACGCGCTCGCCATGGCCCCCGCCTCGGAGCTGCAGCGCTTCTCCGTGCCCCGCATCCTCTCCGAAGACTGACGAAGGACGTTCCCGACCGTGAGCACCGACATCACCCGCGCCAGCGCGGCCGAGATCGCCGATGTCCTCGCGCGCCGCGAGGCCAGCGCCGCCGAGGTCACCCAGGCCCACCTTGACCGGATCGCCGCCGTCGACGGCGAGGTCCACGCCTTCCTCCACGTCGACGCCGAGGGCGCGCTCGCCGCGGCCCGCGACATCGACCGGCGGCGCGCCGCCGGCGAGGAGCTCCACGTCATGGCCGGCGTGCCCATCGCCGTCAAGGACGTCATGGCCACCAAGGGCCTGCCGACCACCTGCGGCTCGAAGATCCTCCAGGGCTGGATCCCGCCCTACGACGCCACGCTCGTGCGCCGGCTGCGCGCGGCCGGGATGCCGATCCTGGGCAAGACGAACATGGACGAGTTCGCGATGGGCTCCTCCACCGAGCACTCGGCCTACGGCCCGACCCGCAACCCGTGGGACCTCGAGCGCATCCCGGGCGGGTCCGGCGGCGGGTCCTCCGCGGCCGTGGCGGCGTTCGAGGCGCCGCTCGCCATCGGCACCGACACCGGCGGATCGATCCGCCAGCCCGCCGCCGTCACCGGCACGGTTGGCACCAAGCCCACCTACGGCGGCGTCTCGCGCTTCGGCCTCGTGGCCCTGGCCTCCAGCCTCGACCAGGCGGGGCCCTGCTCGCGCACCGTGCTCGACGCGGCCCTGCTGCACTCGGTGATCGGCGGCCATGACCCGCTCGACTCGACGTCCATCGACGCGCCGGCGCCGCCCGTCGTCGAGGCCGCCCGCCACGGCGACGTCAAGGGCATGCGCATCGGTGTGGTGAAGGAGCTCGGTGGCGAGGGCTACCAGCCCGGCGTGCGCGCGCGGTTCGACGAGTCGGTGAAGCTGCTCGTCGACGCCGGCGCGGAGGTCGTCGAGGTGTCCTGCCCGAGCTTCGACTACGCCCTCGCGGCCTACTACCTGATCCTGCCGAGCGAGGCGTCGTCCAACCTCGCGAAGTTCGACGCCATGCGCTACGGCCTGCGGGTGCTGCCCGAGGGCGTCGACGACCCGAGTGCCGAGCAGGTCATGGCGGCCACCCGCGACGCCGGCTTCGGCGACGAGGTCAAGCGCCGCATCATCCTGGGCACCTACGCCCTGTCGTCGGGCTACTACGACGCCTACTACGGGCAGGCGCAGAAGGTCCGCACACTGATCTCGCGCGACTTCAACGCCGCGTTCGAGAAGGTCGACGTCCTGCTCAGCCCGACCGCGCCGACCACGGCGTTCCGCCTGGGCGAGAAGCTCGACGACCCGATGGCCATGTACCTCAACGACATCGCGACCATTCCGGCCAACCTCGCCGGCGTCCCCGGCATGTCGCTGCCCTCCGGCCTTGCCGAGGAGGACGGCCTGCCCACCGGCATCCAGATCCTGGCCCCCGCCACCGAGGACGCCCGTCTCTACCGTGTCGGCGCCGTGCTGGAGAAGCTCCTCGTCGACCGGTGGGGCGGACCGCTGCTGACCCAGGCACCCGTGCTGACCGCGAAGGGAGCGTGAGCGGCATGAGCACCGCCACCACCGAGCCCGTTCTGTCCTACGACGAGGCGCTGGAGAAGTTCGACCCGGTGATGGGCCTCGAGGTCCACGTCGAGCTCAACACGCACACCAAGATGTTCTGTGGCTGCGCCACCGGCTTCGGGGCCGAGCCCAACACGCAGGTCTGTCCAGTGTGCCTCGGCCTGCCGGGTGCCCTGCCTGTCGTCAACGAGAAGGCCGTCGAGTCCGCGATCCGCATCGGTCTGGCGCTGAACTGCGAGATCGCGCAGTGGTGCCGGTTCGCCCGGAAGAACTACTTCTACCCGGACATGCCGAAGAACTTCCAGACCTCGCAGTACGACGAGCCGATTGCCTTTGGCGGCTACCTCGACGTCGAGCTCGAGGACGGCACGACCTACCGCGTCGAGATCGAGCGCGCACACATGGAGGAGGACACCGGCAAGTCGCTGCACGTCGGGGGCTCGACCGGCCGCATCCACGGGGCCGAGTACTCCCTGGTCGACTACAACCGCGCCGGCATCCCGCTCATCGAGATCGTCACCAAGCCGATGACCGGCGCGGGGGAGCGAGCGCCCGAGGTCGCGAAGGCCTACGTGTCCACGCTGCGCGACCTGCTGCGCGCCCTCCACGTCTCCGACGTCCGCATGGAGCAGGGCTCGCTGCGCTGCGACGCCAACGTCTCGCTGCGCCCCCGCGCGGCAGAGGGCCAGTCGCAGGACGACGTCCCCCTCGGCATCCGCACCGAGACTAAGAACGTGAACTCGCTGCGCTCGGTGGAGCGGGCGGTGCGCTACGAGATCTGCCGGCACGCGGCGATCCTCGACGCCGGCGGCTCCATCACGCAGGAGACCCGCCACTGGCACGAGGACACCGGCGTCACCACGAGCGGGCGCGAGAAGTCGGACGCCGAGGACTACCGGTACTTCCCCGAGCCCGACCTGGTGCCGGTCGCGCCGACCCGGGAGACGGTGGAGGCGCTGAAGGCGACGCTGCCCGAGCCGCCCGCCCAGCGGCGCAAGCGGCTGCAGGCCGACTGGGGCTTCTCCGACCTCGAGATGCGCGACGTCGTCAACGCCGGCGCGGTCGAGCTCATCGAGGAGTCCGTCGAGGCCGGCGCCACCCCGGCCAGTGCCCGCAAGTGGTGGACCGGCGAGCTGGCCCGTCGTGGCAACGCGGCCGGCAAGGGCGTCGACGAGTTCGGCGTCACGCCGCTCGACGTCGCCGAGCTCGACCGCATGGTCCGCGACGGCCGGCTCAACGACAACATGGCCCGCCAGGTCCTCGACGGCGTCATCGCCGGGGAGGGCAGCCCCCTCGAGGTCGCCGACGCGCGCGGTCTCGAGCTGGTGCAGGACGACGACGCCCTCGAGGCGGCCGTCGACAAGGTCATCGCGGCGAACCCCGAGGTGGCAGAGAAGGTCCGCGGCGGCAAGGTGCAGGCCGCCGGGGCGCTCATCGGCCAGGTCATGAAGGAGATGAAGGGGCAGGCCGACGCCGGCAAGGCACGCCAGATCATCTTGGAGCGGCTCGGCGCCGGCTGACCGGCGCACCTCGACCAGCAGGTCCGTATGCCGCGTGGGCCGGCACCGGGGTGACCTCACCTCTCGGTGCCGGCCCACGGCATACCAGCGGGGTCTCTAGCGGCGGCCGCCGCCCAGCAGCCCGCCGAGCACGTCGGTGATGATGCTGCCGGCGCTCATCCCACCGGGCCCGCCGGACCGGTCGTCGCGGGTGGCCCCGCCGAGGACCTGGCCGAGGATGTCCTGGAGCCCACCGCCCGACCCGCCCTGCTGTTGCTGTGCGCGACCGCTGCCCGTGACCTGCTGGGTCAGCCACGCGAGGACGATGGGGGCGAGCAGGGGGATGAGCTTGGCAATGAGGCCGCTGCTGGCCGAGCCCAGGCCGCCGAGCTGGCTCACCACCTGCTCCTCGTTGTCGCCGAAGATGTGGTGGGCGATCTTCTGGCCGTCACCCTCGTCCACCTCGTCGAGGTCGACTCCGCCCTCGACCAGGGCGCTGTCGTGCTGGCCGAGCGCCTCGGTGAGCGAGGCCGCGCCTGCCGGATCGGCCGCATTGGCCTCCAGGCCGCCGAGCAGGGCGGGGAGAGCCGCGCGGACGGCATCCTCGACCTCGCCGGGCTGGGCGCCGACTCGCGACGCGAGCTGGTCCAGTGGGATGGTGGACAGGATCTCGTCAACGGCCGCCATGAGTGCCCCTCTCCTTGCCGCGCCGGTGTGCCGGCGCGTTCCCGGACGGGCGCCGTGCCCGCCCTCTTCGTCAACGTACCGGCGGAGCTGACCTACCGCAGCGTGGCCTCGGGGATGACGAGGAGGCGGTCGTCGCCGCGGCGGGGAGTGCCGCGCGCCGTGTTGTTCGTCAGGACCCAGAGCCGGCCGTCCGGGCCCACGACGACGTCGCGGAGCCGGCCGTATTCCGCGCGCAGCAGCCGCTCCGGCTCGCCGGCCTGCCCGTCGCGGAAGGGGATCCGCCACAGGGACTCGCCCCGCAGGGCGGCCATGTACACCGTGCCGTCAGCGGTGACGGCAATGCCGCTGGGGGAGGACTCCGGGGTGTCCCACTGACGGAGCGGGTCGACGAAGCGGGACTGCCCGGCGCGGCCCTCGACCTCGGGCCAGCCGTAGTTGCCACCCGGCCGGATGAGGTTGAGCTCGTCCCAGGTGCTCTGCCCGAACTCGCTCGCGAAGAGGCGTCCGCTGCTGTCCCACGCAAGGCCCTGCACGTTGCGGTGCCCGTAGGACCACACCGGGGAGCCGTCGAAGGGGTTGCCCGGTGCGGGTCGTCCCTCGGGCGTGACGCGCAGGATCTTGCCCGCGAGCGAGGAGCGGTCCTGGGCTGACGACCCGTCGCCGGCGTCACCGGTCGCGATGTAGAGGAACCCGTCCGGCCCGAAGGCGATGCGGCCACCGTTGTGGTTGCCGGCCTTGGGGATGCCGGTGAGCACCGCCTGCAGGTTGCGAGCCCGCCCGTCCGCGAAGGTCATGCGCACGACGCGGTTGTCGTCGCGGGCCGTGAGGTAGAGGAAGATCGAGCCGTCGCTCTCGAACTCGGGGGAGACGGCGACGCCGAGCAGGCCACCCTCCCCGCCGGGGTCGACCCCGGGTACCGTGCCGAGCCGCACGGGCGCAGCCCCCTCCCGAACGTGGAACAGCGCGGCCTCGTCACGGGTCGTCAGCAGGGCCGAGCCGTCGGGGAGGAAGGCCAGGCCCCACGGGACGTCGAGCCCGTCCGCGACGGTGACCCGGCGCGTCGGCGGCCGCGTTGTGGGGGCGGCGGACGTGGGTGCCGAGGTGCTGGGGCTGGACGACGTCGGAGCGGGTCCTGCTGAGGAGGTCGTGGTGGCGACGCTCGGGGCTGCCACGGACGGGCCGGCGCCGTCCTCGGGGCCGGCCGAGGAACCCGTGCACCCCGTGAGCGCAACGAGCACGGCCAGGACGGCGGGCGGCTTCATGCTTCATTCTGACGTGCGGGAGGCCCGCCTGCCCCCGTTCTCGGGGACGTGCGGGAGGCCCGCCTGCCCCCGTTCTCGTGGAC
>Ga0247820_10001728_pt1 | contig 12310 bp, 10 predicted proteins | sample 13C_Glucose_Day1_2_FD_192480 | JGI IMG/M metagenome (GOLD analysis project Ga0247820, IMG submission 192480) | Soil microbial communities from agricultural site in Penn Yan, New York, United States - 13C_Glucose_Day14 | ecosystem: Environmental > Terrestrial > Soil > Agricultural land | place...
CAGCCGAACGCAGCCTTCGGCAGCTGCTACGCAAGCCAGCGCCTATCTTGTAGCAGCTGCCGAAGGCTGCGTTCGGCTGCGAAGCAGACGCCATCGGTGGCTGGACCATACGACTGCTCCGCAGCCGGACGCAGGCTGCTACGAAACTGTGTAGGAACGGGTTCGTTGTTCCAACAGATAGACCATCAGGCACGCATACAGCGTTACACCGATAAACAGCGCCATGCGGACCGCGAATGCAGTCTGTACGTCTTTGCCTGAGGTACTGTCCTGCACCGATTGGCCCAGCAGGATAATCAGGGTCATCAGGCTGTTGAGCCAGAATCCCGGGCTCAGGCGTCCGGGCTTCAGGCCGTAGAGCTTGCGCGCCACGATCAGGGCGAACAGCAGCATCCATAAAAAGAACATCCACAGGTGCACGAACAGGCTCAGCGCGTTCCAGAACAGGAAGGCCAGCAGGCCGCCGAGCAGGGTCGAACCGATCAGCTCGCGGGCGGCGTTGCGCGCGCTGGTCGTCTCGCTCTGCTGTCCGAGGTTGACGGCCTTGAGCACGATCGGCAGGTACGTGGTCGGATCGATCAACGCCAGCAAGAAGGCCGGGATTACGATCAGCGTGGCACGCAATGCCACCCGGTCGACTTCGCTCGCTGGAAAAATCGGCGGGGCGGGCGGCGGTGGGGCGTTGGCCGGTTCAGGGAATAACCAATGGCTGAACATGCCGACGACCACGGCGAGAATCAGTCCTGCCACCATGGCCTTGATGACCATCACCGCAAGACCAAAATCAGCCACGCCCGCCGAAGAGATCATGGTCAGGCCGATCACCAGAAACGTAACGATCAGGTTACTGCCGCCGCGCAAGCCAAACCGAAAAACCACAAATAAACACAGGCCGATGACCAGCACCCCGCTGTTGGGGTAGTACCGTAGCAGCGGGATCATCAGCAGGCCGGTGCCGGTGGTCAGCATCGCCGCCAGCGCCAACACCACCGCGGCCTTGAGCGGTAGCGGGCGATTGGCGGACGCCAGCACCAGCGCGCACAACACCGGCGCCAGAAACGGGATCGGCAGCGCCAGGCCAAAACTGACCGCCAGGCACACGGACGTGCCAGTGGCCAGGCGCAATGCACGCTGCGCCCTCGGCGTGCGTTGTGGCCTAGTAAACATACGACAGCCAGCTCATCAGTCGCAGGAACACCCGGCCCAGCGGGTTCAACAGGTTGCCTTCGGAAGGAAACGCCATCACTTCCGCCTGACCGCCCGCGCGAATGCCGCGGTTGTCACGCAGCATCGCCAGCGACTCCGGGGAAAACTCGATGATCACCGGAAAACGCTGGGCCGGACGCAGCCAGTCACGGCTGTTCTGCACGGTCGGCAGGCTGCCGGGCGCGGCGGGTTGGCCAACGCTGACGCCGTAGCCGATGCTGCGGATACGCCCCTGGAACACTTCGCCGGGCAGGGCATCGAGCACAATCGATACCGGCGTTTCGGGCTTGACCAGACCGAGATTGTTTTCGGTCATGTCGGCGCTGATCCACACATCGTGGATGGCAATCAGGGTCATGACCGGGTTGCCGGCAGCGGCAAACTGGCCGACGTCGGTGCGCAAGTCGGTGATCAGACCGGCCGAGCGGGCGTGGATCTGTGTATTGGAAAGGTCCAGCTCGGCTTTCGACAGCGCGGTGGCGGCGCTGCGCAACTGGGCGTTGTCTTCCTCGCTGCCGCCTTCGGTTTCACGGGCACGCTGGACCTCGGCGCGGGCGGCGGCAACCTTGCTGACGGCGGCTTCGCGGTTGGCGCGGGAGACTTCCAGCAGGCGCACGGAAATGGTCCCCGGGTCTTCGCGATACAACCCTTCAAGCCGTTGATTGTCCTGGCGCGCCTTGAGCTCATTGGCCTGCGCCGCGCGCAAATTGGCCTGGGCCGAGGCAATACCGGCAGTGCTCGCGCCGATCTTCCGGCGGGTGGACTCAAGGTCGGCACGGGCGCGGTCGACGGCGATCTGATAAGGCTGCGGGTCGATCTCGAAAATCACTTCCCCCGCCTTGACGTCCTGATTGTTGCGCACGTTGACGCGGACCACCCGGCCCGAGACTTCCGCCGCCACCGGGATCACGAAGGCACCCACCCGCGCTTGTTGGGTATACGGCGTGAAGCGGTCGGCCAGCAGATACCACGCCAGGCTCACGGCGATCAGCAGCAGCACCCACTTGATGCCTTTTTTGGTGGGGTCGGCGACCGGTTCGGCGGGCGGTGGGGAGGGCGCGTCGGGAGCAACGGGCGCGGCTTCACTCATGGGCTTTTACCTGATTGGGCAAAGGGGAGACGGGCTGGTCAGCGGAGGGTTCATTCAGCAGATCGCCCCAGTCGGTGCGTTGCTCCATTTGCTTGCGCGTGGTGGAGTCGACTTTGGCTTGTGCGCTGTACCAACCGCCGCCAAGCGCCTTGTATAGGGCAATCACGTTGCTCACCGCATCACCGCGACTGAGCAAGTAACTGTCCTGAAGTTCGAGCAGCGCGCGTTGTGCGTCGAGTACGCGCTGGAAATCCGAATAGCCTTCGCGGTACAGCGCGTTGGCCAGTTCCAGCGAACGTTTGGCGGCGCCTTCGGCTTCGCGCAGGATGCGTTCGCGCTGCAACGAGCGGGTCAAACCATTGGCCGCGTCATCCGCCTCGCGCGCGGCTTGACGGACCTTGTCGCGGTAGGACTCGATCAATTGCTGCAAGCGCGCATCCTGCACGCGCACGTTGTTGCTGATGCGGCCATAGTCGAACACGTTCCAGCGCAGGCTGGGGCCGCCGACCAGATCGAGGCTGCGCGAGGTGCCGCTCAAGGTGTCGGCGGACCAGACGATGCTGCCCAGTAATGTCAGCGACGGGTAGAAATCGGTTTCGGCGACGCCAATCAATGCCGACTGGGCGGCGACATTCAGTTCGGCGGCGCGCACATCAGGCCGTCGCAACAGCAGATTGGCCGGGACATCCTGCAGCACGGCGCGGTCTACCAGCGGGATCAGCCCGGTGTTTTCCGCCATCAGCGGCAGCGCGCCGGGCGGGCGGCCGATCAACACCGCCAGCGCATTGCGGATACGTCCGATCTGGTCCTCAAGCACGGGGATGGTGCTCAAGGTGCCCAGGTATTGAGTCTTGGCTTGTTGTAGGTCGAGTTCCGGGGTCTGGCCGCTGTGGAACAGCTTCTCGGTGATTTCGTAATTGCGCTGTTGCTGGCGGGCGTTTTCCCGGGCCACCCGTAAGCGCGCCTCGGTGGTACGCAGGGAGAAATAAGTGTCGGCCACCTGTGCCCGCAGCAAGACCAGCGCATCTTCATAGTTGGCTTCGGCCGCGAAGTAGCTGGCATCGGAAGACTCGATTGCACGGCTGAACCGTCCCCAGAAATCCAGCTCCCACCCGACATCGAACCCGCCGCTGTGCTGCCAGAAATGGCTGTCGACCGGATTATTGCCGCCGTACTGCCGGCGATTGACATACAGGCTGTCAACGCTGACCTGTTGCAATTGCGGGTAGAGACCGCTTTGAGCGATACCCAATTGCGCCCGGGCTTCCATGACGCGCAATCCGGCGATTTTCAGGCTGGAATTGTGGGCATCGGATTCGGCGATCAACTGGTCCAGCGCCGGGTCGGAAAACACGTGCCACCATTGGCGGATGTCCGGGTAAACCGCGCGTTGGCTGGCATGTTCAAGGGCCGGGGTGTTCCAGTGATCGATCCACGGCTCACCGGGCGATTGAAAGTCCGGCCCCAACCGTACGCAACCGCCCAAGACGAGCAGGGCGGTGAGCGACAGTTGGCGGGTTCCTGAATGCATCGCGCGTTTTCCGACCAAGAAACATCACAGCAGCATAGACGCCTGAAAGGCAGCCGTTCTGATTCCATGCAGCGCTGCGCAAAAACGCCACCACTGTCGTAAAAACGACCTGTTTACGCTGAACGCGAACCCCCGTGACTTTTCTGTTGAACGAGTGTTCAGCTTGGTCTATGTTCGTTCCACCTTCTTTCCCGGCTGGTTGCGGGCTTGCGTTTCTTCTATTTGAACGAGGCACTGGCATGCGGTTTTCACCCTTTGTTGAGCGGATCTCAGGACAAGGCGTTGCCGCCTGGGATATTCACAATGCGGCGTTCGAAGCCCGCCGCAATGGTGAGGATGTGATCATTCTCAGCGTCGGCGACCCGGATTTCCCCACCCCGGATTTCATCACCGATGCCGCCATCCAGGCGCTGCGCGAAGGCGACACTCACTACACCGAAATCGCTGGCCGCCTGGCATTGCGCGAAGCCATCGCCGCGCGCTACGCCAAGCTGTTCGGGCGCGAGGTGCAAGCTGAAAACGTGATCACCGTGGCCGGGGCGCAGAACGCTCTGTTCGTGACGTCGATGTGCCTGCTCAGTGCGGGTGACGAGGTGATTGCTCTCGATCCGATGTACGTGACCTACGAAGCAACCCTCAAAGGTTCTGGCGCCACGCTGGTGCGGGTACCGTGCTCGGCGATGGATGACTTCCGTCTCGATGCCGCCGTGCTGGCCAAGGCCATTACCCCGCGAACCCGGGCTATTTTCCTGTCCAACCCGAACAACCCCACTGGCGTGGTGCTCAACCGCGAAGAGCTGCAGGCCATTGCAGACCTGGCGATCGCCCATGACCTGTGGGTGGTCGTCGACGAGGTCTACGAGAGCCTGTCTTTCGAACGCGAACACCTGAGCCTGGCAGCATTGCCCGGCATGGCCGAACGTTGCGTGGTCATCGGCAGCCTGTCGAAATCCCACGCCATGACCGGTTGGCGAATTGGCTGGATTGTTGCCGATCCTGCGCTCATTGCGCATGCCGAAACCCTGGTGCTGAGCATGCTCTACGGCTTGCCGGGGTTCGTCATGGAAGCCGCGCTCAAGGCGGTCGAGGCCCACACCGAGGTGACCCACGGCATGCGCGACATTTATCGTCGTCGCCGCGATCTGGTGGTTGATGGCTTGGCCGACTGCCCGGGCATTGCTGTGCTCAAGCCTGATGCCGGCATGTTCGTGCTGGTGGACGTGCGTGGCACGGGTCTGACATCGCTGGAGTTCGCCTGGCGTCTGTTGCGTGAAGCGCGGGTTTCAGTACTCGATGCGGCGGCGTTCGGCGAGCCGGCGCAAGGTTTCGTACGACTGTCCTTTACCCTCGGTGAAGAACGACTGGCTGAGGCCTGTCAGCGCATTCGTGATTTCGTCCTGGTGTTGAAGGGCGAAGCACCACGGCCGGTGATCACCAGCGTAGCGACTGAGGCACAGGCCGAACCGAGCGCCGCGCGGACCATGATCGAAGTCGATCAGCTGCATAAACGCTTCGGCAATATCGAGGTGCTCAAGGGCGTGTCCCTGACCGCTCGCGAAGGTGAAGTGATCTCGCTGATCGGTGCCAGCGGCTCGGGTAAAAGTACGCTGCTGCGCTGCATCAACATGCTCGAAGTGCCGGATCAGGGGCGGATCCTGGTCGACGGCGAAAGCATTCATCTCAACCACACCCGCCCCGGCGCGCCGCTGGTGTCCGACACCCGGCAACTGGTGCGCATTCGTTCCAGCCTGGGCATGGTGTTCCAGAACTTCAACCTCTGGCCCCATCGCACGGTGCTGGAAAACCTCATCGAAGCGCCGACCCAAGTCCTGCGCGAAAGCAAGGCGGAAGCCACCGAACGGGCCGAAGCCTTGCTTGAGCGCGTCGGGCTGGCGGCCAAGCGCAACGAGTACCCGGCGTTTCTCTCCGGGGGACAGCAACAGCGGGTGGCCATCGCCCGGGCCCTGGCCATGCGGCCCAAGGTCATGCTGTTCGATGAACCCACCTCGGCACTCGACCCGGAACTGGTTGGGGAAGTGCTGCGGGTGATCCGCTCTCTCGCCGAAGAAGGTCGGACCATGATCCTGGTGACCCATGAAATGGCCTTCGCACGCGATGTTTCTTCCAAAGTCGCCTTTTTGCATCAAGGGCTGATCGAGGAAACCGGTTCGCCGGACGAAGTGTTCGTACACCCACGCAGCGAGCGTTGCCGGCAATTCGTCAACGCTCATCAAACTCGCTAACGCCACATAAAAAGACGGGAAAACAACATGGGAAATCGACGTTTTGCAAACTGGTTGACCGGTGCAGCCTGCGTCATGCTGGCCGGTATGAGTGCGGCCCAGGCGCAGCCGATTCGCTTCGCGGTCGCTGCCGAACCGTATCCGCCGTACACCGAGAAACAAGCCAACGGTGAATGGAAAGGCTTTGAAGTCGACCTGATCCACAAGCTGTGCAGCGAAATGAAAGCCGAGTGCGAGATCAAGGAAGTGGCGTGGGACGGAATCATTCCGTCGCTGCTGGCGAAGAAGATCGACGTGATTTTCTCCTCGATGTCGGTGACCGAAGAGCGCGAAAAACAGATCGCTTTCAGCAAGGCGTATTACGACTCGGTGATCGCGGTTGTGGGGCCGAAGGACGCTTCAGTGAAGAAATTCCCGGATGACCTCAAAGGCAAGACCATCGGCGTGCAGAACTCGACAGTGAGCGCCAGCTATCTGAAGACCTACTACGAAAAAATCGCCGACGTGAAGTACTACGACACCCAGGACTCGGCCAACGCTGACCTGATTGCCGGCCGCATCGACCTGATGATGGCCGACGGCACGGCCATGGCCGCTTTCGTCAAGACGCCGGATGCGAAAGACCTGGCTTACCTCGGCGCGGTGCCTTACGACCCGATCTTCGGCAAAGGTGTTGGCGCGGGCATGCGCAAGGGCGACACCGAACTCAAGGCCAAGCTCGACAAAGCCATCCAGGAACTGCTGGCGAGCAAGGACTATGACGACCTGTCGCAAAGCTATTTCGGCACGAGCGTGAAACCAGCGTTCTGATAACCAAGGCTGTACACAGACCCTGTAGCAGTGAGCCTGCTCGCGATGAGGCCATGACAGTCGACGTTGCTGTTGACTGAACCACCGCAATCGCGAGCAGGCTCGCTCCTTCAAAGGGCGGCGGCGCCTTCTGCCCGCCAACTGGAGACTGAAATGCCGGCAATGTTCGATTTGATCAATTTCAGCGAGCAAGGATGGGGCGGGGCGCTGCTCAAGGGGCTCTGGATGACCCTGCAGATTTCGGCCGGGGCCTTTGTGCTCGGGCTGGCGATCGGTTTGGTGGTGGCCTGCCTCAAGTTGGGTGCGCCAAAACCGATTGCGGCACTGGCTCGCGGCTACACCACGTTGTTTCGCGCGGTGCCGGAGTTGTTGCTGATCCTGTTGCTGTATTACGTCGGTTCCATGCTGCTCAATTCGCTGATGACTTCGCTCGGTTACGAGGTGGTCAATGTCAGCGGTCCGCTGGCGGCAATCGTGGTGCTGGGGCTGGTACAGGGTGCCTACGCATCGGAGATTTTTCGCGCGGCGATCCAGGCGATTCCCTATGGCCAGATCGAAGCGGCCAAGGCTTTCGGCCTGCACGGTTTCGGCCTGTTCCGTCGCGTTACGTTGCCGATCATGGCGCCCTACGCAATGGCGGGGATGGCCAACCTGTGGATCAACCTGATCAAGGACAGCGCCCTGATCAGCGTGGTCGGCACCAACGAGTTGTTGTACACCGCCAAACAAGCGGCGGGTTCCACGCGTCACTATCTGTTGTTCTACCTCACGGCCGCGGCGCTGTATTACGCGGTGACGCTGGTGTCCAACTACCTGTCGGGACGGCTTGAGCGACGCATTCGTCGCTGGATGCCCCTTGCTGACTAAACCGGCTGAGTAAATGAAATGATTCCAGCGTGGACAGTTGAATACGGATCGCTGTTGATCAGGGGGCTGCAAACGACCCTGTTGATCCTGTTGATTTCCAGCGTGTTGGGTTTCCTCCTGGCGATTTTGGTGGCGCTGGCGCGGATCTCGAAGAACAAAGTGATCGCCCGGGTCAGCCTGTTTTACACCAGCGTGACCCGCGGCACGCCGTTACTGATTCAGATCTACATCTTCTATTACGGGCTCGGCAGCCTGTTTGCGCAGTTCCCGCTGATTCGAGGCAGTTTCCTCTGGCCGTACTTGCGTGATGGTTACTGGTACATCGTGTTTGCCCTGGTGGTGTCGGTAGGTGCCTACGTCGGCGAAGTGATTCGCGGCGGCTTGCTGGCTGTGCCTAAAGGCGAGATGGAAGCAGCCTCGGCGTTTGGCATGACAGCCCGTCAATCGCTGTTGCGCGTGCGTTTGCCACGGGCGCTGCGTTTGCTGTTGCCAACCCTGGCCGGGGAAACCGTGATGTTGCTCAAGTCCACGGCGCTGGCCTCGACCATCGCTGTCATCGATTTGCTGGGGGCGGCCAACGTGGTCCGGGCGCAAACCCTGCAAGTGTACGAACCGTTGTTGTTGGTGGCCGGTGTCTACGTCTGCCTGACGTTCCTGATCGAAGCCTTGTTTGCCTTTGTTGAACGCCGGGGAACCCCGGTGCGCAGGTCTGCATGATGAATAAACCGTTGGTTGACCGCTCGCTACAAGGCATTGGCCTGTGCACGTTGGGCTATGCATTCCTGTCGTTGCAGGACGCCGGCATCAAGTGGCTGGTGGCCGATTATTCGGTGGTCACCATTTTGTTCTGGCGTGCGCTGGTGGTCGCGGTCGCGTGTTTGCTGATCGGGCGTTTGTCACTGGTGCGCCGTGCGTGGCGCTCGTCCAGTCGTCGGCTGCTGGTCGTGCGCGGGTTGCTGTCGATTGCGGCGTGGCTGCTGTATTACACGGCGGCCCGCGACCTGACACTCGCGGAAATGACCACCCTGTATTTTTCGGCACCGATCATGGTCACGGTACTGGCCACGGCGATTCTCAAGGAACGCGTCACCGGTTGGCAGTGGTTCACCCTGATCATCGGTTTTGTCGGCGTGGTGATTGCCTGTCGCCCCAACAACCTGGCCGATCCAGTGCCGATTGTCCTGACGTTGCTGGCGGCGATGTGCTGGGCGTTCACCTATATCCAGTTGCGCCAGGTGGATGACCAGACGTCAGTGCTGGAGCAGATGCTGATCACCAACGTGGTGTTCGTGCTGTGCATGGCGGTCGCCTTGCCCTGGACCCACACCCCGACACCGACGCCGGCCTGGCTCGGCATGTTGGGGGCGGGATTGTTGGGTGGCATTGGTCAGTTCTTGCTGTTCGCCAGTTTCCAGCGCGCCACCGCAACCGTGTTGGCGCCGTTCGAATACACCGGGCTGATCTGGGCGTTTCTGTTGTCGAGCCTGATCTGGGGCACGCTCATGGATGTGTCGCTGATGATCGGCGCCGGCCTGATTGCAGTCAGTGGCACGCTGGCGATGATTTTCGGTCGGCACCCGTCACAGGACGTCGTCGGTGCTGAATGCTCCGTGTCGCAGCCCCTTTATCCAGCAACGGCAGATGTGGAGCCCGTTGGCCGGGGTGAAGGTCTCGGGGTTGAGGCACCACTCGATCCAGAGGCCGTCGAGCATCGCCGATAGACCGATGGCCGCCAGCCGCGTGTCGTGGATCACGAAACCTTCGCTGACCGCCAGGTCGCCGAGCAACTGGCGAAGCAGGTCGAGGTAGGCGCGATAGCTTTTTTCGTGGGATTGGCTGACGTGTTCGGAGTGTCGGATCAGGCTCCAGAACACCACCCACACGCCGAGCAATTGCGGGTCCATGACCCGCGAAGAAAAGGACCCGACCAGAAACGCATCGAGCTTTTCTGCCGGTGTGCCGGCCTGGGCAATTTCATGGAGCAGGGCGGTAGTGAGTTCGCTGGCGATTTTTTGGTATGTGTCGGCGATCAGGGCATCGATGCTGCCGAAATGGTGATTGAGCAGGCCAACGGACACACCGGCCTCGGTCGCAATACGCCGCACCGAAATGCCGGCGTGACCATCGCGGGCCAGGCAGCGAAGGGTGGCAGCAACCAGCAGTTCGCGGCGTTCATCAGGTTCAGCGCGACGGTTTTTCGGGGCGATGGTGGTCACAAAGAAGTCCTTGGCGGTGGTCCACGTGGGCGGAGCTTAGTTGAACGTGTGTTCAATCTCCAGCCTCGGCATTTCGGTTTTTACGTTCACGACGGGAGGACAATGGCATGGCGCAGGATATTTCGTTCAACGTTCGCAACAACAATGGCGACCCGGTGCAGGTTAGCGCCTGGCGTTTCGAAGGTGCCAGCGGTGGGCCGAAAGTGCACTTGCAGGCCGGGGTGCATGCCGATGAAATTGCCGGGATGCTGGTTCTGCACCGGTTGATGCAACGTTTGGCGGTGGCCGAGGCCGCGGGGCAGCTCAAGGGCACGGTGACTGTGGTGCCACAGGCCAACCCGCTGGGCATCGGCCAGTTTCGCCAAGGTCGGATTCTTGGACGTTTTCACGATGCCACCGGGCATAACTTCAACCGCGGTTTCGACCAGTCGGCTGCAATGGAGCAGCCGTCGACCAACGTCCAGGCGTGGCAAAAACAACTCGTGCAACTGGCCGCCCCGGCCGACGTGATGCTCGACCTGCACACCGATGACGAAGCGCTGCCCTACATCTACGTGCACCGCAGCTTCTGGCCCCGTGGCCGAGAACTGGCAGCGGCGATGAAAATGGACGTGGCGATTATCTGGGATGACGGCGGCGACGGCTCTTTCGAGGAAACCATCATTGCCCCGTGGCTGCGTGAAGGAACGACCCAGGGCCGGATGGCCGCGACCCTGGAGCTGCGTGGGCAGGGCGACGTCAATGACCGTTTTGCCGAACAGGACGCCGATGGGCTGTATGCCTGGCTGTGCCGTTACGGCGTGATCGACGAAGCGATGCCGGCGGCCGAGTGGCCCGTCGAGGTCAAGGACATGGCGCAGATGGAGACCATTCTCGCGCCGCAACCCGGTGTGCTGATCTTCGAAAAGAACCTTGGTGATGTCGTGGAGCAAGGCCAGCGATTTGCGCGAATCCTGCGCCGGCCCGGTGATCCGTCGTCGGAAGTGGTGTTGGTGGCCGAGCAAACCGGGCGCATGGTCACCCGCTATCGCGATCGATTGATTCCGCAGGGGGCCGTGGTGGCGAAGTTCACCGGCAGCCAAGTGTCGCGTAACTGGAGTGGCGGGTTGCTGGATCCGAACTGATCCGCATTGACGAACTTGTTGGAACGCTGAATGGCTGGCGATGGCGACTTCGTAGGCACTATCGCCAGCAGTCCTTACATGGTTGTTCTAAACGCGTGTTTGTTTAAGCTGCGAAGGTTGACCCCCGACCCTCATTTTAGTGAAAAACCTGTCTTCCACCCGTTTGCCGTCCAGTACGGGATAAGGAAGACTTTCTGGTATTTGCGGCGTGGAAATCGTCACGTCCTGCCCTTGTGAACGCTCAAGTCTGACATCGGCGACCCCTTGTTGTAGAAGGAGGTTCTTGATTTCGTGAAATTTTTCCAAACGGTGACTTTCTCCACGATGCTGAATGTCTTGCCAAGTTACTGCTCTGGAGCTTTTCTGTGCTCGATATGCACCTTTGGTCTGAAGTTCTTCAAGTAGCAAGGTGGCTTTGCCATCAACCGTTTGAGCCATCGTTTCGTCCATGAGTATTACGGCGTTTTTCATATCGAGCCTTTTATTCGGGCTCATGCCGATGCTGTCTTGATTGTTGATGTTTGTTTGCCCGTAAACTTCCATGCCAATCAGGCGCTGAAGTGTTTTTACTTCACCAGAGGCGCTTTGAACAATGTCGTCTTCGTGCCGTATTTTTCCCAATGGAGAGTGCCCGTCTCCTCCCGGAATAAAAAGATCTGGAAACAGTATGGGAAGATTTTGCCCGCCCATTCCCAACAGTATTTTTTGGGTGCCAGGATTGTTCTCAAGCAAGCTTTTTGAAAACAGCTCAAGAGTTTGGCGCAAGACGCTAGTTTTGACCTCGTCTTGTTTGATGGCCAGCGTTCCCAATAAAATATTGCCTTCGTTATCTTTCCAGGCGTTGATATGACCAACATATTCCGACGCGCGTGTGATCTTGCAGGAGATTCCATCGGTTGATAGATATTCCGCCAAAGGATAATTGCCACCGTGCCCGCCAATAAAATCGCAGTGACGGGTCTCACAACTTAACAGGAAGGGCAATCCACTTTTATAGTCAGATGTAGTTAAAGGTTCAATTTTCATGTCATGAAAACTGACGGCAGGTAGAGTAAAGCTGACGGATTTCTCAGCTAACTGATCGTTAAGCATGGTCACGAGTACGTCGGTTTTTACAGGGTCAATTATAAAAGTGATATCGGTTCTCAAGTCGGTGAATGTATATTCTCCACGTTGTAGTTTTTCAGGGTTGCAGTAAGAGCTGATTGATGTAACGTCGAAGG
>Ga0247820_10001729_pt1 | contig 12303 bp, 13 predicted proteins | sample 13C_Glucose_Day1_2_FD_192480 | JGI IMG/M metagenome (GOLD analysis project Ga0247820, IMG submission 192480) | Soil microbial communities from agricultural site in Penn Yan, New York, United States - 13C_Glucose_Day14 | ecosystem: Environmental > Terrestrial > Soil > Agricultural land | place...
ACCCTCGCGGTGTAAGCGCCCGGCTCGGGCAGGGGTCGTTGGCTGCGCCGCATCGCCGTGGCTCTCCTGGCGCTCATCGTCCTCGGCGGCGGGGCGTATGCCGCGTACGACTGGGTCCAGCGGCAGTACTACGTGGGCGTCGAGGACGGCAATGTCGCCATCTTCCGGGGCGTCTCCCAGGACCTCGGGCCGATCCGGCTCTCCAGCGTCGAGGAGCGGTCGTCGATCCAGACCGCCGACCTTCCCGACTTCTACCGCAACCGCGTCGAGAACACCGTCTCCACGAGCACCCTCTCGGACGCGCACGAGCTGGTCGACAGCCTGCGCACCGAGGCGGTCCGCTGTGTGTCCCGCAAGGCGGCGGGCGGCTCCTGCGGCACGGGTGTCACCGCGACGACGCCGGTCCCGACGACCAGCGGCACGACGACCGCCCCCACCCCGACGGCGACGCCCTCGGGCGTCGCGACGAGCGCGCCATGACGACCGTCTCCTCGCTCCCTCCGCGCCAGGGCCGCAACGTCGAGCTCAGCCTGCTGCTGCTCGCCGTCGGCATCGTCGTCATCGCCTACCTGAACGTCGGCCTCGCGACCCAGGGCAGCTTCCCCCCCGGGCTGCTCGCCCACGGCACCGGCCTGCTCATCATCTCCCTGGCCTTCCACATGCTGCTGCGCTGGAAGGCGTCGTACGCGGACCCCCTGCTCCTGCCGATCGTCACGCTCCTCAACGGCCTCGGCCTGGTGATGATCCACCGCCTCGACATCGCCAAGGGAAACGACATCGCCGAGGGCCTGGCCCTCAAGCAGCTGACCTGGAGTGCCCTCGCCGTGGCGATCGCTGCCGGGGTCCTCGTCGCGCTCCGCGACCACCGGGCCCTGCGCCGCTACACCTTCACCGCTGCGGCGGTCGGTTTCGGCCTGCTCATCCTGCCCCTGGTCCCCGGCCTGGGCCGCCAGGTCTACGGCTCGCGGATCTGGATCGGCCTCGGGCCGTTCTCGTTCCAGCCGGGTGAGATCGCCAAGATCGCGCTGGCGGTGTTCTTCGCCGGCTACCTCGTGCAGACCCGCGACGTCCTGTCGCTGGCCGGGCGCAAGGTCCTCGGGCTCACGCTCCCGCGTGCCCGCGACCTCGGACCGATCCTCGTCGCCTGGGCGGCGAGCCTCGGGGTCCTCATCTTCGAGAAGGACCTCGGCTCCTCCCTGCTCTTCTTCGGCCTGTTCGTGGCGATGCTCTACGTCGCGACCGAGCGCCGCTCCTGGATCGCGATCGGCCTGATCCTCTTCAGTGGCGGCGCCTACCTGGCCTTCCTGCTCTTCGGCCACGTGCAGCAGCGCGTCATGCTGTGGCTCGACACGTTCTCCCCCGCGGCGCTGGCGATCTCGGACCAGCTCGCCCGTGGCCTCATGGGCATGGCCAACGGCGGGCTCCTCGGAACGGGCCTCGGCCGCGGCCGACCGGACCTGACGTACTTCGCGGAGTCGGACTTCATCATCCCCAGCTTCGGGGAGGAGATCGGGCTCTTCGGCCTCTTCGGGCTCCTGATGCTCTACGTCCTGCTCGTCGAGCGCGGCATGCGCACCGCCCTGGGGGTGCGAGACGGCTTCGGCAAGCTGCTCGCCGCCGGGCTGTCCTTCTCGCTGGCGCTGCAGTGCTTCGTCGTCGTCGGCGGCGTCACCCGGGTCATCCCCCTGACGGGCCTGACCATGCCCTTCCTCTCCTACGGAGGCTCGTCCCTGCTGGCCAACTGGTCGCTGGTCGCGCTGCTGCTGCGCATCAGCGACCACGCCCGCCGCCCGCTGCCCGAGGCCGGGGCCGAGCCGGACCGCGGCGGCCAGGCGACCGAGGTGGTGAGGGTCCGATGAACGCCCCCATCCGCCGCCTCTCGGCAGTCGTCGCCCTGCTCTTCATGACGCTCCTGGTCTCCTCCACCTGGATCCAGTTCGTCCAGGCCAAGGAGCTGCAGGAGCGCCCCGACAACCGCCGCACCCTCCTGGCGACGTACGCCCGCGAGCGCGGCCAGATCCTCGTCGACGGCACACCGGTCGCCCGCTCCGTGCCCAGCAACGACGAGCTGAAGTGGCTGCGCACCTACCCCCAGGGCGAGCTCTACTCGCACGTCACGGGCTACTACTCGTTCATCTACGGTCCCGGCGGAGGCCTCGAGTCCGCCGAGAACGCCCTCCTGTCCGGCCAGTCCGACAAGCTCTTCTACCGCCGGGTCAGCGACATGCTCACCGGGCACAAGCAGGCCGGAGCCAGCCTGGAGCTGACCATCGACCCCAAGGCGCAGGCCGCGGCCTCCCAGGCCATGCAGGGCCAGCGGGGCGCGGTGGTGGCGCTCGACCCCACCACGGGCGCCATCCTCGCGATGGTGAGCAACCCGGGGTACGACCCGGAGGTCCTCACCAGCCACGACAGCAAGAAGGTCGAGAAGGCCTGGAACTCGTTGAACAGCGACCCCACGCGACCGCTGGTCAACCGCGCCATCGGTGGCAACCTCTACCCGCCGGGCTCCGTGTTCAAGATCGTCACGGCGGCCGAGGCCCTCGCCTCCGGGAAGTACACCGAGGAGAGCGTCCTCCCCGGGCCCGCGACCCTCGACCTTCCGCAGACGAGCGCCGACCTGCCGAACAGCAACGGCCTGCCGTGCGGCCCGGACAACAAGGTGACGCTCAAGCGCGCCCTGGAGATCTCCTGCAACACCGCCTTCGGGTGGCTCGGGATGGAGCTCGGCGCCGAGGCGTTCCAGGCCCAGTCCGCGAAGTTCGGCATCGGCGACTCGCTCCAGATCCCGATGCGAGTGACCCCGAGCAGCGTGCCCAAGCAGCTGAACGACCCCCAGCTGGCGCAGTCCGCCATCGGTCAGTACGACGTCCGCGTCACCCCGCTCCAGGTCGCCATGATCTCGGCGGCGGTCGCGAACAACGGCGTCGTCATGAGCCCTTACCTCGTCGAGAGCGTGCTCAGCGCCGACCTCGACACCATCGATGAGGCCGAGCCCTCGCAGATGTCGCAGGCCGTCGACGCCGAGCAGGCCAGCGCGCTGACCCGCATGATGGAGGCCGTCGTCGAGACCGGTACCGGCAAGGCGGCACAGATCGACGGGGTCAGCGTGGCAGGCAAGACCGGTACAGCACAGCACGCGGTGGGAAAACCCCCGCACGCGTGGTTCACGGGCTTCGCCCCTGCCGACGACCCCCAAGTCGCCGTCGCGGTCGTCGTCGAAGACGGCGGCAACGCCGGTAGCGAGGCCGCTGGCGGCCGGGTGGCAGCACCCATCGCCAAGGCGGTCATGGAGGCAGTGATCGGCCGATGAACTATGAACCCGGACTCCTGGTAGCACAGCGCTACCGCCTAGAGGAGATCATCGCGACTGGCGGAATGGGCCAGGTGTGGCGAGCGACCGACGAGACGCTGATGCGCCATGTCGCCGTCAAGGTGCTGCGTCCCGACGCCGCTGACGACGAGGGCTTCCTCGAGCGGTTCCGCGCCGAGGCCCGACACAGCGCGGGCCTGCAGCACCCCAACATCGCCACGGTGCACGACTTCGGCGAAGGTGCCCGATCGGCATACCTCGTCATGGAGCTCATCGAGGGCAAGCCCCTGTCGACGATCATCAAGGAGCGGGCGCCACTCGGCCCCGATGAGGTCACCGATATCCTCTACCAGGGGGCGCTGGCGCTCCAGGCGGCGCACGACGCGGGAGTGGTCCACCGGGACGTGAAGCCCGCGAACATCGTCGTCGACGACGACGGCTATGCCCGGCTCACCGACTTCGGCATCGCCCGCGCCCTCGCCGGCGCCGCGATGACCCAGACCGGCGAGGTCCTCGGCACGCCGCACTACCTCTCGCCGGAGCAGGCCCAGGGCCAGCCCGCGGGTCCGCCCAGCGATGTCTACGCGCTGGCGGTCGTGGGATACGAGCTCCTCACGGGGAGCCGCCCCTTCGCCGGGGAGTCGATGATCGCCACCGCCCTGGCGCACGTCAGCCAGCCGGCACCGCCGCTGCCACGGTCCGTGCCCGAACCGCTGTGGACCACCGTGATGGCCGGGCTGGCCAAGGACCCGGCCCAGCGGCCGGAGAGTGCCGCCGCCTTCGCCGAGGCCCTCCGTCTGCCGCTGGGCGAGGCGCCGGAGCACCTCGCCGCCGGCGCGGCGTCGGCGGTCGCCCCGGTGGTCGCCGGGATGCCCGGACTCACCCCCGACCCGAACGGGCAGACCACGTTCATGGTCATGTCCCCGTCCACACCGCCGATCCCGGCCGTCGTCAAGGGCCGGAGGCACCGCGGGGGCCGGCCGAGATGGCTCGTCCCGCTCGTCGCGGTGGCCGCGGCCCTCGTCCTCGTCGTCGCCATCGCCATGGCGTCCAATGGGGGTGGTGACCAGAGCGCGCCGCGCGACCGCGGCACGCCGGCGACCGCATCCGCCGCCTCGGTGGTGCCAGAACGCACGTCAGCGGCCCTGCCTGCGGACAACGCGGGGGCCACCACCGCTGACACACCGGTCGCAGCGGTTCCCGCCCAGATGACCACTCCGTCCAGGGCGCCGGGAGGCAACGGCAAGGGCAAGGGCGGCCACGGCACGAGCGAGGGGAGCAAGAGGAAGTGACGGCGACACCGCAGCTCCTCGGCGGTCGCTACGAGGTCGGGGAGCTGCTGGGGCGTGGCGGGATGGCTGAGGTCCATCTCGGGCACGACACGCGTCTGTCCCGCCCAGTGGCCATCAAGATGCTGCGCTCGGACCTGGCCCGGGACCCCTCGTTCCTGTCGCGCTTCCGCCGCGAGGCGCAGTCGGCAGCTGGCCTGAACCACGCCTCGATCGTCGCCGTCTACGACTCGGGCGAGGACCACGTCGTGGAGTCGGGTGGCTCCCGGCTGCCCATCCCGTACATCGTCATGGAGTACGTCGAGGGCCAGACCCTGCGCGAGCTGCTCAACGACCGCTCGCCGCTCGAGCCTGCGGAGGCCGCCCGCATCACTGAAGGTGTCCTCGAGGCGCTGGGCTACAGCCACCGCATGGGCATCGTGCACCGCGACATCAAGCCGGCCAACGTCATGATCGGCCGGCACGCCGAGATCAAGGTGATGGACTTCGGCATCGCCCGCGCCGTCGCCGACAGCAACGCGACGATGACGCAGACCCAGGCCGTGCTCGGGACGGCGCAGTACCTCTCGCCCGAGCAGGCCCAGGGGCTGTCCGTGGACGCCCGCTCCGACCTCTACTCCACCGGCTGCCTCCTCTTCGAGCTGCTGACCGGCCGGCCCCCCTTCAAGGGCGAGTCGCCCGTCGCAGTCGCCTACCAGCACGTCGGCGAGCAGCCACCGCGCCCCTCGTCGTTCAACGCCGATGTCGACGCCTCACTCGACGCCGTGGTGTTGCACGCTCTCGTCAAGGACCGCGAGGCGCGGTACCAGGACGCCACCGCTTTCCGCGCCGACCTGCAGGCTGCACGGCTCGGTCGTCCCATCAGCGCCGAGGCGCGCGGCACAGCGGCGGGGGCAGCGGTCGGCGCCGCTGTTGCCGGCCAGACCATGGCCATGGACAGCCAGTCGACAGCGGAGCGGACCACTGTGCTGGGCAGCGGCGCCGCAGCAGCGGCTGCGTCCGGTCCCGCCTCCGACAGCCATGGCAACACCGCCACCCTGCCCGCCATCGGGCACGACCCCGACGACGACGAGCCCAGGAAGCGCCGTGGGCTCGCCTACGTCCTGCTCGTCCTCGCGGTGCTCGGCGCGGTGGCCTTCATGGTGGTCGGAAGCCAGTCGTTCTTCGACAGGCCCGCGCCGCAGGCCGCCCTGGTGACGGTGCCCTCGTTCATCGGGATGCCCTCCGAGACGGCCCAGGCGAAGGTGCGCTCCCTCGACCTGGTCCCGGAGGTCCAGGAGGTGGCGTCGAACAAGGAGGAGGGTCTGGTCGTCGAGCAGAACCCCCAGGCGAACGACCAGGCCGCCAAGGGCTCCAAGGTCACGCTGAGCGTGTCAGGGGGGCCGAACACCGTGGATGTGCCTGATGTCGCCGGCTTCAGCATCGATGAGGCGACGACGGCGCTGAAGAACGTCAACCTCTCGGTGGCAGGCACGGAGCAGGTCAACAACACCAACGTCGAGCGGGGCAAGGTCGTGGAGACCGACCCGCCATCCGGCCAGCGGGTCAACGTCGGCTCGACCGTCACCCTCAAGGTCTCGAGCGGCAAGGTCGAGGTGCCGGACGTCGTGGGCATGACCCGTGACGAGGCGGCGAGCACCCTCAGCGACCTGGGTTTCAAGAACAAGACCCAGTACGTCGAGAGCGACAAGAAGGAAGACACGGTGCTCAAGCAGAGCATCGCCAAGGGCGAGTTCGCCGACTACGGCACGCAGATCACCCTCACCGTCGCACGTCCTGCCCCGCCCACCCCGACCACGACGAGCGCACCCCCCACCACGACGACCGCGACGCCGACACCGACGGTGACTCTCCCGACCGAGCCGACGACGACCAAGCCCTGACGGTCTCGCGGTCCGACCGGGTCCCGTCGCCTGAGCCACCTGAGCGGCTCGCTGACGGCGGACGCGCCCACCGGTCCGGGCGGCACGCCCCGACTCGGACGCTAGCCGGCGGAGACCATCCGGGCCACGCCCTCGGCGTCCCGCACCAGCGGGCTCAGGCCGTCGGCGTGCTCGACCGCGCCCGGCATCCCGCACATCGCCAGCCAGTTCGCCAGGATGCGGTGCCCGCCCTCGGTGAGCACGCTCTCCGGGTGGAACTGGACGCCGTGCAGCGGCAGCGAGGCATGCCGCACGGCCATGATGACCCCGGACTCCGTCTGGCCGTTGGCCAGCAGGGACTCCGGCATCGTCGGCGGGTCGATCGTGAGGGAGTGGTAGCGCGTCGCAGTGAACGGCGACGCCAGGCCGGCCAGGACCCCCGTGCCGTCGTGCGACACCAGCGAGGTCTTCCCGTGGAGCAGTTCCGGCGCCCGGACCACGCTCGCACCGCACACAGCCCCGAGGGCCTGGTGCCCGAGGCAGACCCCCAGCATGGGCTGGGCGCGCTCCGCACAGGCCTCGATCATCGCCATGGACACGCCCGCCTCCTCGGGCGTCCCCGGCCCGGGGGAGACGAGCACGCCGTCGTAGTCCGCGCCCCGGGCGGGCGTGACGGCGTCGTTGCGGACCACGTCGCACTCGGCGCCGAGCTGCTGGAGGTACCCGACGATCGTGAACACGAAGCTGTCGTAGTTGTCGACGACGAGGATGCGCGTGGCGGGCGCCGAGCCCGGCGCGATGCCGCCGGTCACGACCCGGTCCCTGTGGTGACGGTGGTGGCCGTGCCCCCCGCGGGCCCGGCGTCGACCGTGTTGTCGTTGAAGGGCATGAGCGGGGCGATCCGGGGGAACACCCAGAGGAACAGCACCGCCACGACGAGGACCACGAGCACGAGCGCCTGGAGCGCCTTCACGGCGGGCCGGCCGGGGAGGGCGCGCCAGAGAGCGGAGTAGAGCATCAGGCCGCCTTCCTGGAGACGTCGAGGAGGCCGGCGGGCAGGCCGTCGGCCCGGGGATAGGTGCGCACCAGCCGGGCGAAGACGATGTAGCGCTGGGCGGCGCTGTACTTCGGATGGCAGGCCGTCAGGGTCAGCCAGGCGCCTTGCGGTCGGGCCCCCGGCTTCTCGGGGACGGGCGCGATGACGTCGACGGCCGTGGGGAACACGATGGTGTGGCGCTGCACGGCATACACCGAGTAGCCGGTCCTGGTCTCCACGACCACGGTGTCTCCCTCTCGCAGCTGCTCGATGTCGTGGAACGGCCGACCGTAGGTGGTGCGGTGCCCGGCGATCGCCATGTTGCCCACTGCGCCGGCCCCGGCGGTACCCCGGTAGTGGCCGACACCCTTCTTCAGGGTCTCGTAGTCCGTGCCCTCGAAGATCGGGCGGGCGTAGTCGTCGCCGAGCCGCGGGATGCGCAGGATCGCGAAGGCGGTGCCGAACTCGACGGGGCTGGGCTGCGTGCCCGGGCGCGTAGCCCGGGGCGGCGCTGCCGTGAAGTCGCGGGACAGCTCCTGGACCGTGCTGCTCTGGTCGCGGTTCGCCTCCACGTCGGTCCACCAGAGCTGCCAGCCGACGAAGAGGAGGAGGACGAGCCCAGCGGTCACCAGCAGGTCGCCCAGGCCCCCCACAGCCCAGCGGATGGTCCGGTGCCTCATCGGTCCGCCGTGGCGTGTTCGAGGTTCACGGAGCCAGCGTAGGCGGGGAAGGTCCGCTCGGGGCTGGTCCTCACGTCATAGCCCAGTCCGTAGGCATCGACGTACTGGCGGTAGATGGCGACCTGGGGGCTCGCGTCGAGGGCACGGCGCATGGCGTCCTGGTCGCCGATCGCAGTGATGACGAAGGGCGGGGAGTAGACGCGCCCCTGGAGGATGAGGGTGTTGCCGACGCAGCGCACCGCGCTCGTCGAGATGAGCCGCTGGTCCATGATCATCATCGCCTCGGCCCCACCGGCCCACAGTGCGTTGACGACGGCCTGGACGTCCTGCTGGTGGACCACGATGTCATCGACGTCGATGCCCTCGGGCAGCTGGTCGGAGGGGATCTTCGCGTCGTCCAGCTCCACGGCCAGCGCGGGTCCCTGGACCGGCTGTGTGCCGGCTTCGACCATGAGGGCCTCGGCCTGGCGGGCCAGCTCGGCGATCCGCGTGTCCCCGGGGGTGCTCCGCTCTGACAGTCGGTCGACCTCCGTCTGGAGGGCCCCGACACGCTCGGCGGCCTCAGCGTTCTGACGGGTCTGCCCCCGGATCAGGTCGGGCAGATCCGAGGCACTCGAGCGCAGGTCGGTGCCCTTCGCCGTCGAGGCGCTGGTCGCGAACAGCACCCCGGCGCACAGCGCGACGACCGGGACGACCGCAGACCACCGGCTGGGCCGCCGGGTCAGCCAGGTCAGGCGCTGGTCGGGCATGGCACTACGCTATGCCAAACGCATCACGAGCCATTCACTAGCACGAGGAGTGTCCGGTGCCGGAGTCCAAGGGCCGCGAGAAGCGCGCCTACACCCCGCCCCCCAAGCCCAGCAAAGCCAAGGTCGGCAACCCCGTGTGGTTCGTACCGGTCATGCTCACCCTCATGGTGCTCGGGCTGGTCTGGGTCGTCACGTTCTACATCACCAGCCAGCGCTTCCCGATCGAGTCCATCGGCCGCTGGAACCTCGCCGCCGGGTTCGGGCTCATGATGGCGGGTTTCGCCATGACGACCCGCTGGCGCTGACCCACGCCACGTCACACGTGGCTCGAGGGCCCCGGGAGGCAGCCCACTGCGGCCGGCCCCCCGGGGCCCTCTGCTGTCCCCAGGGGGCCTGGCGACATGTGCCCTGGCGGGTATCCGGGCGGTTATCCACATGTCCACAACCCCGGGTCGTCCTGTGCACGGCACGGTGGGTCTGTGCACAGGCAACGGGTTTATCCACAGACTTGTCCCCAGCTGGGGACAAAATGACAGGCGTGTAATACAGCAGGTGGTGGACGCCGATCTCCACCAGATGACGGAGACACGCGAAGACCCCGGCCGGGCGGCCGGGGTCTTGCGGTGTCGACCGACCGCCTCGCCGATCCAGCGGGGGCTGGTCAGACCAGGATGTCCGGGGCGATGGCGTACTTCGCCAACGTGGCAAGGAGGAGCAGCACGGCCACGACCGCGATACCCGGCCACTGCCACCGCCGCTTGTCGCGACTGCTCGTGACCGCTATCACCGCGGCGACCGCGGCCCCGGTGAGGAAGCCGCCGAGGTGGGCCTGCCAGGCGATGCCGGGGACGACGAAACCGATCACGGCATTGATGAGAACGGTGGCGTACATGCCGGCCGAGGAGCGCCCGAGCTTGCGGTTCAGCACGAGCAGGGCGCCGAAGAGGCCGAACACCGCGCCGGAGGCCCCCACCGCGGCGGTGCCCCACGAGCCGAGGTCGCTCCACGTGTCCACCGGGCCGGAGGGGGGCTGGGCGAGCAGGAGGAAGACCACGGAGCCGCCGATGGCGCTGAGGAGGTACAGCACGGCATACCGCAGGCGTCCCAGCAGGGGCTCGAGGTACTGCCCACCGACCATCCACAGGGCCAGCATGTTGAAGACGATGTGCATGATCTGCACGGGGCTGTGGGCGAAGGCCGAGGTCAGGAAGCGCCACGGCTCGCTCTCGGCCAGCACGGGCACGAACGAGATGTCGAAGGTCAGCCCGCGCACCGCCTGCTGCGCGACCCAGACCATCGCGCACACCACGATGATCGTGATGGACACCACCGGCCGGTCGGTGACCCTGCCGCCGAAGACGGTCGTGGCCGAACGCGTGCTCGAGGCCTGCTGCCGGACACAGTCGACGCACTGCACCCCGACGGCGGCCGCCCGCTGGCACTCGGGGCAGGTCGGGCGGCCGCAGCGCTGGCAGCGCACATAGGAAACGCGGTCGGGGTGCCGGGGGCAGACCGGCGGGGCCTGCTGGTCCTGGTTTGCCGTGGGCTCACTCATCGACGTATCTCACCTGTGCGCGCGGTCGGGGCGGGTAGTTGATGCGGGGGCCGTCAGGCCGCGCTCACTCGGAGACAGTCACCCGCTCGATGACAACGTCCTCGACCGGCTTGTCGTTCGCGCCGGTGGGGAGGGCGGCGATCTTGTCGACGACCTCGCGGCTCGGGGCGTCGGCAACCTCACCGAAGATCGTGTGCTTGCCCTGCAGCCACGTCGTGGCGGCGACGGTGATGAAGAACTGTGATCCGTTGGTGCCCTTGCCCATGCGCTTGCCGGCGTTGGCCATCGCGAGCAGGTACGGCTTGCCGAAGTCCTTGTCGGGGCTGATCTCGTCGTCGAAGGCGAAGCCCGGGCCGCCCATTCCGCGGCCGAGCGGGCAGCCGCCCTGGATCATGAAGCCCGGGATGACGCGGTGGAACGTCAGACCGTCGTAGAACGGGGTCGGGCTCGTGCGGCCGGCGTCGTCCTTGTACTCCAGCTCGCCAGTGGCGAGACCGACGAAGTTCTTGACGGTCTTCGGCGCGTGGTCCGGGAAGAGCGTGACGTTGATGTCGCCGTGGTTCGTGTGAAGGGTGACGTTCATACGCGGCATCCTCGCACGTCAGCCGGGGCGCAGCGCGTCTCACCCCGGCGCTCTCGGGGTTGCTCGCAGGCTGAAACAGGGCAGGATGGGCACGGACGCAACGAGCTCAACCCAAGGAGGCATGGTGTTCCGCACCAAGAGCAAGACCGAGCAGGCCCAGGAGCAGGCGCAGGCCCAGGCCCAGGCGGCGGCTGCCCAGCTGGGCAGCCTGAAGGAGCGCGTTGTCCCGGCGGCCGAGGCGGCCGCCGACGTCGCCCGCGAGCGCGCCCACCAGGCCAAGGACTGGGCCCTACCCCGCGTCGAACACGGCATCGAGGTTGCGGCCCCCAAGCTGGAGCGGGCGGTGGAGGGACTCGCCCCGAAGGTCGACACGGCGCGCGACAGGATCGTCGACGACCTGCTGCCCAAGGTCGCCGAGGCCATCGCCGCGGTGGCGGCAGCGTCCGCCGCCGCGCGGGCCAACGCCGCTGATGTTGCCGACCGCAGCGGGGGCGCCTACGCGGTGCTGAAGGGCGAGGCCGTCGCCAAGCCGAGGCGCAAGGGGAAGATGCTGCTGACCCTCGGCATCCTGGCCGCCGCCGCGGCAGCAGCAGCGGTGGTGTTCAAGAAGTCCGCGCCGAGGGAGGACCCCTGGGCCACGCCGCTCGAGGACCCCTACACCGCACCGGGTGCGGGCCGGGAGTCCACGACGACGGCCGCGCGCGACAAGGTGGCCTCGCTGAGCGAGACCGCCAAGGAGAAGGCGAACAGCGTGGCCGAGGCCGCCAAGGAGAAGGCTGCCGACGCCAAGGACAAGACCTCCGAGCTCGCCGCGAACGCCAAGGACAAGGCGACGGGCAAGTCGGACAAGGCCTCGAGCGACCTGGCCGCCAAGGCTGACGACCTCGGGACCACCGACGAGGCTCCGGGCAGCACTCCGGGCAGCACCGGTCCGACCACCTGACCCCCGGGCTCCGCTCCCGCCGACAGGGCCGGCCGCCTCCTTCGGGGCGGCCGGCCCTGTCGCATGCGAGGCCACCGTCCCGCGAGGTGGCGATCCCGTCATCGCGCTCACGACCCGGGTAGGGTCATGGACCATGTCCGGGATCCTCGCCGCTCCGTTCGTGGCGAGTGCCGCCCTCCTCGTCGCGGCCGGCGTGCCCAAGCTCCGCGACCCCCTTCCTCTGGTGCGGGCCCTGCGCTCCGCGGGCCTCCCCGCCGGCCCAACGCTCGTCCGTGTCATCGCCGGCGGGGAGG
>Ga0247820_10001732_pt1 | contig 12298 bp, 9 predicted proteins | sample 13C_Glucose_Day1_2_FD_192480 | JGI IMG/M metagenome (GOLD analysis project Ga0247820, IMG submission 192480) | Soil microbial communities from agricultural site in Penn Yan, New York, United States - 13C_Glucose_Day14 | ecosystem: Environmental > Terrestrial > Soil > Agricultural land | place...
CGGCGGCTGACCCGCTCAGTGATCAGGTGCAAACGTGCTCCACATCGCTCGCACCGGGTCACAACGCAATGCTGCTTGCTCCGCGATGACCAGCACACAAGTAGGGCCCCCATCCAATAGGTGGGGGCCCTACTTATCGCACCGATCGCCGGCACCTGCCGGACCCGCAGCCTGTCTCGCAACCCTTAGGTTGAGACACGGATCGGGGGAGAGCGTTTAGGGCACCTTCACCGGGCGTCTTGAGCTGCTCGGTTGTCCATTTCATGTTCTGTCCCTTCGGATCAGCGGTCGATCGAGGCCATGTTGGCCTCGTCGTGGCGTTCCCCGGCGGCGGGTCGAAGGGCGTTCAGCCGCTCGAGCTGGTCGCCGGTGAGTTCGATGCCGTCGGCCGCGGTGTTTTCCTCGACCCGGGTCACCCGGCGGGTGCCGGGGATCGGGGCGATGTCGTTTCCTCGGGTCAGCAGCCATGCGAGGGCTGTCTGTGCGGGGGTCGCGCCGATCTCGGCGCCGATGGCCGTCACCTCGTCGACGATCGCGAGGTTGCGGCGGAAGTTCTCGCCCGTGAACCGGGGGTTGGTTTTGCGCCAGTCGTCGTCGGCGAAGTCGTCGACGGAGCGGATCTGGCCGGTCAGCAGGCCGTGGCCGAGCGGTGAATACGGGACGAAGCCGATGCCGAGTTCGCGCAGCAGGGGCAGGATCTCCGCTTCCACGTCGCGGGTCCACAGCGAGTACTCCGTCTGCAGCGCCGAGACCGGCTGCACCGCGTGTGCCCGGCGGATGGTCTCCGGGGAGGCCTCGGACAGCCCGAAGTGCAGCACCTTGCCCTCGGCGATCAGGTCCGCGACCGCGCCGGCGGTCTCCTCGATCGGGGTGTCCCGGTCGATCCGGTGCTGGTAGTACAGGTCGATGTGGTCGGTGCCGAGGCGCTTGAGGGAGCCCTCGACGGCGGCCTTCACGTTCGCGGCGCTGCTGTCGATCACGCCGGGACCTCCGCCGGAATGGGAGACCAGGCCGAACTTTGTGGCGATATTGACCTGGTCGCGGCGTCCCTTGATGGCCTGGCCGACGATTTCCTCGCTCAGGAACGGCCCGTAGATCTCCGCGGTGTCGATGTGGGTGACTCCGAGGTCGAGTGCCCGGTGGATGGTGCGGATCGACTCCGCGTTATCCAGGGCGCCCTCGCTGGTGTAGGTACCGGCCATGGTCATGGCGCCGAGTCCGATGCGGGAGACTTCCAGGCCTCCGAGGCGTGCGTTCTTCATGTTGTGTTTCCTTTCGGTGTGGTTCTCAGGCTCGGGATGTGGGCATGGCCCAGATCCCGGCGCTGGAGGATGGCGGGAGACGGTTTTTGGGCAGGGACTAGCCACGTGCGTCCCACGGATTGTGGTGGGGTTTGCTTGAATTGGTCGGCCGGCGCCCTGGGTTCAGGGACGCGGCCGGCGCCAGCAGGGGGTGTTAGGCGTTGTCGTGGGCGAGATTGCTGGAGAGTTCGCGGTGGGCTTCGGCCTGGTTCTGGAGTTCCTTGGCCCTGGTCTCGAATACTCCGACGGCGTCGGCTCCGGCAGCGAAGCGCAGCGGCGGCTCGTCCAGCTCGGCCAGTTGGATCAGGGCGTCGGCGAGTTTGGCGGGGTCCCCGCCCTGCTGGCCGTTCATGCCCTTCCACGCTGTGACCGTCTGCCGGGTGCGCTCGGCGTAGTCCTCGATGGTGGATGTGGCGTAGCTGGTGGATTCCGGGGTGAGCAGTTCGGTGCGGAAGAATCCCGGTTCCACGATCATGGTGCGGATGCCGAATGGGGCGACTTCGGGGGCCAGCGACTCGGCCCAGCCCTCCACGCCGAACTTCGAGGCGGCGTACGCGCTGAGGAACTCTCCACCGACGATGCCGGCGGTCGAGGAGATGGTGACCACGAGGCCTGAGCGCTGGGCACGCAGGACCGGTAGGGCCGCGCGGGTGACGTTCATGGGTCCGAACATGGTGGTTTCGATTTGTCTCCGGAAGTCCTCTGGGGTGATTTCTTCGAAGAAGCCGGCGTAGAAGTTGCCGGCGTTGTTGACCAGGACGTCGATCCGGCCGAACCGGTCTACGGCGGCCTGGATGGCGGCCGTCGCGTCGGCGGGGTCGGTGACGTCCAGTTTCACGGTCAGCAGGTCCTGGCTTGGGCCGATGGCCTGGGCGACCTTTTCCGGGCTGCGGCCGGTGGCGACTACCGCGTGGCCGGCGGCCAGGGCCGCCTTAGCGATGTCGGTGCCCATACCGCGGCCAGTGCCGGTGATGAACCAGACTTTCTGCTCGGTCCTGGCGTTGTCTTGTTCAGTCATGTTCTGTCTTTCCTGGGTTAAGTGTTCCGGGCCGAGCGTGGGAGCGCAGATCCGGGGAAGATTCGCTGGTGGTTGTTTTGGGAGGCGATGCCGCCCAGCTTGCGAGGAACGCCAGCCCGGTTTCGGAGGCCGAGCCGGGCTCAGCGGTGAAGGTGAACAGGGTCTGTCCCTCATCGCCGGGAAGGTGAAGCGTCTCGAACTGCAACGACAAGTCCCCACCGACCGGATGGTGGAAGCGCTTGGTTCCCGTGGTGTGGATCCGCACGTCATGGCCGGCCCACAACGCGGCGAACAGCCCGCTGCGCGTAGTCAACTCGCCGACCAGCTCGTTCAATGCCCGGTCGTGGGGATTCCGCCCTGCTTCCGATCGCAGCATCGCCACTGTGGTGGCGGCGATCGCGGGCCAATCGGGGTAGAAATCCCCGGCGCCCGGATCGAGGAAAAGGTAGCGTGCCTGATTCGGCAGCTGGCCCGGACTCTCCGGACCAGCAGCTGCTGCGGACTCGAATACCGGCCCGTAAAGCGCCCGGCCCAAGAGGTTGGCGGCCAACACGTCCGACCGTCCGTTCTGCACCATGGCGACCGCACCGGTCATCCCGTCCAGCAATCGCAATACTCCGGGACGGACCCGCTGCTGTGGTGGCCGGCGCGCCGCGCGCCGGGATGGCGCGTTGGCCGTCCGTGCCAGATCCATCAGGTGTGCGCGTTCGGCCTCGTCCAGCTGAAGGGCGGAAGCGACAGCGTCGAGAACTGAGTCTGAGACGCCGCGGATGCTGCCGCGTTCCAGTCGTGTGTAGTAGTCAGTGCTTACCCCGGCGAGCTGTGCCACTTCCTCACGGCGCAGGCCCGGCACGCGGCGCAGCTCACCATAGGTGGGGATTCCGGCCTGCTCCGGTGTGATCTTCGCGCGTCGCGAGATCAGGAAGTCACGGATTTCTTCTTTTCTTTCCACATCCACCACGCTACGCAGGCTGGACGGGCGGTGGCAGTGTCTATCAGACACCCCCACTGGACGAGGGTGCAGGTGTGGACCCCCATAACGGTCGATGTCTTTAGTCCCGCTCGTTTCAAGGTCTTGACGGCGGGGCGTGTGCGCTGTTTACAGACATGCGGCTCGGAACGAACGCAACGACGTCACCGCCGACCCACGCATGGGCCGGCACGGTCAAGGGCCAGCTGGCCGTCGCACTCGCCGGCCTCGAGGACGTCATCCTGGTCGCCCTGGCAGGGGAGCAGTACAGGATGGTGAGGCTACCGCCGCCGGGGTCCGGCCGTTAGGCTGAGCCGCGCTATGAGACCGACTCGACGAGGAGCTGGTCAGGGCCAAGTCCGGGGCCTCTGTGTGCCCCTATCAGGAACTGTTATTCGGCAACAGAACATTTGGCCAGGAGGCCAACTTGAACATCAGGAACACAGCCATTGCCATTCTCGCATTCGGGGCGATCGCCATGGGTGGAAGCCCGGCACACGCCGCGCCGGACGACCAGGTCACCGGTTCGGGCATCACCGAGCTGGAAGGAGGTCTTGGCTCCGCGCGGGTATCGGTAGCGGCACGGGTTGACCCGGGTGCAAGTCGTACAACGGGTACCGGGCAGGTTCAGATCATGCTCGACAGTGGCGTATCCGCCCACGGCACCGTTACCATGCGGCCGCGGCCTCAGTGCCCGCCGAGGATCTCCACAAGGGCGAACGAGAGGCCGAATCCGACGGCGATCGCGATGCCGGTGGCGGCGCCGGCGTCGCGGAGCCCTTCCGGGACCATGCGGGTCGTTACGTTCGTCAGGATGCCGCCGCCGGCGCAGGCCAGCGCGAAGGCCACCACCTCGGGCGGGGCTGCCCGCAGCAGCACCGTGAAGACGGCCACAGACGCGGCGCACAAGAACGTCATCGCCAGCCAGGCGGACATGACATGGCGGGTGGTCATGCCTGCCTTGCGCAGCGGTCCGGTGTCGGCCATGGCCTCGGGCACGCCGCAGAGAAAGACAGCGGCGAGCACCGCGGCACTGATGCCGTAGCCGCTGAGTAGCGCCCCGGTGATAACAACCGCTTCGGCGACCACGGACAGCCCGATCACAAGGAACCTAGGCTCGTGGACGGGAGCTTCGGACAGCCGCCGGCCGCGCACGGCACCCGTCACCACCCACGCCGTCGCCACGGCCCCGCCGATCAGTCCCACCCCGACATAACCGCTTCCGCCGGCCAGCCGCCCGGCCTCGGCGACGAGCTTGTAGGCGACGGCCGAGAGCAGGGCGCCGGCACCGAGCCCGGTCAGGATGCCGAGCAGGACGCTGTTGCCAACGCGCCACCGCAGAGCGAGCAGTCCACCCAGGAAGTACGAGGACCCGGCAACCAGACCCCAGCCAAATGCCTGCAGCATCGGCGCCCCTTTCGGCTTAGGCACTAAAGCACCTCGCAGGGCATCATCCTGAACTTGCGCGGGGATGGCAAGGCTCGCGCGCGAGGCGCCGGGGGCTGGAGGCTGCGCTCCGGCCCCCGGGAGGGGGCCGGAGCATCAGGGCGAAAGCAGCCCCCTCGGACGCAACCGGGGCTATTCGGAGACCATCTTCCAGCCCATGATCGAACTGCTCTGATATCTGGAATTCCACGGCTTCAAAACGGTCACCTCATCACGAGAACTCCTGGAGCCGCTCGACAACGATGATCCGCGCTGCTGCCTCGATCAGCGCGAGGTGGGAGAACGCCTGCGGGAAGTTGCCGAGGTGCCTGCCGGTGCCGACATCGAACTCCTCAGCGAAGAGCCCAAGCGGCGAGGCGACCCGCAACAGCTTCTCCATCAGGTCACAGGCCCGCTGCTCCTCGCCGATGATCGCCAGCGCGGACACGAGCCAGAACGAGCAGATCAGGAATGTGCCCTCCTTTCCGGACATGCCGTCGTCGGTCTCGCCGGTGCGGTAGCGCAACACGAAGCCGTGCTCTGTCAGCTCGTCGGCGATGGCGAGCACGCTGGCCCGGAGCCGCTTGTCATCTGGAGGCAGGAATCCGAAGATGGCGGCCAGCAAGGTGGAGGCGTCCAGCGCGTCCGTGTCGTAGTGCTGACGGAGCACACCCCGCTTGTCAACGCCGTGCTCGAGGATGTCGGCCTTGATCTCATCCGCGGTGTCCCGCCAAGTCGCGATGAGATCTGTGTCGCCGCGGATCTCGGCCAGCTTCGTGGCGCGATCCAACGCGACCCACCCCATCAGCTTGGAGGACACGTAGTGCTGGGGCTTACCGCGGGCCTCCCAGATTCCCTGATCGGGTTCACGCCAGACGGCGGTGGCGCATTCGGCTTGGGACTTGACGATGGGCCATAGCCGCAGTGGCAGCCGGTTACTGCGTCGGGTGTGTAACAGGACGGAGTCGAGCACGGCGCCGAACACGTCGTTTTGGCGTTGGTCGAACGCTCCGTTGCCGATCCGGACCGGTCGGGCACCCGCGTAGCCGGACAGATCGTCGCGGGTGGACTCGGTCAGATCGCGCCGGCCGTCGATGCCGTACATGATCTGCAGCGCGCCGTCGGACTTCGGCTCGAGGTCGGCGACGAACTGGATGAACTCCTCGGCCTCCCAATCGAGATTCAGGTAATGCAGCGCCTGCAAGGTGAAGGTGGTGTCGCGCATCCAGGTGAAGCGGTAGTCCCAGTTGCGCTCACCGCCAGGCGTCTCCGGCAGCGACGTGGTGAGCGCGGCGACGGTGGCCCCGGTCGGCATGTAGGTGAGGCCCTTGATGGTTAGCGCTGAGCGCTGGATCGGGTCGCGAAAGCGGTGGTCGGGCATTCGCGCCCGTCCCAACCAGGTGCGCCAGAACCGCGTGGTGGCATTGATGCGGCGGGTGGCGTCCTGGACGTCGCCGGGTGCATCCAGCCCCTCGGCCCACGACAGTGCGCAGTAGAACTCCTCACCGGCGGACAGGACGTGTCGGGCGCGGACCCGTTCGCCCTCGACGCCGAGGGCGAAATCGGTCTGCAGCCTGATTGTCTGGCCCGCACCGCTGGCATCGGCGATGTGTCGACTGCCGTCGACCAGCGTCCACGCGGCTGGCGTCCGGCCGTAGTCGAACACCGGCTCGCAGACCAGCTCCATCTCGACGGTGCCGTCCAGGCAGCGGACTGTACGCACCAGCAGGTGCTCGGCGTCGTCGTCGGCGGGCGGTCGGGTATGCGGGGTGACCTGGTCTTCGTTCTCCCATGGGCCCATGGTCAAGGCGTCGCGGACCTCAACCCAACCCGTCTGGGTCTTCCAGGTCGTGCGGAGGACGTTGGTCCCGGGCTCATACACCTGGGCTGTCGGGTGGTTGGTCCCGAACGGGCCGAGCCTGAAGTAGCCGGCTCCGCGATCGAGCAGGGTGCCGAACACGCTGGGTGAGTCGAAACGCGGGACGCAGAGCCAGCCGACGCCTCCGTCGGGCGCGATGAGGGCGCCCGTGTGGCAGTTCGATAGGAAGGCATAGTCCGCGATCGGCGGGAACGGGGAGGGCGCGGCAGCGCTCTGCTCGGTGGCCTGCCGCGGAGCGTTGGCACTCATGCCGGCACCCAGGGCCGGTGCCAACCGACGTAGTCGGCGGTCAGTTCATCTGCAGCTTTCGGACCCCAAGACCCGGGCGTGTAGCTGTGCACCGGTGGCGGCGCGTCCAGGAGTGGCTGCATGATCCGCCACGTCTCCTCGACCCCGTCCTGGCGGGTGAACCGCGTACTCTTCCCGACCATCGCCGCCTGGAGCAACACCTCATACGGAGTCGGACCCTCGCCCCCTTCATCGGCGAACTCCATGTCGAGATCGATTGCGCCGGGGCCGACCGTGTCCGCACGTAGAGCCTCGACCTTGAGCCTGACGCCGGTCGACGGATCAAGTTTGATGACGAGCTGGTTGGGCTCTGGTCGGCGATCGGATCCGAAGTTGAAGCCGAGCCGGGGCGGGTGCTTGAACACCAGCCGAAGCTCGGTCTGAGTGACCGGAAGCTTCTTGCCGGTCCGAATGAAGAACGGCACACCGGACCAGCGCCAATTGTCGATGTCGAGCCGCAACGCGGCGTACGTCTCCGTCGTCGAATCCTCGGCCACGCCGTTGATGCTCCGGTAACCCTCGTACTGGCCGCGGACGTAGTGGACAGGATCGGCCTCGGAGACCGCACGGAACAAAGCGACCTGCGAGTCCTTGATCGTTTGCGGATCACCCCCAGACGGTGGCTCCATTGCGGCCGCGGACACGACCTGCATGAGGTGATTGACCACCACGTCGCGCAGCGCACCGACGGGATCGTAGAAGTGGCCACGGTCCTCGACGCCGAAGTCCTCGGCCATCGTGATCTGAACGCAATCGATATAGTTCCGGTTCCAGATCGGCTCAAGCATCGTGTTGGCGAACCGCAGGTATAGGATCTCCTCCAGGCCCATCTTCCCCAGGTAGTGGTCGATCCTGTACAACTGCGACTCGTCGAGGTACTGGTGCAACTCCTCGGCCAGGGCGCGAGCCGAGGCTCGGTCACTCCCGAACGGCTTCTCCACCACTACCCGCCCCGTCGCGGTCAGGCCGGCCCCGGCCAGGCCCTTGACGACGGTGCCGAACAGGAAGGGTGGGACTTCGAGGTAGAACACCGGGCTGTCGGCGCCCTTGATCGCCTCGGCGACCCGCCCATAGGTCGCTGCATCGCCGAAATCGCCCTGCACATAGGACAGCCGGGCCGCGAAACGGCCGAAGACGGCGGCGTCGATCACCTCCCCAGTGCCCTCGATCGACATCCGGGCCCGGTCCACCAACTGGTCAACCGTCCAGTCATCGACAGCCACCCCGACGATCGGGCACTGCAACAAACCCCGCCGCTCCAGCCGGTACAACGATCTGAACGTCATCACCCTGGCCAGGTCGCCGGTGATCCCGAACACCACGAACACATCGGCGGAACCCTGACCAGCGCCAGCTGGCTGGCCACGCCCAGCCGCGGTTTGGCTATTCATCGTTGCTGTCATGGCATCTCCTCGACGTGATCGACCCTCTACCGGCAATATGAATCTGCTCGTGGCCTGCGTGCGGGAGCTGACGCAGACCGGTTTCTATCCGAGCCAACCACCGCCTCCCGGCCCCCGTCACCACCCATTTTGGGTGATGACGCCGTCCACGCCGGGGGGCAGGCTCGATGTCTAGAGGCAGCATTGGAAGATCCGAGAACCCGCTCCGGGAGGATTTGGCATGACAGACGGCCAGCACTATGACGTTGTCATCATTGGGACGGGAGCCGGGGGCGGGACGCTCGGCCACCGGCTTGCTAGGAACGGGGTGAAGGTGCTCTGGCTGGAGCGAGGGCCGTTCCTGCCGCGCGAGCGCGACAACTGGCAGACCGAGGCGGTGTTCGTCCGCGGAAAGTACCTTGCGAAAGAGCTGTGGTACGACCGGCACGGCCGCGAGTTCCAGCCCGAGGTCAACTACTACGTCGGCGGGAACACCAAGTTCTACGGCGCGGCACTGTTCCGCCTCCGTCCGGAGGACTTTGGCGAGCTACGCCATCATGGCGGAGTCTCTCCGGCCTGGCCGATCTCCTACGGCGACCTGGAGCCCTACTACACCCAAGCCGAACATCTCTACCTGGTGCACGGTCAGCACGGCGAGGACCCGAGCGAAGGCCATGCCAGTGCGCAGTACGCCCACCCTCCGGTATCCCACGAACCCCGCATCCAGCAGTTGAACGACGACCTGGAGAAGCTCGGGCTGCACCCCTTCCACCTCCCGATCGGCGTCAACCTCCAGGAGATCGAACCTGGACGGGCGGCACGGGCAAGTGCGTGCATCCGCTGCGACCGGGTCGATGGCTTCCCATGCCTGCTGAACGCAAAATCGGACGCGCAGGTCATCTGTGTGGATCCGGTGCTCTCCCAGGACAACGTCACACTGGTTACCGGTGCCCAAGTGCAGCGCCTGGAAACCGACGCCTCAGGCCACAGCGTCACCGGGGTCGTCACAACCTTGGACGACGGCACCGAGACCAGATTCACCGGCGACATCGTGGTTGTCGCCTGCGGCGCGGTGAACTCCGCCGCCCTGCTGCTCAGATCCCGCCAAGACCGCCACCCCGACGGGCTGGCCAACAGCTCCGGAGTGGTCGGCCGGCACTACATGCGGCACAACAACATGGCGCTGATGACCGTTTCCCGGGAACCCAACCCCACGTTGTTCCAGAAGACGCTGGCGATGAACGACTGGTATTTGGGGTCCGACGACTGGGACTATCCGCTCGGCGGTATCCAGATGCTCGGCAAGTCCGACGACGAGGAGCTCCGCGCGCAGTCGCCGCGATGGGCCGGCAAGATCTCTCCTGACATGCCCTTCGAGGTGCTGGCGCACCACGCCGTCGACTTCTGGCTCTGCGGCGAAGACCTCCCGCAGCCCGACAATCGCGTCACGCTCGACGCGGACGACGCCATCCACCTCAGCATCGATGAGAAGAACAACGTCGAAGGAGTAAAGCGGCTGCGCCACAAACTCGACGGCATGCTCGGCAAGCTGGGCATGCACGAGCACCATCTGCTGGACCGGAGCCTCTACCTGTACAAGAGCATGCCGATCGGCGCCACCGCGCACCAAGCCGGCACCGTCCGTTTCGGCCGAGATCGCGCAACCAGCGCTCTCGACGTGAACTGCAAAGCCCACGACCTGGACAACCTCTACGTCGTCGACACCAGCTTCTTCCCCAGCATCGGCGCCGTGAACCCGTCCCTGACCGTAATCGCCAACGCCTTGCGGGTCGGCGACCATCTCACCGAACGACTTGGCTAGTCCCCGGGTCGCCATGGCAGCTGTCAAACTAGCAGAAAGGGGTGCGGCATGACGCTGTTCGCGGACGTCCTCATCCCCGTGATGGAGGTGAACCCGGTTCCGTGGGCTCGAGCACAGATGGCGTTCACGCTGGCCTTCCACATCATCTTGGTGCCACTCGGCGTGTCCTGGTCGGTGATGGCGCTGATCGCCAACTATCGCGGCATCAGGCGTGCCGACGCCGACGCCATCCGGCTCGCGCAGCGCTGGTCGAAGTACATGGCGGTCACCTTCGCAGTCGGCGCCGTCACCGGAACGGTTCTCTCCTTCGAGTTCGGCCTGCTGTGGCCTCAGTTCATGGGTCACTGGGGCGAGGCGTTCGGCGTGCCGTTCGCGTTCGAGGGTCTCTTCTTCTTTCTCGAGGCCGTTTTCATCTCGATCTACATCTTCGGCTGGCGGCGGCTCAAGCCCTGGACCCACTTCTGGACCGGTGTCCCGATCGCCGTCGCCGGCATCTTTGGCAGCGTTTCGGTGGTGGCCGCGAACGCGTGGATGAATTCCCCCGAAGGGGTCACTCTGGACACCGCCGGGAACGTCGTGGCGGTGGACCCGCTAGGGGTGATCTTCAACGGGGCGATGCCGCTGATGGCGGCGCACATGGTGATTGCGGCCTACCTGGTCGGCGGCTTCCTGGTGGCCATGGTCTACGCGACGGCGATGCTGCGCGGGCGGCGGGACCGCTATCACAGGCTCGGCTTTCTCATCGCCTTCACTGTGGCCGCCATCGCCGTCCCGGTGCAGATGGGGGTCGGTGACGGTCTAGCTCGCTGGGTCTATAGCAACCAGCCGGTCAAGTTCGCCGCCATCGAGATGGTGCCGACGACCAGCAGTGACGTGCCCGAGACGCTGCTCGGCCATCTCAACTCAGAAGGACAGGTGGTGGGCGGTGTCCCCATCCCCGGGCTCGCCTCGTGGTTGTCGGACCCCAGCACTGGCCGGGCGACCGTCGTGCAGGGGCTCGACGCTGTACCCGCCGACGAGCGGCCGACGAACCGCCAGGTGAACGTCGTCCATCTCGCTTGGGACATCATGGTCGGCATCGGCACTGCCCTGTTCCTGCTGACGCTGTGGTACTTGGCATCGTGGATCTTCCGACGAGACATGCCTCGCAGCAAGTGGTTCCTGCGCTGCGCCGTCGCCGCCGGACCCCTCGCCGTCCTGGCGATGGAGGCGGGCTGGACCGTGAGCGAGGTCGGCCGTCAGCCGTGGATCGTCTACAACAAGATGCGGGTGGAGGACGCCGCCACCACCAACACCGGAGTCTGGATCACCTTCATCGCGGTCACGATCCTCTATACCGGGCTGGGCGTCACCACAATCCTCGTCTTGCGCGGGATGAGTCGTCGCTACCGTGAGGCACGACGATTCGAGGAGACAGACTCCCCGTACGGACCGCGCGAGCCGGTGAAAGAGACCTAGGGGTCACCTATGGATACCGCCGCAGCCCTGCTGTTGTTCGCTGCCATCACCATCTACGCGATCTTCGGCGGCGCTGACTTCGGTGCCGGCTTCTGGGACCTGACCGCTGGCGGCGCGCAGCGTGGGGAGCGGCCGCGCGAGGTAATCGACCACTCGATCGGGCCCGTGTGGGAAGCGAACCACGTGTGGCTGATCTTCATCTTCGTTGTGCTCTGGACGTGTTTCTCCGAGGCCTACGCGGCGATCACCTTGACCATGTTCGTGCCCCTTGCCATGGCGGCCCTGGGCATCGTCCTGCGCGGTGCCAGCTTCGCCTTCCGGAAGGCGGTGTTTCGGCAGCGAGCCCGCCGCAGCTTCGGCGCCATCTTCGCCGTCTCCTCGGTGCTGGTGCCCTACTGCTTCGGCGCCATCGCGGGAGGCCTCGCATCCGGCCAGGTTCCGGCGGGCGGTCGGGCGGGCGATCCGCTGCACAGCTGGGTCAACCCGACGTCGGTCGTCATGGGTCTACTCGCCGTATCCGTGACGGCCTACGTCGCCGCGGTACTGCTCACCTGGGATGCCCATCGCCTCTCCGACGAGGCGATGGTCGGCTACTTCCGCGTCCGCGCCGTGGCGGCTGGGGCCGTGGCTGGCGCCGTCGCACTCGTCGGTCTCTTCGTCGTACGCAGCGAAGCCAGCTACGTCTTCGGAGGACTCACCTCACGCGCCCTGCCGCTGGTGATCATCTCGGCGGTCGCCGGGCTCGGCGCGCTGTT
>Ga0247820_10001735_pt1 | contig 12287 bp, 26 predicted proteins | sample 13C_Glucose_Day1_2_FD_192480 | JGI IMG/M metagenome (GOLD analysis project Ga0247820, IMG submission 192480) | Soil microbial communities from agricultural site in Penn Yan, New York, United States - 13C_Glucose_Day14 | ecosystem: Environmental > Terrestrial > Soil > Agricultural land | place...
CCCGAAGCCGGGACCGGCCTGAACTCAGGCATTGCCGGTGCGCTGGCTTTCGCCTGCGATGCGGATCATGGTCGAGGTCTCTCGCCACCGGTCGACGATCCGTCGGAAGTCAGGGTTCGCGACGAGTTCGTCCTTGCCGATGTTCGTCGTGACGATCGTCGGCTTGTTGTTGCCGTACCGGGACTCGATGACACCCTCCAGCACGCCGATCACCCACGGTGCGATTTCGCCGGAGCCGAAGTCGTCGATCATCAAAACCTCGACCCGGATCGCACGCTCCACAAGCGCCAACTTCCGCTGACGGTCCTGAAGCCCGTCGATGAACGCCGGGAAGTGCGCCTTCCAGACCCCGACATTCGCAGACCGCATCCGGCGGGCCATGTACCCGAGGATCATCGTCTTGCCGACACCGACGTCGCCCGTGAACACCAGTCCTCGGCCTTCACGCACGTTGGCATCGAGGTTGCCGAGGTACTGCTCGACGACCTGACGGCACCGGATGCGTTCCGGGTCGGGGTTCACGTAGCGCTGGCCGAAGTCGGCGTGCTTCATCCGGGCTAGCAACTGCCGCTCACGGAGCGTGACGAGCGGACAAACGCCCGCCTGCATGTGCGCCGGACAGAACCCGTACTCGGACCGCGACGGCAGTTCGTGCCGGTTCACGACCTCCAGCGGCAGGTACACCCGAATCTCGCCGTTGCAGGCGTCGTGGCAGGGCAGATCGGCCTTGCCAATCTCACCACTGTTCCAGAACTTCTGTAGTGTCTGCGTGCCCTCCCGGCGACGCTGCATGGTGCGTTCGATACGGGCGATGGCCGCCGCTGCTCCCCCGCCGAGAACCTTCTGAGGTTCGGTATCGTTCATCATTGCTCGCCCACGTCCATAGTCTCGATCGCCACCGGATCGCTACCGGCTTCCCCTTGCCGTCCTGCCATGGCGTCGTGTCCGTGCACCACGTCAGGAACTTCTCCACCAACTCGTTGACATCGAGCGTAGGATACTTTGCCTTGATTCTTCGCAGCAACGACAAATCCTGCGCCAGATCAAATGGATACGGAACATTCATCTCCGGAGCATGCTCCAGTGCCGCAATCCCCGCTCGTACCTCGGGCTCTATCTCATCCGAGATGTCGAACAGACCTTCCAACGGGCCACCACCTGTCTGTTGTCGATACCCCCGTTGTACCTCTTCAGTCGGGCAGGTCAAGGTCGTGCTCATACAGGCCGTACGCCTGCGGTCGGAGCCACGCCGGAACGTCGGACCCGTCCCACCAGCCGCGTGCGTGGTACTCGCAGACCAGCACGAACTCCCACTGCGGCGATTCGGGCGACCAACCATCCGCTGTTCGGGGCACCACGTACTCGGCCCGCTGGGCCTGCCCGTCATCGTCTCCGCACAAGCCGACCTCGCACTGCGGGACAACCACCAACTTCGCCTTCGTCACTACTCCTCCTCGGGTACCGCCACCACTTCACTGTCCTTGACGCGCGAGTCGATGCTCGCCACCAGTTCGTCCAGAACGGTCACCGCCTCTCTCTCATCCTCCGCCTCAAAGACCACCGTGGCCGCGAACTTCATGCGCCCTTCACCTCCACCTTCGCCGCGTTGTCCGCCTTCTCGGGCTTGAACTTCGGGGTGGGCTTCACGTACCGCGTGCGGCACCGGTCCACCTCCAGTTTCAGCGCCGGGTCCGCCTTGACCAGTGCGTCAACCCGGTACTGCGTCACGTTGACGACGTTGTAGAACCGGTCGCTCAGCACCTCGTGGAGGCGCTGTGCGTCCCATTCCGTCGCCCAGTCGTCGGCAACCCCGTACTTGATCCCGTTGAACGTGTGCACGTTGCCTGCGATGGCCTCCTGCTTCAACTCGGTCTTCACCTCGTCGACCATCGTCGAGAGCGACCTGATCACCAGTTCGGCCTGCTGCATCAGGTACACCCGCTGCTCCAGATCCGTCGACGTCGACATCCGGTCGGCCAGCGTCTCGCCGCGACCCGGGAGGCTGCGGAACGCCTTGCAGTCGTACTTCAGCGGGCAGTACGAGCAGCCGGGGTTCAGGACGGGCTCGCCCTCCTCGTCCTGCACGATCCGCCGGGTGATCGCCCGCAGCCAGTCGAGGTACCGGTCCAGCGTCTCGTGGTCGCGCTGGGTGCTGACGACGTACCACTTGAAGGCGTCGATCTGGGCGATGATCGTGACACTGGCCGGGTCCACGCCGGGCAGGTACTTCTCGATGTTCGCCCGGATCAACGCGATGTAGTGCGTCATCTGGTTGTCCTCGTCGACCCCCTTCTGTGACGGCGGCTGGCGGTTCGACTTGTAGTCCCGCACGATCAGGGTGAGCGGCTCCTCCGGGTCGATGCCGATCCAGTCGAGACGTCCGCCGAAGCGGTACCTCACCCCGTCGATCTCCAGATCGAGGTCGGCATCCAGATCCTGCTCCACGGCGATGCAGGCGTAGATGTCCTCCGGCCGGTCCATGTACGTCTGGAGGTCCTGCTGAGCCTCCGTGTACGCATCCGGGCCGAGAGGCACCTCCAGCCGTCCCCATGCCTTCTCCAGCGCATCAGGAAGCAGCGGCAGGTTCTCCTCCTCGGCGAGGAAGAACGCATCGTGCAGCAGCGTGCCGTACTCCAGCGGGTACGAGCGAGGCTCCTTCAACTTGTGGTCGACGTACTTCGCTCGGTACAACTTCGGGCAGCCGGGCTCCTCGGTCACACCGTCCATGGCGAAGCCGGTCGTGCCGTACGTCCGCAGGTGGCTGACCCGGATCGTGTCGTTCGGGATCCGCACGGTCAGTCTCCCTGCACTCGCAGCACTCGACCGGGGTTCAACTGCTCCGCCATGTCGATCGCGTACTCCTTGTCGCGGTAGCCCTCACCGGACACCGAGACCACCTTGCCGTTGGCCGCACTGCGCTGCCACCGCCATTCGCCCTTCTCGTCTCGGAACACCTTGACTCGGTCGCCGTTGCGTTCAAAGTTCGGGTCGATCGCCACGATCCTGTCCACCTCTTCCTGTGCTCGTTTGGCTCGCCCGACCTGACTCATCAGGTCGGTCATCCATGACGGGTCGTCACTCATGAGTGCTCCCTGTGACAGGGGCAGTCGCAGTCGACCCAGTCGTCGTCGTCCATCGTCACGCCGCCACAGTTGCCGTGCTTGCCCACCTCGCACTCCGGGTGGACATGCTGCTGCCGAGGCTGTTCCTCTACCTCCACGTCATTTCGCCTTCTTCCAGTACGCGACGCGCATCTCGTGGATCAGCGCCTTCTTCCTTTTCCCCCTCGGGTTCACACCAAACTCCGGAGCGATCCGGCGCAGTTCCGCCACCTTCATCGACTCCCAGTGCCCCGTACCATCGGTCACCTGACATCACCCCAGACCTTCTGGACGTGCGCTCTCACCTCGTCCATGCCCGGGAACCCCCGGGTCCCCATCGGCGAGGACCGGGCCTTCAGTCGCCAGCCGTCAGGCTCCTTGGTCGCCACGAAGTCGGGCGTGCCGTTCGTGGTCTCCGCGCTCTCCCAACGAGAGTCATCGACCTGCTGCCAGTTCGGGTACGTCATCGCCATCCTTCGCCTTGGGCCCACGGGTCCTCCGGGGGCTCTTCCGTGATGATCGGGTCCATCGGTGGCTGGATCGGCTGCCGGGGCTCACGGGGAGCGTCGAGCAGCGTCACCACCGTGCCCCGGATGCGGGTCTTGGTCTCGGACTCCCTGCCCTCCCGTGGCTGCGTGCGCCACTGACTCAGCGAGCCGAGCACATGCACCCGGTCGCCCTTCGCCACGATCCGGGACAGGTACGCGCCGTAGTCACCGAGCACCTCGACCTGATAGAAGCCGGACTCGACTTCATACTTCTTCGTCTCCCGGTTCCAGCGGCCCTCGGCATCCTCGACCGCGACGTTCAGGTTGCAGATCGGGAAGTTCTGGCCGACGTACCGCAGGTCAGGGTCTCGGGACAGACGCCCGGCTATCTGGACGATGTTCACTGTTCCTCATCTCCGACCATCACCACGACCGTCGTCTTCCTCGGAAGGCGCTCCAACTCGACCTTGCACCAGAACAAGTCCCGGGTCGTCACCGATGACGGCAAGCATGCCTCCCACTCGTGCTGGCCCTGCTTGTCTCGCCCTCTGTACAACAGCGGTATGTCGGTCATGACCCTGCCGTCGGGAAGGCGGATCACCAACCCCTCCGGCATCTCGGCCGGACCGGTCTGAATCAGACGCTGCCACCAACGTGCCATCAGTCCTCAGCCTTCAGACGCTCCCAGTCCCTCTTGGCGGTGTCGACCACCCGGAAGAACTCCTCGATCTCCTCGGGACTGGCCGTGAAGTAATCGAACACCTCTTGCGAGTCATCCCGGGTAGTGGCGGTGACCGACAGGAACGTGTCCCCGTCGCGGTCGACAGTCATGTCGAGCATGATGTCCGGATCCCCGACTCGATTCGCTTCGAAGAACGCGGCCATGACCTCACGCCCTGCTCGACAGATGGTGATCGGTCGGTGACCGGCGTTCGAAGACGACTCGACGACGGTCCGAGGAATCACCGTCGACCTTCAGGCCGAGCCCGGCCAGACGGCACCATCCGGCGTTGAGCGTGAGCGTCTGTCCGTCGAACTCACCGACGATCCGGTTGCCGAACAGGATTGCCTCACCATCGACCGTGAGAGGCGCGTGCCCCATCTCGGGCATGTCGATCCGGCCCTGCACCGGCTTGTCCATCATGTCGTCGCCCACGGTGGCCTCACTTTCGTACTTCGGCTCTCCGCCTCCGACTGGAAACGGGGCATCACCGGTCTTGTCCGAGCGAGGCTGCTTGGCCGTGTGCGCACCCACGCCGTCCTCGTCTGGGTCGTTCTCGACAACCACGGTCTTCTGCTGGTTAACCATGTACCTCTCCTTGTCACAGATCATGCAGCCCGGACATGCACCGGGTCGCGGGTCATGCCAGTAGCCGGGTCCGAGTGCGTCCTCGGTCGACTGCCGTGCCACCTCATACAGGTCGATCTCTGCCACCTAACTCCTAACCGTCGAAACCTGCCTCTGCTTTTCTCCGTGCCACCTGCGACTGGATGAAGCGCAGGAACAGCGCGATTTCGCCGTCCTTCAGCGGTCCGAAGTCGACCGCATCCGTCTCCGGGTCGATCGTCAGAATCCGGTTGAAGTTCTTCGCCGCGTAGTCCTGCGTGTTCTGCGCGCTCTGCTCGTCGCTGACCCCCGTCAGGTGGCCGTACTCGACAATGCTCTGTCGCAGCGCAGACTCCATGTCGGCACGGGACATCCTTGGCTGCGGCGGTCCCTGCTGCTGTCCTCGGCCGCGTCCGGACGTCGTCGCGTTGTCACGTGCAGCCAGCATCTCGTCGAACGAGGCGATGCCGGATCCCGGGATGACGCCGAACCCCCATGCTGCGATCGCTCGGCCTCGGGCCGAGGTCTCCACCTTTTCGAAACGGTTCGTCGCAACCGCTCCCGAGCCACCGGAGCCGGGGACCCACGCCGTGCCGGGCTTGCGGCTTGCCTTGCCCTCACCGTCGTAGATGACGCAGTACTCCCGGTAGACGATCCGGTCGCCATATTCGACGAACCCCGGGATCGCCGTGCCCTCCTCCGGGACGAACGAGACCGCCCAGCCGTTCAGCATCGCTGCTTGGTTAATCATTGCGACACGACCGGCCACGGTGAAGTACAGCGTCCACACCTCGCGGTAGTCCTTGACCCCCCTCTCCGTCGCGATGTTCTTGCTCTGCGACAAGGGCTGGACGTACTCCAAGAAGTCCACCTGCTCGATCCCCCAGACCGGCGGAAGCGTATCCAGCAACGTCTTCACCTGCTCGGGTGTCGGCGGAGCACCGATGAACTCCCATGCCCCGATCGGAGCCGCCTCGTTGACGGCATCGTCAGGCTCCGTCACCACCGCCGGTTCGGCCTTCGCGGCCGATTCCTTCTTCGTCTTGTCTTCTGCCACCGATCTCCTCAGGGGACACGACGGCGACGCCTGTCGCCACCGCCACTACCGCCTATGCAACCATCGACCACCGACAGTCAGGCTCCCGGCATCCGGGCCTTCCCGACCTTGTTCCCCTTGCGCAGCAGATCCTCCACGATCTGCCTCACGCGCTGGCGAGACACACCCAGTGCCTGCGCGACCTCCAACTGGGTCATGCCCTCGTCGTTGATCATTCGCAGAACATCGGTCTGACGCTTCGTCAGGCCGGTCTTCTCATCCTTGTGCTGGCTATACAAGCCTTGTGCTGTCGCCACGGCTCCTCCTTCCTGAGGTCAAGGGTTTGTTAAGTTAAGGATGACACTTCACCACACCATGTCAAGGGTTTTCGGGCTGTGGCCTCTCAGAGCCCTGACCGCAGTTGGGGCACCAGTCGGGAGCGTTCCGGCCGTGCTTGCTGTACACCGCCTCGGCGATGGCATTGCCAGACTCCACGACCCCCAGCATCCGTATCGTGTCTATCTGGTCGACATGGTGCCTGCACATCGCTTCCTCCATGCCCTGCAACTGCGCCATGAGCCACGAAATCGTCGAGTACGCCACATGAGCCTGCATAGGATCGTCCAAGTCGATGCCAAACTCCTTCTTCATCGTCTCAGCACAGAGCGCCGCGTTCTGCTCGACCCGCTGCATCTCCGCCGTCTGGTTCGGTGAGAACGAGTACATCTCCTTGCGGTGGTGCTTCATCTCCCCCAGCGCGTCCCTGAACGCCCGATCCGCCGTGCTGTTCATGCTCCACCTCCACACTTGTGCTCTTCATGGGCGTGGACGGGCGTCACCAGCCACCGTCCACCCCGCATCTCCTGACTCATGTGCCACCGGACATCCGTGTCCTGATACACCTCGATCTCTCGCTCACCGGGCGATACCACCCGAACGAAACGGCGTTTGCATCTCGTACACATCACGCCGATGCCATCATCTTCCTGCTCCTGCGACCTACTTCTCTGAGACAAGACCCCACACCCTTGCCCGTCGTCCGGTGTGCATCCGGCGCAGTTCGCCGGTTGCCTTCACCTTCCCCATGTCCACCAGTTCCTTGCGCCGGGTTCGCAACCCCGACTCTGACACCAACGGCCAGTCGAACAACCTACGTCCGCGTAGGTACAGCGCATACAGGTCGGCATCGGTCGCCGATCCGTGCTTCAGGATCTCCACGATCCGGGTGTGCGTCTCGGTGACATGCTTGACGCTCTTGGCTGCCTCCCACGACGTGCCCGGGTCCGTCGCCCGGGCGACGGGATGCGGGGTCTCGATCAGTTTCACGCCGACATCGACGGCCATCGTGAGCAGTTCCTCGATCGGGAGCATCTCGCTCTGCTTCGGTCGCGTCTCTGGCTTGACCTCCGGACGGTGGCCAGCCTCGGGGAGAAGCGCCAGAAGCGCCTCGTAGTCCCCCTGATTCCACGAGAAGTCGATGCTGAGATCGTCGAAGTCTTCGCGCACGAGTTCGCTGTACAGACCGTCGATCGAGTCGGTCAGGAACTCGGTCAAGAACACCGCCGGGCGCTCCCACTCCTTGAAGCCTTCGCTCAGGTCCACAGCCCAGTAGTCGGACAGGTGCTCGCGGACCAGCGTCAGCAGATCGACCGTTCCCCTCAACTCTCCCGTGATGCTGACATTGATCCGGTCGAGTTGCACTACGCCTCCAACTCGGCCAGGAAGCGATGCAGCGTCTCGTTCCGCAACACGGTCCGCGTACTGGTGCACCTCATGCCGTTCGACGTGTGGAACCAGTACCCCGGCTCGTTGATCCTGCCGTTGTAGTCGACTTCCTCGTCATGATCGTCACAGCGCAACCCGAGGAACTCCGAGAGCGGCAGATCGGCCGGTAGATAGGCGTCCAGTGCGACCGTCGCCATCGCAGTGCCGCCGTACCGGATGTCGTACTCCAGATACAGCCTGTCTGCGCTGGCGTCATGCTTGATCCCCACGTAGCCTCGGCGTTCGTCATCCCAGACCCCCGTGGTCAGGTACTCACCATTCAGCCGGTAGACCCTGCCGTGCAACAGTTCGCTGCTGTCCATGTCGATCAACGCCCTCGCTTGGACGCGAGCGACAGCGTCCGGTTCACCGCATGCGTCAGCGCCGCAAGATCGCCACCATGCATGATCTTCGTCGTCGGGTCCTTCAGGTGCTCCCCCACATAGACCATGTCCATATCCCCGCCGGACCATGTCCAGCAGTTCTGCCACGGCGCGAGCACAGAGACCAGATACCGACCACCCTCGTGCAGGACCGACGTGTCCCCCAGAACCGTCACGATCACCGAGTACCGCGAGCCGGTCCCAGCCTCCGCGACGACATGTGCATAGCCGTCGATCAGGCAATGGAACAACTCCCTGTACTTCTCCAGCGCGTGGTCGACGTCCGCCTGCCACTGGTCCGACATCACGTACTCCGTAGGTTCCACAGCCTGCCACCTCTGGGTTGGAGATTTGGATAGTTAATGATTTCACGTCACCGTCTTCAGTCAAGGGTTTCATGCGAGTATCTCAGGGCCTCACGGCGACCATGCTCGGTCTCAGCACCGGTCCATGGCCTCGGACCGGCGCTTGGCTGCCGCCAGCCTTTCGGGCCACGTCTCATGGCGGTACTCACAGACGTCCTCGGGCGGCATCCAGCATGTCGGGTCCGGAACGCAGGCGCAGATGTTACCGCTGTCGAACATCGCCGGACAGTCAGGCTGATGCAGACTCCGGATGGGCGTGAACCCCATTCCCTCGATGATCGCCACCTTCGCCTTCGGCTCCATCTCCTGCAACCACTGGGCGACCTTGTCGAGGCTTCGAACCATGCTGGCGAGATTCCTGATATCCGGCTTGGTTCGATACCTGCGCATGCGCTCCACGTTCACCGTGCGTGCCACCTTCATCGGGTTCTCCTTCTCTCCTCGCCGCTGTACCCGGCGTCATGGACGGCCAGTCCACATGGGATCTTCGCGTTCTCCTCGGGCGTGATCGCAACCCGCAGGTGACCGGTTCTCGCCTCCTCGTTCCAGACCCACCACTCCCGGTCGCCACCGACGCCTCGGAGACAACGGATCGCCTCCTTCTCCGCGATCTTCGGCGCGGAGACCAACTCGTCCCGTCTGGACCAGACGGTGATCGACAGGTGCCAGACAGGCATCCCGTCGTTCAGCCGCTGTCAACGGTCCACCGCGAGGATCGTCTGCAAGAGCAGGCCAGTCGAATGCGTCCGCCGCTTCAAGAACCGGAGCATCATCCGTGGGTCATCGTCGGCCCGAGCAAGCGGATTGCTCAGGGCAAGTGACTGTCGCGCATCCATCAGAATCCTCGGTACCTCACGTCGCGCTCCTCGCCGCAGTCATCGCACCACTGCACCTCGTCGTACGTCCCGGCATTCTCCCGGTTGATCACCCGGTGGTAGCACATCCCGCAGACAAGGCACCCGCCGGGACTGTTGCGTGTGACCCATGCCAACGAGGACGGATGAGGGCATCGTTCGCCGGTTGCCCGCAGGTACTCCTGCCATTCGACGATCGTGGCCCGCGTCCCCTCGATCGGAGTCGTCGACATGTTCAGCCACCGCAGGCTCGGCATCATCTTCACTCGGGCTATGTAGCGTGCCTCGTTGCGAGCCTGCATCAGCATCGTGTCCGTCGAGCGGATTCTTTCGTGTGTGCTCATCTCACCTTCTCAGGTCGTAGACTTTCTCGGTTTGGACGAGCGGCAGGCCATCCGGACCCTTGATGTACGGCGGGATCCAGACTCGGACCCGCCAACCCTTCTCGTACTCCTGTGCTCCGGGATGCTCGGCTCCACAGTGCCGCCATGCCCAGTGCCCCCTGACCGGCCAGCGATGCGCCCACTGCACGTTCGTCTCTCCGTGCTGACGCGATCCCTCGTGCCGTCTGAGCGCGATCACCGACACCCGACCGGGGATCTCCATCCGGGCGATCCGCGAACGGTGCGCCTTCGGGATCACGTCCTCCTCCACCGTGGTCACCGTCTGGTTGAGCAGCAGGAACAGCGCATGCGCGATACGCAGCGTGTTCGTGAAGTTGCTCGGCGTGTCACCATTGGCGATCACCCGAGCCGCGTAGTCGGGTCGCAGATCCAACTCCGGATCACCCAGCCGCATGCCGTCGTAGCAGACCTCCATGCCGCAGAAGCCCCAGCGACCAATCAGGCGGTTGAGGTTCGTCTGCGAGCCGTAGTACTTCAGGCTGATCATCTCCTGAACCTCATCCGGGCCGTCCCACGTGTCGTTCCACCACGAGAAGATCAGCCCCGACGCATTGACGATCCGGCCGAAGACGTCCTCACGGGTACCGAACGACTTCCCCCATGTCATCCAGTGCGCCAGCATCGTTCGACTGCGCGCATCCCTGATCGCTAGCGGGCGGTCAAACCTGACGATGCCGTAGTCAGACGGCGTGAGCGTGCGGTCGATCCGGTCGCTGCTGTCGAGTTTCAGTGCAGCGAACTGCACGAGCATGGACATCTCGTCCGTGACCCGGTAGGCACTGGCGTTCTCCACGGACTTCGTCAGTTCCCGGTACACGTTAGCGACGTGTGCATCGTTGTCGAACGGCTTCAGCCCGCCGAAGATCTGGGCTTGGGCTAGGCCGGATGTCGTGTACGTCCTGAACCGATCGTCTGTCTGCAACCGCTTCAACAGATCGGCCTGACAGTCCAACACCTGCACCGGTCTCACTTGGCCACCTCCACAATCAACAGAACAGCGAACCCTAGGTTCACCCCCACCAACACACCCATCGTGATCAGGTAGGCGACGTCCCGACCACTCACGACTTGTCCTTGACGTGATCAGAACCGGCCCGCTCTGCGTTCCCCTTGGACATGTACCGCGTCGAGGCATAGCGACAACCAGTGCACTTGGCCACCCAGTACGTCAGACCGCTGATCGGTGACCGCCATGTCTCGGTCCGAATCTCGTGGACGCCATCAGCCATGTGACACCGTCTTCAGATGTCGCTGCTCGTCACGCTCCGCCTTGTCCTTGTCCCAGTACCTGCGCGACTTGTACCCGCAGGAGCACTGGACCGTGTACCACGTCCGCTTCTGATGAGCCCACGTCGTGACGTGGGTCCGGTGCTCAGGCATCGAAGCCTCCAGCCTTCAACAGATCGGGCCACTCCAACATGTCCGTCAGAAGCGTGTATCCTCCGCCGGGATCGTCACCCCATGACGAGCCACCGCAGACCAACAACAGCGTGCCCTTGACGTCTATCAAGACACAGTCTCGCCATGCCTCCTTGGTGTCGAGCGCAGTCACCATCGTCTTGAAATCAGTCAGCCGGTCGATCCAGTACTTCCGGCCCTTGTCGGCCTCGTCATCGTCATAATGCATGCCAGCCGGGTCGGCCTTCATGATGGTCTCGTCGCTGGCCGTGCGAACCATTCGCGTCATCGCTCCCCACCGGATCTGCTCCAACGGAGGCATCGTCATCCATGCGATGATCAGGTCCATTCCCATCAGCCACACCTCGCTCCACAGGCATCGCAGATCCTGCCGTACGCCTGCGCCAGACGGTGCATCTCCCGGTCGGGACAGTTCTGGTACCGCTTCTGGCAGCCCTCCGAGTGCGGCTGAGGCGGATACGTCATGCAGCAGTGACGATGCCAGATCTCGTCACTGGCCATCAGATCATCACCTCAGTCCGGTACTTGCGCCCGAAGATGCACTGCTCACAGAGCCGGACGGACCGCCGTCCAGAGAAGATCCATCGCCCCGTGAAACGATGTCTGCGCAGCCGTAGCCAGCAGTGCCAAACCATGTCGCCACCTCCAGAAGCCGCAGCCACGCAGCCTCGTTGCCTGTTTTTGGTTGATATTTAAGTATGGCTCGTCACCGGATCATGTCAAGGGTTTCTACCGGGTTTCGACTGAGTGGATGGGACAGACAGAGGGATGTCGGACGGCACCACACCGCGTTCCATCAACTCGCGCAGCAGCGCGTAGTCGTCCGCGTGCAGTCGGTCGTTCTCCCACTCCCAGCGGAACCGGGCGATGATCGCCGCCTCCTCCGTCTCGTACAGGCCGAGGTAGACGTACTCGCCATCCAGCGACGCCTGCGCCTTCCACTTGCCGCGCGCCTTGTCGAGCGTGACCCCGACCTTGCGACTGTAGTGCGGCTCGCGCGCATGGTTGCGCTCGTTCTCCCAGCGTTCGACGATCCGTAGGTTGCTGCGGCGGTTGTTCAGCCGGTCCCGATCCTCATGGTCCACCTCGCGGGTGTCACCGTTCTCCAGACCCATCAGGTCGCGGTGCATCGGGATCGAGGTCTTG
>Ga0247820_10001737_pt1 | contig 12281 bp, 14 predicted proteins | sample 13C_Glucose_Day1_2_FD_192480 | JGI IMG/M metagenome (GOLD analysis project Ga0247820, IMG submission 192480) | Soil microbial communities from agricultural site in Penn Yan, New York, United States - 13C_Glucose_Day14 | ecosystem: Environmental > Terrestrial > Soil > Agricultural land | place...
TCGCCGCTCGGCTCACTGCCGACGGGATGCCGTGCACCGCCGACGACGTCCTCATCACCCAGGGCGGGCAGCAGGGCCTGGACCTCACGGCCAAGCTGTTCATCGACGCCGGTGACGTCATCGTCACCGAGCGGCCGACCTTCCTCGGTGCGCTGATCGCCTTCAACCCGTGCGAGCCGGAGTACCGCTCGGTGCCCATGGACGAGGAAGGCATGGACACCGACGCCCTCGAGGAGGTGCTGCGCCACACCGAGCGGGTCAAGATCGTCTACACCGTCCCCGACTACCAGAACCCGACGGGTCGCACGATGAGCCTGGCCCGGCGCCGGCGGCTCGTGGAGCTCGCCGAGGAGTACGACGTCGTCATCCTCGAGGACACCCCCTACCGCGAGCTGCGCTACGAGGGCGAACGCCTGCCGACCATCAAGAGCCTGGACACCACCGGACGGGTCATCCACCTGGGCAGCTTCTCGAAGATCCTTGCCCCCGGACTCAGGCTCGGCTGGGCCGTGGCGACACCCGAGATCAGGGAGAAGCTCTCCCTGCTCAAGCTCGCGGCGGACACCCAGAACGGCACGCTCAACATGCGCGCGGCTGCGGCGTACCTCCACCGGTTCGACATCGAGAGGCACATCGCCGACATGCTCCCCATCTACAGGCATCAGCGAGACCTCATGCTGGCGACGATGCAGGAGCACTTCCCCGCCGGGATCAGCTGGACCCGGGCCAACGGCGGCCTGTTCACGTGGGCGACGTTCCCGCAACGTCTCGACATCGCGGCCTTCCAGCGCGACGTCCTGATCCCGCGCGCCGGGGTCATCGTCGTGCCGGGGACGCCCTTCTTCGCCGACCACCCCGAGGCCAACCACGCCCGGATGAGCTTCTCCGGCGTGCCCGACGAGGGCCTCGTCGCCGGTGTGCGTGCCATGGGTGAACTGCTGGCGGAGGCCCTGGCCTGAGCCGGGAAGTGCACCTCGGTCTCAGTCCCCGGGGCGGGCCGCGATCACTCGAAGGACGCCTTGAGGGCTTCGACCGTGGTCGTGCGTTCCTTGTGGGCGATCCTGCGCAGCAGCGGGGTCGCGACCCGGTAGAGACCGTGGGTGTGCATCGTTGCGTGGTGGCGCACGATCGTCGTGTCGCGATCGGTGGCTTCCAGCGAGTAGCTCGGCCAGCCTTCGAGCCTGACCTTGCCCGCCCTGGACTTGTCCCACCAGTGGAACACCAGCCTGTGGGGCGGCTCGAACTCGGCGACCTCGCCGGGAGTCGGCCCGTAGGACGTGTCGTCGAGATAGGTCGTCCCGATGGTGGGCGCTCCGGGTGAGGTCTGTCGGGTGCGCCGCAGGATGCTGCCCCTCCTGGGCATCCAGTCGTTGTGTCCGTCGATGTCAGCCAGGCGAGCGAAGACCTGCTCGACCGGCGCCCGGACCTCGCGGACCACCTCGAGCTCGATGACGCCCACGACCGCCACCATGGCGCGACGACGCGCGGTCGTCAAGCACGGTCGACACCAGCGCTTGGATGGTCTCCAACGACATCGAAGTGCGCCGAGTGCTCGTCGAAACGCGACAGCAGTGCTCGAGCCCTGGCAGGGACCACGCTGCCACGCCCATCACCGCCGGCGAACTCCCGGACGGCATCCCAGTCGTCGAACGTCATGATCGTGACGAACTGGACCTCGGTCCCCTCAGGGTCGCGTTCCCGAAAGACCTCGGTGCCGCGATGGCCCGCGATCCGCCGAGCCGTGATGCCCGGAACGATCGTCGTGTTCAGCAGCTGCTGGTACTCGTCGGCGTTGTCCACGCTCGCCCAGCCACGCCAGACCCGCTTGATCATGGCTACTCCTCACCACGCCGTCAGGTCATTGTGGGGCGCAGCAGACCGACGCACAACGGACCAGAGTTGCCGGTCGGGCTATGCCGTGCGCACCGGGTAGCGCAGGTGCGTGACGCCGACGCCCTGGACGACCGTCGGGTTGCCGAGGACGGATGGCGTGCCGGCGAGGTGGTCGAAGAGCCGGACCCCGGCGCCGAGGAGTACGGCGGCGAGGTCGATGTTCATCTCGTCGAGGAGGCCGGCCTTCAGGCACTGCTGGATGGTGTCGGCGCCATGGACTGCGACGGACTTCCCGGAGGCGGCAGCCTTGGCCTGCGCCACGGCGCTGTCGATGCCGTCGGTCACGAACTGCACCGTCGAGTTGGGTCGGGGCCATCCGTCGGGGATGTGGTGGGTCAGTACGAACGCTGGTCCCCAGGCGTGATTTCCGCCCCAGCCCTGCGCGACGTCGAAGGTGCGTCGACCGGTGAGCACGGCACCGAGCTCGGACGTGAGAGCAGCGAAGTGCTCGGCGCTCGGCCCGGACATCTTGAACGTCATGGGGTCCGACCCTCCGGTCTGGATCTCGACGTCCCCTGAGGTGGAGTACCAGTCGAACACTTCGGCCACGCCGTCGTCGCCGTCGGCGACGTAGCCGTCGAGCGACATGGACATGATTGCGACGATCTTCGACATTGCGATTCCTTTCCAGGGGTGGCGAGACCGTGCGCGCTCAGGCACCCGTCATCCCACGACTCCTTGTCCCGGCGACCTCCGTCGGCCGCTCACCTGTACTACGAGCGCCGTGCTCCGGATGCGACAGGTTGCCGGCACTGAAGTGTGGGCCGGTGGTCTAGGGCTCTGTGCCCGTGGCGATGCCCTTCTCGCTCACGGTCAGCGCTTCCGACTGTCGATCCAGCTCGGCGTAGGAGGCGGCATGCTGCTCGAGAAGGCTCCGAAAGGCGGCTTCGCTGGTGAACCGGTCCACCGTCAGGTAGCCGCGAGGCTCGCCGAGGCTCCGAAAGAGCTCGGTTCCGAGGAAGCCCTCCGAGCACGCAAACAGCCGGGCCCAGGCGCCGTCGCCGGCGTACACGCGCTCGAACTCGGCTTCCCGGCCCTCGACGACCTCGTACTGCCAGACGCGCGTGAACACGCTGTCAGCCTCCCGCATGCCCAGCGGCTGGTAAAGCGTTGGTCGCCCGGCGCGGTCCTGTCACAGCGCGTCGTGCTCCGAGGCCAGCATGCGGGACATCAGGTCGACGAACTGGCGCCGCTGGGTGGCTGTCAACGGTCCCAGGACCTGTTCCTGGACGTCGTCGACCACGTCGTCCAGCTCTCGGAGCCGGTCGAGCCCCTGGGGCGTGAGGGTGACGATCTTGCGGCGCCGGTGGGCCGGGTCCACGGTGCGTTCGACGAGCCGACGCGACTCGAGCTCGGACAGCGCCGCCGTGACATCGCTGCGGTCGATTCCGGTCCCGCGCCCCAGCACAGCCTGGCTGGCCGGGCCACCCTCCTCGAGCGCCGCCAGGAGCCGGTAGTGGTAGCTGCGCAAGCCGCTCCCATGTGACTCGAACCCGTCTTTGAGCAGGCCCGAGGAGCGGGCGTAGGCCCGACTGATCAACCAGGTCGGCCGATCCTTCACTCGGGCAGGAGGTCCGGTTCTGGGGTGGTTCGTCTTCACGCTCCGACCGTACCAGTTGTTGGTGCCACCAACATTCGATATGTTGGTGACACCAACACTGATCAGGAGGTCTGCCCATGAACCGTCCACCCACCAGTCCGTCCGCGAGAATCCTGGTCATCGGCAGAAGCCCGAGCGTGATCCTCGAGGCGGCGGACATCCTGCGCAGCAAGGGCTTCCACGCCGATGCAACGAACCAGTTCGACGACGTGCTGACGGAGTACGACACCGCGAACCTCGATGTCGTCGTCTTCGGTGGCATGGTTGCTCCACGCACCAAGGAGCACCTCAGGAACGAGATCTCCGGGGCCAACGGCCACGCTGTCTTCGTCCAGGGTCTCGCCGGGATCGCGGGCCTCATCGCCGCCCAGGTCGAGGAGGTCACGTCGTTGGCCGGGGACGACAACGACGTGGCCTTTGACCCGCAGAAGAGGACACTCGAGGTCACCGTGCGGGACCCCGCCCAGGTGGTCGTCGACGCGTGGTGGGCGACGTCGTTCACGCCACCGGAGCCGACGAGTACCTCGATGCGGGTGGTCGACTCTCACCGTGAGGCCGGCGAGTACGTCATCCCGCTCCCGGCCGAGGTTCCGCCCGTGGCATCGTTCGTCACCGTGTCCATCGGGCCGGCCGTCCACGTCTTCACGGTGGGCGCGATGCCGGACGCCGTCACGCGAATGGTGCCCACGCACGACCCGACCCAGCCCTCCGCGCTCCCCACCGTCCGATCCGTGGCGACCCACTCCACGCACTGACGTGCCGGTCGCCCCCGCCGGCGGGCGTGCGCGTCCATGGCGTCATCGATCTCGTGGCGCCCGGGGCCGCAGGAGCTAGCGTGGCCTGATGGAGCATCCCGAGCCCGTACGCGTCGTCCGTGATGTCGAGCTGCTCGAGGCCGACCCGACATCGGGGATGTTGCGTCGGCGTGCTTTCGAGGCGCCTGGCCTGTGGGCGGGCCAGGTGGTGACCGAGCCCGGCGCCTTCTCGGGGTGGCATCACCACGACTCCAACACCTCGATGCTCTACGTCGTCCGCGGAGTGCTCCGCCTCGAGTGCGAGGGTGTCGAGGGCTGGGTCGACGCGGTCGCGGGCGACTACGTCCGAGTCCCGGCGTTCACGGTGCACCGGGAGTCGAACCCGGGGCGTGAGCCGTCACTGGCCGTGATCGCCCGGTCCGGTGTCGGCATCCCGACGGTCAACGTGCCGCACGCCCCACCTCCACACGCCTGATACGGCTCGAATCGCACACGGGATCAGTTCAGGTGATCGCGACGACGGTTCCGGTGACCTCGATCTCGGCCCGGTCGCGGATGTCGACGACGAGCTGACCGGGTCGCCCGAGGTCCTCCCCCTGATGGATGGTCACGGTGGCGGGCAACGGCACCAGCTTGAGGTCGCGCAGGTAGGCGCCGAGCGCGGCGGCCGCGGCCCCGGTCGCAGGATCCTCGACGACGCCGCCCGGCGGGAACGGGTTGCGCGCATGGAAGCGCGTCTCCGCCTCGCGCCAGACCAGCTGGATCGTCGTCCATTCGCGCGCGGCCATGAGTGTCGCCAGCCGGTCGAAGTCGTAGTCGAGAGCGGCGAGGCGCTGGCGCGTGGCCGCGGCGATCACGGGATGCCAGGCGCCGGCGTAGCCGATGCGGGGCGGCAGCGCCGGGTCGAGGTCGGCGGTGCTCCAGCCCAGTGAGGCGAGCAGCTCCTCGAGGTCCGCCGGTGCGATGTCCGAGATCCGGGCCGGCACGCTGGTGAGCGTGGCCAGCAGGCGGCCGTCATCAGCGCGCCGGGTCGTGACCGGAACCGTGCCGCTGGCCGTGGCCAGAACGACCTCGCCGGGCCCGTCGCGCTCCGCCAAGGCCACCGCCGTGGCGATCGTGGCATGCCCGCAGAACGGGACCTCGGCCAGCGGTGAGAAGTACCGGATGTCGCTGCCGGACAGGAAGGCAGTCTCGCTGTAACCCAGCTCGGCGGCGATCGCGAGCATGCGAACGTCACTCAGCCCGGCCGCATCGAGCACGACGCCGGCGGGGTTGCCGCCGTCCGGACGATCCGAGAACGCCGCGTACCGCTGCACCACCTCGAGCATGCCGGCATCATCGCAGGCCCTCGAGGATCGACAGCAGGCCGCGGGGGTTGCCGCCTCGTGGACACGTCGAGAGACTGGACGGAACCCGTCCACGGCGAGGGACGGTGGTGTCTCGAGGAGGGGACGTCGGATGTCCGGTACAGCCATCCACCTGCTGGTGGGAACGACCAAGGGGGCCTTCGTCCTCGACGGAGACGCCGATCGCAGCCACTGGGCGGTCCGCGGACCGTACTGCGACGGGTGGCCGATCAACCATGCCATCGGCGACCCGCTCACCGGCACGATGTGGGCTGGTGGCGGCGGTGACTGGTCCGGTGCCGGGGTCTGGCGCTCGGATGACGACGGCCGGACGTGGGCGCTGACCAAGCTGACGTCGGGCCAGATGGACGCCTGGGCCGCGGACGACCCCGGGTTCGCCGAGTCCATCGGCTGGACCGAGGCTCCCGCCCCGTTCGGCGAGACCTTCTCCCAGGTCTGGTCGCTCGGGCGGGTCGGAGCCAGGCTCTACGCGGGCACGAAGCCGGCCACGCTGCTCGTCAGCGACGACGACGGCGCGACGTGGGAGACCGTCAAGGGCCTGACCGACCACCCGTCGGCCCCCGAGTGGGGCCCCGGCGCCGCGGGGCTCGTCCTCCACACGATCGTCACCGACCCGCAGGACCCCGAGAAGATGTGGGTCGGGATCTCCGCCGCCGGAGTCTTCGCCACCGAGGACGGTGGGGTGACGTGGGAGCGGCGCAACGACCTGGCGGACCCCGCCGATGGCGAGGGCCACGCCCACCCCGCGGCGGCATCCGACGGGCACACCGGATTCTGCGTGCACCACATCGAACGTGCCGTCGGCGACGGAGACCCGCTCTACCAGCAGAACCACCACGGGGTCTGGCACTCGCGGGACGGAGGTCGCAGCTGGCACGACATCACCGCGGGCCTGCCGTCCACGTTCGGTTTCCCCCTCTGGGCCCACCCCCGCGACGGCCGGACGATCTGGACCGTGCCGCTCAACGGCGACACCGAGGGCCGGTACCCGCCGAACGCGGCCGCCGCGGTCTGGCGCTCGCGCGACGCCGGTGCGTCGTGGGAGGCGCAACGCGCCGGGCTGCCGCAGGAGGCGTGCTTCTTCACCGTGCTCCGCCAGAGCATGAGCGGGGACCAGCGGGACCCCGCCGGGGTGTACTTCGGCACCAACACCGGCTCGGTGTTCGCCAGCCGCGACGAGGGAGACACCTGGGAAGAGATCGCGCGGCACCTGCCCACCGTCCTGGCCGTCGAGGTCCTCGAGCCGGCGGGGGCGTAGGTGCCGCCGAGCACTCGACGCCCGCCCGTCCGGGAAACCTCGAGATGGTGCGATGGGAGGGGCGATGGGTCAGATCGATCCGATCAGCGATGAGGAGCTTCAGCGGGTTCGGTTGGAGCCACTGACGTTTCAGCACGGCGCGATCACCTTGGTGGAGTCGGACCCCAGCTGGCCGATCCTGTTCGAGAGGGAGGCTGTCCGCGTCCGCCAGGTGTTGGGACCTGCGGTGGTGCGCCTCGAGCACGCGGGGTCCACCTCGGTGCCCGGGCTGGTCGCCAAGCCGATCATCGACATCGTCCTGGTGGTGCTCGACTCGGCCGACGAGCCCAGTTACGTCCCGGCACTGACAGCGGCCGGCTACCGGTTGGTCATCCGAGAACCCGACTGGTTCGAGCACCGCCTGTTCAAGGGTCCCGACACCGACATCAACATGCACGTCTTCTCCGAGGGCTCGGCCGAGATCGACCGGATGCTCGGCTTCCGTGACCGGCTGCGAGCCGATGAGGGGGATCGCGAGCTGTACGCCCGGACCAAGCGCAGGCTGGCCGGGCAGCAGTGGCGGCACGTGCAGCACTATGCCCAGGCGAAGTCCGACGTGGTAGGCCAGATCCTGGGACGTGTCCCTGACTGATCTCCCCCTATGGTGGCTGGGATGAGCCTCCTGAACGCGCCGCCCACCTCCGGCACCCGCTCGGTGGCCCGGATCCTGCTCGGCGGCATCCTCGCCTTCGCCGGAGTCAGCCACCTGACCTTTGCTCGCGACGAGTTCCAGGCGCAGGTGCCTGACTGGGTCCCGGTCGATGACGACGTCGTCGTCCTCGCCTCGGGGCTCGTGGAGATCTCGCTCGGCGCGGCGTTGATCGGGTTCGCCCGCGGACGGGTCGGCGTCGGGCTGCTGGCGGCCGCCTTCTTCGTTGCGATCTTTCCGGGCAACATCGCTCAGTACCTCGACGGGAAGGACGCCTTTGGGCTCGACACGGACCGGAAGAGGTTGGTGCGACTGTTCTTCCAACCGGTCCTCGTCGTGTGGGCCCTGTGGTCGAGCGGAGCCTGGCGCGACCGCCCGACCCGGTCACGGTGAGCGAGAGGTCAGACTCAGACGCAGGTCCCGGCCGAGGACGTCGGCCAGGCGGCGGGACTCCCGCTCGATCGCTTCGTCGGGTCGGCCTCGCTCGTCGAGCCAGGTCACGGTGAGCTCGTCACCTCGTCGCGCCCACACCCCGCACACGACCCCGCCGACGACCACCGGGTTGGCCTTGCGGGTCATCAGGTCTCGTCGGGACGACGGGGTGACGTGGACGTCCTTGGTGCCGGGACCGATCACCCATTGGTCGTGCCCGGGAAGGAACCTCACCGCCTCCGATGGCAGCGCCGCCTCGAGGGCGTCGATGTCCCCACGCACGACGTACGCCACGGCGCCTTCGACATCCACCGCGACCAGCTCGTCGCCCAGCTCGGCGAACCAGGTCTCGAGCCGTCTGCGACCCGCACTCAGGCCCTCGACGAGCCAGTAGTGAAGGTGGTCGAGCGTTGCCGGGCCGTACGTGCGGAGGTACGCCGTGATGGCCCGCGGGCCTGCGTCGCCAAGGTCCGGGATGCCCCGCCACCTCGGGTTGCCGTCGAGGCGCTGAAACGTGGGCTGCCCGTCTCGCGGTGGACCGAAGCTCATGTCCCCCTGCCAGGTCAGTGGCTTGATCAGGGTGTAGGCGCCTTCGTCGAAGATCGGCTTCAGGTGCCGGTACGCGCGATCCCGCGCCAACGCCTCGCCGAGCTCGGCGACGGTCAACGGCCCCTCGCCAAGCGCGGCGCGCACCGCGGCCCGGAAGTCCGGCCAGTCGGCTGGAGTGAGCCGGTAGTACTCCACCCAGCTCGCCCGCTCCCACTGCCGGCCGGCCGATCGAAGGGCCAGATAGATGCCGCCCTCCTCGGGCGAGAGGTAGTGCATCGACCCACGGAACGCGAAGGCCTTGACGACCTCACCGTCGGCCAGGGCCGCCGCCAGCTCACCTGGCCGCGATGCCGTCCTGCGGGTCCGAACAGCGAGCTCAGCGAGCGACTCGTCCATCGAGAGCACCGCGCCGAGCCGACCGACGACACCGGCGACCGACTCGGACCCCACCGGGTCGAGCAGCTGACGCGCCATCCTCCAGGACAGCGCCTGCGCCCAGGTGACCGAAGCCTCGGTCGAGGTGCTCATCCCCGTAGCCTCGCACCACGTGCCGACGCTGTCTCCCCGGGATGCGTCCTCACGAGGCGTAGCGTGGCGCGTCGTGAGCGGCCATCCCTGCGACGTGCTCGACGTCCTCGACGGACTCGTCGCCGTGGGCCGGGAGCCGGGCGCTGCCGTGGCAGTGGTCCGTGGCGGCGCGGTCGAGATCGAGCACTCGGCTGGCACTCGGGACGGGGCCTCGCCATGGTCCTCGGACACCCTGGTGATGACGTTCTCGGTCGCCAAGCCGCTCGCCGCCCTGGCGTTCCTCGACGCGGTGGCCGAGGGCCACCTCGGCCTGGAGCAGCCGGTCACGTCGGTCTGGCCCGCGTTCGGTCAGTCCGGCAAGGAGGCCACGACGATGCGGCACCTGCTGTCTCACCAGGCCGGGCTGCCGGCGTTTCCCGAGAGCGCGTTGCCGGTCGAGTACGACGACCGGCAGGCGCTCGTCGACCTCCTGGCCGGGGCGGCACCGATCCACCCCCCGGGTGCCGGGGTCGCCGAGCACGCCCTGACGTACGGTCACCTGCTCGACGAAGTGCTGCGCCGAGCCACTGGCGAGCCGCTGGTCGAACGGTTTGCCCGCATCGCGGCCGCGGCAGGGTGGGACCTGCACCTGCGCGTGGAGGATCACGACCTGGCACGCGTGGCAACCCTGGTGGAACTCACCGGAACGTGGCAGTCGGGCTATCTCGAGGACCCTCGATGGGGCCCGGCACTCAGCCGACCGGCCGGGCTGCTCGACCCCGAGGTGCTGAACTCCGACCGCTTCCGCGGTACCGCGTTCCCCGCCGTGGCACTGCACGCCACTGCCCTGTCCCTGGCGCGCTTCTACGACGACGTGATCCGACCCGAGGGTCTCGTCGCCGCGCGCCTCGGCCACGACCTGTGGCGAGCGTATGTCGAGCCCGCGGCATCCGGTCATGACCTGGTGCTCAACCGGCCGGTCACCTGGACCCTCGGCTTCCAGGTCAGCGAGGAGAACGGGCGGGTCGAGCTCGGGATGGGGGGCGCAGGCGGCTGCTCGGCCTGGGCCGAACCCGCCGCGAGCTACGGCGCCGCGTACCTGACCAGGGGGCTGGGTGGTCACGACCGCGGGGACGTCGTGTGGGAGGCCATCTCGGCCACGTTCACACCGCCGACCGCGGCCGGATGAGCGCGTCCGTCCCTTGTGGTGTCCGTCCGAGGTCTCGAGCACGGTGTCCACCCAGAACCTACGATCGCTGGATGAGCGCCGACCTTGTCATCAAGAACCTTGCCGGCGGCTTTGCTCACCGCACCCTGTTCGACTCCCTGGACCTGACGGTCGCGCCCGGAGACGTGGTGGGCGTGGTCGGAGCCAACGGCGCCGGCAAGACCACCTTGCTGCGGATCCTGGCCGGCGACCTGGACCCGCTCGAGGGCCTCGTGTCCACCGCGCCCAAGGACGCCTTCGTCGGCTGGCTCCCCCAGGAGCACGAGCGGGTCCCCGGTGAGACCGTCGGCCACTATGTCGCCCGTCGCACCGGAGCCGCCGCCGCGACTGCTGAGATGGAGCGAGCCGCCACCGCGCTCGGCGCGGGCGAGCACTCCCGGACCGCTGAGGACGCGTACGCGCACAGCCTCGACCACTGGCAGGCCAGTGGTGCCCCGGACCTCGACGAGCGCCTCCCGCCGGTACTGGCCGAGCTCGGCCTCGACGTCGACCCACGCGCCTTGATGACCTCCCTGTCCGGCGGGCAGGCCGCCCGAGCAGCGCTGGCCGCGCTGCTGCTCAGCCGCTTCGACGTGGTGCTGCTCGACGAACCCACCAACGACCTCGACCTCGCCGGGCTCCAACGTCTGGAGGGGTTCGTGCGGGGTCTGCGCTCAGGGGTGGTCCTGGTCTCCCACGACCGCGAGTTCCTCTCCCGGGTGGTGACCCGCATCGTGGAGCTCGACCTCGCCCAGCGCCGGGTTTCGGTCTACGACGGTGGCTACGACGCGTTCCTCCAGGAGCGGGCGGTCGCCCAGAGGCACGCTCGAGAGGCGTACGAGCAGTTCGCCGACAAGAAGGCAGACCTCGTCAGCCGCGCCCGGACCCAGCGCGAGTGGAGCTCGCAGGGCGTCCGCAATGCCATCAAGAAGGCCCCCGACAACGACAAGATCCGCCGGAAGGCGCAGGTGGAGTCCTCCGAGAAACAGGCCCAGAAGGTCCGCCAGATGGAGTCCCGGATCGCACGCCTGGAGGAGGTCGAGGAGCCGCGGAAGGAGTGGGCGCTGCGCTTCACGATCGGCAGCGCCCCACGCTCCAGCTCCGTGGTCGCGACGCTCGACGAGGCCACCGTGAGCCTGGGCCGGTTCACCTTCGGCCCCGCGTCGGTGCAGGTCAGCGCCGGTGACCGCATCGGCGTCACCGGGCCCAACGGGGCCGGGAAGACGACCCTGCTGCGGCTGCTCGTCGGCCGGCTCACCCCGGACACCGGCAGGGCCGGCCTGGGCGCCTCGGTCGCGGTCGGCGAGATCGACCAGACCCGCACGGGGCTGGCCGAGGACCTTCCCCTGGGGGACGCGTTCGAGGTGGCGATGCCGCAGATGGCTCCCGCAGACGTGCGGACGTTGCTGGCGAAGTTCGGCCTCAGGGCCGACCAGGTCACCAGCCGGGTCGGCCGGCTCTCGCCCGGCGAGCGGACGCGTGCCGCGATGGCGCTGCTCCAGGCCCGCGGGGTCAACCTCCTCGTCCTGGACGAGCCGACCAACCACCTGGACCTGCCGGCCATCGAGCAGCTCGAGGAGGCCCTCGAGACCTACGACGGGTCCCTGCTGCTGGTCTCGCACGACCGCCGGCTGCTCGACAACGTCCGGCTCGACCAGCGATGGCACGTCCAGGACGGCCGGGTCACCACCGGACAGGTCGGCTGACCGCGAATACAATCGACCAAGCCCGGCATCCTCGCGTCAGGGCACTCCAGGCCACCACGCTCGTAGGCCGAACCAGACGCCTGGCCGCTGCTGGGCGGGTGACGTCGGAGGTGCACGATGGGTGAGACCGACCCGTTGCGCGAGCTGCACGACGCCTATGTGTGGAAGGTCAACGCGGCGGTCGCCGAGGACCGGATGGACCTTGTCTGGCAGTTCGCGGACGAGTACACCGACGAGGCGCTCCGGCTGTTGGCGACGCTCGAGCCGCCCGGCTGCGGCCGGGCGGACTGCGCCATCTGTGCGCGAGACAGCTCAGGTC
>Ga0247820_10001738_pt1 | contig 12280 bp, 10 predicted proteins | sample 13C_Glucose_Day1_2_FD_192480 | JGI IMG/M metagenome (GOLD analysis project Ga0247820, IMG submission 192480) | Soil microbial communities from agricultural site in Penn Yan, New York, United States - 13C_Glucose_Day14 | ecosystem: Environmental > Terrestrial > Soil > Agricultural land | place...
CCGGTGATCTGCTCGCGCAGGACCCGCTCGGAGGCGCGGATCGCGGCGTCGACCGCAGCGGCCCGGACTTCGGCCGAGGCTTGGCTTTCGGCCTGGGCGATACGGGCTTCCGCGGACGCCGTGCGGCGGCGGACGAAATCGGCCATCTTCTCCTGCGCCTCCTGGGCGAGACGCTCGGCCTCGTCGCGGGCCGAGGAGACGATCTCGGCGGCCTCGCGCTCGGCGGCGGCGCGCTTGGCCTCGAACTCCTTGAGGAGCCGTTCCGCGTCCTGCCGCAGGCGCCTGGCCTCGGCGAGTTCGTCGGCGATGCGCTTGCCGCGGCTGTCGAGGGAGCTCAGGAGCTTGCCCGGAACGCCATAATAGAACAGCACGCCCCAGAAGATGAAAAAGGCGACGGCAACCCAGAATTCAGCGCTGGCGAACATGCGTGCCTCCTGATCTTAGAGCTTGGACTGGTCGAGGGCGGCTTCCACCGCCTGCGGGGACGGGGCCTGGCCGGAGAGACGCTCGACGATGGCCGTCGTGGTCTCCTGCGCAATGGCGCGCACATGGCTCATCGCCTCGGTCTTCTTGGCCGCGATCGTGGCATCGGACGCGGCCAGGCGCTGGGCGAGATCGGCCTCGAGCACCTTGCGCTTGGCGTCGCTTTCGGCGGCAAGCTTGGAGCGGGTTTCCTGGGCGAGACGCTGGGCCTGGCCCTTGGCCTCGGACAGCGCCTTCTCGTAGGCGACGCCGGCTTCCTCGGCCCGGGTCTTCATGGCGGCGGCCTCGTCCAGATCGCGCGCGATCGTCTCGCGGCGGTTCTCGATGATGCCGCTCAGGCGCGGCAGGACCAGACGCGACAGCAGGAAGTAGAGCGCCGCGAACGTGATCGCGAGCCACAGCAACTGACCGCCGTAGGTTTCCGTCTGGAAGGGCGGGAAGCCGACATCTTCGTGGGCGCCGCCGTGCGCTTCCGTTGCAGCATGGGTCGTCTGAGCCTGAGCCATGGAGCTAATCCTAAAAGACGGATGAACTTGGGGCATTCTCGGGCGGGACATCAGGGTCCGCCGGAGGTGCCGGTAAAAACTTAAGTTCCGGAAGCCGGGCTCGGATTCGCCGAATCGCACATGCTCTCGAAACGAGGAATGACGGCGGTCGATCCGCCGTCACCGTTGTCAGGGCGAAGCGCCAGGCACTCCGCCATCCCGATCGACTTTTTCAGTTTAGGTGAAGAGCAGAACGAGAGCGACGACGAGGCAGAAGATGCCGAGACCTTCCGCCAGCGCCGCGCCGATGAACGCGCGGGCGAACTGGCTGTCGGAGGCCGACGGGTTGCGCAGGGCGCCAGAGAGGAAGTTGCCGAAGATGTTGCCGACGCCCATGGCGGCGAGGCCCATGCCAATGCAGGCGAGGCCCGCGCCGAGGAACTTGAAAGCTATCGGATCCATCGTGATCTCCTTAGGAAAGCTGTGATCGGGAGGGGAGTGTGTAACTCAGCGCAGACCTAGTGGCCCGGGTGCAGCGCGTCGTTCAGGTAAATGCAGGTCAAGACCGTGAAGACATAGGCCTGCAGAGCGGCGACGAGGAACTCGAGCGCCATGAGAGCAACCGCCATGAGAAGCGGCAGCGGAGCGAGGATCGTCAAGGCACCGCCGGCGCCCAGGAGGGCCACGACGAAGCCTGCGAAGACTTTCAGCGCAATGTGTCCCGCCAGCATGTTGGCAAAGAGACGAAGCGAGAGCGAAATCGGCCGCGACAGGAACGAGATGATCTCGATCACCACGATGAAGGGCAGCAGCCACACCGGCACGCCCGACGGCACGAAGAGCCCGAGGAAGTGGGTGCCGTGCTTGAGGAAGCCGTAGATCACCACGGTGCCGATCACGAGCATGGCGAGCGCGAACGTCACGATGATGTGGCTCGTCACCGTGAAGAAGCCCGGGATCATGCCCAGCAGGTTCGCCGTCAGGACGAACATGAACAGGGAGAACACGAGAGGGAAGAACTTCATTCCCTCGCGGCCGGTGGCGTCCGTCAGCGTGTTGGCGACGAAGTCGTGGAGTCCTTCAGCGACCGACTGGGCGCGACCGGGCACCATGGCGCGCTTGCGGGTCGCAAGCAGCAGGCCGCCGACGATGAGCGCGGCAGCGCCCACCATGAACAGCGACGAATTCGTGAAATTGAGGACAGGAATGATGGGCTTGATCTGGAATTGCTCAATTGGGCTTGCCATGATCCGCTCTATAAATCGCTGTTGCCTGTCGCCATACGGCTGTCGAAGTGAAGTCCATCATCGTTTCTCATCGGACCGGGCGCTCTTCAGCGCGCCGGATGCCCGCATCAGATTGAGCATCCCGGCGCAGAAGCCGAGGATGAGACAGATGATGAGCCCCCAAGGAGAGGACCCGAACAGCCGATCGACGATCCAACCTAAAATTCCGCCCGCGGCCACTCCGGAAACGAACTCTGCCGAAAGCCTGAAGGCCTGGCCGAGTGCGCTCGAATCCGATGTCGGACGGGCAGGCGGTTCTGCGTTCTGACGGTGCGTGGACGCCTTGTCGATCCGCGCATCGAGAGATTTCAGTCTCGCCGAAAGGTCGGCATCGTCGGAGCTGGTCGGTTCCCGACCATTCCCGTTGCCCTGCTTCGTGGGATCCGCCATTCGCGTTCTCCTTTCAAAGCAGTGCGGGAAAAGGTCTTGGGAGCCCGGCCCCGAAAGCCGCGCGCAACATATGAGGGAGGGTCCCCACTGTCAAGGACCGTAAGAAAACAGTTAAATATTTGATTTATCTATGAAAACAGACATTTTGCGCAGGCTTCGCGTGAAAGCGTCCACGATTTTGAGGCGGAACGAAGACGCTGCGAAAACCCTTAGGCCGTCTCAAGAATGCGCTCGGCACTCTGCAAATCGACGGAGACGAGTTGGGAGACGCCTCGCTCGGCCATGGTGACCCCGAACAACCGGTCCATTCGGGCCATGGTGATCGGGTTGTGGGTAATGACCACGAAGCGGGTTTCGGTCTGGCGCGCCATGTCGTCGAGGAGGTCGCAATAGCGCTCCACGTTGGCGTCGTCGAGCGGCGCGTCGACCTCGTCGAGCACGCAGATCGGCGACGGATTCGTGAGGAACACGGCGAAGATCAGCGCCGTCGCCGTCAGGGCCTGCTCGCCGCCCGAGAGCAGGGTCATGCTCTGGGGCTTCTTGCCCGGCGGGCGGGCCAGGATGTCGAGGCCGGCCTCGAGCGGGTCGTCCGAATCGACCAGGGTCAGCTCGGCCGTGCCGCCGCCGAACAGGGTGGTGAAGAGGCGCTTGAAATGGGCGTTCACCACGTCGAAGGCGGCAAGCAGACGCTCGCGCCCCTCGCGGTTGAGGCTGCCGATGGCCTGGCGCAGGCGCTTGATGGCTTCCACGAGGTCGTCGCGCTCGGCGGCCAAGCCGTTGAACTTGGCCTCGAGCTCGGTCAGCTCCTCGTCGGCCCGCAGGTTGACTGCGCCAAGACGATCCCGGTCGCCTTTGAGCGAATGAAGCTTGGTCTCGATCTCGCCGTGCGGCGGCAGCTCGACGCCTTCCTTCAATCCAGCAAGCTCGATCAGCCCGGCGGGGGTGGTTTCGAGATTCTCGGTGATGGTGCGGGTGATCTCGGCCAGGCGCTGGACGGCCGCCTCATGGCGGGCCTGCGACCCGGCGCGGGCCTCGCGGGCAGCCGAGAGCGCTTCGAGCGCGGAGCGTGCGGTGCGGTCGGTCTCGGCGAGATGGGTCTCCGCGTCGGCCAGCCGGTCGGCGGCCTCCTTGCGCTTGCCTTCGGCCTCCTCGATCTCGGACAGCAGGGCGCGGCGGCGCAGCAGATAGGTGTCGGGGGCCTCGAGAAGTCGCTGGTGCTCGTCCTGGGCGCGCTCCAGGCGCTCGCCAAGATCCTCGTTGGCCTTGGCGGCGCGAGCCGCGCGCTCGGTCCAGAGCCGGATGTCGGCGGCGAGCGATTCCTGCCGGCGGCGGCGCAGCTCGGCTTCGTGCATCAGGGCCTGGAGGGCGGCGCGCGCCTCGGAAGCGGCGGCGCGGAACTCCGCCACGCGGGTGCGCTCCTCGAGCAGACGGCTTTCGAGGTCGGGCGCCGGAGCCAGGTCCTCGAGATTGGCCTGAGCCGCCTCGGCGCGCTCCTGCGCCTCGCTCTCGCTGGCGGAAATGCGCGCCAGGGCTTCCTGCAGGGCGGAGCGGCGCTGACCCAGTTCCGCCTCCCTGCGCTCGGCGGCGGCGAGCCGCGCGCGGGTCGCGTCCAGGGCCTGCCGGGTCTGGCGGGCCGTCTCGATGGCCTGCATCTCGCGGGAGGCGGCGATGCGGACGGCGTTCAGCGCCTCCTCGGCCTCGTGCCGCAGATGCTCGGCCTGCTCCCGGGCCTCGGCGGCTTCGCGCTCCAGATCGCCGAGGCGATTCTTCTCGACGAGGCGGCGGGCCGCCGGAGAGGGAGCTTCCGCCGCAGTGGTGAATCCGTCCCAGCGCCAGAGGTCGCCTTCCTGCGAGACGAGGCGCTGGCCGGGCTCGAGAAGGCCGCGCAGGCGCAGGCCGTCCGCCCTGCTCACGACACCGATCTGCCTGAGGCGGCGCTGGAGCGCCGCCGGGGCGGTCGAAAGGTCGGCCAGCGACCGGATGCCCTCCGGCAGGGACGGGTCGCCCTCGCCCGCGCCCGACTCGGCCCAATGCGCCGGAGCGGACGGGTTGGTGGAAGCTTCGAGGTCGTCGCCGAGAGCCGCCCCGAGGGCGGTCTCGTAGCCCTTCTGGACCGTGATCTGGTCGACGGCTGGCGGCCAGAGGTCGCCGGTCGCGGAGGTGACGAGCTTGGCGAGGGTGCGGGCCTCGGTCTCCAGGCGCTGGGCCTTGCGCTCGGCCTCGTTGAGAGGCTGGCGCAGGCGATTCTCGGCCTCACGGGCGGTCGAGACGGCCTCGCGGGTCTCGATGACGGCCTCTTCGGCGGCCTGGGCGGTGTCCTCGGCCATGGCGGCTTCTTCGCGCAGGTCATCGATCGGCGGCGAATCGTCGGTCGAGGCGGACAGGGCCTCGATATCGCGCTCGATCCGCTCGCGCTCGGCCGCGAAGCGCGCCGCGCGCTCCATCTCCTCGCGCACGGACCGCTCCAGGGCGGCGCGGCGGGCATTCAGGTCGGAGGTCCGCGCCTGGAGGGCGCTCAAGGCGGCCTCGGCCTCGGCGAGCTCCGCCTCCACGTTGGACAGGCGCTCCTGGGCCTCGGCGCGGGCATCGTCGGCGCCATCGGTCGTCAGGGCGATCTCGGCCTGTTCGGCCTGGAGACGCTCGATGGTGGCCTCGGCGTCGGTGCGCTGCACCGATTCGCGGGCGATGTCCCGGTTCAGGTCGCCGATATGGCGTTCCAGCTCGCTCACCCGGTCCTTCGAGCGGCGCTCCTCGGATTCGAGTTCGCTGCGGGCATGCGTCAGGCGCTGAAGGCCTGCGGCCGCCGCGACCTCGGCCTGACGCAGGCCGGGGAGCGCGTGGGCCGCAACCGCCTGGGCCGTGGCGGCCCGGGTCTGCTCCTCGGTCAGATCGGCGACGGCCTTGAGGTTGTCGGCCACCTGCCGCTCGGCCGTGGCGGCCTGTTCCCGCGCCTCGGCGAAGGCGAGCGCATACATGAGCGCCTCGAGGCGGCGGATCTCGGCCGAGAGGTTCTTGTAGCGGGAGGCCTGGCGGCCCTGGCGCTTGAGGCTTTCGATCTGGCTTTCGAGCTCCCGCAGCACGTCCTCGACGCGCACCAGGTTGTCCTCGGCCGCCTTCAGGCGCAGCTCCGCCTCGTGCCGGCGGGCATGGAGGCCGGCGATGCCGGCGGCATCCTCCAGGATGCGGCGGCGGGCCTGCGGCTTGGCGGAGATGATCTCGCTGATCTGTCCCTGGCGGACCAGGGCGGGGGAGCGGGCGCCGGTGGCGGCATCGGCGAAGAGCAGCTGCACGTCGCGGGCGCGGACTTCCTTGCCGTTGACCCGGTAGGTGGAGCCTTCCTCGCGCTCGATCTTGCGCGAGACTTCGAGAATGTCGGAATCGTTGAAGGTGGCGGGGGCGGTGCGCTCACCGTTGTCGATGGTGAGCAGCACCTCGGCCGAGTTGCGCGCTGGGCGGTTGCCCGAGCCGGAGAAGATGACGTCGTCCATCCCCGTGGCGCGCATGTTCTTGTGCGAATTCTCGCCCATGACCCAGCGCAGGGCCTCGACGAGGTTCGACTTGCCGCAGCCATTGGGCCCGACCACGCCGGTCAGACCGGGCTCGATCAGGAAGTCCATGGGCTCGACGAAGGTCTTGAACCCGGCGATGCGAAGGCGCGTCAGCTTCATCGACGCGCCTTTCCGTTCCGCCCGGCCGGGCCGGGAAGATGGGGTTTATTCACCCAGAATAGGCTTGATGATCTTCTCAAGCTCATCGATCGACAGGTTTCCAGGGTGGCGCTGGCCGTTGATGAAGAAGGTCGGGGTGGAGTCGACCTTGAACTGCTCCATACCCCGGTTCTTCACCGCATTCACAGCGTCATAAAGTTTCTGGTCCTTCAAGCAAGCGTCAAATTTCTCCTGTGAGAAACCAGCTTGCCGCATCATGGCCCGCAGGGCGTCCAGCGGCTTGTCGGTGAAGGCCCAGTTCCGCTGCTGGTCGAAGAGCAGGTCGGTGATGGGGTAGTATTTGCCCTCGCCGTCGCAGCGGGCGAGCATGAAACCGGCCGTGGCCAAGGGATCGAGCGGGAACTCGCGCAAGGTGAACCGCACCTTGCCCGTGTCGATGTAGCGCTTCTTCAGCTCGGGCCAGGTTTCCTTGTGGAAAGCGGCGCAGTGGGAGCAGGTCAGCGAAGCGTATTCGATGATCGTCACCTTGGCGTCCGCAGGCCCCAGGGTCACGTCGCCGAGCGGGCCCGCGACGGCGAGGTCGGCCGGGGCGACGTTCTGGGCAAGGGCCGGAAAACTCGTGGCGATCAGGGCCGTGACGGCCGCGGTGCCGAGAAGCTGAAGCGTTTGACGCCGGGTGATCATCTGGGAAAGGCTCCGTGGGAAACGTCGTTCTGCGGTAGAATGACTTGGGATATGTGGCAAGCGACGTGTCTGTCACGCTTTCGTGCGCGATCCGACCACGGCCTGGCCGAGCCGGTCGAGGGCCGCCTTGAGGGAATCCTCCTCGATCGGCGCCAGCAGCCCGTCCAGGCGCTGCCGGTCCTCCGGCCGCAGCACCGGAGGGGCGGGCCGCTTCTTCTCCGGCCGCCGCACCGGGCCCTGCTTGAGCACCAGCTTCCCGATGCAGCGCCAGCCGTAATAGACGTTGACGCGCTCGATGACGACCGGAGCCATGTGCTGCATCTCCAGCGCGAAGGCGCCTTCGACCCGGATCACGAGAGTCGCGGGCTCCGGCCGCGCCTCCGGATCCGCATGGGGGCTCTTGCGCTTCCACTCGATCTTGAGCGGCTGGGTGAAGGCGGCGAGGCGCTCGCCCACGATGTCGGGCCAGGCGACGATGATGTCCGAGGTGGCAAAGCCCTGCGCCGCCAGGCTCGGGCTGAGACAGACGTCGAGAAAGTCGGCGAGGGGCCGGGGCCGATGTCTCGGCTGTCGCATGGTGATGGTCCAAAAGCCACGTTGGAATATTCGATCAGTCTCGTTATTCCACGTCACATGTTAACGCCCGCCTTGCGTGCCACCAAGCCTTGCTCCGACGATCTCCTCGCCTGGTACGACCGTCACCGGCGCGATCTGCCGTGGCGCGCGAGGCCTGGCGATACGGCAAACCCTTACCGCGTCTGGCTTTCCGAGATCATGCTCCAGCAGACGACGGTGGTGGCCGTCAAACCCTTCTACGAGCGCTTCCTGGAGCGCTTTCCCACCGTCGAATCGCTGGCCGAGGCGCCGGCCGACGCGGTGATGCAGGCCTGGGCGGGCCTCGGCTACTATTCCCGTGCCCGCAACCTCCATGCCTGCGCCAAGGCGGTTGTGGAAAACCACGGCGGGCGTTTCCCCGGAACGGAAGCCGACCTCCTGAAGCTGCCCGGCATCGGCGCCTATACGGCGGCCGCGGTGGCAGCGATCGCCTTCGACCAGAAAGCGGCCGCCGTGGATGGCAACGTGGAGCGGGTCGTCTCCCGCCTCTTCATGGTCGAGGAGCCGCTGCCGAAGGCGAAGCCCGTCATCCGGGCCTTGACGGAGGACCTCGTCCCCGAGGACCGGCCCGGCGATTTCGCGCAGGCCGTCATGGATCTCGGCGCCACGATCTGCACGCCCAAGCGCCCGGCCTGCGCCATCTGCCCATGGATGATACCCTGCCAGGCGCGGGCTGCCGGCTTGCAGGAGGCCTTTCCGAAGAAGCTGAAGAAGGAGAGCGGGCAGCTGCGCCGGGGCGCCGCCTTCGTGGTCCTGCGCGCGGACGACAGCATCCTCCTGCGCACCCGCCCGCCGCAGGGCCTCCTGGGCGGCATGGTCGAGACCCCGACCAGCGCCTGGGAGCCGGACTACGAGCCCTCGCGCGCCATGGTGGACGCGCCGATCGAGGCGCGCTGGAAGCGCCTTCCGGGCGTCGTCCGCCACGTCTTCACCCATTTCCCGCTGGAACTCACGGTCTTTCTCGCGAAGGTCCCGACGAACGAGCCTGCCCCCGAGGACATGCGCTGGACCCCGCGCCATCAGCTCCATGAGGAGGCGCTGCCGGGCGCCATGAAGAAGGTGCTGGCGCATGCCTTGGGCGACATGCCGACTCCCAAGGCGGCACCCAGGGCGAAGAAACAGCAGGTCTGATTTTCCCTTCGGTCAGCCGCCTACGAGCGCCTTCCGGTGCCGCTTGAACAGGGCCGCCAGGGCGTCCGCCACCCGCTGCACGCTCTCCCGGCCGCGGCTGCGGCGGTGCATGACGAGGAAGACGTCCTCGATCAGGTCTCCTTGCGGCCTGGTGACTTGGACGAGGTCCGGATCCGAATCACCGAGCCAGCAGGGCAGGAAGGCGGCGCCGAGGCCGGTCCTCGCTGCCTGGTAGCGGATCGGCATGTCGCCGATGCGGGCCGAGATGGTGCGCCCTTGGGCGAACTTTGCCACATAGGCCGACTGGCGCGAGAGGGTGGGGTCCTCCGGCGGCGCGATGACGGCTTTCGGATCGGGCGTCCGGGCGTACATGGCGAAGGCGATCTGTCCGATCTTGCGCACGACGAGGTCCTCCGACTCATCCGGCAAGGTGCGCATGCGAAGGCCGATATCGGCCTCGCCGGCCGCGAGATCGAGCTTGCGACGCGTCGGGATGTAGGCGCTCTCGGCGGGCTGTGCCGCCTCGTGGATCTCCGCCGCATGGAGCGAGAGGAAGAGGCTCACGGAGGCCGTGGCGGTGATCCGCACCGGGGCGGACGGGTCGGGCCGGTAGGCCGCGGCGACGCGCGGGACCGCGTTCGCGGCCTCCGCCATGGGGGAGGCCGCCTCCAGCACGGCGCGGCCGGCCTCCGTCAAATCGAGATTGTTGGGGCCGCGCTGGAAGAGCGGGACGCCGAGAATCTCCTCCAGCGCCCGGATCCGCCGCGCCACGGTCGGCTGGCTCAGGCGCAACGCGCGGCCTGCGCCGTTCATCGATCCATGAGCCACCACAGCCAGGAAGATCCGTAGGTCGTCCCAGGACGGTTCGGCCTCTGCGGGCCAGGGTGGGTCGAGAGAAGGAGCAGCCATGAAACGATGCTAAAGCTTTTCGGGGCGTTGGACATAGGCGGACGTCTCGCGCTCGAGGGGCCTGGGGATAAGCCAGCATGGCGCGTGTCGGCGGCCGAGGCAGCCCGACAGGGATGTCAGGCTGGTCTTCAGGAGCGAAGAGGTGTCGCTTCCCGAGGTCGGGCTGTCCTTCCTGGCGCCGCTGCTTTGAAGGCCGTTATTTCTCCCGGGAACGAGCGGCCCGGACGCCGCCTCCCGCCGACCGTCCGGGATGGACTTATCCTCGCGTGATCCGGCGCTCGCTCTGCGGCCGCGCAGTCCCAGGGGAGCGTTCCCGCGGGAAGCCGTTTTCCCAGACGGTCGAGTGCCGCCATCGCCAGCGTGACGACCGCGACGCTCGTCACGGCGACCGAAGCGGCCTGCGCGGCGAGGCCAGCCTCCTCGAGGTTGTAGAGCACCACGCCAATGGTCTCGGTCCCGGCGGACCACAGCAGCGCGGAGACCGTGAGCTCGTTGAAGGCGAGCAGGAAGGCCATGAGGCCGCCGGCCGCGGCCGCGGGCAGGAGCGACGGGCCGACGATGTCGACGATTCGGCGCAGGGTCCTGGCGCCATCGAGGGCCGCCGCCTCCTCCTGCGCCAACTCGACCTGTTGCATGCCCGCCAGGGCCGGCTTCAGGGCGACGGGCAGGAACCGGGCCAGATAGGCGAAGACGATGATCCAGGGCGTGGCATAGAGCGACACGCCGACGAGCGGCAGGGGCTTGAGAAAGAGCAGGATGCACGCGATGGCGAGCACCACGCCGGGCAGCACATAGGCGATTTCGAGCACGGCCGGTACGACGGTTCGGGCCGCGCCCGCTTGGCGAACGAGCCCGTAGGCGAGGGGAATGGACAGGAGAGCCAGGACCAGGGCGGCGCCTCCCGCATAGAGGAACGAGTTGGCGAAGGCCCGCACGGTCACGTCCTGCCGCACCAGGACCTCGACGAAGTTGTCGAGCGTCGCGGTCGCGGGAGTGAGCGCCATGCCATAGGATGGCACGAGCGAGGCGGTGAGGAGCGACAGCATCGGCAGGGCGAGGGCGACTGCCAGCACGACCCAGACGAAGGATTCGGCGACCCAACGGCCCTGACCGAGACGCCAGAACGGCTGGAACGGCCCATCCTCCTCGAGCTGCACCGCGTCCCGATGGGTGAGCCAGTGGCTCATCGCGACGCAGATCCCGGCCACCGCTGCGACGAGAAGGCCAAGCGCGGCCACGTCGCCGATGATTCCCGGTCCGAAGCTCGACAGGCGGCGATAGATCAGAACCGGCAGGGTGAGGTAGTTCACCGGCGCGCCGAGAAGGGCCGGGATGCCGAAATTGCCGATGCCCGCCACGAAGGCCAGGAGCGTGCCGCCGATCAGATGCGGCCGCAGCAATGGCAGCACGATGGCGCCGGCGATCCGCGCAGGGCTCGATCCGTCGATGCGCGCGGCTTCGATCACGGCAATCGGGATGCGGCGCAGGCCCGCGCTGAGAACCACGTAGACGAGCGGCGCGTGGTGCAGCCCGAGGACTAGGATGATGCCGCCGCGCCCGAGCATGGGATTGGCCGTTCCAGGCTCAGGGGCCAGCCCCAGCGCGTTCAGGAGCGGTGAGGCCGGTCCTGCGAGGCTTAAGAACGCGAGCGCCACCACCTGCGGCGAGATCATCATCGACAGGACGAAGAGGAACGAGGCCTGCCGTCGTGCGCGGGCATCCGTCAGACCCAGCACGAGCGCCATGGCGCCGCCGATCAGGAGGGCCAGAAGGCTGGAAAGAAGCGCCGTCTCCAGCGTCGCGACGCTCGCCCGGATCGCGGAGCGGCTGGCGATGACGGAGAGTGCATTGTCCGGCGCGAAGGTGCCGCCCGGCGCAAGCGCCGCGCCGATCAGGCGCACGGCCGGCAGAATGTCGAAGGCGAATGTCAGGACGACCAGAAGCGCGAGGAGGCCGAAGCCTCCCCGCGCGAAAAATGCTTTCTCCCCGCTGAGACGTCTCACTGGCCGAAAATATCGGCGAAGGCCGCCTTGTTCTTCGTCTCGTCGGCGAGCGCCTGCTCGGCGTCGAACGGCATCACCTTGATGGCGTCGCGGGACGGGTAGCCGGCCGGGAGGGCGACGGCAGGGTGCGCCGCGATGTAGCCCTGATTCAGGGCGAGCTCCTGGCCCTCCTTGGAAAGCAGGAAGTCCACGAAGGCGCGCGCGGCCTCCGGGTTCTTCGTGTCCTTGAGGATGGCGACGGGCTCGGACACGGCCGAGACGCCTTCCTTCGGGAACACGAACGCGATCGGGGCGCCCTTGGCCTTCTCGCGGATCGGCATGTAGTCGACGATCATGCCGTAGAGCTTCTCGCCGCCCGCGATACTTTTCAGCACGTCGCCATTGCCGCCGCCCGCGATCGCGCCGTTCTCCCTCAGGGCTTCGTAATAGTCCCAGCCGCCTTCGAGATTGCCCGTGAGGGTGGCGGCATGGATGAGGGCCGCGCCGGAGCTGAGCGGGCTCGGCATCGCCACCTGGCCCTTCGCCTCGGGCTTGGTGAGATCGGCCCAGGAGGTCGGCTTGAACGGAGCCTTGGTGTTGTAGGCGATGCCGGTGGTGATCAGCTTGGTGGCGAACCAGTGCTTCTG
>Ga0247820_10001741_pt1 | contig 12274 bp, 13 predicted proteins | sample 13C_Glucose_Day1_2_FD_192480 | JGI IMG/M metagenome (GOLD analysis project Ga0247820, IMG submission 192480) | Soil microbial communities from agricultural site in Penn Yan, New York, United States - 13C_Glucose_Day14 | ecosystem: Environmental > Terrestrial > Soil > Agricultural land | place...
CATCAGACGTCGGTGTCGATCGGAGGTGCGGCCTCGTTGGGGCCGGCGGTCTCGCCGGTCTCCGGAGGCGGGGGAGGGGTCACCCGGCGGATGCCCATGATCACGAGGTGTCGCGCCTGAAGCGCCGCGGTGATGTCGAGGACGTCCTGTCCTGGAGGCACCGCCAGATGGAACACGCTGCAGGTGGCCACACGGCGGACGCCCATCTCCGCGAAGGCGGAGAGGTAGGCCGGCCCGAGCTGGCCCGCCAGGGCGACCTCGTACGAGGAACCGACCGGCCTGAGGTGCTTACTCATCCTCGGTCTCCTCTCGCTCCGTCGCGCGCGGCTCATCGGGGATCCCAGCGAAGTCCGAGACACGGCGGACCTCGACGACGTCGAGGCCGAGTGCCTGCAGTCGCGCCAGCAGCCCGTAGAGCGCGGCCTCGTCGGTGACCCCGTACAGGACGGTGTTCACCTGGTCGGGTGCGAACCGGACTGCGCCCACGTCCTGGAGATCCTCCTCGGGTACGGTGCCCGCGACGCGGATCTCGTACATCGACTGGACCATGGAACCACCCCGTTCACACGCGATGCAGTAGACAGTGTCAAAGGGGGCAGGCAACAGCGTCATCCACCAGGGGTGAACCGAGGCTGCGATCGGGGTACCCCCATGTCCAGGTCTGAAACCGCACTCCTGCGAAGGTCGCAAATCGGAAACCCGTGGCGTTTCCCGTCATCCCCCGCGGCTGACATGTGGGATGGGGGACTTTCGCCTCTGTTGACCGCACAGGGCACGTCTGTTGTCGTGAACGAGGAGTCACTCAGACCCCACCGATCCGCTCGACGAACAGCGCGGAGTAGACATGACACGCTCCAGGCGCCCCCAGCCTGAACCCGAGGCCGCGCAGACTGAACCGCCCGCCAGACGCGGTGTGGCAAGCACTTCTCACCTACCGCCCCTGACCTCTGGAGTGATCGTCCGCCGCAGGTTGTTCGCGGTTCTGCGCCAAGGTCTGCACGGTCCGCTCACCCTCGTGGCGGCACCGGCAGGCTATGGGAAGACCGTGCTCGTCGCCTCGTGGCTCGCGCAGGAGGCGGCGCCTGGCACGGTGGTGTACACGACGCTGGACGACGACGCTGTCTCTCCGGTGGGTTTCTGGGCCACCCTGCTCGAGGGGCTGCAGGGTGTCGGTGTGGATGTCTCGGGTGTGCATGCGGCGGGCTCCACGGATGTCGTCGACCGGCCGATGCTCGCGCGCCTGGCCCAGCGCATCGCTGCTCATGCGGACCCCGTGGTGTGGGTGCTGGACTGCGGTGAGTACGCGCTCCCGCGGGGGATCGCTGACGGGCTCCACCGACTGATGACCCGCTGTGCGGGCGGTCTGCGGGTGGTTCTCCTGACGCGCACTGACCCTCCGCTGCCCCTGCACCGCTACGGGCTGGATGGCGCGCTCACCGAGATACGTGCGGCAGATCTGTCGTTCACCGCCACCGAGGCCTCGACGCTCCTGCAGCGTGCGGGACTCAGCCTCGCCCCGCCTGACGTGGACTGGCTTCGGGTGCGCACCAGGGGATGGCCCGCTGGTTTGAGATTCGCAGCGATGAGCCTGGCAGGCCGAGCGGACACGCAGGAGGCCATCCGAGAGTTCCGCGGGGACACCCAGAACGTCGCGGGATACCTGATGACCGAGGTGCTCGCGAAGCAGCCTCCCGCGATGAGGGAGTTCCTGTTGCGGACCTGTCTGGCGGACCAGCTCGAGCCCGGCATCGTGGAGGCACTCACCGGACAGCCGTCGGATCCGCGGGTGCTGGAGTTCTTGGCGCGCGGTAACTCCTTCGTAGAGCCCGTGCCCGGACGGCCCGGCCACTACCGCTACCAGCCTCTCTTCCGCGAGTTCCTCCGAAGCCAGCTGTCGTTCGAGAACCCGGTGCTCGCGTCCAGGCTGCACCGGGAAGCTGCCGACTGGCTGGCCCAGAACGGACGGCCGCTCGCCGCAATCCGCCATGCCGTCTCGGCGCAGGCGTGGCGCGTTGCCGCCCGCCACTTCGTCGAGGGTCTCAGCTACTCCGCCCTGCTGACCGGACGGCAACGCAGGCTCCTGGACGTGATGCTCGCCAGCCTTCCCGTCGATACCGCCGGGGTCGAGGCAGCCTTGATGCGGGCTGCGTTCGCGCTGGCGGACCTGGACTCTCGCCGAGCCGCCCTGGAGCTCGACGCAGCGCGGACGCTGCTGGACGGGGCCACGCGTCATGGGTCCCGGGGTTGCGCGCACGCACTCACGATCCTGGACGCGGTCGCCGCGAGTCTCGGGACCGACCTGCAGGCGGCCCTGGACGCGGCCATCGTCGCTGAGCACGCCCTGCAGCAGATGCCGTCGCACGACGACGTCGCGTACTCCGAGCTCGTGGCCATCGTGGCCGGATGCAAGGCGAGGGTGCTGGTCCAGCTGGGGGATTTCGCCGGCGCTCAGGCTGCCCTGGACGAGGGGGGCGCAGTGGCGCAGGACCCACGTCTGGGGGAGGCGCTGGCAGGTCTGCGCGGGATGTCCGCCCTGGTCGAGGCAATGGCCGGTCACCTGCGACGGGCCGTCGAGGTCGCCAGCCCGCTCATGGCGGCCACCGACGGAGACAGCGGCCGTGTGGCGTCCACGTCGCGTGCGGCGACGCTGGCCGTGGCGTGGGTCCGCGTGGACGAGTACGACCTGGGGGCGGCGGAGCACCTCATCAGCTCGCTCGAGGGGACGGCAACGTCGCTCGACGCGGAGGTGCTGCAGAGGGTTGCGGCGCTGCTCCGGGCACGTCTGCTGACCGCGCGCGAGGAGTATGACCTGGCAGGCGCCGAGCTACGCGCCGTCAGCACACCCGCGGCGACGCGGTCGGAGAGTGGCTGGCTGGACCGATCGCTCATCGCCAGTCGCGCCGCCCTGCTGGTGGCCCAGGGCCAACCAGAGGCCGCCATCACGATGATGCAGAGCACCGTGGGATGCGAGCACATGGACTGCGGTCAGGTACTCCAGCACGCGCTGCTGGCCTCGGGTCGACACGCCCCGGCCCTGGCGGCCCGCTCCACGTCGTCGATCGCCATGCAACCGCTGACGACTCGGGTCACCCATTGGCTGGTCGAGGCTGAACAGTCGATCCAGGAGGGGGACCTGGCCTCCGGCCAGGTCAGCCTCGAGACAGCGCTTCAGCTGGCCGCTCCCGAGCACCTCCGCCGGCCGTTCCTCGAGACCTCGCACGGCGTGCGCGAACTCCTCGAGCGCAGCGGGCTGCTGGCCGTTCACCACTGGTTGCAGCCGACGCTCTCCGCGGCTGGTGAGGACGCCGCTCGAGCGTCTCATGGGGCCAGGCGGCTCCGAGAGGACGACGGCCGGCCTGGGCAACGGGTCATCGTGAACCCGCTGACCAGGAAGGAGCAGGAGGTCCTCGGATATCTGGCCGACCTGTTGACCACGGAGGAGATCGCGGGGGCGATGTTCGTGTCGGTGAACACGGTCCGAAGCCACGTGCGCAGCATTCTCCGCAAGCTGACTGTCGCCCGTCGCAACGAGGCCGTGCGGCGCGCGTGGGAGCTCGGCCTGCTGCCGCCACGAGACGCGGCCTGAGCGTCGAGGTCCGGTACACCCGGCGCGCGCGGTGCCGTGCCGGCCAAGAGGGCATGCCTCGCGGCCTGGCGCACGGCACGGAGTCTCATCCACTGATGATGAGGTGGTGGCGAGGCCAGACATCCAGACTTCGACATGGAGACCGTGTCACGAGGGAAAGGAATCTGGAATGTCTTTCTGGGACATCGTCTGGTTCATCATCATCACGTATGCCCTCATGGCCTATCTGATCCTGCTGTTCCACATCACCGCTGACCTCTTCCGCGACCAGGAGACGTCTGGTTTCGTGAAGGGCCTCTGGGTCTTCGCCCTGATCCTGGTGCCGCTCGTGAGCACGCTCGTCTACCTCATCGTGCGTGGCCGCGGCATGGCAGAGCGGTCGACGCGTCAGGCGGAGGCCATGCAGCAGCAACAACAGGCCTACATCCGGGAGGTGGCTGGCAAGACCGCACCGGCGGACCAGATCGCCCAGGCCCAGTCGATGCTCGATGCCGGGGTCATCTCCCAGTCCGAGTACGACACGCTGAAGGCAAAGGCGCTGGTCTGATCCACCGGCAGTGGGGGCGTCCCCATCACCCAGCCGTGGAGGTGGCGGGCAGTTGACGAGCGAGCGTGCGAGCTGCGTGGTGGTCGGGGGCGGGCCGGCCGGGATGGTGCTGGGGCTGTTGCTTGCCCGCGCTCGGGTCGGGGTGACTGTGCTCGAGAAGCACGGCGACTTCCTGCGGGACTTCCGGGGCGACACCGTCCACCCCTCGACGCTGCAGCTCCTCGACGAGCTCGGTCTGGGTGAGCGCTTCGAGCGGCTGCCTCAGAGCCGGCTCCACGAGGTTGCCTTCCCGCTCGATGCTCGCCGCACCGTCGTCCTGGCCGACTTCCGCGGACTGAAGGTGCCACATCCGTACGTCGCGATGGTGCCGCAGTGGGACCTGCTCAACCTGCTGGCGGACGCCGCCCGGGACGAGCCGACGTTCACGCTGCGGATGCGGACCGAGGTCACGGGACTGCTGCACGGGTCGGGCCGCGTTCTGGGGGTGCGCTACCGCACGCAGGAGGGGGAGACGGGGGAGATCCGCGCCGACCTCGTTGTCGCCTGCGACGGCCGTGGGTCGGTCGTCCGCCATCAGGCTCGCCTTCGGCTCCGCGAGTTCCCCGTTCCGATCGACGCCTGGTGGTTCCGGCTTCCCCGGACGCAGCTGGACAATCCCTCGGCGCTGACGCCACGGGCGGGCAACGGACGGTTCGCGCTGGTGATCCCGCGACAGGACTATCTCCAGCTCGCCTACATCGCCAGAAAGGGGAGTGACCCCGAGCTGCGGGCCAGGGGCGTCGAGAGCTTCCGTCGGGACATTGCCGAGCTCATGCCGGACCTGGCGGACCGGGTCGACTCTCTCGCGTCGATGGACGATGTCAAGCATCTCGACGTGCGGCTCAACCGGCTGCATCGCTGGCATGCCGATGGCTTGCTGTGCATCGGCGACGCCGCCCACGCGATGTCGCCGGTGGGCGGGGTCGGCATCAACCTGGCCGTGCAGGACGCTGTGGCCGCCGCGGCCCGGCTTGCCGGGCCCCTGCGTCGGGGCACCCTCGCCCCGGACGATCTGGCGGCGGTCCGCACTCGCAGGCTCCCGCCGACGATCCTCCTCCAGAGCATGCAACGGCTGATGCACCGCGCACTGGTGAGGCCCATCCTGGAGGGACGACGCAGTGGCCCGCCGACGCCCGTCGTCGCGGTCCTGCGCCACGCTCCGCGCGTGTCGTACTGGACGGCATACCTCATCGGCGTGGGGCCTCGTCCTGAACATGCGCCGGCTTTCGCCAGACGGCCTCGGAGGGACTCCGGCATCACGGAGGGCCCAGCCACCGGGGGGGATCGAGCGGCTGCCGACGACCACCCGCCGGGCTGAGCAGTCGCGCAGCGAACAGCCTGCCTGGGAGGGTCCCCACTACGCCGCCACAGGCGCCCGCCGGGGCGTTACCCTCAGCGAGTGAGCAGGCGTCTGGCGATCGGGTTGGGAGCCGTCATGGTCTTCATCGGGACGGTCTGGACGCTGCAGGGACTTGGCTACCTGGGTGGGAGCGTCATGTCCGGGGTGACCCTGTGGGCCGTCGTGGGGCCCTGCGTCGCACTGGTCGGGCTGCTCCTTGCGGTCGCCGGGGGACGAAAAGACCGCTGACCAGGCGTGGCGCGACCCACGTGCCTTGCCCGGCCGTCGACGTGGCGCCGCTGCCCGAGCGTGCCAGCGCCGCGGACCTGGTTCCCCCCAACCTGATCCGCGGCGCTCCCCCAATGATCGAAGACGAACGGCTGAGCCACAACCACCCAAACGAGGGATCTCCTGACTAGTCATGTGGCGTGGTCCGGACCGGCGTAACGTACGAGGTGCCACGGACCCGTGCACCTGGCGGCGCGACGAGTCGCCGGGCAGCCCACGGCGGACCGACCGCCTCGACAGGTCAAGCGATCTCCCATGACGCAGTCAACTCGCTCACGACTGGCCGGCTCCCTTGCGCTCACCACCGGCGCGCTGATGGTCATCGCCCAGCTGGTGATGTGGCCGTTCGACACGGATGACCATGTGGCGACCACGCAGAACGTCGTGTTCCAGCTCGCCGGCGTCCTGTACTTCATCTCGTTCTGTCTGCTCCTCCTCTCCGCCATCACGAGCTACCGGTGGGAGGCCCGCGAGGCGGGGCGGCTGGGGGTCGTCGGGATCACTGTCGCCCTCATCGGCACCATGGCCCTCGGGGGCGACCTCTGGTTCGAGACCTTCGCCGTTCCGTGGCTCGCGGACACCGTGCCCATGGCGTTCGACACCCAGCCGACCGCTCTCCTGGCGATCGGGGCGATCTCGAGCTACCTGCTCTTCTCGCTCGGCTGGATGCTCTTCGGTGTCGCGAGTCTCCGGGCACGCGTCTTCCCCCGGCCCATCTCTGCTGCCCTGGTCATCGGCGGCCTTGCCGGCTGGTCCGCACTGCTGTCACCCTTCGGCATCCCCCTGGGTCTGGCCATGGGCTCGCTCGGGGTGTGGATGCTCAGGACGAGGCAGCCAGTGCCGTCTGCCGGCACGACGCGCCACCGGGGCACGCCCAGCCCCGTCAGCTGACCACCGGCACCCGGTCTGTCCACCCCGTGGGTCTGCGCAAAACGCCGGTCTGCCGGGTGCGGCCGTGCGAGCATCCTCCCGTGCTGATTCGGGGGGCGTGGGCCTGGGCATCGTGATGTTCGCCGTGTGGGTGTACTGCCTGCTGGACGTGATCATGGCGGACGAGCATCGGATCCGGAACCTGTCCAAGGGGACCTGGATCATGATCGTGCTCCTCACCTTCGAGGTTGGCGCGATCGCCTGGCTCGTGGCTGGACGGCCCCAGTCGGCGCCGCGCGGCCTGCCGTACAAGGGGATGGACAGCAATGCGTGGGAGGCACGCGTGCTGGAGGCAACGGCCCACCTGGAACGTGCGCACGGAGACGGTGCCAGCGCGGACCGACTCCTGGAACGGGCGGCTGCGCTCTTCGTCGCGGCGGACCAACCACTGGATGCGCGGCGCTGCGTAGAGGACCGCCCGCCGCTGACCTCCGCTCTGGCCTGGTCTCTGGTTCCACGAATCCCTGGTCTCTGGTTCCCCCAATCCCTAGTCTCTGGTTTCCCGAATCCGTGAGCGCAGAGAGGCGGGAGACATGGCCGTGCACTGCCCCTGCACGAAGGTCCACACCCCCAGACGAGTCGTGGTGACGGGAGGGCCGGGGGCGGGCAAGACCGCCCTCCTCGAGCTGGTCCGCCAGGCACTCTGCCAGCACGTCAGGATCCTGCCGGAGTCTGCCGGCGTGGTCTTCGGGGGCGGCTTCCCGCGCGAGGACGACCCGGTGTGCCGCGGGGCTGCACAGCGGGCGATCTACCACGTTCAGCGGGAGCTCGAGGTCGTCGGGGACGCCCACCGCCCGGCCATCGTCCTGTGCGACCGGGGCACGGTCGACGGCGTTGCGTACTGGCCGGGCGAGGCAGCGGACTTCTGGTCGTCACTCGGCACGGAGGAGCGGCTCGAGCTCGCGCGCTACGACGCGGTGATCCATCTCCGCACACCCCCACCGGGCCGGGGCTACAACCACCGGAACCCCCTCCGGACCGAGACGCCGGCCGCTGCCGCGGAGATCGACGCACGCATCCTGCAGGCGTGGGCAGACCACCCCCGACGATTCGTGGTCGAGTCCTCCGCCAGGTTCCTCGGCAAGGCGACACGCGCGATCGAGATCCTCCATGGCGAGCTGCCCGGGTGCTGCCTGCACGGACCAGCCCTCGACCCGTGAGGCTGGGCGCGCGAGGCACGCGCGCCGGACGGGCGCCTCGACCGAGTGGGGCACGCCGCGCGACGGCCTGGGGCAGACTGCCTGTGTGAGCAGCGAGATCGCGCGCGGCATCCACACGATGCTGTGGCGCAAGCCCGGGGATGTGGTCGAGGGCTTCGCGCTGGAAGAGCTCTCCGACCACCTTCAGGAAGAGGACTGCCTCGTCTGGGTCGACCTGTGCGACCCGAGCCCTGACGGCCTTGCCACGCTCGCGGAGGAGCTGCTGCTGGACCCGCATGCGGTGGAGGACTCGCTCGCGACGGCAGAGCGGCCCAAGGCGACGCGGCACACGTCGCACACCTTCGTGACTGTGTACGCCACCCGGCTCGTCCTCGGTGGGGACGGGCAGCGCGGAGTGCTCGAGTCCCGCCTCGAGACCGACCGCCTCTCCGTCTTCGTCCTGCCCGGCGGGGTGGTGACGGTGCGGCCGGACGACCGCTTCGACATGGACGAGGTGGTGCGGCGCTGGAGCGACTTCCCCGACCTGCTCGAGCATGGATCGGGCGCCCTGCTGCACGGGCTTCTCGACGTCGTCGTCGACGGTCACTTCGACACCATCCAGGCGTTGGACGACGCCATCGAGGCCCTCGAGGACGACCTGTTCGAGGAGACCGGCACCCGGCAGCTGCAGCAGCGCACGTACCGTCTCCGCAAGGAGCTGGTCGAGCTGCGCCGCGTGGTCCTGCCCATGCGCGAGGTGGTGAACACCGTGATGCGTCACCGGGCCGACAGCAACGGGCTCACCAGTGACCTCGACGGCTGGTACACCGACCTCTACGACCACGTGCTCCGGGCTTCGGAGTGGACCGAGTCCCTGCGCGACATGATCACCACCGTCTTCGAGACGAACATCGCCCTCCAGGACGCGCGGCTGAACGTCGTCATGAAGAAGCTCACGGGCTGGGCCGCCATCATCGCCGTCCCGACCGCGGTGACCGGTTGGTTCGGCATGAACGTGGCCTACCCCGGCATCGGCAAGACCTCCGGCTTCGTCGCCAGTGCGGTCGTGATCCCCGCCCTGGCCGTGACCCTGTACATCCTCTTCAAGCGCCGTAACTGGATCTGAAGGGGACGCGCGCACGCCCGCGACGCCACGGCATACGTGCGCCGGGCTGAGTGATCGCAACGGGGCTCCGGATCGGGTGGCCGGCGTCAGCGGCGGGCGCCGATCCGGTCGAGCCAGGCAAGAAGCTGGTCGGGGCCGACCTCGCCGCACCGGAAACCGACGTGGCCGTCAGGGCGCACCGCGACCAGTCCGCGCCCAGGCCAGCTCGCCACCCGGTGGACGCTGACCATCGACCCCAGCGCCACCCCGTCGAGGCCGTCACCGTCCCGCTGCAGCAGCACGTGCACCCCGGGCCGTGCCGTCAGGTCGTGCAGTCGGACCCTCCGGCCGGCACAGGTCACGTCCTCGTCCCGCAGCCGGTCCCCAGGCCGAGGCCCGTTGCCCGATGGTGCGCCGTCGACCGAGACCGCGCTGTGCCGGTACCGGACCCATCCCTGGGACAGGAGGCGCACGACCTCGGCCATGAGGAGACGCTGCCGGAGCAGCATCGGCACGGCGGGCGCGACGTGGGGCACCAGCGTCCCGCGCACGAACGCCGCCAGGGGGTTGGTCGATGCCTCCGCGAAGAAGACCAGGTGAGTCAGCGCGAGCACCTGCCGCGCCACGGGGCGGCGCTCCTGTTCGTAGGAGTCCAGGAGTCCCTCTCGGTCGGGTCCCGCTCGGGCCGCGTCGTCGGTGGCGAAGGCGAGCTTCCAGCCGAGGTTCACCGCGTCGAGGATCCCGGTGTTCATGCCCTGGGCCGCGGCGGGGGAGTGCGTGTGGGCGGCGTCACCGACGAGGAAGAACGGGCCCCGCCGGAACGAGTCGGCCAGGCGGTGCTGCAGGCGGACCCGGGCAGACCACGTCACGTGACCCAGGGTGACCCCGAGCCCCGACGCATCGACGAGCTCGCGCAGCTGTGCGGTGGGCACCGGGGGGCCGGGCTGGCCGAACGGCAGGTCGTCACCGCGGCCGGGCCGGGTCGCGAGGAGGCGCCAGGTCGCGCCCTCGCCCAGGGCGAAGAGGAAGAGGAGCCCTTGGCGAGCGGCAGTGACGTGGAGGACGCCCGGCTGGAGGTCCCCGTCGAACTCGGCGTCGGCGAGAACCACCTCCTCGCGGTAGGTTCCGCCGCGCCAGCCGATCCTCGCGGTCTCGCGTACCGTGCTCGACTGGCCGTCGCAGCCGACGATGAAGCGGGCTGTCACCTCCCGAGCGGTGCCGTCAGCACGCAGGATCGCGCGCGTCCGTCCGTCAGCGGCCGCAGCGTCGATGAGCTCGACCCCTCGCTCGACAGCGACTCCCCGCCGGACCAGTGCGTCGGCGAGCACCTCCTCGACGTCCATCTGTCGCAGCAGGGTCAGGTGTGGATAGGCGGTGTCGCTGAGCGCAACCTCGGCGAGCTGCGCTGACACCTGCCTCCTCCCGAGGTGCAGCTGGGCCCGGGGCGCCCTGTCGCCCCGATCGAGCAGGCTCTCGGCGACCCCCAGCGGTCGAAGGCTCTCCAGCGTCCGCGGGTGCACGATCATCGCGCGGGACGGACGGGACGCCTCCGGCCTGCGCTCGACGACCCGGACCGACGCGCCGTGGTCGTGTGCCTGCAGCGCCGTCGTCAGTCCGGACGGTCCGGCGCCAGCGACCAGGACGTCGACCCCCGCGGTCACGCCGCGGCGACCACGCGCCACCACGCCCGCCGCTCCGGGTCCGCTTCCCCGTCGAGCGCACCCGGACCCGCGAGCACGCGGTCGCGGCGCAGTCCGGGCAGCACGCGGTAGTCGATGGAGCCCTTCTCGGACACCAGCTCCAGCACCCGCCACAGGGACCGGGCGTACGCCTCGGCCTGCTCGGCACCATCCCACTCGTACAGCCCGCGGTAGAGGCCGCTGCCGTCGTGGGCGATCCAGAGCTTGGAGACGAAGCCGGGGAAGCCGACGAACAGCGGGGTGTTGAGGATGCTCTCGATCTGGAACAGCCGGTGCCACCGCCCGCGAACCAGCCTGAGCCGGAACGAGACGACCAGGACGCAGGGGTCGGCGTTGGCGCGCTCGAGCGCAGTCTCCCGGTACACCCGGCCGGTCGTGCCGTCGGCGAACCGGATGCGACGGCCGACGTGCTCGCGGGGCTGGCGGATCCGGCCGCGGCTCAACAGCACGGTGGACGTGCCGACGCACCGGGCTACTGCGCGCCAGGCCACGCCTCGGGGAAGTGGTCCACTGTTCATCGCCCGCCTCCTCGACACCCAGCCATCACTCCACGGTGCGACCGGTTGGCGAGGAATGGTAGGGAGGAAGGTCCCGACGTTCGATGCCCTGCCCAGGAGAAGGCGGACCTCACTCCTCCGAGTCCGTGCGCTGGCTGACCCCATGGGCCGGCGCTGCAGCACGGGCGCGGCGGGCGCGTTGGCGTGCGCGCCGCAGGGGCTCGGGGGTACGACGCGTCGAGGCGCTCAACACCAGCTCGACGGCCGTGCGCAGGTCGACCTGCCAGCCGGCGTGCACCACCAGGGGTCGCACACCTGTCTTGGTGCGGAGCCAGCACGCGACCACCGTGTCACGGATCCGGAGCAGGCTGGTGGCTCCGCGGCGATCATCCGGCCAGCCGCCCTGCGCCAGCAGCGGCCGGTGCGTGATGCCCACGGTGGGCACGCCCAGCTCCGCGCCGAGGTGCAGCGCCAGCCCCGCCCCTCGTGGGTGGTCGCGACCCGTGGCGTCGAGCAGCAGCACGTCCGGCCGCGCGTCCAGACCGTCCACCGCCCGCTGCATCAGGGGCCCGATCCGCAGGGCCAGCAGCCCGGCGGCATACCCGGCCCCCGCGACCCCGGTGAGGACCCGCTGTTCCACGACGCGGCTGTCGGTCATCACCAGGGCGGCGGCCCAGGCCGGGTCCCCAGCGCCGCCGCGACCGGTGAGGCCGCGAGGAAAGCACACCCAGCACGCCCCGAGGCGGAGCGGCCCGGTGGGCGTCCGCCACGGGCCGGGGTCGGCGGTTGCCAGCCTCCTCTGCTCGACGATCAGGGACTGGGCGTCGACGGGCCACATGACCCCATCCTCCCGCACGGCGGCCGCGCCCACCCCGCTCGAGATCGGGACCAACGGACCTGTGGGCTCAGCCCTGTCTGGCGGATGGTTGAGGAGTCAGCCGCATCATGCCGGCGTTCCTGGAGGCCGGGCGTCGGGGAGGGAAGGAGCCCACGCATGTCCACCCAGATCGCCATGCCCACCCGCAGCTCGGCCCGGGTCGACGAGATCCTCTCGTGGTACCAGGACGACAGCCCGCAGACTCTGGCCAACCTGCGCAGGATCCT
>Ga0247820_10001743_pt1 | contig 12259 bp, 10 predicted proteins | sample 13C_Glucose_Day1_2_FD_192480 | JGI IMG/M metagenome (GOLD analysis project Ga0247820, IMG submission 192480) | Soil microbial communities from agricultural site in Penn Yan, New York, United States - 13C_Glucose_Day14 | ecosystem: Environmental > Terrestrial > Soil > Agricultural land | place...
GGTCGGCCACCGTGCTGCTGCTCGCCCCGGTGACCGACCCGGCCGCGCTCCCGCACGCGCTGGCCGCGGCGCTGGGCCTCGACGTGGTGCGGGGCGACGTGCTGGCGGCGTGCGTCGCGGTGCTGGGCGATCGGCCGGGCCTGCTGGTCGTCGACAACTGCGAACACCTGCGCGAGGCGGTACGCGCCGCGGTCGAGGTGGTCCTCACCGCCTGCCCGCGGCTGTCGGTGCTCGCCACGAGCCGCGAGCCGGTCGGCGCGTCGGTCGAGTACGCCTACCGGCTGCCACCGCTCGCGCTCCCGGCCGCCGAGCCGGACCCGGACGTCGCGTCGGTCGCGATGTTCCTGGACCGGGCCCGTCGCGTGCGCCGGGGGCCTGCGGACATCCACCTGGTCGCGGACATCGTTCGCCGCCTCGACGGCCTGCCGCTGGCCATCGAGCTCGCCGCCGGGCGGCTCTCGACCTTCTCCCTCGCCGACCTCGCCGCCCGGCTCGACCGCGCGCTGGACCTGCTCGGCGACCGGACGGGCGCCGAAGCCCGGCACCGCACGCTGCGCGCCACCGTCGAGTGGTCCTACGACCTGCTCGGGCGCGACGAACAGCGGCTGTTCCGCTACCTGGCGGTCTTCGTCGACGGCGTCGACCTCGACACCGCCGAGCGCCTCGCCGCCGACCTCGGCCTGGCCGACGACCCCGGCACCGTGCTGTCCCGGCTGGTCGACGCCTCGGTGGTCGACGCCGACTTCGCCGACGGCACCCGCTACCGGATGTTGGAGACGCTGCGCGCGTTCGGCATCGACCGGCTGGCCGCCGCGAGCGAGGACGACGACGCAGCCCGGTACCTGATCGGCTGGGCGGTGCGGCTCGCCGCGTCGATCGGGGAGCGCATCGTCACCGACGCCGAGCCCGAAGCCGACGCGGCGCTCCGGCGGGAGCTGGCGAACCTGCGGGCCGCGTGGCGCCTGGCCCGCGACCGAGGGGCCGTCGACGAGGCCGTCGCGATGCTCGTCCCCCTCTTCGACGCCGTCGCCTACCGCGACCTGCTGGAGATCCGCGGCTGGGCCGACGAGCTGGCGCGCGTGTTCCTGGCCGATCCGGCGCTCCCCCGCCAAGGCGCGGTGCTGGGCATCGCTGCCGAGGCGGCGTACCACCGCGGCGACCACCCGACGGCCGAGCGGCTGGCCCGCGAAGGTCTGGAGCGCGTCACCGACGACGCCGACGCGTGGTACTGCCTCGTGCCCCTCGCGGTGGCCGACCTGGCGCGCGGGTCCTATGCCGAAGCCGCCGAGCACGCGCTTGCGACCGCGGCGCTGCGGGGACGGGAGGGCGTCGTCATCGCCGCGCTGGCCACGGCCTACGCGGGCGATCTCGACCGGGCCCGGGAGCTGCACGCGCAGGGCCGCGTCCACGCGGTGTCACCGACGATGCGCTCGTGGAGCGCCTACGTCGCGGGCGAGATCGCGGGCGCGGCCGGGCACCTCGAGGAGGCCGAAGCGCGGTACCGCGAGGCGGTGGAGCTGGCCCGCCGCTCGGGCGCGACGTTCCTCGTCGGCGTCGCCACCGTGGGCCTGCTGGCCGTGCTCGGCGCCTCCGGCCGGGTCGAGGACGCGCTGCGCGGCTACGCCGACGTCATCGGCTACTTCGCCCGCACCGGCAACTGGACGCACCTGTGGACGACGCTGCGCAACCTCGCCGCGCTGCTGCGGCGGATCGGCGACGACGGGCCCGCGGCGGCCCTGGACCGCGCCGCCGACCACGCCCCGGACGCCCCCGCCGTGCACGACCGCGCCGCACCGGACCCGTCGGACACGCCGCCCCCGACCCGGGCGGAGGTCCTCGCGATCGCCCGCACGGCCATCGAGCGCAACCTCAGCAGGCGCTGACGACGTCGAGAACGCGTCGCGCGGACTCGACGAACGACTCCTCGGCGACCCACGCCGAGTAGGTGTCGAGGCCGAGCGTGGCGATGAGGCCGGCCGTCTGGGTCGCCTGCACGGCCAGTGCCTTCGCCTTCAGCGCGGCGACGGCGGGCTCCAGCACGAGGTCGACGGCCAGGTCCGCGTCCGGCGTGCGGACCGGGTAGCCCGGGGGGTAGATGCCCAGCTCGTCGCCCGGCACCGCGCGGCGCTGCGCGATCGTGGCGTGCAGCAGCCGGGCGCCCGGCGCGGCCGCGGCGAACGCGGTGCCCGTCCACGCCGAGACCGCCTGGTGGTCGGGGTGCCCGGTGAGGCCGTCCGGGCCGAAGGTCAGCACCGTGTCCGGCCGGACCCGCGCGATCAGCTCGGTGAGCCGCGCGACCGCGGTGGGCGCGTCGGCCGCCGCGCAGCCGCCGTCGCGGTAGCCCAGCCAATGGTGCTCGTGCACGCCGAGGACGGCCAGGCATTCGGCGAGCTCCCGGGTGCGTTCGGCGGCGAGCCGCTCCGGCGGCCAGGCCACCGGGTCGGCGGTGCCGAGCTCGCCGCGGGTGGCGGTCACGCACACCACGCGCTGGCCGTTGGCGCGGGCGAGCGCCATCAGGCCGCCGGACAGGTAGGCCTCGTCGTCGGGGTGCGCCCAGATCCCCATGATGGTGCCGAGGGCGCTGATGTGGGTCTGCATGGCTCCGAGGGTGCGGCGGCCGACCGACACCGCGCTGTCGCGCGCTATCGGGGCGCTGACAGCAAGCGGGCCGGGGCGTCGTGCAGCACCGAGCGCAGGAACGCGTCGCCGAGCCGGTCGTCGGCGGCCGCCCACCCCGCGATCGCCCGCAGCTGCTCGGCGTAGGGGTAGGGGATGTTCGGGAAGTCGGTGCCCAGCACGACCCGGTCGGCGACGGCGGCCAGCCGCGCGGGCCAGTCGGGCGGGAGCGGGGCGTAGGGCAGGCTGAACGGCACGCCGACCATCGTCGTGTCGAGGTGGACGCCCGCGTAGCGGTGGACGAGGTCGAGCGCGGCGCCGAACTCGGGCATCCCGGCGTGGGCGAGCACCACCGGCAGCCGCGGGTGGGCCGCGAGCACCTCGCCGAACACGTCGAGGCCGGTGTGCGCGCCACGGAGGGGTCCGTTGCCGCAGTGCACGATCGCGGGCACGCCCGCCTCGGCGAGCAGCCCCCACGCCGGGCGCAGCAGCGGGTCGCGGGGGTCGAAACCCCCCACCTGGACGTGCACCTTCGCCACCCGGGCACCCGCCGCCACCGCCGCGCCGAGGTACTCGGCCACGTCCGGCTCCGGGAAGAGCGTGGCGGTCGGCACGGCGCCCGGGGTGCGTGCGGCGAACTCGGTGACCCACTCGGTGAGCCAGCGCCCCATGCCCGGCTTGTGCGGGTAGACCAGCGGGGCGAACGTGCGCACGCCCAGCTCGTCCAGCGTCGCGAGGCGCTCGGCCACCGACGTGCGGTACTGGATCGGCCAGGCCATGCCGTAGTGCGCCTCGGCCGCGTCGAAGTAGCCCCAGACCTTGTCCATCACGCGGTCGGGCAGGAAGTGCGTGTGCACGTCGACCAGGCCCGGGAGGCCGAGTGATGCGACGAACTGCGGGACGGCGACGTCGGCCTCCGGCGGAGGGATCACCGCATCTCCCGGGCCCGCCCCTTGGCTGCGCGGCCGTAGGCCCGCTGGATCTCCCGGTTGGCGTCGCGCTTGGCGAGGTCGGACCGCTTGTCGTAGGAGCGCTTGCCGCGCGCCAGCGCCAGCTCGCACTTCACCTTGCCGTCGCTGAAGTACAGCGACAGCGGCACCAGCGTGAGCCCGCCCTCGCGGATCTTGCCGATGAGCCGCTCGATCTCCGCCTTGTGCAGCAGCAGCTTGCGGGTGCGGCGCGGTTCGTGGTTGGTCCAGCTGCCGAGCGTGTACTCGGGGATGTTGAGCCCGCGCAGCCACACCTCGCCGTCGTCGACGGTGGCGTAGGCCTCCACGAGCGACGCCCGCCCCAGCCGCAGGCTCTTGACCTCGGTGCCCACCAGGGCGACGCCCGCCTCGTACGTGTCGAGGATCGCATAGTCGTGGCGTGCCTTGCGGTTCTGCGCGATCAGCTTGCGGCCTTTCTCCTTCACCGCACCAGCCTACTTACAAGCGGACGTAGAGCCGCAGCGTTATGTAGCCGGTGACCGCCGCGATGCCGCCGCCGATCATCACGAGGATCGGCGAGACCCACAGCACGTCGGCGAGCTGGATCGGGGGTACCACGCCGTTCGAGACGATGCCCGAGAGCAGCTCGTCGATGAAAAGGAACTTGCCCACGATGAGGCCGACCGACGCGATCACCGCGCCGACCACGCCCGTGACCACGGCCTCGATGAGGAACGGCAGCTGCGTGTACCAACGGGTGGCGCCGACGAGGCGCATCACGCCCACCTCGGTGCGCCTCGTGAACGCCGACACCTGCACGGTGTTGGAGATCAGCATGAGCGCGGCGATGGCCTGCACGAGGGCGAGCGCGAACGTCACGTTCCGCACGCCGCCGAGGAAGTCGAAGAGCTTCGCCACGACGTCCCGCTGGTCGATCACGGTGCGCACGCCGACCTGGCCGTTCATCGCCTGCTTGACGGCGGCGGCGCCCGCCGCCTGGTCGCCCAGCTTCACGCGCAGCGTGGCGGGAAGCGACTGCGGCCGCACCACGTCGGCGAGCGACTGGCCCGCGAAGAGCTGCTTGTAGCGGGCGTAGGCCTCCTGCTGGCTCTCGAACCGCACCGACTCCACCAGCGGGGAGTTCTTCAGGGTCGTCATGAGGCCCTGGCAGATCGGCTGGCTGCAGTCGGCGTCGTTGGCCGAGACGTCGGAGGCCAGCGCGACCTGGACCTCGACCCGGTCGCTGTAGAGCTCCTCGGTGCGGTCGATGGTGCGCACGGCCAACAGCCCGGTGCCGACCAGCGCGAGCGAGATCGCCGTGGTGAGCACCATGGCGATCGTCATGGTGACGTTGCGCCGCAGGCCGTTGAGGACCTCGTGCGCGACGAAATCGGAACGCATGCCTTACCGACCCACCCCGTAGACCGCGCGGGCTTCGTCCCGCACGACCTGGCCCATGTCCAGCTCGATCACCCGCCGCCGCATCGAGTCGACGATGGAGTGGTCGTGCGTGGCCATCAGCACCGTGGTGCCCGTGCGGTTGATCCGCTCCAGCAACAGCATGATGTCCTGGCTGGTGTCGGGGTCGAGGTTGCCCGTGGGCTCGTCGGCCAGCAGCAGGAACGGCCGGTTGACGAACGCGCGCGCGATCGCCACGCGCTGCTGCTCGCCGCCGGAGAGCTCGTTGGGCATGCGTTCGGCCTTGCCGTCGAGGCCGACGAGGTCGAGCACCTCGGGCACCACCTTGCGGATCGTGTCCGCGGGCTTGCCGATCACCTCGAGGGCGAAGGCGACGTTCTCCCCCACCGACTTGTTGGGCAGTAGCCGGAAGTCCTGGAACACGCAGCCGATGCGCTGCCGGAGCCGGGGCACGCGGCGGCGCGGGAGCTTGGCCACGTTGAGGTCGTTCACGGTGATCGTGCCGCGGGTGGGCACGTCCTCGCGCAGGAGGAGCCGCAGGAACGTGGACTTGCCCGATCCGGAAGGGCCGATCAGGAAGACGAACTCGCCCCTCTCGATCTCCGCCGAGACCCGGTCGAGCGCGGGGCGCGTGGAGGTCTTGTACACCTTGGTGACGCGGTCGAGGCGGATCACAGCGGGGAGGTTATCGGCGGCCGCGACCGAACTGTGATCCGGGGCGCGGCGTGTCGCTTGACGTTCGGTTCAGTCCTGGTTGCGCCGCCAGCGGATGCCTGCCTCGATGAAGCCGTCGATGTCGCCGTCGAGCACGGCGGTGGGGTTGCCCACCTCGTACTCGGTGCGCAGGTCTTTCACCATCTGGTACGGGTGCAGCACGTAGGAGCGCATCTGGTTGCCCCACGAGGTGCCCGTGTCCTTGAGCGAGTCCATCAGCGCCCGCTCCTCCTGGCGCCGCCGCTCCAGGAGCTTGGCCTGCAGCACCAGCATGGCCGACGCCCGGTTCTGGATCTGGGAGCGCTCGTTCTGGCAGGAGACGACGATGCCGGTGGGCAGGTGGGTGATCCGCACCGCCGAGTCGGTGGTGTTGACGCCCTGGCCGCCGGGGCCCGAGGAGCGGTAGACGTCGACGCGCAGGTCCTTCTCGTCGATGTCGATGTGGTCGGTGGTCTCGACGACCGGCACGACCTCCACGCCTGCGAACGACGTCTGACGGCGGGCCTGGTTGTCGAACGGCGAGATGCGCACGAGGCGGTGGGTGCCCTGCTCGACCGAGAGCGTGCCGTAGGCGAACGGGGCGTGCACCTGGAACGTCGCCGACTTGATCCCCGCCTCCTCGGCGTAGGAGACGTCGTAGACGTCGGTGGCGTAGCCGTGCTTCTCCGCCCAGCGCATGTACATCCGCATCAGCATCTCGGCGAAGTCGGCGGCGTCGACCCCGCCCGCCTCGGAGCGGATCGTGACCAGCGCCTCGCGCTCGTCGTACTCCCCCGACAGCAGCGTGCGGACCTCCAGCGCGGAGATCTCCTCGCGCAGCTTGACGCGATCGGCGTCGGCGTCGGCCACCGCGGACGCGTCGCCTTCGTCTTCGGCCAGCTCGTAGAGCACGGGCAGGTCGTCGAGCCTGCGCCGCAGGTCCTCGATGCGGCGGAGCTGGCCCTGGGCGTGCGCGAGCCTGCTCGTGACCTTCTGCGCCGCCTCCTGGTCGCTCCAGAGATCGGGCTGGCCCGCCTGGTCCTCGAGGTCCGCGATCTCGGTGCGCAGCGCGGGCAGGTCGGACACCGCCTCGATGCTCTCCAGGGTGCTCGAGAGCTCCTTGATGTCGGCTGCGGCGTCGGCGTTCACAACGCTCCAGGCTACGCGGTGGCCCCCGGCTCGGTCGGGATGGCGGTCTCGATGTTGTCGAGCAGCGTGAGCACGGCTTCGAGGTGCGCGACGGTGAACTCCCCGACCGCCCGCTCGTAAGGGCTCTCGGCCGCCCCGACGTGTTCCTGGGCTTCCTTGAGCCGATCGGTGTAGGCGGCGCGGCTGGTGGCCACCAGCTTGGCGCGGTCGTCCTCGGTGAGCGCCCCGGCGTACAGCATCCGCAGCACGAGCGGGCTGCGCAGCGCGTCGGCGCCGCCGGGGCCCGTCAGCCACGCGCGGAACGAGCGCTTGCCCGCCGCGTTGATGCGGTACTGCTGGGACGCCCGCGGGCCCAGCTTCCCCAGTCGCAGCAGCCCGGCCTCGGCGAGCGCGGGGAGCTCGCGGTAGACCTGGCTCCGGGTGACGGAGAAGAACCCTCCGAACCGCTCGCCCGCGGCCGCCACGAGCTCGCCACCGGTCAGGGGGCCGTCGTGGAGCAGGCCGAGGATGGCTGCGGCGGTGGCGTTCACGGGGATGGGACGGGCGGCCATGCCCTTACGGTCCCACCCACCGGCCATCCGTGCAGGATGGACGAACTACCCGCCCATCGTGAGCTCCGCGATACGGGCGCGGTGGGTTGCGGAGTCGCCCCACTGCCCGGCCAGGCGCTTGGCGCGCTTGTAGAACAGGTGCGCCTCGTGCTCCCACGTGTACCCGATGCCGCCGTGGTACTGGATCATCGCGCCGGTGCTCGCCACCGCCGCGTCGCCCGCCTTGGCCTTGGCGACGGCGACGGCCAGCGGGGCGTCCTCGGCCCCCACCTCGACGGCGTGCGCGGCGTAGAGCGTGGCGTGCTCGGCCATGGTGATCGTGCAGTGCAGATCGGCCAAGGTGTGCTTGATCGACTGGAACGAGCCGACCGGCACCCCGAACTGCCTGCGCTCGCGGTCGTAGGCGACCGTGCGGGTGAGCGCCTCGCGCGCGATGCCGACCAGGTCGGCGGCCACGAGCACCGCGGCCCGGGACCGGATCTCCGGGGCCGCGGCGAGCTCTTCGACCGTGCCGCCGGTGAGGTCGGCCAGGCGCGCGGTGCCGTCGTACGAGCCGCGGGGGGTGCTGGACGCGCCCGTGACCAGCAGGCCGTCCGGGGTGACGACGACGTCGGCGATCGCCCCGTACTCGACGGCGGCGAGCGTGCGGTCGCCTGCGAGCGCCCCGACGGCGGCGCCCGCGGCGAGCCGGGGCAGCCAGGTGGCCTTCTGCTCGTCGGTGCCTGCCAGCCGGATCGCCTCGGCGGCGAGGACGGTGCCGCGCCACGGCCCCGGCGCCACCCCCGCGCCCAGCGCCCGCGCGATGACCTGGGCTTCGACCAGGCCGAGCCCGAGCCCCTCGAACTCCTCGGGCACGGTGACGGCGAGCCAGCCCTGCTCCCCCGCGGCCTTCCACAGCGTGGCCGGGTTGCCGTCGCCGCCCGGATCGTTGACCGCGTCCTCGACGACCCCGCGGACGGCGGCCAGGTCGAAGCGCTCGGCGAGGTAGCCGCGCACGGCGGCGCCGAACTCCTGCTGGTCTTCGGTGAGTGCGAAAAACATCCCGGCCCCTACCGCGGCAGGCCGAGCACGCGCTCGGCGGTGACGTTGCGCTGGACCTGGCTGGAGCCACCCCAGATCGTGACCGACCGGGACCACATGGACTGCGCGTGCAGCGGCCGCAGGTCGACCCCGCCGGCTTCGGTGGAGACGTGGTCGAGCGTGGCCGCCTCGCCGAGCAGGTCGTCGTAGACCTCCCAGAGGTCCTGGAACGTCTCCGACCAGATCAGCTTCGTCATCGACGCCTCGAACCCCAGGTCGCGACCCTGCTCCACCTGGGTGAGCACGTGCATCGAGTGCAGCCGCAGGCACTCGAGGTCGGTGAGCACGCGGGCGAGCCGGTCGCGCAGCACCGGGTCGGTGTGGCGGCCGAGCGTGCGCGCCAGGCCGACGATCGCGTCGTACTGGCGGCGGAACTCGGTGTACTGGCTGATGCCCGACGCGCCGCGCTCGAAGGAGAGCAGCAGCATGGCGGTGCGCCAGCCGTCGTCGATGCCGCCGAGCACCTCCGTGGCGGGCACGCGCGCGTCGGTGAAGAACACCTCGCCGAACTCGCTGGCCCCGCTCATCTGCTTGAGCGGCCGGGCGTCGACGCCGGGCTGGTGCATGTCGATGAGCAGCATCGAGATGCCCCGATGCCGCTCCGAGCCGGGATCCGTGCGGACCATGGTGAAGATCTTGTCGCCGTGCACGGCGTTGGTGGTCCACACCTTCTGGCCGTTGACCACGAAGTCGTCACCGTCGCGGACGCCGCGGCAGGCGAGCGCCGCGAGGTCGGATCCCGCGCCCGGCTCGGAGAAGCCCTGGCACCAGATCACCTCGTTGCGCAGCATCGGCCCGATGATCTCCTTCTTCTGCGCGTCGGTGCCGATCGCCATGACCGTGGGCGCGAGGAAGGTGAGGCCGAGCGCGTTGACGGTGCGCGGCGCGTCGGCCAGCACCATCTCCTCGTCGTAGATCGCCTTCATGCCGGGGGTGCCGCCGCGGCCGCCGTACTCGACGGGCCACTGGATGCCCGCGAACCCGGCCTCGGCCTTGCGGCGCTCCCAGTCGCGTCGCAGGCGGAAGCTCTCGTCTTCGGGCAGCGACGCCCAGAACCCCGGCCGCCGCCACTCGTCTGGCACGTTGGCCGCGAGCCACGCGCGCAGCTCCGCGCGGAACTCCTCCTCGGCCGCCGTGTAGCTGAGGTCCATGCGTCCACCTTGGCATACCCACGGGTAACCTGGCAGGACGGTATTCTGCGGCCCATGCGCAGCGAGCGGGTCACGGTGAGCCTGCCCGCCGACCTGATGGCCGAGATCCGCACCGCGGTCGGCCACGGTTCGGCGGCGAGCATCTCGGCCTACATCGCCGAGGCGGTCGCGGCCCGGCAGCTGCGCGAACGTGCGCTGTCCCGGCTCGCCGACCTCTACGGCGGCCCACCACCCGACGACGAGCTGGCCGAGGCGCGCCGCGCGCTGCGCCTGGTTCCCCCCGCCGCCGCCGTCTGATGATCGCGGTGATCGGCGGGCGCGTACTCGACAGCACCGCGCTCGCCGCGTTCGCCATCGGGCGGCCGGTGTACATGCGCGCTCTGGTGTGGGCGGCGGTGGAGGCCAACATCGTGCTGGCCGTGCCCAGCGCGGCGCTCGGGCGGGCGTGGGGGCTGGTGGAGCAGGACCACCACGACGCCTTGCGGGTGCTGCTCGACCTGCCCAACACCGTGATCGACGAGCTCACCCCCGCGTCGGCGCGCGAGGCCGGGCTGCTGCTCGCCACCGCGGGCCAGGACGACATCGCGGCCGCGCAGGTGGCGTCCTCGGCGCGGCGGCGCGGGTGGCCCGCGGTCACGGGCGAGCCCGGCACCCTGCGCAAGCTCGACACCGCGGTGCAGATCGAAGAGCTGCCGTAGCGCGGGGCCCAGCGCCGTGGATGTCCGCAATGTCACCCTGCGGACGTTCAGTGTCCGGAGTGTCACCCCGCAGACACGGGGCCTACGCGATCAAGCGAGTCCTGAGCCGAGCGAGCGCCGCCTCGTCGAGGCCGCGCTCCACCAGCCAGCCCGCCGCCCCGCCGTGCGCGGTGTCGAGGCGCTCCAGCACCGCCTCCATCACCTCGGCCCGCGGGTGGTGCGGGCGCAGGTCCTCCGCCGCGGGCATCGGCTCGCCCGACGCGGTCGTCCACCGCCGGAACAGCGCCTCGATCTGCGCGCTGGACAGGGCGTAGTCCTCGACGACGGCGGCCCGCTCCACCCCGGCCACCTCGAGCACCATCGCCACCAGCACCCCCGTGCGGTCCTTGCCCGCGGCGCAGTGCACCAGCGCGGGCCCGGCGTCCGGCGCCGCGAGCCGCCGCACCGCCTCGACGATGTTGGCGGGCTGGTCGTCGAGGTAGCCGAGGTAGTTGCGCAGCAGCGGGTCGGTGTCGTCACCGGTCTCGGGCAGCTCCCGGCTCGCCCCGATGAAGTTCAGCGGGACGGTCTCGACGCCCGCCGCCGCGATCGGGGTCGGCCCGTCGCGGTCGATCTCCCGTGGCGTGCGCAGGTCCAGCACGAGCCGCAGCCCGAACTCGTCGACCAGCCTGCGCACGTCGGCCGGGGTCGCCCAATGCAGCGCAGCGCTGCGCAGGAGGACGCCGGAGCGCGTGCGGCCGCCGTCGCGGAGCGGGAGGCCGCCGACGTCGCGCACGTTGTCGAGGCCCTCGAAGCGCATCCACCGGTCGATCACGATCTCGATCCTGCCAAACCCTGCGGGTTCATCGACTGTGACGTCGACGGAGCAACGCGGCGTACGGAGCAATCCGAGCACCCCGTAGGCTGCGCCGAGGAGAGTGACCGCGGCACCGCAACCCCGTCGACTCCGTGCGTCGCAGGCGCCGGTCGTCGAGAGCAACCCGAGGAACCGATGACCGATCCCCGCACCAGCCTGATCCGCCAGCAGCTCGCCGAGCTGGGCCGCAGGCACGCGGCAGCCGCGAACGCTGGCGCCGTGACGCCGCGCCCCACCCGCGTGCTCGTGATCGGGAACTTCGGCAACGGCAACACCGGCGACGAGGCGATGCTCGCCCGCACGCTGCAGGAGTTGCCCGAGGGTCGCGAGGTCAAGGTCGTCTCACGCAACCCGCGCATGGTCGAGGCGCTGCACCACGTGCCCGCCGTGCCGATGGAGGGCGTGGCGTTCGTCAAGGCACTGCACTGGTGCGACGGCATCGCGGTGGTCGGCGGCGGCCTGTTCGGCACGGGCGCCTCACCGCTGGTCAAGATCCTCCCGGCGATCGTCTGGGCCACCACGACGCGCGGGCGCGACATCGCCTACGTCGCGATCGGCGTCTACCCCGGCACCCCGGACCGCGTGCTCGACCTGCTGCGGCGCTCCGTGCGCAAGCCGGGTCGCATCACGGTGCGCGACGAGGTGTCCGCGGCCACGCTCGGCGACAACATCGTGGCGCCGGTCGTCGGCGACCTCGCGATGGGCCTCGAGCCCGCCCCCGCCGCCGAAGCGAAACGCACGCTCGCGGCCGCGGGCCTCGACCCGACCGTGCCGCTGCTGCTCATCGCGCCCAAGGCGCTGCCCAACCCGATCCTGCTCGACGCCCTGCAGGAGGCCGCCGAGAAGCTCTCCCGCCGCTGGCTGGAGCGCGGCGGCGCGGTGGCGGGCTTCGCGATCGGCACGCACGCCGATTACGGCCTCGGCCTGGCCCGCCGCGACGAGGTGCTCATCGGGGAGCTTGGCGAGCGGCTCGGCCGCGAGGTGCCCGTGCTGGGCCCGCAGCTGCCGCCCGCGCTGGCCAAGGCCGTCGTCGGCGAGGCCGACGCGCTGTTCGGCCTCCGCCTGCACGCCTTGATCTTCGCCGTGTCCACGGGCGTGCCCTGCCTCGGCGTCGGCT
>Ga0247820_10001744_pt1 | contig 12257 bp, 10 predicted proteins | sample 13C_Glucose_Day1_2_FD_192480 | JGI IMG/M metagenome (GOLD analysis project Ga0247820, IMG submission 192480) | Soil microbial communities from agricultural site in Penn Yan, New York, United States - 13C_Glucose_Day14 | ecosystem: Environmental > Terrestrial > Soil > Agricultural land | place...
ACACCTGGTTCGTCGCCGATCAAGGCACCTATACCCATCCGGGCATTGCGCCCGACGGCTTCATCAACCTGATGGCGGCCAGCGTCGATGCGTGCGGTGACAACCCCGCCAGCAGCCAGCAGGTTTTTTTCGACGACCCCTGTTTCTACATCTACACCTCGGGCACCACCGGATTGCCCAAGGCCGGGGTATTCAAGCACGGTCGCTGGATGCGCAGTTCCGCCAGCTTCGGCATGATCGCGCTGGATATGCGCCCCGAGGACGTCGTCTATTGCACCTTGCCGCTCTATCACGCCACCGGACTTTGCGTGTGCTGGGGTTCGGCGATCAGTGGCGCCTCGGGCTTTGCGATCCGCCGCAAGTTCAGCGCCAGCCAGTTCTGGAACGACGTGCGCCAGTACCGCGCGACCACCCTCGGCTACGTCGGGGAATTGTGCCGCTACCTGGTTGACCAACCGCCGGCTGTCGACGACAACCAGCACAGCGTGACGAAGATGATCGGCAACGGCCTGCGCCCCGGTGCGTGGCGCGAATTCAAGACGCGATTCGGGGTAAGGCATATTTGCGAGCTGTACGCCGCCAGTGACGGCAACATCGGCTTCACCAACGTGCTGAACTTCGACAACACCGTGGGTTTCTCCCTGATGTCATGGGAACTGGCGGCATACGACCACGACACCGGGTTGCCGACTCGCAACGCCAAAGGCTTCATGCGCAAGGTGGCCAAAGGCGAGCAGGGCCTGTTGCTGGCGAAGATCGACGACAAGGCACCGCTGGATGGCTACACCGATCCGCAGAAGACTGCAAAGGTCGTGCTCCAGGATGTATTCGAGAAAGGCGACCGTTACTTCAACACCGGCGACCTGATGCGCAACATCGGCTTCGGCCACGCCCAATTCGTCGATCGCCTGGGTGACACCTATCGCTGGAAGGGTGAAAACGTCTCGACCACCGAGGTCGAGAACATCCTCCTGCAGCATCCGAACATCTGCGAAGCCGTGGCTTATGGCGTGGAAATCCGCAACACCAACGGCCGTGCCGGGATGGCTGCGATCACCCCCGCCGAATCCCTGGCGACCCTGGATTTCAGCGAGCTGCTGGCCTTCGCCCGGGAGCAGATGCCGGCCTATGCCGTGCCCTTGTTCCTGCGGGTCAAAGTGAAAATGGAGACCACCGGGACCTTCAAATACCAGAAGACCCGGCTCAAGGATGAAGCCTTCGACCCCGGCAGAACCGGTGACGATCCGATTTACGCCTGGCTGCCGGGGACAGGGACCTACGTGCAGGTCACCGAGCAGTTGCTTGGGGAGATCCATGACGGCAAGTACCGTTATTGAATGTGGCTATGGCCGTCCATGAGAAAAAACAAGTGACAGCTTCGGGGCTCATCGGGAAACTGTCGGTTTTGCGAATAACCGAAAGTGGAGTTCCCGATGTCAGACCAAAGCCGCCAGATGACCCCCGAAGAAGCCGCTGAATTTGCCGAACAGGTATTCAACAAGGCGCGCGAGGGCGATGCGGCCATGATGGCTGCGCTGCTGACCAAGGGCCTGCCGCCGAACCTGCGCAACCACAAGGGCGATACCTTGTTGATGCTGGCCGCTTACCACGGCCATGTGGAGACGGTAAAAGTCCTGCTCGAGCACAAGGCCGACCCGGAAATCCGCAACGACAACGGCCAGAGCCCGATTGCCGGCGCGGCGTTCAAGGGTGACCTGGCGACGGTCACGGCGTTGGTCGAAGGCGGCGCGCAGGTTGAAGGTTCGTCCTTTGACGGGCGTACGGCGCTGATGATGGCGGCGATGTTCAATCGCGTCGAAATCGTCGACTACCTGATCAGCAAGGGCGCCGATCCGAAGGCCGTGGATGCCAATGGCGTCAGCGCTCTGGATGCGGCCAAGACCATGGGCGCGGTGGATACCACGGCTCAACTTGAGAAACTGCCTGGGTGATCGGCAACGTCCTCAGGCAAGCCAAACGCCTTGGCGAGGGGAGTTAAGACGCGGACCTGTAGGAGCTGGCTTGTCGGATCGCCGCACCGCAGCGAAGGCGGTGTGCCAGGCGACATCGATATCAACTGACAGACCGCGTTCGCTGGCAAGCCAGCTCCTACAGGTCCTAATGTCGCTCAGTTAAGGAAATTGCAGGAGCGAGCTTGCTCCGGGCGGCGTTCCGACGATGGACTCAAGAGCACCGCGTTTAACCAACAAAACACGCGTTATCGTTATCGACCATCGCGAGCAAGCTCGCTCCTACATATATGGGTGTTTCTTCAACCAAAGCCTCAATACACCCACACCTCAACCCGCCGATTCCTGATCCGCCCCTCGTCCGCGCTATTGGCCGCCACCGGCATCTCGGCGCCAAAGCCGCGAACCTCGCGCAGCACCACACCGCTTTTCACCAACTCCCGGCGCACGGCCATGGCGCGCAGTTTCGACAGCAGATCGGCCCGCGCCGGATCACTCTTGGCGTCGCCAAACCCCACCAGCGTCACCTGCCGGTGAGTCTTGTCCTGCTGCCTTATATAGTCGAGCACCCTTGAGAGGTCCTGTCGGGCCTTGTTGTCCAGGGTCGCACTGCCTTCTTCAAATCGAAAATTGACCGACAGCCGCTGGGCATGGCGGCTGAGCGCCTGATAACCCTCGGGCATCAGCGCATTGGGCGTGACGGCCATGGCCTGGACGGTCTGGGCGACAAACCCGTGGGCGGCGACAATGGCCTGGCCCTGGCGGCCTTGGGCGAAGGCGACCAACGCGTGGGCCCAGGGATTGTTGCCGGTGGGGGGCAGGTAAAAGAACAGTCGACGGGACAGTGGATAGTCTTCCGTGGCGATCAGGCGGTCGAGCGGCAGCATGGCCCGGGATTGGCCGTCGGCGATGGCCACGGCTTTGGCCTGGCGCACGTAGGGCAGGCCGATGACGCCGATGCCCTGGGGATCCAGGCTCACCGCGTCGGACAACTGCTCGCTGGATTCGAAACGCTTCGCCGTGCGGCTCAGTGTTTTCCCACGACCGGCCAGGACCAGTTCGTTGAACGTGTCATACGTGCCCGAGTGGTCATCCCGCGCATACAGATGAATCGGCCCACCGCGACCGCCGAGTGCTTCCCAGGTGCCGGCCTCGCCGCTGAAAATCTGCGCCAGTTGTTCGGTATCGAGCTGATTCAACGGGTTTTGCGGATGAAGGATGATCGCCAGGCCATCAATGGCGATCACCTGCTCGGCGCCGGGTTGTTTCAGATCGCCCAGGGATTGCAGGACTCGCCGTTCGCTGTCCTTGATCGGGCGCGAGGACGCAGCGAGATCGGCGGTGGCGGTTCTCAGCGCGGTGAAGCCGGTGCTGGATCCGTGGGCCGCGATGTCCACCACCACTCGACGCCCTTGCACGGTTTCGCCGACCACCCGCTGTTCGTTGGCGGTGTCCTGGGCTTCGCGGTGAACCTTGAGCAGACCCTGCTCGCGCATCAAGCCTGCGACCAGTGCCGGACCCAGTGCGGCGCCAATCGTATTGGAACCCTGGATGCGCAGCACCGGACCCTGTTCGGGTGTTGGTAGATCACCGGCCGAAACCGCCAGCGGCAGGCTCGCGCAGAGCACCCACAGGAACAACACGCGCAGCGTCATGCCGGCACCTTATAAGATCAGGAAAGTGCCGGGAGAATAAGACAGTCAGGTGACCGAAAGATGACAGATCCTTAGCTCGTCTAACGCGTAGAATTGCGCTCTGGAGCAAATCTGAGGTTGCAGTGGTGGATTTACAGCGGGGCTTCGTCCTGACCCGGCATTGGCGCGACACACCGGCCGGTACGGAAGTTGAATTCTGGTTGGCGACCGATACCGGTCCCCGGCGCATCCGCCTGCCTTGGCAGCCCTCGGTGGCGTTCATCCCGCAAGCTCAACGCGAGCAGGCCGAGGCGCTGTTGCAGGGTGAAAAAAACCTCGAACTGCGACCGCTGGCCTTGCAGGATTTCGAGCATCGTCCGGTGCTCGGCCTGTATTGCCAGCAGCATGGGCAGCTGATGCGCCTGGAAACCGCGCTGCGCAAGGCCGGTGTCGATATGTTCGAAGCTGACGTGCGTCCGCCGGAGCGCTACATGATGGAGCGCTTCATCACGGCGCCGGTGGTCTTTGGCGGTACGCCCGGTGCCGACGGACTGCTGCTGGACGCGCAGATGAAACCCGACCCGGACTACCGACCCACGCTCCGGCTGGTGTCCCTGGACATCGAAACCACCGCCCGGGGCGAGTTGTATTCCATCGCCCTGGAAGGCTGCGGCGAGCGTCAGGTCTATATGCTGGGCCCGCCCAACGGCGACCCCGGCGAGGTGGATTTCCAGCTTGAATACTGTGACTCGCGCACCCTGCTGCTGAAAAAACTCAATGAATGGTTCGCCCGCCATGATCCCGACGCGATCATCGGCTGGAACGTCGTGCAGTTCGACCTGCGGGTACTGCACGAGCACGCCCGGCGCCTGGCGGTGCCATTGAAACTGGGGCGTGACGGCGAGGAAATGCAGTGGCGCGAACACGGCAGCCGCAACCATTACTTCGCCTCGGCCGCCGGGCGATTGATCATCGACGGCATCGAGTCCCTGCGCTCGGCGACCTGGAGCTTCCCCTCGTTCAGCCTGGAAAACGTCGCACAAACCCTGCTGGGCGAGGGCAAGGCGATCGACAACCCTTACCAGCGCATGGACGAAATCAACCGCATGTTCGCCGAGGACAAACCCGCCCTGGCCCGGTACAACCTCAAGGACTGCGAACTGGTGACGCGGATTTTCGCCAAGACCGAGTTGCTGACCTTCCTCCTGGAACGGGCCAGCGTCACCGGTTTGCCGGCGGACCGCAGCGGTGGTTCGGTGGCGGCTTTCACCCACCTGTACATGCCGCTGATGCACCGCCAGGGGTTCGTCGCCCCCAATCTCGGCAGCAAGCCCGCGCAAGCCAGCCCCGGCGGATTTGTCATGGACTCGCAACCGGGGCTGTATGAATCGGTGCTGGTGCTGGACTACAAAAGCCTCTACCCGTCGATCATCCGCACCTTCCTCATCGACCCGGTGGGGCTGATCGAGGGCCTCAAGCATCCCGCAGACAGCGAATCGGTGCCGGGCTTTCGCGGCGCGCGTTTTTCCAGGACCCGGCATTGTCTGCCGGCGATCGTCGCCCGCGTCGCCGAAGGCCGGGAAACCGCCAAGCGCGAACACAATGCGCCGCTGTCCCAGGCCTTGAAGATCATCATGAACGCCTTCTACGGCGTGCTCGGCTCCAGTGGCTGCCGCTTCTTCGATACGCGCCTGGCATCGTCCATCACCCTGCGCGGCCACGAAATCATGCTGCGCACCCGCCAGTTGATCGAAGCCCAGGGCCACACGGTGATCTACGGCGACACCGACTCGACCTTCGTCTGGCTGCGTCGCGCCCACGGCCAGCAGGAAGCGGCGCAGATCGGCCACGCCCTGGTGGACCACGTCAACCAGTGGTGGCGCGAACATGTGCGGCAGGAATATGGCCTGGAGAGTGCCTTGGAGCTGCAGTTCGAAACCCACTACAAGCGCTTCCTGATGCCGACCATCCGCGGCGCGGAGGAGGGCAGCAAGAAGCGCTATGCCGGGCTGGTGACCCGCGCCGACGGCAGCGATGAAATGGTCTACAAGGGCCTGGAAACCGTGCGCACCGACTGGTCGCCGCTGGCCCGGCAATTCCAGCAGGAGCTGTACCTGCGCATCTTCAATCGCCGGCCTTATCAGGATTACGTGCGCGACTACGTGCGCAAGACCCTGGCCGGCGAGTTCGATGACCGGCTGATCTACCGCAAGCGCCTGCGCCGCACGCTGGATGACTATCAGCGCAACGTGCCGCCCCATGTCCGCGCGGCGCGGATCGCCGACGACTACAACGACCGTCAGGGCCGGCCGCGGCAGTACCAGAACGGGGGCTGGATCAGCTACGTGATCACTGTCGCCGGGCCCGAGCCGCTGGAGATCCGCAGCGCCCCCATCGATTACGACCACTACGTCAGCCGGCAATTGCAACCGGTGGCGGATGCGATCCTGCCCTTCGTCGACGATGACTTCTCAACCCTGATCGGTGGTCAATTAGGCCTGTTTTGAGTCCATCAACGTCAACGTCCAGGCGTCAGGAATGCCGTGGAAATACTGATCCAGTGCCTGGCTGAAGAGAGAGTCTTCGGCATCGACCTGGGCGAACAGTGTCATCGAGGAGTGAAACTTGAGTTCGTCGGGATGGCCGAAAATCGCCGCAATCGGGCGCTGCTTGATGTCCAGGACCAGTTGAGTGCAGGTACGCAGTCGAGTGCTCAGCACGGGGTGCTCGAGGAAAGCCACGGCTTCTGCTGTGGATCGAATCGCGAAGTGACGGGACGTCTCACTGTCGCCAAGTCCGGTGAATTGCGGAAAGATGAACCACATCCAGTGGCTGCGCTTGTGGCCATCACTGAGCTCATCCTGAACCTGGTCGAACACCGGGTCCTGCGCCTGAATGAAGCGTTTGAGGTCGAACCTGTCGAGTGGATCGGTGCTTCTCATGCGCAAACCCTCTGACAAAACCGCGATGGCTCAGACCATGGCCAACCGTTGCTTTCGTTGCGGCGCGTGAAACGCATGGTCCAGCGCCTCCAGATCCCCGGCTTCAAGCCGCAGTTGCGTGGCTTGTGCATTCAGTTGCACATGTTCGGGGCTGACCGCCTTGGGGATGGCGATCACCCCGTCCTGCCGCAGAATCCATGCCAGCGCGACCTGGGCCGGCGTCGCGTCGTGACGGGCGGCAACGTGCATGAGCGCCGGGTGGGCCAGCATCTCCCCACCCTGGCCGACTGGACAGTAGGCCATGACTGGCAGGCGATGTTGCTGGCACCAGGGCAGCAGATCGAATTCTATGCCGCGTTCTTCCAGATTGTAGAGCACCTGGTTAGTGGCGCAGGCCGGCGCGGACAATTCGTGCAGGTCATCCAAGTCGAAATTGGACACGCCCCAGCGGCCGATCTTGCCGGCTTCGCGCAGGCGCTCGAACGCTGCGACGGTTTCCTCCAGGGGATACTGGCCACGCCAGTGCAACAGGTACACATCAATGTAGTCGGTACCCAGCCGTTGCAGACTGCGCTCGCACGCCTGGGGGATGCCGTCGCGGCTGGCGTTGTGCGGGTACACCTTGCTGACCAGAAACACCTGGTCGCGCCTGCCCGCGATGGCTTCACCCACCACTTGCTCGGCACCGCCTTCGCCGTACATTTCAGCAGTGTCGATCAGGGTCATGCCCAACTCGATGCCTTGGCGCAACGCCGCCACCTCCTGGCTGCGCCGTGAAGGATCCTCCCCCATGCGCCAGGTGCCCTGGCCGATGACCGGTACGTTGACGCCTGCCAGATCGAGGGTGCGCATGCACATCTCCTTTTTTCGATCGATGGTACTCTTTGGTTGGCAGCACAATACCGCAGTGGTTCCATCCAAAACTCAAATAGCCCGGTCACCCCGCCCCCCACTGTAGGAGCTAGCTTGCTAGCGAAAAACGTAAACGATAACGCGCCCTGTCAGAAAAAACGCCTCCAACATGGACGCCACCCAACCCTGCAATCTCTCGCTCCACCCAGCATTTACAGACCACCGGTACTGCACTTTTCCCAATTTCCCGGCTCTATCCCATGGCCAGCCTGCGGCGATCCCCACCGCAAGCCCATGTCCAAGTTCAAACACCCATGCTTCGAGTGTTCCCCCCCATCACGATGCACACCCGCCGTTACAGCCTGCTGCTGGCCTGTCTGTCGACGCTCTGCTTCACCGGATGCACCCAGCACCAGGGCGGCGACATCATCGACCAGTTCCGCCAAGGCAAACCCCAGGAATTCCTCCAGACCAGCGTTGACCGCATGGCCACCCTGGCGATGCGCGACAACCTCGACAGTCTCTACTTGCTCATGAGCAAGCTCTACCTGCGCAACCCCGAGGAGTTGAAAAAGTCCGGCTTCCTCGACGCCCGCACCGCCGGGCAGCAAGTGCGCATGGCCATCGAAATGCAACAGCCGCTGCCGACCCAGTGCGGAAAGAAAGACCTGGCGGCGCTGAGCTTCGCCATGAGCCCGGAATTCCTCGGCGACCGGGTCGGCGCCTTCATCTATGCCATCGGCAGCATGCTGGTCACCGCCCACGGCAATCGTCTCGAGTTCTACATGACCGATGCGATCAACCCGACCTTCGTCAACAACGCCGCGCGCAACATCGAGAAAGCCACCTGGATCCTCAGCCAGCGGCAGACCAAGCAGGGCGAGCCCTTGCTGTTTTCCAACGAGATCTCGGAGGAGGGCAGCAACCTGAGTTTTGCCGTGGAATTCGGCAAGATCGTCGCGCGCCTGGACCTACTGACGCAGATGCTCGACGAGCGCTACCGGCGGATCGGCCTGAATTACGCCCAGAGCCTGCTGTTCCTCAATTTCCTGCCCGTACAATAAATCTGGCGACCAGCCCCCGATCCCACAAACGCCTCATCCCCCTGTAGGAGCGAGCTTGCTCGCGATGGACGTCAACGATAACGCGTTCTTTCAGGACGCACGCGTTGTCCTTGCGTTTTTCGCGAGCGAGCTCGCTCCTACATTCGATGGACGTCAACGATAACGCGTCCTTTCAGGATGCACGCGCTGTCCTTGCGTTTTTCGCGAGCGAGCTCGCTCCTACATTCGATGGACGTCAACGATAACGCGTCCTTTCAGGATGCACGCGTTGTCCTTGCGTTTTTCGCGAGCGAGCTCGCTCCTACATACGATGGACGTCAACGGTAACGCGCTACTCCTGAATGAACGCATATCCCTTCAGACCTACCCCGCGGTGTGCGGCGATCCGGACAAGGGGATCAGCGTACTAAGGTATAACGATAGACCGCATCGATATAACTGGTTATAAGAAAAATCGCTATGCTGCGGACCAGTTTTCTCATGCGATTTTTGTGGGCGTGTTAATGGAATTCGTTAACTTCGGGTTGGTGGTCGCAGGTTTAGTGGTGGGTTTCATCGTCGGCATGACCGGCGTGGGCGGCGGCTCATTGATGACGCCGATCCTGCTGTGGTTCGGCGTCAATCCGGCGACGGCGGTGGGCACGGATCTCCTGTACGCCGCCATCACCAAATCCAGCGGCGTTCTGGTTCATAAAAAGAACAACAACATCGACTGGTCAATCACCGGCTGGCTGACCCTCGGCAGTGTGCCGGCGGTGCTGATGACTCTGTGGTTCCTGAGCACCCTGCAGACATCCCCCGATGCCATGAACGCCGTGATCAAACAGGCCTTGGGCTTTGTCCTGTTTGCCACCGCGCTGGCGATTTTCTTCAAGAAGCGCTTGCTCGATTTCGCCCACAAACGCGCGGGCGGCAACTACAACCCCAGTGGCCCACGCCTGAACGGGCTGACCGTGCTGACTGGCCTGGTGCTCGGTACCATGGTCGCCCTGACCTCCATCGGTGCTGGCGCCCTGGGAACCGTAGCCCTGTTCATTCTTTATCCAATGCTGCCAACCCGCCGCCTGGTAGGCACTGAAATCGCCCACGCCGTACCCCTGACCCTGGTCGCCGGCCTCGGTCACGCGAGCATGGGCAACATGGATTGGCACGTACTGGGCTACTTGCTGGTCGGTTCGCTGCCGGGCATTTACCTGGGCAGTCACCTGACTGGCCGCATCTCCGACGAAATGTTGCGTCCTTGCCTGGCCACGATGCTGGCGCTGATCGGCTACAAACTGGCGTTCTGATGTTTGCCGCAGGCCTCAATCACTCACGGGTGAAAATCTCCAGCAGGTGCCCGTCCGGGTCATCGAAGTAGACCCGCCGGCCACCACCGTAGTCATTGATTTCGTCCAGTCGCTGCTTGCCGGGATCAGCCCACCAGGGTTGCTTTCGCGCTTGCAGACGGGCGAAGGCCGCATCGAACTCATCGTCCCCAAGCAAAAACGCATAGTGCTGAGAGGCGATCGGCGGGTCGTTGTTATAGAAATCCAGCGACACGCCGTTGTCGAGTTTAACGACCAGCATCGGCCCGAAGGGCTCGGGGGCGGGCAGGCCGAGGAGGTCGGCCAGGTAATTGGCCGACGCCTGCTTGTCGCGGCACCAGACGATGGTGTGGTTCAGCTGAGCGCTCATGGAAGGAGCCTCCTGTGTCTCTCCCATGAGTTAAGCACTGTTGCTTTAAACCTTCGACGTATCGCATGCCATCACGGTGACCTCGAGCCCGTCGTCGTCCAGTTGCTCCACGATCTCCCAGCCCAGTCTGGCGTATAGCGACTGGGCTGAGTCGGTGTATAGAAAGAGCCTGGGTATTGCGAGCGCGGCCGCCTCCTCGACGATACGCGACACCAGTCGAGAGGCGATGCCCCGGCCACGATGCTCGGCCTTGACGTAAACCCCTGCCAGCCAGGGAGTCAACTCGGGCCGTGATGCCAGATCGCTCTCGATCAGCAGGGCTCCGCCGAGCAGTTGCGTACCATCGAGTGCTACCAGCACAGTGGGCACAGCACCTTTGCCGCATGCAGCACGCATACGTTCGGTTCTTGCTTCGAGGGTGTCGCCGGGTGCGAACTGACCCCATTCCTTGAAATTCAGCTCGGCCAATTCCGGAATCAGGGTAGGGTGGTTGCAGAGGTAATCGATTTCCATGTTGAATTGAAGCTCCTTTACCTGGCGCGGACGATTCAGTCGTCGCGATGGAACCACAATAAAGCGCCCAGAACAGCGGATCAAATCCACGTTCGATCCTCCATGCTCTGTTGCGCAATGACTGCCCTGACCTAAGCTTGGGGCAGGGCGAAACATAATTGCGAAGCGTCCCCGGAACGAACGCCGAGATGCGCAATCATTAGAGCGTGGATATCAAAAGGAGATGCGCATGCTCATCAGGTCATTGACCCTGGCTACCCTGCTGGCTTTCGCCGGTACCTTGTTCGCCGCCGATGGCGACTCACCACTGGACATGGACAAGGGCAGGGCCCGGCCGTTGATCGTCATCGCCCCGAGCACGGTCGATCCCACATGGGTCAGCTTGAAAAAGGCACTGAATGAGCCCGCCAACCGCAAGGGTTTCGACGATCGGAATATGGTCCTGTACAGCGTGCTTAATCTGATGGGCCAGCGCGAGGGCAAAGACCTGGGGCCGCAAGAAACGGCGGCATTGATCCGCTCGCTCAAATTGGGCGCCGGCGCGAAGACCAAGGTGATTCTGGTCGGCAAGGATGGCGAGAAGAAACTGGAGCAGTCGGATGCGGTCGACCTGCAGGCGATCTTCAAGACCATCGATGAATTGCCGGCGACAGAGAAAGAAGCCACGGCACCGACGCCACCGCCGGTGACCGAACCCGCCCCGGCCAAGGGTGCCAAGGCGACAAAACCGGCCAAACCAACCAAGCCCGCCAAGCCACCAGAAATGCCGGACGATTGAATCCGCACAGAATCTTTATGGCAAATGAATTCCCTGTAGGAGCGAGCTTGCTCGCGATGGACGTTAACGATAACGCGTTTTCCCCGAATGAACGCATCGTCCTAGAGACCATCGTCGGAACGCCGCCCGGAGCAAGCTCGCTCCCACATGTTGATCGCCGGCGTTCGCCAATTTTGCGTCCAACGAAGCCCCTTGCAGGAGCTGGCTTGTCGGTTCGCCGCACCGCAGCGAAAGCGGTCTGCCAGCCAACAATTTTGCTGAATGTGCCACCGTCTTCGCCAGCAAGCCGGCTCCTACACGGGATCAGCGTCGTTCACCGATCTGGTGTGCGCTGAAGATTCCCTGTGGGAGCGAGACCGGCTTGCCGGCGAATGCGACGTGTCAGTCAGCATCGATGTTGGAGATCAATTGCCTTCGCGGACAAAGCTGCGCTTGGTGTATCCCCTCGGCTAACAGGCTGTGCTTGTCAGCCTCCATGACTATGACGCCTCCGCTTTTGTGTCGCCCAGGGGTTCTTGGCAACGGTTTCAGCTGTATCACAAGATCAACAGTAAAAAGATATTTGTAACGTACGCCGCAAAATGAGCGTAGGCAAAAGCCTTCACCTGCTTCGGAGATTTCCTGCAAAACGTGGCGGTATTGGTGAACTGGTGCTCTGGGAACCGTGCCGATAACCTTGTTCCGCCGCTGCAAAATCAGTGGTCGGATGTGGAAGTCCGGTGATTACCGAGATCGCATGTGCGCCTGTAAACACATGTTGGCGTTTTTTATGCCAACATTGTTGCTTATGGCGGCTGTGCGCAGGAGCACTCTTGAGTGCACTGGGT
>Ga0247820_10001745_pt1 | contig 12256 bp, 12 predicted proteins | sample 13C_Glucose_Day1_2_FD_192480 | JGI IMG/M metagenome (GOLD analysis project Ga0247820, IMG submission 192480) | Soil microbial communities from agricultural site in Penn Yan, New York, United States - 13C_Glucose_Day14 | ecosystem: Environmental > Terrestrial > Soil > Agricultural land | place...
GGCGACGTGGTGATCACCGCGGTCCGCACCACCGGGATCTACTGCCGACCGTCCTGCCCGGCACGCACGCCCGCGCCCGGCAACGTCTCGTTCCACCCCACCGCGGCGAGCGCGCACGCGGCCGGCTACCGCGCCTGCAAGCGCTGCCTGCCCGACGCGACGCCCGGCAGCCCGGAGTGGGACGTCGCGGCGGACGTCGCCGGCCGGGCGATGCGCCTGATCGCCGACGGGCTCGTCGACCGCGAGGGCGTCGAGGGCCTGGCCCGTCGGGTCGGCTACACCCCGCGCCACCTCGGTCGGCTCCTGGCGCAGGAGCTGGGTGCTGGTCCGCTCGCCCTGGCCCGTGCGCGTCGCGCCCAGAGCGCGCGAGTGCTCATCGAGACGACCGACCTGCCGCTGACCGACGTGGCGTTCGCGGCCGGGTTCGCCAGCGTCCGCCAGTTCAACGAGACCCTGCGCGAGATCTACGCCTCCTCGCCCAGCGAGCTGCGCGGACGCCGGTCGGGCGCCCGCAGCGCGGGGGCCGTCAGCATGCGGCTCCCGGTCCGCACGCCGTTCGCCGGGCGCCGGATGCTCGCCTTCCTCGCCCACCACCTCGTGCCGGGCGTGGAGGTCGCCGGACCCGGCTGGTACGCCCGCACGCTCGACCTGCCCCACGGCAGCGGCGTCGTACGCCTCGAGCTGGCCGACCTGCCCGACACGTCGGACCGCACGGGTGGCACCGGCTTCGTCACGGCCGAGTTCCGGCTGGAGGACCTGCGCGACACGGCCGCCGCCAGCGAGCGCGTACGCCGCCTGCTCGACGCGGACTGCGACCCGCGCGCGGTGGACGACCACCTCGCCGCCGACCGGGTGCTGGGCGACCTGGTCCGCGCCACCCCGGGACTGCGCGTCCCCGGACAGGTCGACGGCGACGAGACGGCGATCCGCACGGTCATCGGCCAACAGGTCAGCGTCAGCGGCGCCCGCACGGTCGCCGGCCGGCTCGTGGCCGAGCACGGACGTCCGATCGGGACGGACGTCCCGGGGCTCACGCACCTCTTCCCCGACGCCGCTTCGCTCGCGGCCGCCGACCCGCTCACCCTGCCGATGCCCCGGGCACGGGGCCGGGCGCTCGTCGGGCTCGCGGCGGCCCTCGCCGACGGGAGGGTGCTGCTCGACCGGGGTCCCGACCGCGACGACGTACGACGTGCGCTGCTGGAGCTGCCCGGCATCGGCCCCTGGACCGCCGACTACGTCGCGATGCGGGCACTCGGGCATCCTGACGTCTTCCTGCCCACCGACCTCGCCGTCCGGCGGCTGCTGGCCGGGCTCGCGACGACCGGCGGCGACCCGGACCCCGAGCGCTGGCGGCCGTGGCGCTCCTACGCCCTGATGCACCTCTGGAACACCCTGATGCCCGACACCCCTGCGCCGTCCCGCGCTGATGAGGAGAACTGACATGTGGACCGTGATGCCCTCGCCCGTGGGCGACCTGCGCATCGTCGAGCGCGACGGCTCGATCGTGGCGATCGAGTTCTCCCCGTTCCGCCAGCCGGTGGACGGCCGGCCCCTGGGTGCGCGGTCCGACGACCACCCCGTGCTCGCCGAGGCGGTGCGGCAGCTCACGGCGTACTTCGAGCGCGAGCTGACCGACTTCGACCTGCCCCTCGCGCCGGTCGGCACCGACTTCCAGCAGCGCGTGTGGACCCAGCTCGGGCTCATCGGCTACGGCGAGACCGCGTCCTACGGCGAGATCGCCGGCCGCCTCGGCATGACCAACGCCGCCTCACGTGCGGTCGGGCTGGCCAACGGTCGCAACCCGATCCCGATCGTGGTCCCGTGCCACCGCGTCATCGGAGCCAACGGCACGCTGACCGGGTACGCCGGCGGGCTCGAGCGCAAGCAGCAGCTGCTGGAGCTGGAGCAGGACGCGCTCTTCTGAGCCACGGAGTGGCGAGCCAGGAACGAGCTCGTGGCGCGGCTGAGGGGTGTCAGGGTGTGCACTGCGGGTCGGCGCCCCTACTCCGAGGCAGCGCGGCGCAGCGACTCCGACAAGCGGTCGGCGGCGGCGAGCACGGCGGGCGCATGCATCCGGCCGGGCTGCCGGGAGAGCCGCTCGAGCGGACCGGAGACCGACACGGCGGCGATGACCTTGCCGCCGGGGGATCGGACCGGCGCGGACACCGACGCCACCCCCTGCTCGCGCTCGCCGACGGACTGCGACCAGCCGCGGCGGCGGATGCCGGACAGGGCCGTGGCCGAGAAGGCGGCGTTCTGCAGTCCGCGGTGCATGCGCTCGGGGTCCTCCCACGCGAGCAGGATCTGCGCGGCGGAGCCGGCGTTCATGGTGAGCTGCGACCCGACCGGGATCGTGTCGCGCAGCCCGGAAGGCCGCTCGGCCGCCGCGACGCACACCCGGTGCTCACCCTGGCGGCGCCACAGCTGGGCGGACTCGCCGGTGATGTCGCGCAGCCGGGCCAGGACCGGTCCGGCCGCCGCGAGCAGCCGGTCCTCGCCGGCGGCGGCCGAGAGCTCGGCCAGTCGCGGGCCGAGCACGAAGCGGCCCTGCATGTCGCGGGCGACGAGCCGGTGGTGCTCGAGCGCGACCGCGAGCCGGTGGGCGGTCGGTCGGGCCAGGCCCGTGCCGGCCACCAGGCCGGCGAGGGTGGCCGGTCCTGACTCGAGCGCTGCCAGCACGAGCGCCGCCTTGTCGAGTACGCCGACGCCAGATCCGTTGTCCATATGCCGATATTCTCATCTCAGGGAGTGGGATGCAAGATGTACCGTCGTTCCACCGCACGCAGCAGAAGGAGATGGAGTCATGGGCAAGACCCTTGCCGAGAAGGTCTGGGACGAGCACGTCGTCCGGAGCGCCCCCGGGGAGCCCGACCTCCTCTTCATCGACCTCCACCTCCTCCACGAAGTGACGTCGCCGCAGGCCTTCGACGGCCTCCGGCTCGCCAACCGCACCGTGCGCCGTCCCGACCTCACCCTCGCGACCGAGGACCACAACGTCCCGACCCTCGACTGGGACAAGCCGATCGCCGACCCGGTGAGCCGCACGCAGGTGGAGACGCTGCGCAAGAACGCCGCCGACTTCGGTGTCCGCCTGCACCCGCTGGGCGACGTCGAGCAGGGCATCGTCCACGTCGTGGGCCCGCAGCTCGGCCTGACCCAGCCCGGCATGACGATCGTGTGCGGCGACTCGCACACCTCCACCCATGGTGCCTTCGGTGCGATCGCGTTCGGCATCGGCACGTCGGAGGTCGAGCACGTGCTGGCCACGCAGACCCTGACCCAGGCTCGGCCGAAGACCATGGCCGTCACCGTCAACGGCAGCCTGCCCGAGGGGGTCACCGCCAAGGACCTGGTGCTGACCCTGATCACGCACACCGGCACGGGCGGAGGCCAGGGCTACATCGTCGAGTACCGCGGCCAGGCCATCGAGGAGCTCTCGATGGAGGGGCGGATGACGGTCTGCAACATGTCGATCGAGTGGGGCGCCAAGGCCGGCCTCATCGCTCCCGACCAGACGACCTTCGACTACGTCGAGGGCAAGCCGGAGGCGCCGAAGGGCGCCGACTGGGATGCCGCGGTCGCGCACTGGAAGACGTTGCGCACCGACGACGACGCGGTCTTCGACAAGGAGATCGAGCTCGACGCCTCCACGATGACGCCGTTCGTCACCTGGGGCACCAACCCGGGCCAGGGCGCTCCGCTCGGCGCCACCGTCCCCGGCCCCGACGACTTCGACGAGCCCAACGACAAGGTGGCGACCGAGAAGGCGCTGCAGTACATGGGCCTCCAGGCCGGTACCCCGCTGCGCGACATCAAGGTCGACACGGTCTTCGTCGGCTCCTGCACCAACGGCCGCATCGAGGACCTGCGCCTGGCGGCGTCCATCCTCGACGGACGCACCGTCGCCCCCGACACCCGCCTGCTCGTCGTGCCCGGTTCGGTGCGCGTACGCCTGCAGGCCGAGGCCGAGGGTCTCGACAAGGTGTTCATCGCGGCGGGCGCCGAGTGGCGCGGCGCGGGCTGCTCGATGTGCCTGGGCATGAACCCGGACCAGCTGGCCCCGGGGGAGCGCAGCGCGTCCACGTCCAACCGCAACTTCGAGGGCCGGCAGGGCAAGGGCGGACGTACGCACCTGGTGTCCGTGCCCGTCGCCGCAGCCACCGCCGTGCGCGGCACCCTGTCCTCGCCCGCCGACCTGGCGCCCGTCGCCGACCTGCAGGAGGTCTGACCCATGGACAAGTTCACGACGCACACCGGCGTCGGCGTCCCGCTCAAGCGCAGCAACGTCGACACCGACCAGATCATCCCCGCGGTCTACCTCAAGCGCGTGACGCGCACGGGCTTCGAGGACGGCCTCTTCGCCGCATGGCGCAACGACCCGGACTTCGTGCTCAACGACCCGACCTACGCGGGCGGGTCGGTGCTGGTGGCCGGTCCGGACTTCGGCACCGGGAGCTCGCGCGAGCACGCGGTGTGGGCCTTGCAGAACTACGGCTTCAAGGCCGTCATCTCGTCGCGCTTCGCCGACATCTTCCGCGGCAACTCCGGCAAGGCCGGCCTGGTCGCGGCGCAGGTCGACGAGAAGGTCGTGCAGCGCCTGTGGGACTGGCTCGAGGACAACCCGGGTGGCGAGATCACCGTCGACCTCGAGAGCCGCACGGTCCGCGCGGGTGCCGGCGAGGGTGCGGTCGAGGACTCCTTCGACATCGACGACTACACCAGGTGGCGGCTCCTGGAGGGTCTCGACGACATCGGCATCACGCTCTCGCACGACGACGACATCGCCGCTTTCGAGGCGAGTCGACCGAGCTGGAAGCCCGTGACGGCCTGAAAAACCGCTACAAACAGGGGCTTTGGTGATTGTCCTCACCCTCCCATGTGCCTAGCGTGCCTTGCAGAAGGTCGAGCACGAGCTCGGCGTCGAGGTTCATTGGGAAGGGAAGCTAGTGAACAAGTCAGAGCTCATCGACGCGCTCGCCGCGCGTTACGAGGGGAACCGCAAGCAGGCGGCCCACGCACTGGAGTCCGTGCTCGACACGATCACCCGCGAGGTCGCCAAGGGTGAGAAGGTCGCCATCACCGGCTTCGGCTCGTTCGAGAAGGCGGTGCGCAACGCGCGCTGGGTCCGGAATCCGCAGACCGGCGAGCGCATGAAGTCGAAGAAGAAGTCCGTGCCGAAGTTCTCCGCAGGCAAGGAGCTCAAGGACGTCATCTCGGGCGCGAAGAAGCTGCCCAAGCTCACTGCCGCCACCATGCCGAAGCCGCCCGGCGTCCGCGCCGCCGCGGCCGCCGTCACCGGTGCTGCCACCAAGAAGTCCACCGCGGCGAAGTCGACGGCCTCGAAGTCGACTCCGGCCAAGAAGGCCTCGACGTCCTCGACGGCGAAGAAGAGCACCGCCAAGACGACGACCGCCAAGAAGACGACCGCCAAGAAGTCGTCGACCGGCTCCACCGCCACGAAGGCACCGGCGAAGAAGACCGCCACCAAGGCGGCCAGCAAGTCGACCGCGAGCAAGTCCACGGCCAGCAAGTCCACGGCCAGCAAGGCGACGGCCAGCAAGGCGACGGCCAGCAAGGCGACGGCCAAGAAGGCGCCGGCGACGAAGACCACTGCCAAGAAGGCCACTGCCAAGAAGACCACGGCGAAGAAGACCGCGAAGAAGTCCTGACCCGACAGCCTCGTCGCTGCCGCTCGGACACGGGCGGGTCATCCCGAGTGGGTGGCCCGCCCTTCGCTTGCCCGCACCGTGTGCGGACCGACGCCGGCCAGCAGCGCGGCATCCAGGTCGTCCGGGTCGTCGACGTCGGTGCGCACGCTGGTTGCCGTGCGGCCCACCTCGACGGCGCCGGCCGCGTCGTGCCGGGCCGCGGATGCGACACCGAACGACGGGTCGAACGACTCGGCAGGAGCGGCGTACAACGTCGTACCCGTGCCGCTGTGGTCGCGCACGAAGGCGGCGCGTCCGGACCCGACCTGGTCGCGCACCTCCCCGAGCACCCCCGCCAGCTCGACGGGCCGCAGCCCCGGCAGGTCGGCGCACAGCACCACCGCCACCGCTCCGGGCCAGCGGCGCGCGACATCCGCGGCCGCCTGCACGAGCGTCGCGTTGAGGTCCTCGCTGACTCCGTCGGGGATCACGGCGCACCCGAAGGCACGCACGGACGCGGCGAAGCGGTGGTCGTCGGTCACCACGAGGACGGCGTCGACGCCCGGTGTCGCCGTGGCAGCCTGCACGGTGTCGAGCGCGAAGGCCTCGGCCAGGTCACGTCGGTGGTCGTCGGCGAATCCGGTGAGCCGGGACTTGCCGTGCGTGGGGGGCTTGACGGGTACGACGACCACGCAGCGCGCGGGTCGGGCATCGGTGGACATCGCGTCCATCCTCCCATCCGGGACCAGCGCGCCGCTGGGGTCCGTGCCACCGGTCGACCGAGTAGCCTGCTCGCGACGCAGGCAGCGTCCGGGCGGGGCCCGCGAGGACAGCACGATCGGAAGGGGTGGCGGTGCGCGTCAGGAAGCTCGAGCAGGACCGGGGCTGGGCGATCACCGTGGCCGCGACGATCCTCAAGCCGACGCTGCTCGGCGCGACTCGCCGCACCTGGATCGACGGCACGAAGATCCCGGCCACCGGTGGGTGCATCGTGGCGATCAACCACATCTCCCACGTCGACCCGCTGCTGTCCGCGCACTTCGTCTACGACCACGGTCGGCTCCCGCGCTACCTGGCCAAGTCCGGGCTGTTCGCGAACAAGTACCTCGGGGGCTTCCTGACCTCGGCCGGCCAGATCCCCGTCGAGCGCCTGAGCCGCAACGCGATCGGTGCGTACGACGCCGCGGTGAAGGCGATCGGGGAGGGGGAGTGCATCATCATCTACCCCGAGGGCACGCTGACGCGCGATCCCGACCTCTGGCCGATGAAGGGCAAGACCGGCGCCGCCCGCATCGCCCTGGCCACCGGGTGTCCGGTGATCCCGGTCGGTCAGTGGGGTGCGCAGGAGGTGCTCCCGCCCTACACGAAGCGGCCCCACCTCGTCCCGCGCAAGAACATCATCATGAAGGCCGGCGACCCGGTGGGCCTCGACGACCTGCTGGCGCTGCCGTCGTCTCCCGAGACGACGGCCCGCGCGACGGACCGCATCATGGCCGCGATCACGGCGATCGTCGCCGACATCCGTGGCGAGACCGCTCCGGAGCAGCGCTACGACCCCCGCGGCAGCGGCGTACGCGAGATCGGCAACCCGCACGACACGGCCCCTGACGGGTCCCCCCGGACGAAGAGGAAGCGCACCCGATGACGAAGATCGCAGTGTTCAGCGCGGGGTCGTGGGGCACCGCCTTCTCGCTCGTGCTCGCCGATGCCGGCAACGAGGTGTCCCTGTGGGGCCGGCGCGACGAGGTCGTGGAGGCCATCAACGAGCGCCGCGAGAACACCGAGTACCTGCCGGGCATCGAGCTGCCGCCGTCGATCTCGGCGTCGACCGACGCCGAGAAGGTCGCGTCCGACGCGGACGTCGTCGTGCTCACCGTGCCGTCGCAGAGCCTGCGCGAGAACCTCACGACCTGGGCTCCGATCCTCCCCGAGCAGGCGACGCTCGTGTCGCTGATGAAGGGCGTCGAGCTCGGCTCCCTCATGCGGATGAGCGAGGTGATCCAGGAGGTCACCGGCGCCTCGGCCGACCGGATCGCCGTCGTCAGCGGGCCCAACCTGGCCCGCGAGATCGCCCGCCGCGAGCCGGCCGCGTCCGTCGTCGCGTGCATCGACGAGGACCGCGCCAAGCACATCCAGGCGATCACGCACGGACCGTCGTGGCGGCCCTACACGTCGGTCGACGTGCTCGGCTGCGAGATCGGCGGCGCCTACAAGAACGTCGTCGGCCTGGCCGTCGGCATGGCGGTCGGGCTGGGGTTCGGCGACAACACGACCGCCTCCGTCATCACCCGCGGCCTCGCCGAGACCGCCCGCCTGGCCACCGCGCAGGGAGCCAACCCGCTGACGCTGATGGGCCTCGCCGGTCTGGGCGACCTCGTCGCGACGTGCTCGTCGCCGCTGTCGCGCAACCGCACCTTCGGCGAGCGCCTCGGCCAGGGCATGACGACCGAGGAGATCTACGCCTCGACGCGGCAGGTCGCCGAGGGCGCGAAGTCCTGCAAGTCGCTGCTCGAGCTCGCCCGCCGCACCGGCGTCGACGCGCCGATTGCGGAGGCGGTCGACGCCGTCGTCGACGGCAAGATGACCGCGCTCGACATGATGAACTCCTTCATCGCCCGCGACACCAAGCCCGAGCTGCACTGACGAGACGCCCGAGCGCGTCGAGTCGGCGCGTCCTGACGCAGGACCGTGGTCGACCCGGCTCGTCCTGATCGGCGCGTGCTGGCGGCACCGCAGGATGCGCCGACTCGACGGCTGGTGCTCGTCAGGATGCGCCGCCTCGACCTGTCAGCCCACGCAGCCGTCCAGCGCCGCGCGCAGGTCGTCCCAGAGGTCGTCGACGTCCTCGATCCCGACGGAGAGCCGCACGAGGCCGTCGGGGATGGTGGCTGCCTCGGCCTTCCAGCGGCGGCGGCGCTCGAGGCTCGACTCGACCCCGCCGAGCGAGGTGGCGTGGATCCACAGCCGCGTCTTGCGGCTGAGGAGGTCCGCGGCCATCTCGCCCTGGGCCAGCACGATGCTGACGATCGCGCCGAAGCCCGGGTAGCGGACCTCCGACAGCGCCGGGTGCTCGCCGAGACGGCGTACGAGCTCCTGGGCGTTGGCCTGCGCGCGCTCGACCCGCAGGTGCAGGGTGCGCAGGCCGCGCAAGGTCAGCCACGCCTCGAAGGGACCGGGGATGGCGCCGACGAGGTCGCGGCGGCCCTTGAGCACGGCGTGGAGCTCGTCGTCGCGGGTGACGATCGCGCCCATCTGCACGTCGGAGTGACCGGCGAGGTACTTGGTCGCGGAGTGCACGACGAGGTCCACGTCGTCCTCGAGCGGCCGCTGGAGCAGGGGAGTGGCGAAGGTGTTGTCGACGACGACGTAGGCGCCCGCGTCGTGCGCGGCCTTCGTGATCGCCGGGATGTCGGCGACCTCGAGGGCGGGGTTGGTGGGCGACTCCAGCCACACCAACGCAGCACCGTCGCAGGCCGCGACGACGGCCTCGGTGTCGGTGATGTCGACCATCTCGGCGGTCAGTCGGCCGCGGGACTCGAGGTCGGCGAGCTGCATGATCGTGCCGGTGTAGGCGTGCTTCGGCACCACGACCTTGCCCTCCTTGCCGACGAGGTCGAGCACCGTCGCGACGGCCGCCAACCCCGACGCGAACGTGAGGCACCGACCCCCCTCGAGGGCGCCGAGCGCGTCCTCCAGCGCCGTCCAGGTCGGGTTGCCGTAGCGGCCGTACTCCACCTCGCCGCCGGCGACGTACGTCGCCGCCATGGTGATCGGGGTGTTGAGCGGCGCGTCGGGGACCTTGTCCGGCCGGCCGGCCGTGACGGCCAAGGTGGCGAGTGCCAGCGTGCCGGGCCTGAGCGGTGAGTCTGCAGCCATGCGCGCCAGCGTAGGTGGATAGGGTCGAGGCGATGAACGACACCTCCTCGGACAAGACGACCGACCCGCACACCGACCCCCTCACCGCGCCCCGTCCCGATGCTCGATCCGATGCGGCCACCCGCAGGCCGCGCGTCGCCGTCGTGTTCGGCGGCCGCTCGTCCGAGCACGGCATCTCGTGCGTGACTGCGGGAAGCGTCCTGGCCGCGATCGACCGCGAGGCGTACGACGTCGTGCCCGTCGGCATCGCGGCCGACGGCCGGTGGGTCCTCGAGAGCGACGAGCCCGCCCGGCTCGCCATCCGCGGCAGCGACCTGCCGCAGGTCGACGCCGGCAGGTCCCCGGTCGCGCTGATGGGCGCTGCCACCGGCACCGACCTCGTCGTCGCCGAGCCCGCGAGGGTCCCGTCCGTCATCGGCGAGGTCGACGTCGTGTTCCCGCTGCTGCACGGTCCGTGGGGCGAGGACGGCACCCTGCAGGGGATGCTCGAGATGGCCGGTGTGCGCTACGTGGGCTCGGGAGTGCTCGCGTCCGCGATCGGCATGGACAAGGCCTACATGAAGGTCGTCCTGCAGGCCGCCGGTCTCCCTGTCACGCCCGGCATCGTGGTGACCCGCACGGAGCACGAGCAGGACGCGATCGGCGTACGGGCGCGCATCGAGGAGCTCGGCTTCCCGTGCTTCGCCAAGCCCGCGCGCGCCGGCTCGAGCATGGGGATCAGCAAGGTGCACGACGCCTCGGAGGTCGACGCGGCGCTCGAGGAGGCGTTCCGCCACGACCCCAAGGTGCTCGTCGAGCAGGCGATGGAGGGCGCGCGCGAGGTCGAGTGCGGGGTCCTCGGCACGCTCGAGGGCCCACCGGAGACCTCACGAGCGGGAGAGGTGCGCACCGGCGGCGACCACGAGTTCTACGACTTCGAGGCGAAGTACCTCGCCGACCAGCACACCGAGATCGACATCCCCGCCGACCTGCCCGCCGCCACCGAGCAGGAGCTGCGGGCCATGGCCGTGCGCGCCTTCGAGGCCCTGTCGTGCGAGGGCCTCGCGCGCGTGGACTTCTTCGTGAGGCCCGACGGATCGCTCGTGATCAACGAGCTCAACACCATGCCCGGCTTCACCCCGACCTCGATGTACCCGCAGCTCTGGGCCGCCACCGGCATGACCTACCCCGACCTCGTGGACCGGCTCGTCCAGCTGGCGCTTCGGCGCGACACCGGCCTCCGCTGACGCCGCGCGCGGCTACAGGCAGGACAAGCCCTCTCCCAGGTGCGCCTTCAGCGCCGGGGCGAGCTCGGCCAACGCGCGGTCGATGCCCTCGGCACGGTAGTCGGCCGGCACGACCACCTCGACGTACGGCGCGAGGCTGAGCGCGATGGGCGTCGCCTCCTTGCCCTGATCGGTCAGCTGGTCGTCCGGGACGTACCAGCCCACGCCGTCGATGACGTTGCACTCGGCGGTCGGCTCGTAGTCGCCCGGCTCGGGCACGCCACAGGCGAGGACGTACGCCGGGTCGCCCCAGGCCGCGCCCAGCGCTTCGGCCGGCTCGACGTCGCGGCGCTCCAGCCCGGCGAGGGTGTCGGGGAGGTCGGCGACCAGGGACTCGCAGGCGGCCCGGTCGGCCGCGGAGACATTGACGTCGGCGATCGTCGGGGTGCTGCTGCAGCCACCGAGGGCGAGCACCACGGCGGCGGCGCCGGACGCGACGACGCCCCGGCCCACAGGCGGACCGAGGCGTCGACTCAGGCGCACGTGGGCCGGACGGCTCAGATGTGGACGACCGGGCAGGTGAGCGTGCGGGTGATGCCGTCGAGGTTCTGCACCTTCGAGACGACGAGCTTGCCCAGCTCGTCGACGTTCTTGGCCTCGGCACGGACGATCACGTCGTAGGGACCGGTGACGTCCTCGGCGAGGGTGACGCCGTTGACCTGCGCGATCTCTCGGGCGACCTCCGCGGCCTTGCCGACGTCGGTCTGGATCAGGATGTAGGCCTGGACGACCATCGTGGACTCCTCGGTCTCGTTCATCGGGTGGGACCGCCACAACCTACCGCGCCGCGCACCGGCCCCGACAGGGGATGGGTGACAGTGGTCACCACCCCCGTCTGGTGGGATGGGCGCATGGCACCGGCAGCTGACGCAACCCTCGGCGAAGCAGGCGAGTTCGGCCTCATCTCCCAGCTCGTGGAGATCTTCGAGGGTGACGAGCACGTGCTCGTCGGGCCCGGTGACGACGCCGCCGTGCTGCGCATCAAGCACGGGCACGTCGTCGTCTCGACCGACCTCATGGTCGAGGGGCGGCACTTCCGTCGCGACTGGGCCGGCGCCGATGACGTCGGGCACCGGGCCGCCGCCCAGAACCTCTCCGACATCAACGCCATGGGCGGCACCGCCCGCCACCTCACCATCGGCCTCGCGGCCCCCGCGGACCTCCCCGTGGCGTGGGCGCTCGACTTCGCCCGCGGCTTCGCCGAGGAGTGCGCAAGCGTCGGCGCGACGGTGGTCGGGGGCGACGTCACCCGCGCCGACCAGGTCATGATCGCGGTCACCGTGCTCGGCCAGTGCACCCAGTCCCCGGTCCTCCGCTCGGGTGCCCGACCCGGCGACGTCCTCGCCCTCACTGGTCGCCAGGGGTGGGCCGCCGGTGGCCTCGCGGTCCTCGGTCGCGGCTTCCGCTCCCCACGGGTGCTGGTCGAGGCCTACCGCCGTCCGCAGCCGCCGTACGCCGCGGCCACCT
>Ga0247820_10001750_pt1 | contig 12227 bp, 9 predicted proteins | sample 13C_Glucose_Day1_2_FD_192480 | JGI IMG/M metagenome (GOLD analysis project Ga0247820, IMG submission 192480) | Soil microbial communities from agricultural site in Penn Yan, New York, United States - 13C_Glucose_Day14 | ecosystem: Environmental > Terrestrial > Soil > Agricultural land | place...
TGAACACGTCCTTGAGGAACACCTCGGCGCTCTTCGGGTTCCCCTTCGGGGTGTCGATGAAGTGGCCTTGCACGTCGAGTATGAACTCCTGCTTGGCGGGTCCGACCTGCGCGCGAGCGAGCTGCATGTCCAGGGCTGCTGCTTTCGGCAGGTCGAAGAACCCGCCGGTTTTCCCGGCGGCGGCGTTGGCCGCGTTGAAGGCGAGGAGCGTGCTTGCTGCGCCACAGGCCGAGGTCAGAAACGTCCTCTTGGAGCAACCCAGGCGCTTCGAATTCTCCGCGGCTGCCTCATGCGCGAGGCGGTTGGCCTCGAGGTTCGCCCGCCACAGCGGCACCGGCGCGAACTCGCCGTTCGAGGTGCTGTCGAGCTTGATGGGAAGGCGCCTGCCTTCGGGGTCGATGCGGGGCATGGTGGTCTCCGGTTCGAACAAGAGCGGTGGGCCCAAGTCATTGACTTCTGGCGCGGCTGGCAGGATTCGAACCCATGACCCCTTTCGTAGCGCCAAGTCGAGTCATCGGGATCCGAACCGTCATCCGCGTCCCGTTGCCGTTGGACCCGTGGTCGACGGCTATGTGACCGCTGTGTCGTTCGACGATCTGCTTGACGATGGCCAAACCCAGGCCGCAGCCGTCGCTGGTCGAGCCGCCGACGCGATAGAAGCGATCGAATACCTTGGCGCGGTCCGCGGGCGCGATGCCGGGGCCGTCGTCCTCGACCACGATCTCGATGCAACGTGCCCCCGTATCGTGTCGTACCGACACCGCCACCGCGCTGGCCACAGGCGCATAGCGAACGGCGTTGTCGACCAGGTTGCTCACGAGCTCGCGCAGAAGCAGCGGGTGGCAGTCAACCGGCGGCGCGCCCTGGCCCTCGAAGCCGAGCTCAACGCCTTTCTTGAGCGCCTGGGGCAGCAAGTCGAAAGTCGCCGCGCGCGCGATCTCCACCACGTCGGCCGGCTCCACAGGCAAGGTCAGGCCTTGTTCGCTGCGAGCCAGCGTGAGCAACTGCTGGATCACGCGCGACGTCACGTCGGTGCTGTCGTGCATGTCTTTCACGATGCGGAGCACGGCCTGCGGGTCGGCTTGCACGAGTGCGAGCGCCGCCTGTGTCTTCAGTACCGTGAGCGGCGTCTTGAGCTGATGCGATGCGTCGGCGATGAATTGGCGCTGCGCATCGTTGAGCTGTCGCTGGCGCTCGGTATGTGCGTTGATGGCCTCGACGAGCGGCGTCACTTCTCGCGGCACGGCGCCCGCATCGATCGGCGCGAGGTCATTGGGCTGCCTTGCGTGGACTTCCTTGCGCAGGCGACGCAACGGCTCGAGGCCGCGCCGCACACCGAAAACGATCAGCAAAGCAGCCGCGGCGATGAGCGACAGCTGCGTGATCGCCGAATCGATCAGGATGCGGTGCGAGAGCGCCTCGCGCCCAGCCATCGTCTCGCCGACCTGCACGAGCAACGGACCCGCGCTGCCCTCGTAGACCGGCTTGAGCAGCGCGACGAGCCGCACCGGTTCGTCGAGATAGCGCGCGCTGTGGAACACGGGCTGGTCGCTCCGTGGCGCCACGGGAGGCGCCGGAAGGTCGGCGTAGCCCGTGCTCATGTGAGCGTCCACGGTGCTCGAGACCTTGTAAAAGATGCGGTCCTGCGACTGTGTGTCGAGCATCTCGAGCGCGGAGTAGGGCACGTCGACGGACAGCTCGCCCTGCCGTATCGAGACGCCTTCGGCCATGGCCAGCGCCGATCCGAGCAAAGTACGGTCGTACGCTTCGTTGACCTGATCGATGCTGCGCAGGTACTGGATCCAGAATCCGATGGCCCACAGCACGACCAGCGGCAACAGCAGCCAGCGCAATAGAAGGCTACGCAGCCGCATCGTCGACGGCCTCGAGCAGATAACCCAGTCCGCGCAGCGTCTTGATGCGCATGCCCGACGAATCGAGCCGCTTGCGCAGGCGATGGATGTAGATGTCGATCGCCTCAGGGCTGATCGCCTCGTCGAGCGTGCACATGCGGTCGCACAGCACCTGCTTGCTGACGGGCGACCCCGGTTGCGCGACCAGAAACTCGAGCACAGCATGCTCGCGCGGCGGCAGGTGCAGCATCTGCCCTGCCAGGGTGAACAGACGCGACACGGTGTCGTAGCGCAGCGGTCCCGATACGAACACGGCGTGCGCGCGGCCGACGCGACGCCGGGCAATGGCACGCAGACGCGCGACGAGCTCCGCAAGGTCGAACGGCTTGGGCAGGTAGTCGTCGGCGCCTGCGTTCAGACCATGCACGCGGTCCGAGGTCTCACCGCTCGCGGTGAGCACGAGCACGGGCACAGTGTTCTCCCGCATGCGAGCGCGGCGCAGCACTTCCAGGCCATCCATGCCGGGCAGCGCGAGATCGAGGACCACGACGTCATAGTCTTCGTGGGCGAGGAGCTGGTCGGCATGCAGGCCGTCCGACACGGCGTCCACTACCATGCCAGCGCTGCTCAACCCCTGGTTCAGCGACTCTGCCAGCCTGAGGTTGTCTTCCACCAGCAAGACGCGCAACAGGGTCTCCCCGTGACCGCGGAAACGCGGGACAAAACCCCAGGATAATGCCAGTCGGACGAAGGTTCGATGCGCGCTTCCACACCAGTCACCGCGATTGCTCACGCTAGTGTGCGGCGCCCGAACGCGGCATCTGGTCCATCATGCAGTTCGTCAGCGAGTGGAGTCGTGGCGCTGATCACCTGGATCGGCCGCCTGCTCTTGTCTTTCGTACTCCTCGGCCTGGCGCAACCCTCGTGCGCCGCCTCGCCCGAGGGCACGCAGATCCTCGCCCTGGCGCGCGCCGAGGGCGCGGTGGTGGTCTATGGCACCACCGATCTCGCGGCCGCGCAACCGCTGATCCGCGACTTCGAGACGCTCTATCCGGGCGTCAAGGTCGACTACCGGGAACTCGACTCGGCCGAGTGTCACAGGCGCTTTTCCAAGGAATATGCGGAGGGCTCCGCCACCGCGGATGTGGTGTGGAGTTCGGCCATGGACCTGCAGGTCAAGCTGGTCAACGACGGCCATGCGATGCGATATGCGTCTACCGAGATCGACCACCTCCCTGCCTGGTCGGTCTGGCGCAGTGAAGCCTACGGGACGACCTTCGAGCCGCTCGGCCTGGCTTACGACGAACGGCTGATCCCGCAGGATCAGCTTCCGCGCACGCATGCCGAACTGGCTCGCTTCCTTGTCAGCGGCGGATCGCGGTTCACCGACAAGCTGCTGGCCTACGACCTGGCCAACGCCGGACTCGGCTTCCTCGTCGCGACACAGGACGCACGCGCCTCGCCGGCGTTCTGGGACATCGCGCGAGCGATGGGGCACGCAGGCGCGCGATTGCTGCCGAGCACTTCCGCGATGCTCGACCGCATCGCCTCGGGCCAGAGCCTGCTCGCCTACAACGTGCTCGGCTCCTATTCGCACCGCCGGGCGCTCTCCGATCCGTCGATCGGCCTCGTGTACCTGCGGGATTACACGCTCGTCGTGTCACGCATCGCCTTCATCAACCGCCGCGCCGCGCATCCGAATGCTGCCCGGTTGTGGCTCGACCATCTGCTCTCGCAACGCGGCCAGACCGTGCTGGCGCAGCAGTCCGGCCTCTTCTCGCTGCGCGACGATGTACCCGGTGAGCAGACCGCGGCGGCGCTCAAGCGCACGCTCGGAGAAAGCCTCAAGCCGATCGCGATCGGCCCGAGCCTGATGGTCTACCTCGACCGCACGAAGCGCGCCGAATTCCTGAGGGAGTGGGATCGCGCGTTGACACCCGCGAAGCCCTCCTCCGGCCCTGACCGACCCTGATCAATGTGATCGAATTCGGGTTTACCCCGATGCATGCACCTTCCCGATGAAAGGAGGTCGAAAGGCCTCGATTTCTAGAGTACGCCTCTTCCTACGGCGATATTGAAGGAGAAGCGGATGCAAATCACCGGCATGCTGCACGGCGCACGACTGCTCGAGTTCGTTGGCTTCCCGGCGACCGAAGTCCTTGGGCCGGACGGCAGCGAAGAGCAGATCAAGGCACTCATCGACAGGTACGGCCTGATCTTCATCAAGCCCGTGTTCAAGGGCGGCATCGGCAAGAAGGGCAAGGCCGGTCTTCTGGGCCGCGCCAAGGACCTCCAGACAGCATTGGCGGAGAAAGAGCGGCTGTATTTCGCCGAGCACCAGGTCGGACACGTCAAGGCCAAGGCCAACGGCGTGACCTTCGAGGCCGGCGTGCCGGCCAAGCACGAGGTGTATTTCTCGATCAGCGACTCGACCCACTTCCGCGCGCCGACCATGACGCTCACGCACGTGGGAGGCATGGACATCGAGGAGCTCGACAAGTCCCAGGTCGCCACAGTGCCATTCGATCCGCTCACGGGCCTGAAGGCCTTCGTGGTGGCCAATGCCCTGACCGAGATCGGCGCGCCGAAGGAATTGATTTCGCCGCTGGTGCAGCAACTGCCCAAGCTTTGGGAGCTGTTCCACAACTTCGGAATGACCACGCTGGAGCTCAACCCGATCCGCATGCGCGAGGACAAGAAGGGGCGGCTCACGCCGGTGGCCTGCGACTTCAAGTGCGGCTTCGACCGCGACGATCCGCGCTGGCTGCGGTTGAACCTGCCACCGCACCTGTTCGCGGCCGACTACTCCGCCTTCGAGCAGGAGATCAACACGCTGCGCACCCACCAGGGCCAAAGCGACGTGTACGTGATCAACGAACGCGGCACGGTGCTGGCGCCCACCTTCGGCGGCGGCGCCAACTCGCTGGTGACCGAGATGCTCGGCGACGCCGCCATCATCAGCTCCGACTTCGGCGGCAATCCGCCCTACGAGAAGATGAAGGAGGTGGCGCGCATCTGCTTCCGCCACTGGCTCAGGCAGGCCAACGTGCTCTTCATCATCGGCGGCAAGAGCAACAACACCGACATCTTCGAGACCCTGCGCGCGATGGCCGACGCGCTGCGCGAGCATTTCAGCGCGCACGGGCCGACGCCGCTGTACGTGGTGGTGGGCCGCGGCGGCCCGAACCTGGTGCGTGGCATGGGCGCGCTGCGCGACACCTGCGATGCACTCGGCCTGCCGTACCGCCTGTTCGGCTTCGATTCGGACATGAGCGAGGTGATCCAGTTCGCCAAGAAGATCGACCACTGGATGCAAAACGGCGGGCGCGCACAGATCGCGCAACGCCTGGGCATTCAAGCCACCGCAGCGGCCTGAGGAGACAAGCATCATGCAAACCACATTCCAACGGCAAACCGTCGGCGACTTCAAGTACCACGTGGGCATCAGCTCGCTGACGCAGGTGGCCTCCCGCGAGGACCGCGTCTGCGTGCTCAACATCCTGGGCGGCGAATCGAGTGAAGTGACACCGGTGAGCCATGTCTACTCGGGTGGCAACGTGGTGTGCGGTACCGCTCCCGGCAAGGGCGGTGCGGTGCTCGAAACGAGCATTGGAAACATCCCGGTCTACAACAACGTGCGCGACGCGCTGGCCGCGGGACACCGCTTCAACTGCGGCGTGGTCTACCTGCCGCCCTCGGCCGCGCGCGACGGGGTGGCCGAACTGATCCGCGTCAACCCCGAGCTGCGCAAGATCTTCATCATCACCGAGAAGATCTCGGTGCACGATGCGCGCGAGATCCGCGCCATGGGGCAGCAAAACGGCATCGACATCTTCGGTGCCAACGGGCTCGGCGTGGCCGATTCGTGGAACCAGGTGCGCATCGGCGGCGCCCTGGGCGGCGACAAGCCCGGCGATTCCCTGCGCCGGGGCTCGATCGCGATCTTCTCCAACTCGGGCGGCTTTTCCACCACCATTGCCCAGTACCTGCGCATGGCGGGCTGGGGAACGACCACCGTGATCTCCTCGGGCAAGGACGTCTACATCCACTATGCGGCGCCCGAGTTCGCCTTCGCGCTGGCCAACGACGCGCGCAGCAAGGCGGCGGTGCTGTATTGCGAGCCCGGCGGCTACTACGAATACGACGCCCGCTTCACCAAGCCGGTGGTGGCCTGCGTGGTGGGGCGCTGGAAAAGCAAGCTCACGCGCGCCGTGGGCCACGCCGGCGCGATGGCCGGCGGCAGCGACGACGCGCTGGCCAAGGAACGCTGGTTCATGGAGAAGTTCGGTGTCGATGCCATCTTCACGCCCGACAACCCGGTGTTCTCGACCAAGGGCGCACTGGTGACCAACATTGCCCACATCCCGGCTGCGCTGACCGCGGTGATGCGCGCCAACGCGACGATGCCCGACTTCGCACCCGAGGGAAACCTCTCGCTCAAGCCCTGGTTCGGCTCCGATGAGGCGCTGGACCTGCCGCAGGAGCTGCGCCCGGCGGTGGTGCAGGCGCTGGCGCCCTACGACGAGCAGGTGGCCCTGCTCAACGAGCAGATCGGCGGCGTGGTCCCGCGCCAGCTGATGAAGGATGCGTCAGGCGCCTCGCAGATGGATGCGAAGACGCAGGTCAGCAGCCTGCACGGCGTGAGCATGCTTCATGCGGCGACGCTGCCGCTGGAGTCGAACATCGCGCTGGCGCTGGTGCATGACGCGGGCGGCGAGAACGACCACAAGCTCATCGCGCCCGCGGTCGCTGCGCATGTCAACCTGCATGGCCGGCCGGAACTCGCCGCCGCGCAGGCCAGCCGCGATGCGGGCAATGCGCCCAACGCAGTGTTGGCCGCGGCGGCAGCCATCGTCGGACCGAAGCGCCAGCAGGCGGCGCGCGCGGCGCTGCGCTTGATGCTGGAGCGCTTCCATGCGGCGGGGCTCGGCACGGAGTTCGGTGCCTCGCTCAGCGAAGACTTCGACATCGGCAGCGTCGCTCCGGGCAGCCCATCGGGCCTGACCTCCGACACCCCCGATGCGCGCGCCCAGGCGCTCATGGCCGGCGTCGAGGGACGCGGCGCCCGTTCGGTGTTCCTGCGCTGGCTCAAGAGCCTGCCGGGGCATCCCACCGAGCACGCCGTGCTGGCTGCGATCAGCGCCACGCTGGCCTGGGGCCCGTTGTCGCGCAAGCGCATCTCGCGCGCCACGGCCGAAAGCTTTCCCTGGTGGCTGCAGCTCTTCGGCACGCTGATCGGCGCTTCGGCCGATGCGTCGAAGCACGAGCCGGGCCGCTTCTGCGGCATCGATCAGCGGCAACTGCTCAGCTCCTCGAGCCTCGGCGAGATCGCGTTTGCCGCGCTGCTGGGCGACACCCCGACCGAGGACCAACTATTCACCTTCCAGACCCTGGTCGGACTGCTGCTGACCAACGGCCCCGGTGCCATCTCGGCGCAGGGCGCCAAGGGTGCGGTGTCGGCCGACGGGCCGGAGCAGCCCGATCGCGTGCAGCTCAACAAGGCGCTGATCGGCTTCCTGACGCACACCGGCTACGCCCACGGCGGCAACGGCTACGAGGGCATCGCCTACCTGGTGGAGCAATTCAAGGGCAGCGGCCTGAAGGACCCGAGCAGCGCGCACCATGGCGTCGACCTGCAGGCGTTGGCGGTCAAGGCGGTGGAGCAGTACGCGCAGTACAAGACGCAGAAAAAGACCATCGGCAGCCTGGACATCGCGAAGCTGCCCGGCGTGAACCACCCGGTGTTCAAGGACAAGCCGGTCAACCACGACCCGCGCGAGGTGTTCATCGCGAAGCTGTTCGAGGCGCGTGGCGAAACCAACGTGTTCCACCAGTTCTATCGCGCGCTGGTGCAACAGCTGTACGATGCCGGCGTGTCCCGCAACGTCTACTGCGTGAACATCGACGCGGTGATCGCGGCACTGCTCCTCAAGATGCTGTGGAAACCACTGCAGGACGGCGACATGGGCGAGCGCGAGCTCGAGACAGCCGCCTTCACGATTTTCCTGTACCCGCGCATGCTGGGCTGCGCTGCGGAGATCGACGACCATCTGAACCGGGGCCGCAACATGGACACGCGCACGCAGGCATCGCTTTGCAAGTTCGTTGCTTGACACTGCAGGAGACGCCACATGCTGACTCTGCTTGCGTACTCCATGATCATCGTCTTCATGGCGCTGATCATGACAAAGCGCCTCTCCGCGATGGTCGCGCTGATCCTGGTACCCATCGTGTTCGGGCTGATCGCAGGATTCGGGCTGGGCTTGGGCCCGATGATGCTGGACGGCATCAAGAAGCTCGCGCCGACGGGCGTGATGCTGATGTTCGCGATCCTCTATTTCGGCGTGATGATCGATGCCGGCCTGTTCGATCCCGCGGTGCGCGCCATTCTGAAGGTGGTGGGCGGCGATCCGATGAAGATCGTGGTCGGCACATTCGTTCTGGCGGTATTCGTGTCGCTCGACGGTGACGGCTCGACCACCTACATGATCACTTGCGCGGCGATGCTTCCGCTCTACAAGCGCCTGGGCATCAGCCGGCTGGTTCTGGCCTGCGTGATCATGATGGCCGGCGGGCTGATGAACGTCCTGCCCTGGGGGGGGCCTACAGCTCGGGCCGCGAGCGCCCTGGGTGTGGACGTGGGCCACATCTTTGTCCCGATGATCTTGCCGATGGTCGTCACGGGGGCCTGGGGAGTCTTCGTCGCTTACGTGCTCGGGCGGCGCGAACGCAAGCGGCTTGGCAGCGTCACGCTTTCCGCAGCCGCGATGGACGAAGCTTTGCCGGAGGTGACCGCCGGCGACCCGACGATCGCCAGACCGAAGTTGCTCTGGGTCAATTTCCTGCTCACCACGGCATTGATGGTGCTGCTCATTCTTGGCACCTTCCCTCTGCAGGTGCTGTTCATGGTGGCATCCGCGATCGCCCTCATGATCAACTACCCCAGCCTCCAGGACCAGAAGGAGCGCCTGACCGCGCACGCGGCCAACATCGTGCCGGTGGTCTCCTTGATCTTCGCTGCGGGCATCTTTGTCGGCATCCTCTCGGGCACAAAAATGGTCGACGCGATCGCCGCCAGCGTCATCAGCGCCGTGCCCGACTGGATGGGGCCCTACATGGCCATCGTGACAGCCGTGCTGAGCGTGCCGTTCACCTTTTTCATCTCGAACGATGCGTTCTATTTCGGCATCCTGCCGATCCTGGCCAAGGCGGCTGCGGTCTACGGCATCGGCGCCGTCGAGATCGGGCGCGCGTCGCTGATCGGCCAGCAGGTGCACCTGCTGAGTCCGCTGGTGGCATCGACCTATCTTCTCGTCGGGCTGGCGGAGGTCGAGTTCGGCGACCATCAGCGCTACACGCTCCTCTGGGCCCTTTCTGCGGCCCTGGTGATGCTGGTGGCAACCATCGCCTTCGGCGTGATTCCGATCGCGGGGCATGCACGGTGAGAGGATTGGACATGAGCAACGAGATTCGATCCATCCTGTACGCGGCCGATCTGAGCGATGACTGCGAGGTCGTGCTGGCCTATGCGATCGCGCTGGCGAACCGCCTGGGCGCAGGACTTCAAGTTCTGACTGTCATCCCGGACGAGCGCGAAAAGTCGCTCATAGAAGTCGACTCCTACGTACCGCAGGCCCAGCTTGACAAGTATCACGACGCGCGCGCGGTGCGCGTGAAGCAGCACATCGAAGCACAAGTGGCCGCCTTCTACGCGGTGCGTGCCGACAAGGCACCCGCACGGCCAATCACCGAGATCGCGGTGCAAGAGGGCGACGACGTCGCCGCACTGATCCTCGATGAAGCTCTCAAGGAATCGGTCGATCTCATCGTGATAGCCTCTCATGGGGAGGGCATTCTGATGGGGCTGCTGTTCGGTTCGGTGGTTCACGAAGTGACACGCAAGAGCCCTGTCCCTCTGCTTCTCGTGCCGATCCACGGGAAAGTGGAAGCGGAGGCACAGCCATGAAGCTCTTGACTGGCCTGGGGCTGGCGCTGCTGGCTTCATTGGGCTGGGCCCAGGAGCCGGAAGAGCTCATGAGCTATGCAGCCCGAGGGCAGGTACCGACCGGGTACCCGCCGACGTACGCGGCCACGATCCGGGCCGCCGAGGACGAAGGCAAGCTGGTGATTTATGCGACCACCGACACCGCCGTCGCGCGGCCGCTGATCGCCGATTTCAAGGCGATGTATCCGCGCATCAACGTCGAGTACGAGGACCTCACGAGCACCGAGTTGCACTACCGCTTCGTCGCCGAGACCCAATTGGGAGGCGGCACGGCGGATGTGCTGTGGAGCTCCGCCATGGACCTGCAATCGAACCTGGTCAGCAAAGGCTATGCGCAGACCTACGACTCGCCCGAGAGCGGGGGCCTGCCCGCATGGGCGAAGTGGAAGGCACAGGCCTGGGCGACCACCTTCGAGCCGATCGCGATCGCCTACAACAAGACCCTGCTGCCGGCATCCGATGTGCCGCGCACGCATGCCGACCTCGCCAGGCTGTTGAACGCGTCCGCCGCGCGCTTTAAGGGCAAGGTCATCACCTACGACATCGAAAAGTCCGGCCTCGGCTTCTTCCTGGCGACGCAGGATGTGAGCGTCGCACCGGTGTTCTGGGACATCGCCGAAGGGCTCGGCAAGGTCGACACCCGCTTTGCGTCGACAACCGATGCAATGCTCAAGCAAGTGGCTTCCGGCGAGGCGGCCATCGCATACAACGTCCTTGGCTCGTATGCCGTTGCGCAAGCGCGCAAGGACGCGAACATCGGCTATGTCTTTCCTGCCGACTACACGCTCGTCATGTCGCGCTTGCAACTCATCAACAAGAATGCACCAGATCCGAATGCGGCTCGACTGTGGGTGGACTACGTCCTCTCGAAGCGTGGCCAGACGGTCATCGCCAACCAAGCCGGCCTCTATTCGGTGCGCGTAGATGTGAGCGGCGACACAACCGCGGCGGGCCTGAAGCAGACGCTCGGCCCCAGCATTCGAGCGATCGGTGTCGGCCCGAGCCTGATTGGCTATCTCAACAACCAGAACTACCGCGACTTCATCCACCAATGGCGCAAGGCGACCGAGGCCGCCTCGGGCAAGTGACTGCCATGGACATGCCAGCACACCAACTCACCATGACCGTCTTGATGATGCGCAGGGGGCTTCCTCGGGGTAGTGCTCGTCGGATCCCATCAGGTCATACGCCTCATCAATCGCGGGCCATCGAAGCCGCCATTGCTTTTTCCAGGTCCACGTAAGCGTCGTCGGCGACATCGAAGACGGCCTTGACGACTCTTCTCCCTCGCTGCTCGTCTTGTGGTTTGGTCCTGGGCGCTTGCAGCAACAACGGTGCGACGGTCGTGCACTGCCTTCTCGACGACGGCTACTTGGTCAGGATGAAGTTGGCCTGCAAGCGCACGAACCAGTCGCCCGCGAAGTCGGGCCGGACCACGTTGTAGCCACCACCGATGATGTAGTTGACCGGCACGAAGCCTGCGGGCTTGGTGAGGATCGAGTATGTGGCGCCCAGCGGCACGGTCCAGCGGTTGCTGGAATCTTGCTTCCAGTTGGCAACGACGGTTCCGGTGTAAGCGATCGCGTGCTGCGCATCGATCCGGTAGTTGATGATGGGCTGGATCTGCATCTGGCTCACGTTGGCGCGGTTGTCGGCGCCGGCGAAGGACCACAGCTGCGTCACCAACGCGCCGAGCGACCAGCGGCCCTCCTGATGCAGCGCGACCACCGCCGGTCCGGCCGACCATTTGCCGGTGCCCAGACGCTCGTCGCTGGCGGTGCGCATCTGCAGCATGGGCCCCTCGCCCCAAATCAAGCCCCCTGAGGCAGTTGGGGAGAAGAAGCCTTCGTAGACAACCTCGCCCAATCCGTTCTCGCGGTCTTGGCCGGGTGCCGCCGCCGGATTGGACAACACCGGCACGATCACCCGGTGGATCAGGTTCTCCCCGCCGCCGATCCGGGTTGGGTACACCGGCTGAATGTTCAGCGTGTGCTGAGGCCGCTCGCACGGCCCCGCGTGCCGCGTGCTCGTGAACTGCATCGGCACGGTGATCAGGTCGGACACCGGGTTGGCGAGCTGCTTCTGCGGCGCCTCATCGTCGTCCGCGGCCGCGGCGCACAGCGCACCCAGCAGCATCGCCGCGGCTGCGGAGATGACGCAGATGACGGAGATGATCCATGCAGTTCTCCCGTCGCCCAGATCGGATCGAATGCGATGTTTGCCACAGGAGCGAACGACACAAGGGGCCAAGCGCGGCGTCGCTGGCGCGTCCGCTTGCGCTGACGCCGACCCTTTGCTCGCGTTCGATTGAAGCCGACGTTTGCCGTCAGGAGGTGACGGCGGCCTATGGCCGCGTGGCGCCGGCGAGC
>Ga0247820_10001752_pt1 | contig 12215 bp, 13 predicted proteins | sample 13C_Glucose_Day1_2_FD_192480 | JGI IMG/M metagenome (GOLD analysis project Ga0247820, IMG submission 192480) | Soil microbial communities from agricultural site in Penn Yan, New York, United States - 13C_Glucose_Day14 | ecosystem: Environmental > Terrestrial > Soil > Agricultural land | place...
GAGCCTGCACCACTCGAGCGGCTGGAGTCGCTGGAGCAGTTGCGGGCGCTCTGGCACGGGCACCGCATCGCCGTCCACGCGACGCAGGACGCGCCCGGCCCGGGCGTCGACACGCCCGAGGACCTGGCGCGCGTTCGCGCCCTCTTCGCACCCCCTCGCGCGTAAGGTCCCACAAGTGGTGCGTGCTATCCTCAAGCACAAGAATGCGCAACGGCCCCGCGCGGGCTTGACGGGACCCGCAGCGCCCGCTTCAACCATCCGAGAGATCCGAGAGAGACCCCAATGAGACTGATCCTGCTGGGCGCGCCAGGCGCGGGCAAAGGCACGCAGGCCGCCTTCATCTGCCAGAAGTACGGCATCCCGCAGATCTCCACCGGCGACATGCTGCGCGCCGCGGTGAAGGCCGGAACGCCGCTGGGCAAGGCGGCCAAGCAGGTGATGGATTCGGGCGGTCTGGTGGGCGACGACATCATCATCGGCCTGGTCAAGGAGCGGCTCTCGCAGCCCGATTGCGCCAAGGGTTTCCTGTTCGATGGTTTCCCCCGCACGATTCCGCAGGCCGACGCGATGAAGGACGCCGGCGTCAGGCTCGACTACGTTCTCGAGATCGACGTGCCGTTCGACGCCATCGTCGAGCGCATGAGCGGCCGCCGCTCGCACGTGGCCTCGGGCCGCACCTACCACGTCAAGTTCAACCCGCCCAAGGTGGCCGGCGTGGACGACGTCACCGGCGAGCCGCTGATCCAGCGCGACGACGACAAGGAAGAAACGGTGACGAAGCGCCTGCAGGTCTACGCCTCGCAGACGCGCCCGCTGGTCGACTACTACGCCAACTGGGCCAAGGCCGATCCGGCCAACGCGCCGAAGTACCGCGCCATCAGCGGCATCGGCACGGTGGAAGAGATCACCGCCCGCGCGCTGGCGGCGCTGCAGAGCTGATCTTTCTTCAGGCCGAGGGGCTCGATCGCAGGCCGTAGGCCTTGCCGCCCACGAACAGGTACTCCGCGCGCAGCACCGGTTCGCCCTTCTCGTCCTTCAGGCCGAAACCCAGCACCGACACCTGCATGCCGGGCTTGATCTCGGCGACCTTCCAGGCCTCCATGCGGGTGAGCGGCGCGAGTTCGATCTCCCACTTCGTGTCCTTGCGCGTGGGCACCTGAGCCTTGGCCAGGAGGGCCTTGCCGTCGACCGGCGCGCTCTGGGACGGCAACTGGCGCGAGGCCAGGTCGGCCGGCACCTTCAGCGAGGGACTGACCTCGAGTTCCAGCTCGGCGTGCGGGTTCTGCCAGCGCGACTTCGTGACCTTGCCTTCCAGGTAGAGCGGGCGGTCCTGGTCGAAGCTGCTCCAGCCGTGGTGCGCCAGCGCCAGCGTGGGCAGGCCGGCGACGGACAGCACGAGGGTTCTGCGCTTCATCGTCTGGGTCCTTTCATTGGTAGGCGATCCAGCGCCCGCAGGTGATCACCGCGAGCCACAGGCCGGTCGAGACTAGCATCAGCGCCCGCGCCGTGGTGTCCAGCCGTTGCAGCGAGCCGCGCAGGTGGAAAGCCACCGCGTTGCCGGCCGCCAGCAGGATCAGTCCCATCTTCAGCGTGAACGCGCGATTGGCGATCAGCTCCAGCGGCTGGCTGGCGAACATCAGCAGACCGCTGGCGCCGACCAGCGCGAAGCCGCAGAACGCGAGCGTGAGGCTCAGCCGCGCCAGGTCCGCGACGGGCAGCGCGGCGCCGCGGCCGAAAACTCGCAGCTCCAGCAGGACGAGATTGCCCAGCAGCAACGCGATGCCGACGATGTGGACGATCTCCAGCGCCGGATAGGCCCAGGGATGGCTCTGCAGCGCCTGCATGTTCAGGCGAGCAGCTGCAGCAGCAGTTCCACGCGCGCCTTGGCGGGCGTGAGCGGGCTGGCGGGCAGCGTGTCCTGCGCTTGCGTGATCACCGGGCCTTCGAGGCAGCGGCTGGATCGCACCACGCTCACGCCCTGCTCTTTCGCACGCAGCAAGGCCTGCTCGAGCGCCGCATGCACGCTGCCGTTGCCGGTGGCCGCGACGACGAGGCCTTGCACTCCGGCCGCGACCAGCGCCTGCACCGCGCGACCGTCGACGCCGGCATGGCTGTGCACGATCTCGACCCAAGGCCAGTTCCGCTCGCTCGCGGCCCGCTCGAACAGCCCCGCGGCGTCGGAAGGCGCGGGCCAGGGCCGCAGCTGCCGAACCGCGCCCGCTTCCACGTAGGCGAGCGGTCCCGCATCGCCCGAGCCGAACGCGTCGAGCCGGTACGGATGCACCTTGCGCACGTCCGCCGGACCGTGCACCGCGCCCGCGCAGACCGCGACCACGCCGCGCGCGCCGGGCGTGGTCGCCACGGTGAACGCATCGGCGATGTTCTGCGGGCCGTCCGGCGCCGGCGCCGAGGCCGGTCGCATCGCGCTGGCCAGCACCACCGGCTTGGCCGGCGCCAGCACGCGCTGCAGGAACCAGGCGGTCTCTTCCAGCGTGTCGGTTCCGTGCGTCACGACGACCGCCTGCACGTGCGGCTGCTCGAGCCAATGCCGGCAGCGCTCGGCCAGCTGCTGCCAGACCGCGAAGTCCATGTCCTTGCTGTCCACCTGCGCGACCTGCTCGCCGGTGACGACCACGCCTTCGGGTGCCGGCAGGCCCGCCAGGAGCTCGTCCACCCCGACCTCGCCGGCGCGGTAGCCGAGCACGTCTCCGGCCCGGGCGGCCCTGCCGGCGATGGTGCCGCCCGTGGCCAGAACCACGATCTGCTTCGCTTTCACTTGCACTCTTTCACGAAACTGGTTAAAAATACAGGTACTGGATGGGCAGCCAGTGCAGACAGCGAATTGCCCACAGGAGCCCGCTCATGACCGAAACGCCCAAGCTCACCGCCCGCCAGCAACAGATTCTGGACCTGATCCAGTCCGCCATCGCCCGCACCGGCGCGCCGCCCACCCGCGCGGAGATCGCGGCCGAACTCGGCTTCAAGTCCGCCAACGCGGCCGAAGAGCACCTGCAGGCGCTGGCCCGCAAGGGCGTGATCGAGCTGGTCAGCGGCACCTCGCGGGGCATCCGGCTCAAGGGCGACACGCTTCGCTCCATCCACGAGTCGCGCTTCAAGCAGTTCCCGCTGCCGCTGCAGAGCCTGGCCCAGCTGGCGCTGCCTCTGGTGGGCCGCGTGGCCGCGGGCTCGCCCATCCTCGCGCAGGAACACGTCGACCAGACCTACTACGTGGAAAGCAGCCTTTTCCAGCGCCGTCCGGACTACCTGCTCAAGGTGCGCGGCATGTCCATGCGCGACGCCGGCATCATGGACGGCGACCTGCTCGCGGTGCAGGCCACCAAGGACGCCAAGAACGGCCAGATCGTCGTGGCCCGCCTGGGCGACGAGGTCACGGTCAAGCGCTTCCGCCGCAACAAGCACCTGATCGAGCTGCACGCCGAAAACCCCGACTACCCCACCATCGTCGTGGAGCCCGGCGAGCCCTTCGAGATCGAAGGCCTGGCCGTCGGCCTGATCCGCAACACCATGCTGATGTAAGGCAATCGCCGGAAGGCAAGCAGGTGGCGGGCGTATGGCGCGAACGATGCGCCATCACCCTGCGCCTTCCGGCTCCGTTCCCAATCTCGCCTGTGTTTCGAACCCTGTAGTCAAGGAGATCGACATGGGAATCACCCTCTGCACCATCACGGGCGCGCTGCGCGCATTCGGCCGCTGGCTGACCGGACTGCCCGCCACGAGCCCGGTCCACGCCACGTGTGCCGCCGGCATGCGCCTGCACACCACGGCCGGCCGCGCCCATGTGGCCTGGCCGCCGGCCCACCGCACGGGGGCCACGCGGCGGCCGCTGCGGGTGCTGCGCGTGGTGGATGACGGCCACGCGCCCTGCACCGCCGGCCGCATGGTCATCTCCGGCCGCATGGCCGATGTCTGCGCGGAACTCGATCGGCTGGCCGCGCTGGAGGCGGCGGCCGCCTAGGCCTCAGGCCGCGCTTACTGCGCGCCGGCCAGGTAGTCGGCCTTGCCCAGGTCCACTCCGTTGTGCCGCAGGATCGCGTACGCGGTCGTGACGTGGAAAAAGAGGTTGGGCAGCACCCAGTGCTTCAGGTAGGCCTCGCCCTTCATGGTGCGCGTCGACTCGCGGCCCACCGGGAAGGTGATCTCCTTGTCCTCCGTGCCGTTCAGTTTCTCCGCCGGCACCGTGTCCAGCCAGGCCAGCGTCTTCGCGATGCGCGCGCGCAGTTCGTCGAAGGTGGCCTCGTTGTCCTCGAACCTCGGCGCTTCCACACCGGCGATGCGGGCCACGCCGTTCTTGGCGGCGTCGCAGGCGATCTGGATCTGGCGGCTGAAGGGCAGCATGTCCGGCGCCAGGCGGTAGGTCACCAGCACCTGCGGATCGAACTTGCGCGCCTGCGCGTGCGCCTGTCCCTTCTCGAGCAGGTGGGACAGGTTGCCCAGCATGGTGCGGAAGACCGGCAGGCTGGCCGAGGACATGGAAATCGCCATCGAGGTTTCTCCTTCGGGTAGTCGTTGTGGATTGCGAGGGCGCCATGCTAGCGGCGCCCTGTCAACTCTGCCGGAAAGAGGTCACACCCGCAGGGCACAATCGAGCCATGAACATCGTGATCCTCGACGATTACCAGGACGCCGTTCGCAAGCTGAAGTGCGCGGCCAGGCTCGAGGCCTATCCCGCCAAGGTGTACACGAACACGGTCAAGGGCGTCGGACAGCTGTCCGTGCGCCTGCGCGACGCGGACGTCATCGTCCTGATCCGCGAACGCAGCCACATCACGCGCCAATTGCTGGAAAAGCTTCCCCGGCTCAAGCTGATTTCGCAGACCGGCCGCGTCGGCGGCCACGTGGACGTGGAGGCCTGCACCGAGCGCGGCATCGTCGTGACCGAAGGCGTGGGTTCGCCGGTGGCGCCCGCCGAACTCACCTGGGCCCTCGTCATGACCGCCATGCGGCGGCTGCCGCAATACATCCAGACGCTCAAGCACGGCGGCTGGCAGCAGTCCGGCATGAAGTCCGGCTCGATGCCGGTCAACTTCGGCCTGGGCATGGTGCTCAAGGGCAAGACGCTGGGCATCTGGGGCTACGGCAAGATCGGCCAGCTGGTCGCGGGCTACGGGCGCGCCTTCGGCATGCGCGTGATGGTGTGGGGCCGCGAAGGCTCGCGATCGCGCGCCGAGGCCGACGGCCACATCGCCGCCGAGAGCCGCGAGCAGCTGTTCGCCGAGAGCGACGTGCTCAGCCTGCACCTGCGGCTCAATGAAGAAACCGCCGGCATCGTCCGGCTGGAAGACTTCGGCCGCATGAAGCCGACGTCGCTCTTCGTCAACACCTCGCGCGCCGAACTGGTCGAGCAGGACGCGCTGATCACCGCGCTGAACCGCGGCCGTCCCGGCATGGCGGCGGTGGACGTGTTCGAGAGCGAACCCATCCTGCAGGGCCACGCCCTGCTTCGGCTGGAGAACTGCATCTGCACGCCGCACATCGGCTATGTCGAGCTCGACAGCTACGAGCTGTACTTCGGTGCCGCCTTCGAGAACGTGGTGAACTTCATCGAGGGCCATCCCACCAACGTCGTCAATCCCGCGGCGCTGCAGGTGAGGCGCTAGTCCTCCATGGCCCGCGCGCCGCTGCCGCGGGTGCTGTGGCCGCTCCTGTTCGGCAACTTCGTCATCGGCGCCGGCGTGATGGTGGTGCCGGGCACGCTCAACGAGATCAGCGCCGATCTCAACGTGCCGGTCGCCGGCGCGGGCCAGCTGATCACCGTCGGCGGTGTCGTGATGTGCCTGGGCGCGCCGCTGCTCGCGGCCGTGGTCGCCGGCTGGGACCGGCGCCGGCTGCTCGCCCTCTCCATGCTCTGGTACGCGCTGCTGCACCTGGCCTGCGCCGCCGCGGCGGGCCTGGGCTGGCTGCTGCCGCTGCGGGCGATCGCCGTGATCTCGCCGGCCATCTTCACGCCGCAAGCCGCGGCCTGCGTCGGGCTGCTGGTGCCGCCGCAGGAACGCGGGCGCGCCATCACCTTCATCTTCGTGGGCTGGTCGCTGGCCTCCGTGCTGGGCCTGCCGTTGGCGGCCTACATCGGCGGCACGCTCGGCTGGCGCGCGGCCTTCGGCGTGATCACCGTGCTCTCGCTGATCAGCGCGGCCTGGGTCTGGCGCACCCTGCCCGACGGCGTGCGCCCGCCGGCGCTCTCGCGCGAGGCCTGGGGCCGGACCTTCGCCTCGCGGCCGCTGATGCTGTGCATCGCGGTCACCGTGCTGTACGCCGCCGGCCAGTTCGTGCTGCTCTCCTACCTGGCGCCCTTCTTCCGCCAGACGCTGAATGCGTCGGCGGCGGTCACCAGCCTGCTGTTCATGTGCTTCGGCGCCTTCGGCTTCCTGGGCAACGTGCTGATGTCGCGCCACATCGACCGCATCGGCGCCGACCGTGCCGTGCTGATCTCGGTCGCGCTCATGGCCGTGGGCTTCATCGCCTGGCCGCTCGCGTCGATCAGCCTGCTGCTCGCGGCGATGGTGCTGGTGCCGTGGGGCCTGGGCTGCTTCGCATCGAACTCCGCGCAGCAGGCGCGGCTCGTGGGCCTGGCGCCCACGCTGGCCTCGGCGTCGATCGCGCTGAACTCCTCCGCGCTGTACGCGGGCCAGGCCATCGGCGCGGCCGGCGGCGGCTGGCTCATCCTGAACGCCGGCTTCGGCGTGCTGCACTGGGCCGGGCTCGCCGCGTTGCTGGCCGCGATGGCCCTCAGCGTGCTGGCCGCGCGCGCCGCCAGGCAGGCGCCTCCCGTTCCCGCTTCGCCCGCCGCACGCTGAGCTGCGCGCGGCCCTGCGCGGCCGGGCGCGCCAAAAGCGCTGCCGGATAATCCCTCGCATGCAAACAGCAACGTACGAGACGGTCGCCGTCGTGGGCGCCGGTGCGATGGGTCGCGGCATCGCGCAGATCGCCGCCCAGGCCGGCAGCCAGGTTCGCCTTTACGACACGCAGCCCGCCGCGGTGGCCAAGGCGCTGCAGGACATAGCCACCCAGTGGGACCGCCTGCAGGAAAAAGGCCGGATGGACGCCGCCGCCGTGCAGGCCTGCAAGGCGCGCCTGGTCGCCGCCGACGACCTGTCCGCGCTGGCCGACTGCAAGCTGGTGGTCGAGGCCGTCATCGAACGGCTGGACGTCAAGAAGGAGCTCTTCAGTCGCCTCGAGACGATCGTCGGGCCCGATGCGGTGCTGGCCACCAACACCTCCTCGCTCTCGGTCACCGCCATCGCCGCGGGCCTGGAGCGGCCGCAGCGGGTGGCCGGCTACCACTTCTTCAACCCGGTGCCGCTGATGAAGGTGGTCGAGGTCATCGCCGGCCTCAAGACCGACGCTTCGGTGTGCGACGGCCTGGCCGCCTTCGCGCGCCAGATGGGCCACACGCCGGTGCGGGCGCAGGACACGCCGGGCTTCATCGTCAACCACGCGGGCCGCGCGTACGGCACCGAGGCGCTGCGCATCGTGAGCGAAGGCGTGGCCGATTTCGCCACCATCGACCGCATCCTGCGCGACCAGATCGGCTTCAAGCTCGGCCCGTTCGAGCTGCTCGACCTCACCGGCCTGGACGTCTCGCATCCGGTGATGGAGTCGATCTACCACCAGTACTACGACGAGCCGCGCTACCGCCCGAGCGCCATCGCCGCGCAGCGCCTCGCCGGCAACGTGCTCGGCCGCAAGACCGGCGAAGGCTTCTACCGCTACGCCGAGGGCAAGCCGCAGGTCGCGCCCGAACCCGCTGCGCCGACGGTGGACGAACTGCCGCCGGTCTGGGTGTCGACCCGCGCCGCGCGCCGGCAGGAGCTGTACCAGCTGCTCAAGGACCTGGGCGCGAAGATCGAGACCGGCCAGTCGCCCTCGTCCAACGCGCTGTCGCTGGTGGCTCCGCTCGGCTTCGACGTGACGACCGTGGCCGTGGTCGAACGCCTCGACCCCGCGCGCACCATCGGCATCGACATGCTGGTCGAGGACGCCGCCACCAGGCGCCGCGTGCTGGCCACCAATCCCGCCACGCGTGCCGACATGCGCGATGCCGCGCATGCCCTCTTCGCGCGCGACGGCAAGGCGGTGAGCGTCATCCGCGATTCAGCCGGTTTCGTCACCCAGCGCGTGGTGGCCGCCATCGTCAACATCGCCAGCGACATCTGCCAGCAGCGCATCTGCTCGCCGCAGGACCTGGAGACCGCCGTGACGCTGGGCCTGGGCTATCCGATGGGGCCGCTGGCCATGGGCAACCGCTGGGGCCCGGCCAACGTCCTCGAAGTGCTGTTCAACCTGCAGACCGTGTACGGCGACCCGCGCTACCGCCCCAGTCCCTGGCTGCGTCGCCGCGGCGCCATCGGCCTGTCGCTGCTGCAAGAGGAGAGCTGAGATGGCCGCCGAACTGCGCAGCACCAGCCAGGGCGCCACCATGGTGCTCACCATCCGCAACCCGGAGCAGCGCAACGCGCTCGGGCCCGAGATCTACGCCGCGGGCGTCGAGGCACTGAACATCGCCGAGACCTCGCCCGAAGTGCGCAGCGTGGTCATCACCGGCGAGGGCGGCACCTTCTGCGCCGGCGGCAACCTGCAGCGGCTGCAGGCCAACCGCCAGCAGCCGCCCGAGGTGCAGGCCCAGAGCATCGAGGGCCTGCACGGCTGGATCGAGGCGATCCGCGCCTTTCCCAAACCGGTGATCGCCGCGGTCGAGGGCGCGGCGGCGGGCGCCGGCTTCTCGCTGGCGCTGGCCTGCGACTTCATCGTGGCCGCGGGCAATTCCGTGTTCGTGATGGCCTACAGCAGCGTGGCGCTGTCGCCGGACGGCGGCGGCACCTGGTCGCTGGCCCGCGCCCTGCCCCGCCAGCTGGCCAGCGAGCTGCTGATGGGCGCCGAGCGCATCACGCCCGAGCGCCTGCACGTGCTGGGCGTGGTCAACCGCGTGGTGGCCGAGGGCGCGGCGCTCACGGAAGCGCTGGCCCTGGCCGAACGCCTGAACGCGCGCGCGCCGAATTCGCTCGCCAGCATCAAGGACCTGATGAACGAAGCCGCGGGCGCCACCCTGCACCAGCAGCTGGCCGCCGAGCGCGACCATTTCGTGCGCAACCTGCACCACCCGAACGGCGGCATCGGCATCGCCGCCTTCCTGGCCAAGGAGAAACCGCGCTACGGCTGAGCCCGTCGAGTCGCTGACAGGACAGACCATGGACGAGCCCATTCTTACCATCGAGGAACGAGAGGCGATCAACGCAGGCCGCTGGTTCTCCTCGCTCTCCCCCTCCCTCCGCCACGACATCCTGCGATGCGCCTACGTCAAACGCTACAAGGACGGCGACCTGATCACCGCGCGCGGCGATCCGTCGACCGACTGGGTGGCGTGCGCGCGCGGCGCGGTGCGGGTGAGCTCCACCTCGATCACGGGCAAGCAGATCACGCTGACCTACGTGGAGCCGGGCATCTGGTTCGGCGACGTGGCGATCTTCGACGGCGATCGGCGCACCCACGATGCCTACGCGCATGGCGACACCACGCTGGTGTGCGTGGCCACGGCCGACTTCCGCAAGATCCTCACCGCGCACGTGGAGCTGTACGAAGCGCTGCTGCGACTGCATTCGCGCCGCATCCGCCAGCTGTTCGGCCTGGTGGAAGACCTCAACACCCTGCCGCTGAGAGCGCGCCTCGCCAAGCAGCTGGCGCACCTGGCGCGCAGCTACGGCGTGCCGCAGCTGGCCAACGGCAGCGAGCTGCGCATCGGCTTGCACCTGGCGCAGGAAGAACTGGCCCAGTTGCTCGGCGCGTCGCGCCAGCGGGTCAACCAGGAACTCAAGGCCATGGAACGGGAAGAAGTGATCCGCATCGAGCCCGGCGGGCTGGTGGTGCGCAACCGGGACGCATTGATGCGCATCGTGGAGGCTGACAGCTGATGAGCGAATTCGACCATTTCGTCGGCACCCGGCCGGTCGAGGGCAAGCATGCGTTCGACGTCGCGGCGCTCACCGCGTGGCTGCAGAAGAACCTTCCGGCCTTCGAAGGCCCGATCTCGGTGGAGATGTTCAAGGGCGGCCAGTCCAACCCCACCTACAAGCTGGTCACGCCCACGCGCAGCTACGTGATGCGGTCCAAGCCCGGGCCGGTGGCCAGGCTGCTGCCCTCGGCCCACGCCATCGAGCGCGAGTTCGCGGTGATGACCGGCCTGGCCGGCACCGGCGTGCCGGTGCCGCGCATGTTCTGCCTGTGCGAGGACGAGTCGGTGATCGGCCGTGCCTTCTACATCATGGAGTTCATGCAGGGCCGCGTGCTGTGGGACCAGGCCCTGCCCGGCCTCACGCCCGAGCAGCGCGGCGAGATCTACGACGAGATGAACCGCGTCATCGCGGCGCTGCACACGGTCAACTTCGCCGACCGCGGCCTGGCCGGCTACGGCAAGCCCGGCAACTACTTCGAGCGCCAGATCGGCCGCTGGAGCAAGCAGTACAAGGCTTCCACCGACGGCGCCGGCCCGATGAGCCAGCCCATCCCCGCGATGGAGAAGCTGGTCGAGTGGCTGCCCGCGCACATCCCGCCGGCGGCGCGCGACGAGAGCAAGGTCTCCATCGTCCACGGCGACTACCGGCTGGACAACCTGATGTTCGACGCCGACCGCCCGCGCGTGATCGCGGTGCTCGACTGGGAGCTGTCCACGCTGGGACATCCGCTCGCCGACTTCAGCTACCACTGCATGGCCTGGCACATCCCGCACGGCTCGTTCCGCGGCATCGGCGGGCTGGACATCGCGGCGCTGGGCATCCCGTCGGAAGACGAGTACATCCGCCGCTACTGCGACCGCACGGGCCTGGCCACCGTCGCCGACCTCAAGGCCGACTGGAACTTCTACCTGGCCTACAACATGTTCCGCATCGCCGCCATCCTGCAGGGCATCGCCAAGCGGGTGGAAGCCGGCACCGCCTCCAGCGCCCAGGCCGCGGCCTCGGGCGCCAGCGCGCGCCCGATGGCCGAACTCGCCTGGCAGTTCGCCCAGAAAGCCTGACCCCCTTCTTTTCCGAAAGGCATCCATGGACTTCGAGTACTCCCCCAAGACCCGCGAACTGCAGGCCCGGCTCCTGAAGTTCATGGACGACCACGTCTATCCCAACGAGAAGGCCTATCGCGACGAGCTGCAGGCCAACACCGAGGCCGGCCGCCGCTGGACCCATCTCAAGGTGATCGACGACCTCAAGGCCAAGGCGCAGTCGGCCGGCCTGTGGAACCTGTTCCTGCCCAAGGACACGGCCGAGGCCTCCGGCTACCAGGGCGCCGGGCTCACCAACCAGGAATACGCGCCGCTGGCCGAGATCATGGGCCGCGTGCCGTGGGCGCCCGAGGTGTTCAACTGCTCGGCGCCGGACACCGGCAACATGGAAACCATCGCCCGCTACGGCAACGACGACATCAAGTCGAGGTGGCTCAAGCCGCTGCTGGAAGGAAAGATCCGCTCGGCCTTCGCGATGACCGAGCCCGAGGTCGCGTCCTCCGACGCCACCAACATCAGCACCCGCATCGAGCGCCAGGGCGACGACTACGTCATCAACGGCCACAAGTGGTGGATCTCCGGCGCGGGCGACCCGCGCTGCAAGGTGTTCATCACCATGGGCAAGACCGACCCCGACGCGCCGCGCCATTCGCAGCAGAGCATGATCGTGGTGCCCGCCGAAACGCCCGGCATCCGCATCGTGCGGCCGCTCAACGTGTTCGGCTATGACGACGCGCCGCACGGCCACGTGGAGATGTACTTCGAGAACGTCCGCGTGCCGGCCGGCAACATGCTGCTGGGCGAAGGCCGCGGCTTCGAGATCGCCCAGGGTCGCCTCGGCCCCGGCCGCATCCACCACTGCATGCGCCTGATCGGCCTGGCCGAGCGCGCGCTCGAGCTGATGTGCCGCCGCTCGCTCTCGCGCGTGGCGTTCGGCAAGACCGTGGCGCAGCAGACCGTCACCCAGGAGCGCATCGCCGAGGCCCGCTGCAAGATCGACATGGCGCGCCTGCTCACGCTCAAGGCCGCCTGGCTGATGGACGTGGCCGGCAACAAGGTCGCCAAGACCGAGATCGCCATGATCAAGGTGGTGGCGCCCAACATGGCCTGCCAGGTGATCGACTGGGCCATGCAGGCGCACGGCGGCGGCGGCGTCAGCGACGACTTCCCGCTGGCCTACGCCTACGCCGGCGCCGTGCGCCTG
>Ga0247820_10001754_pt1 | contig 12214 bp, 11 predicted proteins | sample 13C_Glucose_Day1_2_FD_192480 | JGI IMG/M metagenome (GOLD analysis project Ga0247820, IMG submission 192480) | Soil microbial communities from agricultural site in Penn Yan, New York, United States - 13C_Glucose_Day14 | ecosystem: Environmental > Terrestrial > Soil > Agricultural land | place...
TCATCGTCGGCGGGGATGGGGAGTGCCCGCTCGAAGGTGCGGTCGAACAGCTGGATGAACGCCTGGACGATCATGGGCTCGCGGATCAGGACGAAGTCGGAGTCGGTGGTGCCCCACTCGGCTGCGGCCAGCACCGCGGACTCGCCGAACACCGCGAAGTCGCTGGGCGGCTCCATGCAGATCCGCTGGTCCTCTCCCACGCCGGCCCAAGCCTGCATCCAGGCCCGCCCGTCGGGCTGGTCGTAGACGTCGATCGGGTAGATGGAGCGCTGGGGCTTGCCCGCCGCGAGGCGGGCCTGGGCCTGCTGGACGACGGCGTGGTCGAGGCCAGGACCCGCCTGCAGGCCGACGACGCAGGTGCGCAGTGGCCCGTCGGTGGTCCCGAGCAGCCGCTCGATGAGTGATGGAGCCATGTCGGCCGACACCGGCTCCCACACGACGCCCCGGGCGCCGCGGGCCGGCCGCTCACTCTGCTTCGAGAGCTGGAGCAGGGCGTTGCCGATCTCGGCGAGCTCGAGCCGCCGGCGGTCAGCGCGGAAGACCTCCCGCTTGAGCACCCGCTGCAGCGTCTCCAGCGGGTCGGACAGCAGGGCCTGCGTGTCGTCGCTCTCCATCGCGTCCCCCTAGCGCCACAGTCCTGACATGTTATGGCCAATGGCCGTTTCGGGACAGCACAACGGCCTCGTTGCGTGCATCATGGACGGTGTCGTGGCGCAGTCGGCAGGGGATGACCAGCCACAACACGAGTGGCGCTGGTTCAGCGCTCGCTCCACGCAGGGGGCGAAGCCGGGGGGCGGGATCGACGAGGTCCGGCCCCCCGGCTTCACTCATGCCGGGGCGCAGTCCGTTGCAGGGCTAGACGCCGAGCTCCCGCGCTGCCTCGGCGGAGGAGTCGCGCAGGAACTGGCGGCAGCGCTGCTCCTCCTCGGACTCCCCGATCTCACCGGCGGCCCGCGCCAGCGCCCCGAGCGCACGCAGGAACCCGCGGTTCGGGACGTGCTCCCACGGCACCGGCCCCTGGCCACGCCAGCCCGATCGGCGCAGTGCGTCCAGACCGCGGTGGTAGCCCGTCCGGGCGTAGGCGTAGCCCTCGATGGTGCGCCCGTCCTCGAGCGCGTCCTCGGCGAGGGTGGCCCAGGCCAGGGACGAGGTCGGGTATGCCGCGGCCACCTGGTCCGCGGCGACGCCCTCCTCGAGCCGGTCGGCCGCAGGGTCCTCGGGAAGGTGGGTGGGCGGGATGCCGAGCAGGTTCTCCGAGCTCACTGCCGGGCCTACTTGCCGGAGGTGCCGGCGCTGCGGAGGTTCTCGCAGGCCTCGACGACACGCCTGGCCATGGCCGCCTCGGCCTCCTTGCCCCAGGCCCGGGGGTCGTACTGCTTCTTGTTGCCGACCTCGCCGTCGATCTTCAGGACCCCGTCGTAGTGCTTGAACATGAAGTCCGCGACCGGGCGGGTGAAGGCGTACTGCGTGTCGGTGTCGATGTTCATCTTCACGACGCCGAAGTCGACGGCCGCACCGATCTCCTCGGCGGTGGAGCCCGACCCGCCGTGGAAGACGAGGTCGAAGGGCCGCTCGCCCTCGCCGAGGCCCTTGGCCGCCACGACGGCCTCCTGGGCGTGCTTGAGGATCTCGGGGCGCAGCTTGACGTTGCCGGGCTTGTAGACGCCGTGGACGTTCCCGAAGGTCAGCGCCGTCATGTAGCGGCCGTTGTCGCCGAGGCCGAGCGCCTCGACCGTGGCGATGGCGTCCTCAGGGGTGGAGTACAGCTTCTCGTCGATCGCGCCGACGACGCCGTCCTCCTCGCCACCGACCACGCCGACCTCGATCTCGAGGATGACGTTCGCCGCCTTGCAGGCGTCGAGCAGCTCGCGGGCGATCTCGAGGTTCTCCTCGAGCGGCACGGCGGAGCCGTCCCACATGTGCGACTGGAACCACGGCGTCCCGCCGGCCTTGACCCGCTCGGTCGACGCCGCGATCAGCGGCCGGACGAAGCCGTCGAGCTTGTCCTTGGGGCAGTGGTCGGTGTGCAGCGCGATGTTCACGTCGTAGTTCTTGGCGACCTCGTGCGCGAACGCGGCGAACGCCAGCGACCCGGTGACCATGTCCTTGACCGTCGGGCCGCTGAGGTAGTCGGCGCCGCCCGTGGAGACCTGGATGATGCCGTCGCTGCCGGCCTCGGCGAAACCGCGGATGGCCGCGTTGAGCGTCTGGCTGGAGGTGACGTTGATCGCCGGGTACGCGAAGGAGCCCTTCTTCGCGCGGTCGAGCATGTCGGCATAGACCTCAGGGGTCGCGATGGGCATGGTCTCTCCTTTGAGATCAGTCAGTCGGGCGCGGTTCGGCACCGATCTTTCCACGGCTGGTCCCGCCCTGCGTAGGGGCCACCTGGTGCGCGGACGGGCGGTGACCTAGGCCGGGGTGGGGGCGGGGTCGTAGATGTACGGCGTGGTGGTGGCGACCTGGTGCAGCCCTGCGCGCTCGAGGATGGGCCGCGAGTGCGGCGAGGCGTCGACGCGCAGCAGGGGGTAGCCCGCGGCGAGCGCGAGGCGGGCGCGGTGCGCGACCGTCGCGCGGTACAGACCACGCCCTCTCCAGTCGGGGTGGGTCGCGCCGCCCCACAGGCCGCCGAACCCGCTGCCCTCCACGAGCCGCAGCCAGGAGGCGCACAGGACAGGGCCGTCGCCCGACTCCTCGACCAGGCAGCCCTGCACCAGGTCGGGCCGCGCCCGCATCTCCTCGCCGAACCTCATCGTGATCCAGCGGGTCCCCGGCCAGACCAGGTCGTGCAGGTCGGCAATGCGCTCGAGGTCGCGGTCGTCCCGGATCGCACGGACGCTCAGGCCGGCGGGAAGGTCGACGTCGACGGCGACCGCCTCGGCGTCCCCGAGGATGAGCGCCTCAAGCTCCTCGGCGACGAAGCCCGCTGCGGCGAGTCGCTCACCGAGGTCAGCCGGCTCGTCATAGCTGTACGTCTTCCACTCGACGCGCTGGCCCCGGGCCGCGAAGAAGTCCCGCTGCCGGGCAATCGCCACGTCAGGGTCCTCCCCCAAGCCCTCCGGCGACTCGACCATCGCCCCCGGGGTGTGGGGGTCGACCGGGTAGTTGCGGTGCACCAGCCCATCGCGCTCTGCCACGTTCGTGGCCTCGGCGTCGCGGTCGCGCAGACGGATCTGCTCGTGGAAGGCGGCAAGCATCTCGTCAGGGGTCACGCGGCACATTCGACCGCCTCGGACCCGCTGGCGCCAGCGGTTTTGCCCGCGCGTCGGCACAGGGACGAAGCTGTCGGTGCGGCAATGTGGCCAGCCATACACCCGGGGTCGGCAGGGACGACGTCTTAGGGGACATGGAGGGGGCAGTGGAGGACTTCGAGCGCTTCGTGCAGGGGCGCTCCGTCGCGCTGCTCCGCACGGCCTTCCTGCTGACCGGTGACCGCCACCTCGCCGAGGACCTGCTCCAGGACACCCTCGCGCGCGTGGCGCAGCACTGGGTCTCGGTCGCGCGCGACGGGAACCCCGAGGCGTACACGCGGCGCGTCCTGTACCACCGGGCGGTCGACACCTGGCGGGCCCGCCGTCGGCGGCCAGCCGAGGTCGCTCAGCCGGCCGGCGACTCCGCCGACTACTCGGACCGATTCGCTGACACTGACCAGCGCCTGGTGCTCCGGGCTGCGCTGGCCCGGCTCACACCCAAGCAGCGCGCTGTCCTCGTCCTGCGCTTCTACGAAGACCACACCGAGACCGAGACCGCCGCCATCCTCGGGTGCTCGGTGAGCACGGTGAAGACGTCCTCGCGGGGAGCGCTGGAGCGGCTGCGGACCGGGGCGCCGGAACTGGCCGATCTCATCGACGGGAAGGTGACAGCACGATGAGCAGGGGACTCGCGGACGCCCTCGGCGCCCTGGCAGAGGACGTGCAGCCCGGTGACCTCGACCGCGACCTCGCCGCGGCGGCCTGGGCGCGGGGTCGGCGCCGCCGGCTCCGACAGCGCGCCGCGCAGGCCGGCGCTGCTGCCCTCGTGGTGGCGGCTGCGGTGGTGGCGGTGCTGCCTGGTGCGCACCCTCAGCTGGTGCCGCCCGCCGGACCGCAGACCTCCTCCGTGGGCTACCCGGAGCGGATCAACAAGCCCTGGCGCACCGGCGACCTTATCGAGAGGGGCGATCCGCTTGCAGGGGTCGCCTTCGGCGCCGTGGACGCCCAGTCCACCAGTGGCACGTGGTATGCCGTGGCGCAGGACGGCGGGCTCGCGCGCCTCCCGATCCGAACCGACTTCCTCGACGCCACTGTCCCCGCGCTGTCCGCCGATGGCCGGCGCCTCGGCTACGTCGACCGGGACAGCGAGCGCTACGTCATCCGGGACGTCGTCTCTGGCCAGCTCGTCCGGTTCCCCACCGTCGAGGGCCAGCGGATGTCTGCGCTCCCGGACGAGCCTCCGGCGGCGCCGCCCTACCGCGCCGATATCCAGTCCCCGGGCTACTTCTCACCGGATGGGCGGCAGGTGGCCGTCCGTGCAGTGGCCGGCGCGGTGGGCGCTCCCCTGTTGCTCGTGCTCGGCGTCGATGGTTCCGTGCGCGAGGTCCCCCTTGCCGAGGGAGTCAACGTCGCCGGATGGCTCGACGACACGCAGGTCCTGGTCCTGCGCTCCAAGGAGTCGGGGAGCGGCGACGACCCCACCGTCGAGCTGACGCCGGTGGCCCTGGGACTGACCGGGCAGAGTCGCGCTCTGCCTCCGCTCGAGCGCGACGAGCGAGTGTCCGCGTTCTCCTACAGCCAGTGGAGCCCCTCCCTGTCGCCCGACCGGCGCACCCTGGTGCTGGGCGTCGGCGCCCAGAGAGGCACGGCCGACAACACGGACGGCAGCGTGACCCTCGGGTTCGACCTGCGCACGGGCAGGCAGGTGGAGGAGACGTCCAACCCCGGCCTGGCTCCGCCGGCGATGAGCCTCCCGACCGAGATGGGATCGCTGCATGCGGAGTGGCGGGGCCAGGACTGGGTCGCACCCCTGCCCGGCGAGGCGGTCACCGTGATGGCGATGAGACGGGAGCCGCAGCAGGCGGTCCTGGTCGCCGACCCCCGGCTCCAACTCGGGTGGCTCGACGTCGCAGACAGTGCTCTCTCCGGGCCGGCGCACGAGAGCGTCTGGGGCACGTCGACCTCGGCGATCTCGTGGCGCACCCGGGAGCTGACGGCCCTCGGCGCCGCGCTGCTGCTGGTGCTGGCCTGGCGGGTGCACCGCCGGTGGATCAGGACGAGCACGGGGTCTGGCCGAAACGGTGGCGCCTGACCCAGGCGTGCATCGCGATGGCCGCGGCGGCGCCGGCGTTGATCGAGCGGGTCGACCCGAACTGCTCGATGTGCAGGACGGCGGCGCAGGCCTCGCGCATCGACGTGGACAGCCCCGGGCCCTCCTGCCCGAAGACGAGGACGCACTCGCGCGGGAGGTCGTAGGTCTCCAACGGAACGGAGCCGGGCAGGTTGTCGATGCCGATGAGCGGTATGCCGCGTCCCTCGCCTCCGGCCGACGCCGCCCAGGACACGAGGTCCTCCACGTCCGGGTGGTGGTGCTCGTGCTGGTAGCGGTCGGTGACCATGGCCCCCCGCCGGTTCCACCGGCGCTTGCCGACGATGTGGAAGGCCTTGGCGTTGAAGGCGTTCGCCGTGCGGATCACCGAACCGATGTTGAAGTCGTGGCCCCAGTTCTCGACGGCGACGTGGAAGTCGTGGCGACGGGTGTCGAGGTCGGCGACGATCGCCTCGAGCCGCCAGTAGCGGTAGGCGTCGACCACGTTGCGGCGGTCGCCGTTGCGCAGCAGGTCGCGGTCATAGTGGTCGCCCTCGGGCCACGGGCCCTCCCAGGGTCCGACGCCGACCTCGCTCTCGTCGTGCACGCGGCAACCCTACGAGGCCTGCGGAGCAACCGGGCGGAGCCGTGCGCCGCGAGACCCCTCAGCCGCCGAGCTCCTCGAACAGCGTCAGCTGGATCCCCCCGGGCGTCTCGAGCCGCGAGTTCAGGGAGTCCCACGGCGTCCTCGTCGGCGGGGCGATACCTCGGCGCCACCCTCGCTCTCCACGTGGAGCTCGACCGGCATGCCGAGGGCGTCGCGGTAGAAGGCGACGGCCGCCTCGAAGTCGTCAGCGTGGACGGTGAGGCGGAGCTGACGGACACCTGCCGGCGCTGCTGTCTGGTTCATGCTGCGGGCAACCCCGCCCTGGGCCCGCGCATTCCGTACCGGCCGAAGCCCGCGCGAGCTGCGCGATCGAAGCGCTCGGGCACCGCCGTGAACCCACGCCGGCACCGTTGAGTGGCATCCCGCGCCATCGACGCGAGCTCGGCGAGCGACCTGTGGACAGCCGGAACCACTGTCACCGCCGAACAGTAGAATCGAACACATGTTCGACAATGTGGCGTCGGTGGAGCGGGAGGACCCGTTCGTCCTCGCTGCTGCACTGGCCGACCTCGGACTCGAGCAGATCAGTGCGCTTCCGATGAACCAGGCCGAGGCCGTCGTCGTGGCCACCCAACGCATCGTCAACGCCGTGACGGCGCGGCAGTCCGCGGCGCTCGACACGCATGCCGCCCGCGCCGAGCTGCGCTCGCAGCGCAGGCGTCAAGAGGCCCGCGACGACGGTCGCAGGCTCCCGCCCGCCAGCTCAGGACTCGACAGCGCGGCAGCCCTCGCTCCCCTGCTCCGCGTGGCGCCCCGGACCATGAGCGCTCGACTGTCCGACGCCCGCCGACTCGTCAATGCGCTGCCCGCGACCTTCGACCTGCAGTGGAGCGGAGACCTCGAGCCCTACCGGTCGGCCGCGGTCGTGCGGGAGTCCAAGGCGCTGTCGTTGGAGCACCTCGAGGAGTTCGAGGCGCGGCTGCACCGGCGTGACGTCGCGGATGTGCCCTGCTCGCGGCTGCGCACGATGGCCAGACGGGCGGCCGCCGAGACCGACCTCGCCGCCGTGCGCGACGCCGCGAGAAAGGCCGCGGACCAGCGATCGATCCGCGTCAGTCCCGGCGAGGTCACCGGGATGTCGACGTGGACCATCAGCCTGCCGGTGGTGACCTCGACTCGGCTGTGGTCGGCGGTCGACGGACTCGCGAACGAGTACCTCAGGGCAGCCCCGGGGCTCAAGGCCGACCAAGCCAGGGTCGACGCCCTCGTCGACCTCGCCACCGCCAATGCCGAGATCCGCACCACCATCGAGCTGGTCGCGCCGATCGGCTCGGGGCCGGCCAGCCGGACGGACCTCGGTCCGCTCGACCTGCGTGACGAGCCCCTGCACGACCTGCCCGACGCCTTCGGCGGCCCGCAGCGGCTCGACGCGTCCGGCGACCACGTCGCTGACGATGGCGGTGGGCGTGGCCGTGGCGGTGGCGGTGGCCGTGGCGGTGGCGGTGGCGGTGGCCGTGGCGGTGGCCGCGCCGGTGGCGGTGGCGGTGGCCGTGGCGGTGGCCGTGGCCGTGGCGGTGGCCGCGCCGGTGGCCGTGGCCGTGGCGGTGGCCGTGGCGGCCGGCAGGACGATGCCTCGGACGACCGACGGGCCGACTGCGGCTCCGAGGCCCTCTGGTCTGCCGTCCGTGAATCGACCGGGGCGCTCATGAACAGCGGCGACGAGGTCTGGTTCGTGAACGGGCTGACCGAGGTCCCCACTCTCGGCTCGCTCCTGCCGGCGACGGTGGTCGACCTGCTCTCGGACCCCGATGTCACCCTCCGGGTGGCGTGGTCCGACCCGGTCACCGGTGCCATCCGGGCACAGGACCCGACGGTCTACCGGCCCTGCGCCGCTCTCGCTCGACAGGTCCGGTCCAGGGACGGCACCTGCCGGTTCCCCGGGTGTGCCCAGCCTGCGAGGCGAACTCAGCTCGACCACGTCATTCCCGCCCCGGCGGGGCCGACCGAGGCCGCCAACCTCATGTGTCTCTGCACGTCGCACCACCGGTTCAAGCACCATGGCGGCTGGCGCGTGGAGCTGACTCCCGGGGGCATCTGCTCCTGGACGGCGCCCGACGGCCGGACCCACACCACCTGGCCGTTCGACCGCCACGGACGCAGCGTGGCCTGACGGCCCCCTGCCCGGGATTCGGGCGAAGGCGACGCCCCGGCATACCCTTGGGCGCGTGATGCACTCTCTCGGCCCGGACTGGATGGACCCCCAATGGCTGCTCGAGCGCTTCGGCGGCCAGTTCTTCTGGGTGAGCGCGGCGATCGTGTTCATCGAGTGCGGTCTGCTCTTCCCGATCCTCCCGGGTGACTCGCTGCTCTTCGCGGTGGGTCTGTTCATCGCCGAGGGGTCCATCGACATCAACATCGTCGCGGCCTGCTTGATCCTGACGGCCGCGGCCTTCCTCGGCAACGTCACGGGCTACGAGATCGGCCGCGCCATCGGCGCCCCCCTCTACGAGCGGGAGGGCCGGTTCATCAAGAAGAAGTACTTCGACGACACCCACGCGTTCTTCGAGAAGCACGGCGCCAAGGCACTCATCCTCGGCCGCTTCGTGCCCATCGTGCGCACCTTCATCACGGTCGTCGCCGGCGTGAGCCGCATGGACCGCCGCCACTTCTTCGTCTGGAGCGGGGTCGGCGCGCTGCTGTGGGCCACCGGCATCACCCTGCTCGGCTACTTCCTGGGCAACGCGTTCCCGGCGCTGAAGGAGCACCTCGAGCTGGCGATCCTCGCCATCGTCGCCGTGTCGGTCGTGCCGATGATCATCGAGTTCGCCCGGGCCAAGAGCGCGGGCCGTGTGGCGATCGAGGAGACCGAGGAGGTCGTCGAGGACCTCTTCGACGGGCGCGACTGATCACCCCGAGAGGTCGAGCAGGCCGAGTCGGTATGCCGCGGTGACGGCTGCCGTCCGGTCGGTCACCCCGAGTTTCTCGAAGGCCCGCAGCAGGTGGGTCTTGACCGTGGCCTCGCCGATGAACAGCTCCCGACCGATCTGACCGTTGGACAGGCCCCGGGCCACGCAGCCGAGCACCTCGAGCTCGCGCGCGGTCAGCTCCGGCCCCGCAGGGCTCGAGCGCATGTGGTTCGCCAGGCGGGCGACGACGGGCGGCGCGAGCACCGTCTCCCCGCGGGCCGCGGCCCGGACGGCGTCGGCCAGCATCGCCCTCGGGGCGTCCTTGAGCAGGAAGCCCATGGCCCCCGCCCCGACAGCCCGCACGATGTCGGCATCGGTGTCGTAGGTGGTCAGCACCAGCACCGGGGGGCCGCCGGCCTCCCGGAGCCGTGCGGTCGCCTCGGCGCCGTCCATGATCGGCATCCTCAGGTCCATGAGGACGACGTCCGGGTGAAGCTCCGCGGCCCTGGCCACGGCCTCGCTGCCGTTGGCCGCCTCGCCCACCACCTCGAAGTCGGGCTCCTCACCGAGCATCGCGACGAGGCCAGCACGCACCACCGGGTGGTCGTCGACGACCAGCAGGCGCAGCGTCACCGCGGCACGCTCACGCGCAGCGTCGTGCCCGACCCGGGCGTGCTGTCGACCACCAGCTCGGTGCCGAGGTCGGCGGCCCGCGACTGGGCGCCCACCAGACCGAACCCGCCGCGGACCGCGGCCGGGTCGAAGCCGCGGCCGTCGTCGGTCACCTCGAGGCCGATGCGCTCGGGCTGCCCGTAGTCGAGGCGGACCTGGAACGACGAGGCACCGGAGTGCCGGCGGATGTTGGCGATCGCCTCCTGGGCGGTACGGAGCAGGGCGACCTCGGAGTTCGTCTGTGCCGAGCCGGGCGCCCCGACCACCGTCAGCTCGCCCGCGATCCCGGACTCGGCGGAGGCGGAGTCCACCACCCGCTGCAGGGCCTCCGCGAGGGTGCCGTTCTGGAGGTGGCCGGGAGTCAGCGCAGCGACGATGAGGCGCGCCTCTGCGAGGTTCTCGGCGGCAGTCCGCTCGAGCAGCGCCAGCCGCTCCCGCACGGCCTCGACGTCGCCCCGCTGGAGCGCCGCGTCTGCGGCCCGCGCGAGGGTCACGACAGAGGTGAAGCCCTGGGCGAGCGTGTCGTGGATCTCGCGGGAGAGCCGCTCGCGCTCGGCGAAGACACCCTGCGCACGCTCGGCGGCGGCGAGGTCGGCCTGGGTGCGGTGGAGCTCCTCGATCGTGTCGGCGCGGCGTTCCATCTCGTCGGTCAGCACGTGGATGAGCAGACCCATGCCGAGCGAGAGGGCCAGCGTGATCGCAGAGGACACCACGATCGACATCAGCGCGCTGGTGCTCTGGGGCAGGGTGAGGAGGCGCACCACGCTGAGCGCGACGACGACCGCCACGGTGACCCACACGGCGGCGCGGCGCGAGAGCAGCGCCCAGGTCTGCGGGAAGAGCGCGAAGGAGACGAAGTAGTAGTCGCCTTCCGGCGTCAGCGCGATGAGCAGGAGGAACAGCGGCCAGGCCACCGCGAGGTAGATCGTCCCGAGTCGGCGGTCCTGGAGCTGCAGGCCCCTGGCCCCCCACACGGCATACGCGATCCCGATGCCAGCCACGCACGCCGCGCCGGCCAGGCGCAGGCCGCGGTCGTCCATCACGGTGAGGTAGAGCGTGACCACGAAGAGCACGCCGAAGGTCGCGTGCCAGAACACCAGCTGGCGGCGCCAGACGAGGTCGCGGTCGTGCGGGGCTGCAGTCGCGGCCTCCATCAGACGGAGCCCCGCTTGAACCAGGTGAAGGTCCGCGTGCACAGGACCAGGCCGGCGACCAGCCAGAGGATCAGCACGAGGGCAACCATCGGGTGCTCCCAGGCGCTCGCCACCTCCTGGGTCTCCATGGCTGCAGGGTAGAAGACCGACCGCATGCCCTGGGCCACCCACTTGAGAGGGAAGAGGGCTGCCACCTGCTGCATCCACGGCGGGATGTCGCCATAGGCGAAGTAGACCCCGGAGATGAACTGCAGGACGAGGAGCGGCCCGATCACGACCGCACTGGCGGACTTCGCCGACCCGGCCAGGGTCGAGTACGCGATGCCGAGGACCGTGCCGGAGGCGATGCCGAGCAGGAACACCCACGCGAACGTCGCCCAGGCCGAGGCGGTGGTCGGCAGCGGGACGTCGAAGACGAATCGTGCGACCAGCAGCAGCAGGGCCATCTGGGCGACGGACGTGGCGGCGACCAGCCCGACCTTGCCGAGGAAGTAGGCGGCTGGGGGCATGGGGGTGCTGCGCAGCCGCTTGAGGGTGCCGTCGTCCCGTTCCATGGCCACGCTCAGCGCCAGGGTCTGGAAGCTCGTCAGCATGACGCCGCCGGCGACCATGCCCGGCAGGAAGAACTGGGCGGCACTGACGGGGCTGCCTCCGGACTCGAAGCTGTCGCCGAAGACGGCGGCGAAGAGCGACAGCATGACGACGGGGAAGAGGAACGAGAAGACGACCGAGTCGCGTTCCCGGAAGTACATCTTGAGCTCGAGTACGGTGCGGTCCGCGGCGATGGCGGCGATGCTCACCGGGCCACCTCCTGTCCGACTGCCACGGCGCCGCCACGCGCTGGCACGGCCTCCTCGGCGGCCGCGAACGGCGCGATCAGCCGGAGATAGGTGTCCTCGAGCGTGGGCCGCTGGACGACGAGCTCAGGCACCTCGCCGCTGAAGCGCCTGGCCAGCCGGGCCACCTCGGCTGTCGGCTCGGCGGTTGCCGTCGTGCGCACGAGCCCGTCCTCGCGCCAGGAGACAGTTGCCTGCTGGGAGGCCCGCCCGCCGAGCTGGCTTGGGGTGTCCACGGTCAGCATGCGGCCCCCGGCAATGATGCCCACCCGGTCGGCGAGGTGCTCGGCCTCGTCGAGGTAGTGCGTGGTCAGCACGATGGTCGTGCCGTCGCCGGCAAGGCCGGAGATCAGCGACCAGAAGTCGCGTCGCGCCTGCGGGTCGAAGCCCGTGGTCGGCTCGTCGAGGAAGAGCAGCTCGGGTCGGCCGACGATGCCGAGCGCCACGTCGAGCCGGCGTCGCTGTCCGCCTGAGAGACGCGCGGTGCGGCTGTCGCGCTTCTCGGCCAGCCCCACGGCCTCAATGACCTCGTCGACATCACGCGGGTGCCGGTAGACCTTCGCGGTGCTCGCGACGACCTCGCGCACCGTCAGGAGGTCGAGCCCCTGGGAGGACTGCAGCACGATGCCGAGCCGCTGCCTCCAGCCGAGGCCGGCAGTCGACGGGTCCTGCCCCAGCACACTCACCGCGCCCCTGTCCCGACGCCGGAAGCCCTCGAGGATCTCGACGGTGGTCGTCTTGCCGGCGCCGTTGGGGCCGAGC
>Ga0247820_10001756_pt1 | contig 12202 bp, 16 predicted proteins | sample 13C_Glucose_Day1_2_FD_192480 | JGI IMG/M metagenome (GOLD analysis project Ga0247820, IMG submission 192480) | Soil microbial communities from agricultural site in Penn Yan, New York, United States - 13C_Glucose_Day14 | ecosystem: Environmental > Terrestrial > Soil > Agricultural land | place...
GGCTGTGACCAGCACGCTTAGAACACGCCCCACCGCCGATTGCCGCACACCGGTCTTCCGCGCGTTCTCAGCCGACGTGGAGGATACGAAAGCGATCGAGTTCCGCCGGGTCCCGATCAACGACTTGGATTGGTGTCCAAGCCCATTGCCGCACGCTAACGCCCGGCGTGCGGGAAAACCGGATCAGCCCGCGGGTGCCTTCGACGGTCACGCGCGGCCATGCCTCGGCGATGGCCGCCCGGTCCGTGCCGTCGGAACGCAGCACGTCGGCGAGGACGGCGACGGTGTCCCAGCCCTCGAAAGCAACGAAGGAGGGCGCTTCGCCCAGCCGCTCGCGCAGCTCCTTCCCGACGCGTTCGCCGAGCGGACCGAGGCGCTCGGGCAGGTAGCGCAGGAACGGGATTCCCGTGCCCTCCCCGCCCAGCATCGCGGCCCATTCGGCGAACTCCGGTTGTCCGGCCGGGGCGCCGATCAAGATCTCCGCGAGCCGCCGGTCACGCCGGACGGCCTTGACGATCGGCACCGCCGGCTCCGGATGGCCGACCAACAGGAGAAGCGCTGTCGCGCCTTGGTCGACGAGCATGTCGCACAGGGACTCGGGGGTGAGCGCGGTCGTGTCGAGCTCGACCACCGTGCCGCCGCCGGGAGCGAGATGGTCCCGCAGAATGCGGGTGCCGGACGCCCAATAGACGCTCGGCTGGGTCGCCACGGCGATCCGACGCCGGCCCGCGCCGAGAAGGAAGTCAGCGTAGATCCGCCAGCCGTGAGACTGGGCCGGGGCCAGGCGCGCTACCCACTCCGTCGGCTCCTCGGTGAGCGCGTCGAGCACTGCGGACGAGCAGAGGAACGGCACACCGAGGGCGTCGGCCCGGGAGGCGACGGCACGGGCGACCACGCTGTGGTACTCGCCCGCCACGGCGGCCACGCCCAGGTCGGCCAGTTCGTCCACGGCGGCCGCGGCCCGCTCCCCATCGGCCATGGTGTCCCGGACCACCAGCTCCAGTGGTCTGCCGTCGATCCCCCCGGCGTCGTTGACCTCGCGAACGGCCAGGTCGAGTCCTGCGAGCAGGTGTCGGCCAGCCTCGACCCAGCCGGGCCGCGTCAGCGGGACGAGAGCACCCAGGCGGACGGACGACCCGTCCATGTGCTCCGCTCCGGACGGCGATGGTGCCGTGGTCATCAGGTGGCGCCTCCCCTGGGATGATCCGGTCGTCGTTCGCCCCAACCGGGCGCTGGCCGGGGCCAGCGATTCGCATTCGTCTGTCTCGCCGCATCGGGCGCGCCCGGGGGATCACGCCGGTCATTAGATCCACCACCATCCCCGATAGGCAAACGAACATTCGTTCGGTTACCTGTCAAGCTTCATGTGAACTGGAAAATCCTGCGGGACTGCCGGCTCAAGGGCGACGGAGTTCACCTTCCGGCACGGGGCGAGAGCCACCTCGCCGAAGCCCTGGCTCACAAGGCCATCGACCAGGGCATGAAGGAAGCCTGATTCACCCTCGAATCACTCACCGCCCATCTCGGCCCGGGCCACCGTCGACCGGCTCCTGAACCAGACCGGCTGACCCCGGCCTCCTCAGACAGGCTCCGGGAGCGGACCGAGATGCTTGATGACACGCTCACGCAGCAGAAGGTACTCCTCCCAGCGGCGGGGCAGCGGGCCGGCCGGGCGCTCGACGACTCGGGCCGCCGTGACGGTCTGTCCGTGCTGGAACTGCTCGCGTGTCAGGTCGAGTTCCACACCGCTGGGCAGCCGGTTCCACCAGTGGAAACCGTGCTGGGTCTCGTCACGGTGGACCTCGCCCACTATGAGATCGCCGCCGAAGACGTCGTTGACGATCAAGGCCGTGATGTCACAGTGTCCCCAGGCCGGGTTGCCGGACTGCCAGTCGGCCTGGTCATCGGGCGAACAGGTGTCGGCGGCCCAGCTGGCGCGCAGCGCCTTGTCGAGATCGAGCAGGTTCCAAGGGATCATGCCGCCAGGATCGCAGCCGCCACTGACAACAGGACGACGCAGGCGCCGCTCATCGTCGTCCACGAGCCCGTATGCGACATCGGCGTGGCCGCCGGTCAGGTGTCGGGTGCGTGATGCTGCCGCGCATGCCCTGCGGCGACGTGTGATCGGCCTGTCGTACGCGAAGCCGAAGTGCACGCCCTCGACATCAGCCGGTACGGCCGCTGGCGTTCACCGGCTCGAACGCGAGGCCGACGAATGGGTCCTGCGCCTCGACGCCCGATTGGGCGGTACGCGGTGGGGCAGGCTGAGGGGCGTTCACGCACTCCCCTTCGGCGGCAGGAGACCGACAGGTGTTACGTGTTCACTTCACGGCGGAAGACCTCGCCAGGACCCGGGTGGCCGCATCCATCGGTGTCGCGGCTGAGGTCTACTACAGCCTGGAGCTACTGAGAGGCGACCGGGTGCCTACACACCTCCTCACCTGGCGCTCGGCGGTCGCGGGCAGGTTGGGGGCCGACACACTCCCCTTGACCTCCCTGGTCCCGACGCGCGGTCCCGGGCTTGATCTGCTGGCCCTGACGGGCGATGTGCCCTCTTTGGACCACGCCGTGGACAATCTGCTGCACGCCCCGGTGTCCCAGCTGCGCCGCGAGATCGAGTATCTCGACTTCCGTCCTGGACAACTGCCATGGGCCAGACGGGTGGCGGAGGGTGACCGTGACGCGCTGCGGGAGCTGGCGAAGGCCCTGCGCGCCTGCCACCGACTGACCGTGGAGCCCTATTGGGACAGAGGACGGTCCGAACTGGTCGCGCTGTCCACCCGTAGCGCAAGCCTGATGTTGGAGGGAGGCGTCGATCTCCTGCTGCGCTCGGTCTGTGCACCACAGGTCCGCTGGCGTCCGCCGGTGCTCGAAGCCCCGTACCCGCGCCGAGTCGATGTGCACCTCGAGGGGCGGGGACTCATCATCACGCCCACGGTCTTCTCGAAGCACCCGGTGAGTTTCCTGTGGGACCCGCTCGACACCGCTCAGCCACCCCGCCTGACCGTACCGGCCCTCCGCCGGCCACTGACCGGCACCGGAGCGGCGGAGTCGGACGGCGCGACCGTCCGGAACCTGGAGTCCCTGCTCGGCCGCACCCGAGCCGCCGCCCTGCGAGTGACGGCGGAAGGCTGCACGACGAGCGAACTGGCCCGCCGCCTCAACGTCACCGCCGCCGCGGCCAGCCAGCACGCGACCGTGCTGCGCGACACGGGCCTCATCACCACCAGCCGCCGCGGCGGCTCCGTACTCCACCTCATCACCCCGCTCGGGCTGGCCCTGCTGTGGACCGGCGCACTAACGCAACCGTGACGGCGCGAGGAGGCCGCGAACGAACGTCGCCGTCTGTCCCACACCACCGAACAAGCGCACCGAGGTGTGTGAGTTACTGCCGCACCCACCGCCGTGGCAACCCCTTTTAAGCTGTGGCTTAAAGGATGGGCAACGGATGGTCGACCTGCCCAGGATATGAGGCGACAACCGACTCGCCGCGTCCTGGAGGACCACTTGAAGACCCAACTCGCCACCGTCGTCGGCTCCGCCGTTCTGACCGCGGCCACCGTACTGGGAGCGCCAGCCGCGGGCGCGCAGACCGCGGCGTACCCGACCACGCCCATCACAAACGTCTCGTATGGCGCCAGCTACATCAGCGGCGCTCTGACCTGGTACAACCGGTCGGTCGGGGTCGACGGAGCACTCCGGGCCGTCGGCTGCCGCAGGGCGTGGGTCGGCACGTACGACGCCTCGGGTAACCCCCTCGGCGCCAAGAGCACCAGCACCAAGTGCGACGTGACGTATTCGCTCGACGGCTTCCCGCCAGTCCCCGCAGACGTGCCCGGCGGGGCCGCGTACGTCGTCGTCTGCCTTGACGACGCCAGTGCGTCCTCACTCGACTGCGAGCTGTTCTACCGGCCCTGACCACACCGACCGCTCGATAAGTGGCCTTGCGCCGACACACATACCCGGCCCCGGGGTGGAACGACACGCGCCGCCCCGGAAGCTGATCCCGTCGCCCGACGAGGCAGGGCTACGAGCCATCGAAGAGCCATCGAGCGTCGAGCCTCCGTAGACGACCGGGACGACGGCAGGCGTGGGACGTTCGGCTGTGTGACCGTGGGAGCAATGGGGCTTCGGCCCTACTCGAAATCGGCAGCGAAGACCGATTCGGTTCGTCGGTCGAGCAACTGACGATACGACGGTCAGACACGTTCACCCACCTTGCCGTCCACACTCACCCGCACCCCGACCGACATACCCACCCGGACATCGCCCCAGCCTCCGCCTTCAGTACATACCGCGCAGGCGGCCCTGGCATCCCCAACCAGCCGAGCCGCAAGGTGCGTACGGCAATGACGCGAAGGCGACGATCGAGGTACGCGACGTCGATGGCATACGCATCCGGAAGGTGTTCACGCTGTTGGCGGGCGACAGCAGGATGGCCCCGTCGAGGGAGTCCCGCCCGATCCGTCTCATGCCCAGTCCGCCGCTCCGCCGGGCGCCGTTCACTGAGTATTCGGCTGCCCCTCCGGCGGGCGAGGCCGCCGAGTGCGTGGACGAGGCCGCCAGGTCCGGCAGTCGCCGCCCGGGGCACATCGGGCCGCCGTCGCAGAGTCACCCGATCGGTGGCTGTTCCGAAAACGGCACGGTCTCACCCGACGGCGGCGCCCTGCGGCCCGACACCGGCCGGCCCGGCCTCGGCCTGGAGATCAAATGGCCGGACGCCGAGCGCCGCCGCGTGTACGAGGCACCGCCTACCTGACCGGGCGCCGGCCGCGCGCCACCGCCCGGCGGTCTCCGTGACCCGGCCGAGGGGGCACGTCGTGCGGACGCGGTCGGTGTACGGGTTCCGGGGGCCGTACGGTGGGTGCGTCCCGGCGGTGATCGCCGGATCGGCCGCAGTGGAGATGCGTGCGGGGCCCCGCACGGACACGCTGGCGTCATGCCGGAGCAACGCCACACCCGTCCCAGTACGCCTTCCAAGAGCACGCGTGCCCGCAGTGCCTCAGGGGACGCCGGTCAGGAAGCGGTCACGCGCTTCGGTCCCGAGAAGGCCGCCCGCACCGCCTGCGACTGGCTGCAGAGCTTCATCGTCCACCGCATCGAGAGCGTGTGTGCCGTGCGGCGCACCGAGGACGGCTGGTGCGTCGCTGTCGACGTGCTGGAAGTGGCGCGCATCCCCGACACGACCAGCCTGCTCGCCACGTACGAGGTGGAACTCGACGGATCCGGCCGGCCTGCCGAGTACCGCAGGGTCTGCCGCTACCACCGGGGCACCGCCAACCACTGACGGGTCCGCCGGCGCCCGCCGGAAGCCTTCCGAGAGGACCACCTGACCATGGCCACGACCACCACCTACTCCAGCAGCGAGGTCGTGTACGTACCGCGCGCCGGGACGCTGTACGACACCCTCGAACTCATTCTGGACCGCGGCATGGTCATCGACGTCTTCGTCCGGGTGTCGTTGGTCGGCATCGAGATCCTGAAGATAGACGCGCGCATCGTGGTCGCCAGCGTCGACACGTATCTGAAGTTCGCCGAGGCGTGCAACCGGCTCGACCTGGAGGCGACCTCGCGCAGCACCACCATTCCCGAGCTGTTCGGCGGGAAGGCGGCCAAGGCCGTGGGGAAACGCAAGGTCAAGAAGACCATCGAGTCGGTGGGCGACAAACTGCGCGACGTCGTCGGCGGTTCCGACGAGGAGGACGAGGAGGAGCCGGAGGAACGGCCGCGCCGCCGCACCGCCCCGGCGAAGTCCGGGGGACGCCGCAAACGGGAGACTGAGTGATGACCACGGCTGGGCCCTACGTCTACGGCATCGTGGCCGGCGACCACCCCCTGCCCGCGGAACTGCGCGGAGTGGGACGACCGGCGGCGCCGCTGGAGTCACTGCCCGTGGGCGCGACTGCGGCCGTGGTCAGTGCCGCCCCGGTCCCGCTCCGCGCACGGCGGCGGGATCTGCTGGCCCACCAGGAGGTGCTGCTCAGGCTGGCCCTCGACGGACCGACACTGCCGATGCGGTTCGGCATGGTGGCTCCGGACGCCGAGACGGTTCGCGAGCAGCTGCGAGCCCGCCAGGAGCGCGATCTGCGCGCGCTCGAGCGGCTGGCGGGCCGTGTGGAGATGAACGTCAAGGTGCTGCCCGCCACCGGTGCGCTCGCGGCGCTGGTCGCCGAGGAGCCCCGGATCCGGCAGCTGCGCGAGGCCGCACAGAGCCACCCGGGCTATGAGGCGAACGTGCGCCTGGGCGAAGCGGTGGTCCACGCCCTGGAACGCCGCGCGGCCGACGTCGCACAGCGGATCGTCCCGGAACTGGCTGCGCGGGCGGTGGCCCGCGCGACGGGGCCGAAGGTGTCCGAGGCCGTCCTGAACGTGTCGTTCCTCGTCGACCGGCAGGACGTCATGGACTTTCGCGCGGCCGTCGACCGCATGTCCGGCCGGTACAGGGACTGGGTCGAGCTGCGCGCGGCCGGACCGCTGCCCTGCTACAGCTTCGCCGAGCCCGAGGGCGCGCCCGCCGCGGCGGCGTGGACAGGGGCCTGACATGGGGCTGCTCGCCGCACTGCTCACCGCGCCGCTGGCTCCTGTGAGAGGCGTGGTCTGGGTCGCCGACCAGCTTGCCGAAGCCGCCGACCGCGAGGTCAACGACCCGGTGGCCGTCCGCGCCCGGCTCACCGCCCTGAACCGGGCGCTGGAGGACGGCGAGATCGACCTGGCCCGTTTCGAGCAGGAGGAAGACCGGCTGCTCGATTTGCTGGAAGCCAGAACGGGTCCGGAGGTGGCCGGGTGACCGACGTCGACCACCGCAGAGCGGGCCAGATCCCGGGCCCGCCCTCCGGCAACCTCGCCGACATCCTGGAACGGGTGCTGGACAAGGGCATCGTCATCGCCGGTGACATCAAGATCGACCTTCTGGACATCGAGCTGCTCACCATCCGGCTCCGCCTGTTCGTGGCGTCCGTCGACACGGCGAAGAAGGCGGGCATCGACTGGTGGGAGACCGATCCGGCGCTCTCCTCCCGCGCCGCGCACCAGGAACTGATGGAGGAGAACCGGCGCCTGCGCGAGCAGCTCGCGGTGCCCCGGTCCGATCAGGACGCCGGGCCGCCCAACGACGGTGCGGACGCCCCCTTCGCGAACGACGGCCGGAAGAGCCGACCGAGCGAACGAGACCCACGAGCCGAGGAGGGGGCGATGCCATGAGACAGCCCGCCCGCGCCGTACCGCCCGCCGCGGCGGCCACTTACGTCTTCGCGGTCTGCCGCCACGTGGACGAGGACGTCCTCTCCCTGTTGCCGGGGATCACCTCCGCCCCGGTGCGGGCGCTGCCGTTCGAGCGTCTGCACGCCGTGGTGCAGGAGGTGCCGGCGGCGGAGGCCGACCGCCGGAGCTGGACCGAGCGGCTGTCCGACCCGGAGGAACTGGAGCGATGCGTCCGCGCACACCACCAGGTCGTGACGGCCGTCGCGGCTCACGGGCCCGCCGCGCCCATGGCGCTGGCCACCCTCTACAGCAGCGAGGAGCGCGCACGGCAGGCGCTCGGCGCCGATGTGGCCCGCTTCCACACCGTGCTGGACCGCGTCGCCGGGCGGGTCGAGTGGGGCGTCAAGGGGTACCTCCCCGCGGCGCCGGCGGCGGCCGGACCGGTCCGCGCCGCCGTCCCCGCTCACGTGCCGGCCGGACCGCGGGCGCCCGATGCCGGACGCGCCTATCTGGAGCGGGTGCGAGGCGCGCACCGGGCACGGGAGGAGACCCGGAGCGCCGCGCTGCGGGCCGCGGAGGAGACACACTCGGCGCTGCGAGACCGGGCGGTGGCGGCCCGCCGGCTCCGGATCCAGGACCAGCAGTCGGGCGACCGCCGCGGCGCCCAGGTCCTCAACGGCGCCTACCTGGTGGAGGAGGACCGGACGGAAGCGTTCCGCGAGGTGGTGGACACGCTGCGAAGGCGCACCGGAGCTCTGCTGATCGAGCTGTCCGGCCCCTGGGTGCCTTACTCCTTCGCGGGAGAGGACGGGGCCCATGGAGACCGCTGAACCCGTGCCGTGGCAGGAACCCGAGCCGCTCGCCGGGCCGATCGGCGTACCGCTGGTGGATCTGCTGGACCGGCTCCTGGCCACGGGCGTGGTGCTCAGCGGAGACGTGGTGATCGCCATCGCGGACGTGCCACTGGTACGGCTGTCGCTGCGCGCCCTGCTGTCCTCGGTGAACGAGCGGGTACCCGCTCCCTGGGCCGACTCGGGGCCGTTGTGAGGGACCCCCGGCTCGACGTGGACCCCGACACGGTCGGACGTGATCTGGTGGCCCTGGTGCTGACCGTCGTCGAACTGCTGCGCCAGCTGATGGAGCGGCAGGCGATCCGCCGGGTGGAGCAGGGCGACCTCAGCGGAGAGCAGGTCGAGCGGATCGGGGTGACGCTGATGATGCTGGAGCGGCGGATGGCCGAGCTGTGCGACGAGCACGGGCTGCGGCCGGAGGACCTCAACCTCGATCTCGGGCCGCTGGGCACCCTGCTGCCGCGCGACTGACCACGTCTGGGCGACCAGGAGGCGTGCGCCGCCCCCGCCGCACCCCCGACGCTGCGCGAACACCTCCGGATATCACGGACTCGCCGTCCTGACCAGGGCATTCACCGAGGCGTTCAGGTTGCCGTCAAGTTGGCCACGCCGATCTGAACGGCATGCACCAGAACGCCCGAAGCAATGGCAAACGCATCTGTGCCAACCGGAGTTCACAGAGTTTGACGGGGTCCACGACGTGTGGCCGCGGGGCGAGCGGCTGCGCGCGGTTCGCGGCGCGGCCGCGGCGTACAAGGAGCGTTTCAAGGCGCAGGGTCAGGTCCGTTCGGTGAGGTCGGTGGACATCGCCGCCGCGCCGTACCCCGTGAAGTACGCGCTCCACGACGCCGTCTCGGTGCCGACGATGCCGCTGATCCCGATGATCTCGATGATCGTGGTGCAGTACGACGACTGGAACGGCCGCCCCCGCACCCTCGTGTTCGAGCCCACCGTCCTGGACGGCTCGGCGGAAGCACCGTTCTACCGCGACCTGCGGCGCCTCCTGGACAAGGTCCCCGGCGGCTGGCCGAACGCGTGGTGCTGAGGTTCTACAACGAGCCCGCCGACGTGCTCGCCCTATTGGGCCTCAGTCCCGAATCCGATCGTCGGGTCGTCACTCACCCGCCCTACCCTGGGCGGCCCCGCTCGCATCCTGTCAGAAGTTTTGACAGCTACGCCGGTTCTCTGGTCCGTTCCTACTGGAACCCCGATGTCCCCGGCTATGTGCGCGACGTCCTGGAAGGCCGGACTCCTCCGACATGGGTCACTGACCACGTCGGCGGGATCGTCGTGATTCCCGACGCGGACGCTCCGACTACGGCGTCGCCGGCCCGGGCTGGTGACGGTGGCGCCGGGCTGCTCCCCACGGATTCCCTCAAGGCGCCTCCGCCGCCACATGACCACCGTCCTGGGCAAGCCGCGTGAGTTCGACGCGAACCGTCCGGCACTGACCGACCGGCCGGAGCCAGCCGACAGGCCCAGTCCCGCTGTCCGGGGGCAGGCGTGCGGAAGGTTCTGTCATTCCAGGTACTGGCAGAACCTCCCAGCCGCACTCCGCTCCTCCTGACCTGGACAGCATGGGCACCGCCCGCGAAATCCGAGAGTTCCTCGCCACCCGCCGCGCCAAGATCACTCCACAGCAGGCCAGCCTGCCCGCCTTCGCGAGCGGCACCCGCGCACGCGGGCTGTGGCTGGAACGCGATCACTCATCCGTAGGACGTCGGCATACCTGACCGGCCGCCGGAGAAGCCTCGTGTCGGCCGACGCCGTCGGCCGAGTGATCCCCCAGACCAGGAAGTCAGTGATGAGCTTCATTCAGACCGGCAAGATCGACCTGAAGTCCGACAACGCGATCGAGACCGCTGGCGGCAACACGTCGACCTTCACCCGCGTCACGTTCCCCACCCCATTCCCGCCCGGCTCCAGCGTCGTCGTTCTGCCCCTGACCCAGACCTTCAACGGTCCGGAGACGCCCGGTATCCGCATCCACGACGTCACCACCAACGGCTTCCTGATCCGTCTGAACGAGGTGTACGCCGGCGCCACCAAGAGCGACGGGAAGCACACCACCGAGACCATCGGCTGGCTCGCCGCAACTGTCTGACCCGCTCCCGTCGGCCGGGCCCCCGGCCGACGGATTACCCGCCTGCTCAGTCCTGACGACGAGGACTTCGTCGTCGGGACGGCCACCACCCGCCCGACCAAACTCGGTCAGCCCTTCACCCGCTGGTCCATCCGAAAGCTCGCCGCCTACCTGCGGAAGGTCCACGGCCGCTTGATCCGGATTGGCCGCGAGGCGTGACGGTGCTTGCTGGCCCGCCGCGGCGTCACCTTCCAGCGCACCAAGACCAGGAAGGAGTCACCGGACCCCGAGCGCGACGCCAAGCTCGACCGCATCGAGCACGTTCTTGACCGCTTCCAGGACCGCGTTTTCGCGTTCGACGAGTTCGGCCCGCTCGGCATCCGTCCCACCGCCGGATCGCCCTGGGCCTTTGCTGGCCGCCCCGAACGGCACCCTGCGACCTACCACCGCACCCACGGCGTCCGGTACTTCCACAGCTGCTACTCCGTCGGCGACGACACCATCTGGGGCGTCAACCGCCGCAAGAAGGGCGCCGCGAACACCCTCGCCGCGCTCAGGTCCATCCGCGCGGCCCGTCCGGACGGCGCCCCGATCTACGTCATCCTGCACAACTTGTCCGCCCACAAGGGCGAGACGATCCGGCACTGGGCCAGGAAGGACCGAGTCGAGCTGTGCTTCACACCGATCTACGCGTCCTGGGCAAACCCGATCGAGGTCCATTTCGGGCCGCTCCGGCAGTTCACCGTGGCGAACTCGAACTTCCGCAATCACACCGTCCAGACCCGGGCCCTGCACGCCTACCTCCGCTGGCGCAACAAGGACGCCCGCCACCCGGACGTGCTCGCCGCCCAGCGGAAGGAGCGCGCCCGGATCCGCAGCGAGAAAGGCATTCGCTGGGGCGGACGACCAGCCCTCATCGCGTAATCAGACCGAGCCTTCGCTCGCAGACTCGCCTTGTGGCTGATCCACATCCGTCGTCGCGAGTCTGGCCCCCACCTGCCGTCGCAGAACGCGTCGCAGCTCTCGCCGTTGGTTCTCCGTGCGCGCCTGGCTTCGCACAGCGTCCTTCAGCGCGTGCTCCGTGGCATGGACGGGCCAGCAGGTTCTCGCCACTCGACCAAGCAATCCGGCGAACCTATGCGGTCACAGCACTAGGCGGCCGGACTATCCGTGGCCGCGGACGGAACCGCTTCCGTCGTGGGCGCTGGAACATGCCCGTTGGACAGGCGTCCCTTGCGCCATGGCAGGAGCAGCGCGCTCGCCATGCACAGCAGGCCGGCGATGAGCAGGGCACCGCGTACGCCCGCTGCGGCGGCGATGAGACCACCGGCGATCACGAAGGCGGCCTGGCATGTCTTCGCGCCGACGGACCAGGAGGTGCCGACGCGGGACATGAATGCGTCCGGTGTGGCTGCCATGCGATAGGTGGTGAACGACGGGTTGAAGACCCCGGCGGAGAAGAGCAGGCCGAAGTCGGCGGTCACGATGACGAGCACGCCGACGGCACCGGGGGGCGTCAGCGGCAGCAGGATCGTCCACAGTGTGCGTGCGACACCCGACAGCAGCAGAATGCGACGCTGTCCGAATCGCCGGGTGAGCAGCGGGGTCAGGCGGGAGCCCAGCACGCCGCCCAGGCACGGCAGTCCCAGAGCGAGTCCGTACTGCCACGGTGCCAGGCCGAGGTCATCCAGCATCAGGACGGCCATCAGGGGTGAGGCCATCATGACGGATCCGCCGAACAGCAGCGCGTTGAAGAACAGCGGCCGCAGTGCTGGGTGCCGTAGGAGGTACTGCCAGCCGGCCGCGATGTCGCGGCCCAGGTGAGCGGTGGCGGCGCGGGCCGGTGGCGCGGGTTCAGACTGCCGGATGCTGCGGATCCCCAGGGCCGATGCGAGGAAGGAAAGTGCGTCGACCACCATCGTGGCGGCCGCGCCCAGTGCCCCGATCAGAAGCCCGCCGACGGGTGGGCCGGCGCTGACGCTGATCCAGTTGGTCGTCTCGAACAGGCTGTTGGCACGAAGACGGTGCTCGGGCAGGACAAGTGCCTTCAGATGCGCCCCACTCGCCG
>Ga0247820_10001757_pt1 | contig 12192 bp, 13 predicted proteins | sample 13C_Glucose_Day1_2_FD_192480 | JGI IMG/M metagenome (GOLD analysis project Ga0247820, IMG submission 192480) | Soil microbial communities from agricultural site in Penn Yan, New York, United States - 13C_Glucose_Day14 | ecosystem: Environmental > Terrestrial > Soil > Agricultural land | place...
GACAGCGTCGCGGCAGCCAGCACCCACAGCGCGGCGCCCACCAGCGCGCCCGGGATCACGGTGTAGAGCCGCTGCGGGATGTCGGGCAGCCAGCCGTAGAGCAGCGCGTACAGCACGACGAGCACGAGGTAGGCCAGGCCGTAGCGGACGCTGAGGTGGACGAAGATCGTGTCCTGCCCCCCGCCCGTGTTCGCCTCCACCAGCCGCCACACGTATGGCATGACGACCACCGAGCTGAACGCCGCCAGGATCGCCGTCCCGACGATGATGGTGAACAGCGTGACCTTGATGCGGGCCTTCCAGAAGGGAAGTCCGCGATCGATGCCGTAGGCGCGGTTCAGCGCCGAGCGGATGGCCTGCACGCCCGACGACGCCGTCCACACCGTCGCCAGCACGCCGATGGCCAGCAGCGCCTGGCTGCGCTGGGCCAGCACCTGCCTGATGACCGGCTGCATCGCGTCGCGCACCAGCTGCGGGGCGTATTCCATGACCCGATCGGCCAACGCCGCCGCATCGCCGGGCTGCCCGAAGAAGCCGGCGGAAGCGGACAGCAGGATCAGCAGCGGAAACATCGCCAGCACCGACGAGAACGCCAGGCTGCCGGCCTGGTTGGCACTCTGGTGCAGGATGTAGTTGCGCATGGCCCGGAACGTGACGTGCACGCCGGGGATGGCCAGAACGCCCTGCTGCACGCGATGCCACGCTTCACGAAATCCGCTCATGGGCGGAGTGTGGCCGCGCGGCCGTGCAAGCAGCGTCGGCCTGAGGCTCAACGTGATGCGGGAGTCAGCAACGCGGTCTGCATCTCGCCCGGGCCGACCGAGCTCGAAGGCTGCCAGGTGATCGCGACGGCGCCGTCCGGCAGGGCCAGGCGCGCGGCGCTCCAGCCGTGGCTGGGGCCGCCGAGTTCGACCGGCGCATCGAGGGCGGTGCCATCGGCGGCGAAGTGCTGGATACGCAGGCCCGGCCGCAATTGCTCGGTCACGCCGAACTGCAGGTAGCCGCCGCCCAGCGCTTCCACGCGCGCATCGCGGCTGGCGGACAGGTCCTCGGCCGGTTCAGGAATGGCGGTCTCGCCGCCGACGCGCTGGCCCGCGACGTCGTAGCGCTGTTCGAAGTAATCGCGCTGGACCGCGCCGGCGGCGTCGAACGTCGCGGTGAACCAGACGATGCGATAGCCGCCGTCACCGGTCGCCGACATCCCCACCAGGGTCTGGAAGTCGGCGGTGGTGGCGTTGGCGGTCGACGGCGTCCCGAGCGTGTAGCGGACTTCGGCGGCCGGGGTGGAAGGCGAGGCCGTGGACGCCCCGTCGACGCCCAGCCCGGAAGGCAAGCGACCTGATCCAGAGGCGGCGCTGGTGGGCGCAGGATTGCCCGCGGAAGCGGTGGCCAGTGCGGACGGATCGCCGCCTCCGCCGCCACCACCCCCGCAGCCCGCCAGCGCGAGAATGAGCCCGACAAGGAATGGCGCGACGGCACCGCGAATCTGGAACTGCATGAAAACTCCCTGAGCGTTCAAGTTCAGGTTGTAGAAAAAGGCAGAGCACCGCGGGGCTCGTACGGTCCGGCATGCGCAACCGAGTGTTGGACCCGGATACCCCGTCGCGTTCGGGAGGCGCGCGGATCGACGACCGGGGGTCGGAGATGCCCGACGTCAGTTACGCCTTGGCACGGCTGCAGAGAAGGATTCGCGTCGCACCGGCGCGACGCAGCCGTTCACTCCACCTTGAGGCTGCTCAGCAGCGGATCCCCGTCGGGGTAGCTCAGGTCGAGCGAGCGCAAGGTGTCGCGCAGCGCGAGCGCGATCATGAGGTTGCGGTGCGTCTTGGAATCCGCCGGCACGACGGTCCAGGGCGCCCACGCGGTCGAGGTGGCCACCAGCAGCTGCTGGTACGCGAGCTGGTAGGCGTCCCACTGCTTGCGCACGTCCAGGTCGTCGCGCCGGAATTTCCAGCGCTTCTCCGGATCGTCGATGCGGGCCTGCAGCCGCTCGCGCTGCTCGTCGCGCGAGATGTGCAGCATGAACTTCAGCACGACGGTGCCGGTCTCCACCAGCAGCCGTTCGAAGTCGTTGATGTGGGCGTAGCGCCGCTCCTTCTCCGTCACCGCGATCGCGCCGGACACCACCGGCACCAGCACGTCCTCGTAGTGGCTGCGGTTGAAGCAGACGATCTCGCCGGCGGCGGGCACCTCCTGGTGGATGCGCCAGAGGTAGTCGTGCGCGCGCTCCACCGGGCTCGGGGCCTGCCACGCGACCGTGCGCACCCCGATCGGGCTCATCCGGCCGAGCACTGCGCGCAGGGTGCCGTCCTTGCCGCTGGTATCGATGCCTTGCAGCACGAGCAGCAGCTTGTAGCGGCGGTCCGCGTAGAAGAGGTTCTGCAGCGCATCCAGCTCCTGCGCCAGCTCGTCGACGCGGGCGCGGTCGGCTTCCTTGTCGCCGGAGGAGAAGGGCTTGTCGCCCGGGTCGAGCGCGGCGAGGGAGAAGCGCTCGGCGGGCGCTTCGATCCGCCAGCGCGCCCACCGGTCCTGGCCCTTCTTCTGCTTGCTTGCCATCGGGGCAGTGTAGGTGCGCTCCCAGCTCTTCAATCGGTGGGCTGCGTACCATGCGGACCCATGTGCCGGAACATCAAGACCCTCTTCAATTTCGAGCCGCCGGCGACGGAACTCGAGATCCGCGACGCATCGCTGCAGTTCGTCCGCAAGCTCAGTGGCTTCAATGTCCCGTCGAAGGCGAATGAAGAAGCTTTCGAGCGCGCGGTCGAAGAGGTCGCGGCATCGGCGAGGACGTTGATCCGATCGCTGGTCACCGCCGCCGAGCCCCGCACGCGCGAGGCCGAGGCCGCCAAGGCTCGTGAGCGCGCCATCGCGCGGTTCGGCGCGAGGTGATCCATGGACGATGCGAACCAGATCGAGGTGCCGCCTTCGTTCACCGCGCTGTTCACCTCGCCTTCCGGCCGGCTGACCGAGACTATGTCGGCGGTGCGTGAGCGTTACGAACTTTGCGAAGACCTGGCCCAGGTGCTGACGGAACAGGCGTCCACCCTGCAGTTCAAGACCGGCGCGCCGGAAGTCGAGTTGCTCCGCACCATCCAGCTCGGGCTCTCGGAAGCCGAGGGGCCGGTGACGCCCGTCGAGGCCACCTGGGTGGTGACCCGCCTGGCGGAGCTTCTCAACTGGGAAGCGCCGGGGCCGGACTGATCAACGGGCCGCCGGCCCGTTCAGCACCTCGGCGAGCTGCGCCTTGTACCACCTGGCATTGCCCGTCGTGCCGTGGCCCGCGGTGTCCGCGCTCGCCGGGATCAGGTAGAGCTTCCCGTTCTTCACGCGCTTCATCTCGGCGTCCATCACGCCGGTCTCGGGCGGGTTGCGCTCGTCGTCCGCGGCGTTGATCGCCAGCACGGCGGCCTGGATGCGTTCGAGGCCCGGCGACGGGTTGTAGTCGCCGGACGAGGACCACTGGTACAGCGTGTCGTTGGCGTCCGCCCGGAACGGTGCCTTCATGCGGGCATCGAGCAGCGCATCGGCCTTCTCGCGCGTGGGCGCGGCCTTGGCCAGCGCCTGGTTGCCGCCGCTCGTCCCGAAGGCGAAGAAGACGGAGGCGAACTGGGCGGAGCGCGGCTGCTTCGTGTAGTTGCCGCCGTTCCAGTCGGGGTCCTGCGTGATCGAGTCGATGATCAGCCGCCGCATGATCCAGTTGCGGCTGGACATCGCGCTGGGCTGGCTGGCCATCGGCACCATCACGTCCATCGCGTCGGGGTACTTCACGCCCCAGATCCAGGTGTGCATGCCGCCCATGCTGTTGCCCATCACCAGGCGCAGGTGCTTGATGCCCAGGCCTTCGGTGACCAGCCGGTACTGCGCATCGACCATGTCGTCGTAGTCGTAGCGCGGAAACTTCGTGCGCAGGCCGTCCGAGGGCTTGCTGGACTGCCCGTGGCCGATGCCGTCGGGAATGATGATGTGGTAGCGGCTCGCGTCCAGCGGCTGGCCCGGACCGAAGAGCTCGCCCGCGAATCCGGGCGTGAGCATCGACTGCGCCGAACCCGTCGTGCCGTGCAGCACGAGGACGGGGATGCCGGTGGGCGCACCGACGGTGACGTAGTGGATGCGCAGTTCGGGCAGCACCTCGCCCGAGCGGAATCGGAAGTCCTTGAGGGTGAACACGCCGTCCTTGGGCGCCGGATAGTCCGCCGCCAGCGCGGACAGGGACAGGACACAGAGGGCCAGTGCGGCCAGGAAACCCTTCGCGACGCGCATGCGTGTCTCCATTGATCGTGACGTTGGCAAGCTAACGTGCGGGCCGGGGGTGCGCAATGGGGCTTGCGCGGGTTCGGAGGGTCGACGCCTAGACTCTCGCGCATGAAGTTCCTGCGCTCCAGCTCATCCGCTGTCGTCGCGATGATCCTGGCGTACGCCCCCAGCGCCCGGTCCGCGGTCCCGCCGCCTTCCTTCGAGGTCGCCTACCGCGCGTGGGACGTCGTGACGGAGCTCGCCCGCAACAACGGCGACCCGGCCATCAGCGGCGAGTGCGGCAAGACGTTCCGGCCGTTCGTGATCCCGGGCCTGCGCAGGCAGACGAAACCGGAGGAGGGCGTCGCCGCGGCGGCCTGCGTCGAGGCGGCCCGGTCCGCGTGCGCGAACACCGGGTTGCGAACGTCCGCGGAGACCGCGAAGAAGTGCGAGGAGTTCAGATAGCCGAGAGGCGGCTGATCGTGAACTCCAAGGTTTCACCATCGGCGGGGATCGCGATCCGGTCTGCCAGGCCCGCGGCGGCCGCCGCTGCCCGCAGCTCGTCCCGCGTCACCGGGCAGTGGCTGAGGGCTTCGAGGTGGTTCGCCACCGTGGTGCCGGACAGCAAGCCGGCGAACTCGATCACTTCACCGGCGCCCATGATGACGTCCTGCCCGATGTCGAACCGCGCACCGCCCGCGGGCACCAGCGCGACCTGCGGCTGGTGCTCCTGGATGAACCGCCGCACCGTGCCGGTGAGGATCGTGTCGCCGGCGACATAGAGCGAGGGCTCTCCCGGCATCTCGATGAAGTAGCCGACGCCGTGCTCCATCAGCAACCCCAGCACGCCCTGGCCGTGCGTGCAGCGGACGGTCCTGATCTGGCCGCCGAGAAAGGCCTGCGGCTCGTGGTGGTCCTGCGGCAGCGGCTGCACGTCGAGCCCGCGCTGTCGCAGGAAGTCGGCGTCGTGCGGCGTGCAGATCACCGGGATGTTCCGCTCCCGCAGCCACTTCCGGCCGGCCCGGTCGAGGTGGTCGAAGTGCCCTTTCTGGCAATGCGTGATCAGGCAGTGGGTGACGGTGTCCAGGAGCGCGTCCGTCCCGGCCGGCAGGTTGACGAGCGGGTTGCGCTCGCGCCGGCTGAACAGCTTGAGCGGAGGGAGCGCGCCTTCCGGCGCCAGCATGGGGTCGACCAGGATGCGGTGGTCGCCGAGGTGGAGGAGGGCGGTGGCGTTGCGCAGTTGGCTGATTTTCATGGGGGCATCGTGCCCGTCGGCCCCCCTTCCTAGAATGGCGTCATTCGACATGAAGCGATCATTTCCTGCCACACCGTCGCCCGCGGGCCTGCGCATCGCATTGCTGCTCTATCCGGCCTGCATGCCCGCCGGCCTTTTCGCTTTCGCGGACCTGCTGCACGGCGCGAACCGGCGCGCCGGCAAGCCGCTGTTCGAGACGGCGTTCGTGGGGCAGCGCGCCGGCGCGGTCGAATGCGCCCATGGCCAGGCGCTGACGGCCACGGCGTCGGTGAGTGACGCCGGGCTGGACGCCGTGCTGGTCCCGGGCTTCTGGGCCGAGTCGCCGGGGCATGTCCCCGCGACCCTGGCGGCCAACGCCGGGCTCCTGCGCCTGCTGGCCGGCCTCGGCAAGGGCGTGATGCTGTGGAGCTATTGCAGCGGCGTGAGCCTGGCCGCGGCCACCGGGCGCTTGAACGGCGAGCCCGCCACCGTGACCTGGTGGCTGGCCGATGCGATGCGGCGCCAGTTCCCGAAGGTGCGCTGGCAGATCGAGCGCACCAGCATCTGGAACCGGCGCTGCGCGACCGCCTCCGGCGTCAACGGCCATCTGCCTCTGGCGCAGGCCCTGATCGAAGAGCGCCTCTCCGTCGAGGCCTACCAGGACCTCACGCAGCTGATGGTGCTGCCCCGGCCCGAACGCAGCCACCAGGTGTTCCGGACCATGAGCCTGGCCGAGCAGCCGGACCGCCTGGTCCGCCGACTCCATGCCCTGGCCCAGCGGCTTCCCGCGAACGAAGCGACGGTGACCCGGCTGGCGCGGGAGCTGAACATGTCGGAACGGACGCTGGCCCGCAAGGTCGGCGCCGCGACCGGGTCGCCGGTGGCCGGCTATGTGCGCCGCATCAAGCTGCACCAGGTGAGCGAGCGCCTGATCCACACCTCGGCGCCGGCGAGCACGATCAGCGCGGATCTCGGCTTCAGCAGCGATGCCGCGATGCGGCGGATGTTCAAGGAACTGACGGCGATGACGCCGGCGCAATACCGGGTCGCGTTCTCGCGGGAACCGGGGCCGCAGGCCTCAGGGCCGCAGCAGGTTGCGCTGCACGCGCAGCAGGTGCTCCGTGGCCACGGCGCGCGCCTCGTGCACGTCGCGGCGCTTCAAGGCCTGCACCAGTTCGCGGTGTTCGGCCTGGTACTGCAGCCGCCGCTCGGGCGTGACGCTGCGCTTCTTCAGCACGCCCCACTCGCCCTGGTTGCGCACCTGGTTCATCAGCTGGAACACGTTGGACACGAAGCTGTTGTGGGCGGCGACGGCGATCGTCTCGTGCAGCATGCCGTCCCAGTGCTCGAACTCCTCCAGCGTGGTCGCGGCCTCCGCCTGGTCGCAGCAGGCATCCATCTGCTCGAAGTCCGCCGCGGTGGCATTGCCGATCACCATCTCCAGGATCGCGGGTTCCAGCGACAGCCGCGCCTCCATCAGCTCGGCCGGGCTGGTCTGGCGCACGGGGTCGACCGCCGCCATGCCGTTCACCACCGTGCCGGCCTGCTCGGTCACGTAGGTGCCGCTGCCCACGGTCTGGCTGATGGCGCCCAGGTCCTTCAGTTCCTGCAGCACGCGGCGCACGCTGGTGCGGCTGATGCCGAACTGGTCGCACAGCGCCCGCTCGGTCGGCAGGCGGTCGCCGGCCTGCCAGCGGTTGGCGCGCAGGCTGGCGAGGATGTAGTCGCGCAGGCCCGATGCGGTGTTCAACGGTGTTCCCTCCATGTTCTGAACCAAATCATACCAATTCGCTTTGGATGCATCCGCTCAGCGATGCGCTTGACTGCGGCGGCCGTTGGCCTATCATCGCGAGCCGTTTTTGGTTCGTATTGGTTCGGCGTCAAAACCAATTGACGCGAACGCCTGGAGATTCGATGCGCATCGCTACCTTCGTCGCCGGCGGCCGCCGGCAAGTGGGCTCTGTTTCGGCCGATGGCCAGCAGGTCACGCCTTTCAAGCTGTCCCCCGAGGCCGCCCAGCGCGGCGCCCAGGCCCTGGTCGAAGCGGCCGTCCGTGGGGAGCCGCTGCCGGCGCTGGAGTCCGCCAGCCTGGCCATCGCCTCCGTGAAACTGGAAGCGCCCATCCCGCTGCCGCGCCGCAACGTCTGGTGCGTGGGCCGCAACTACCACGCCCATGCCAAGGAGCTGGCCGCGTCCGTGTTCAAGGACAACGCGGCCAACGTGCAGGAGTGGCCGATCGTCTTCACCAAGGTGCCCGAGACCGTGAACGGCCCCTACGACACCGTCGCCCTGCCGGGCGCCGCGGTGTCCTCGCAGATCGACTACGAGGCCGAGCTGGTCGTCGTCATCGGCAAGGGCGGCAAGAACATCGCCAAGGCCGACGCGATGCAGCACATCTTCGGCTACACGATCTGCAACGACGTGACGGCCCGCGACGTGCAGATGCGCCACCAGCAATGGGACATGGGCAAGTCGTTCGACACCTTCTGCCCGATGGGCCCGTGGATCGTGACCGCCGACGAGATGGACGGCCGCAAGACCCACGTGCGCTGCTGGGTCAACGGCGAACTGCGCCAGGACGCGCCCACCGAGAACATGATCTTCGACATCCCGACGCTGATCGAGACCGTCTCGCGCGGCATCACGCTGCTGCCGGGCGACCTGATCGCCACCGGCACCGCCGCCGGCGTGGGCATGGGCTTCAAGCCGCCGCGCTACCTGGGCGCCGGCGACGTGGTCCGCATCGAGATCGACGGCATCGGTTCGATCGAGAACAAGTTCGCCTGACACCCGACGACGACAACAAAAGGAGACAACGATGACCTTCACCCGCCGCCCCGTCCTGCGCCTGCTGGCCGCAGCCGTCGCCCTGACCGCCACCACCGGCGCTTTCGCCCAGAGCGACTATCCCAACCGGGCCGTGAAGGTCATCGTGCCGTTCGCGGCCGGCGGACCGGCCGACAACTACGCGCGCTTCATCGCGCAGCGCCTGGGCGATGCGCTCAAGCAGCCGTTCGTCGTGGACAACAAGCCGGGCGCGGGCTCGGTGATCGGCACCGACCTCGTGGCCAAGTCCCCGGCTGACGGCTACACGCTGCTGCTGATGTCGAACACGCACACGGTCAACGAGACGCTGATCCCGAACAAGCCGTTCAAGCTGATGGCGGACTTCGTCGGCGTCGCGCCCATCAACTCGTCCGACCTGATGCTGGTGGTGCATCCCTCGGTGGCGGCCAAGACGCTGCCGGAGCTGATCGCGCTGGCCAAGTCCAAGCCGGGCAAGATGAACTACGCGTCCTCCGGCAACGGAACGCCGTACCACATGGCCGGCGAGCTGTTCAAGCACCTGGCCGGCGTGGACATCGTGCACGTGCCGTACAAGGGCAGCTCCGGCGCACGCACCGACGTGATGGGCGGCCAGGTCGACATGATGTTCGACGCGGTGACCACCATGGCGCCCGTGGCCAAGGACGGCAAGGTGCGAGCACTCGCCACCACGGGCCCGGCCCGCACCGGCGACCTGCCCACCGTGGCGGAGACCGTGCCGAACTACGAAGCCACCATCTGGCTCGGCCTGATGGCGCCCAAGGGCACGCCGCAGGCCATCGTGGACAAGCTCAACGCGGAAGTGCGCAAGATCGTGGCGCAGCCGGACACCAAGGCGGCCTGGACCAAACAGGGCGCGACGCCCATGTCCATGAACCCGTCGGAATTCACGGCCTACCTCAACAAGGACATCGAGAAGTGGGGCGCCATCGTGAAGGCGTCGGGCATCAAGCCGGAGTGACGGCGTGCCCGCCGAGTTCGCGTTCACGCTGAACGGGCAGGCGACCACCGTGCGGGCGGAGCCCGCGCAGTCGCTGCTCGAGATCCTCCGCGACACCTGCGGGCTGAAGGCGACCCGCCTGGGCTGCGGCCTCGGGCAGTGCGGCGCCTGCACGGTGCTGGTGGACGGCGAAGCCCGGCACGCCTGCGACACCTCGATGGAGGCGGCCGCGGGACGCGACGTCACCACGCTGGAGGGCCTGGGCAGCCGGGCCGATCCGCATCCGCTGCAAACCGCGTTCGTGGAGGAGCAGGCGCTGCAATGCGGCTTCTGCACCACCGGCATGCTGATGTGCGGCGCGGCCCTGCTGCGGCGCAATCCGCGGCCCGGCGAACAGGAGATCCGCCAGGCCCTGGACGGCAACCTGTGCCGCTGCGGCGTGCACAACCGCATCGTGCGCGCGGTGCGGAAGGCGGCCGGGGCATGAATCCGCCCGCGATCCCGGAAGGCCTGCGGGCCCATCCGCGCCTGGGCCAGTGGCTCACGGTCGCGCCCGACGGGCGCATCCGCGCGACCCCGGGCAAGGTCGACATCGGCCAGGGCATCTCCCACGCGCTGCGGCTGATCGTCGCGGAGGAACTGCAGGTCGCTCCTCTTAGGGTCGAGATGGTGCCGCCTTCGACGCGGCACAGCCCCGACGAGGCGGTGACCTCCGGCAGCCTGTCGGTGCAGCATTCGGGTGCGGCGCTGCGCCTGGCGGCAGCGCACCTGCGCGAGGCCTGCCGCGCGCGCTTCGCGCAGCGGCTCGGCGTGCCGCCCGAGGCCGTGACGCTGGCCGGCGGCTTCTTCCGTGCGCGCGGTGAACGCGCGGGCTACGGCGTGCTGGTCGACGCAAGCTTGCTGGATGCGGAGGTGGACCCTTCGCATCTCGCGCCTCGCGCCGGGCAAGCCTCCGCCCTCGGTGCGCTGGGGCGCAGCGACGTGGCCGAGAAGGTGTTCGGCGAATTCCAGTACATCCAGGATCTCGCGCCCGAAGGCATGGTGCACGGCGCGGTCTTCCGCCCGCGCACGCTGCAGGCCCAGGTCCACGAAGCCGTCTGGAGCCGCCTGCTGCCGCGCCTCGAAGCGATCGAGGGCGTGTCGCAGGTCGTGCGCGACGGCCTGCTGGTGGGCGTGCTGGCCGAGAGCGCGCACGCGCTGGCCCAGGCGGCCGATCGCGTCGTGCTCGCCGGCCTGTGGCAAGGCGAGGTCGAGGTGCCGCAGCCGTACGAGATCGCGGGCTGGCTGCAGTCGCAGCCGCTGGACAGCGTGGTGATCGAACAGCGGCAGGACGAAGCACCGGCCGCCGCGCGCACCTTCCGCGCCGAGTACGGACGCGGCTGGCTGCAGCACGCTTCCATCGGCCTGTGCTGCGCGCTGGCGCAGTGGACGGAAGGCGCGCTGCAGGTGACGAGTCACTCGCAAGGCATCTTCAACCTGCGCCGGGATCTCGCGCTCGCCTTCGGCCTGCCGGTCGATGCGGTGACCGTGTCGCATGCCGAAGGCGCCGGCTGCTACGGCCACAACGGCGCGGACGACGTCGCCTTCGACGCGGCCTGGCTGGCGCGGCACGCGGGCGGCCGGCCGGTCCGCCTGCAATGGACGCGGCAGCAGGAAATGACGAACTCACCGCTGGCGCCGGCGATGGCCGTTCGCGTCGAGGCGAGCGTGGATGCCGACGGCCGCCTCGTGGCCTGGTCGCAGGACGTCTGGAGCCAGGGCCACGGCACGCGCCCGGGGCGCGGCGCCACGCCCGCGCTGCTCGGGGCGTGGCAGACCGCGGAGCCCGCACCCGTCCCCCTGGCCGTCAACCAGCCGCCCACGACCGGCGGCGGCTCCGATCGCAACGCCCTGCCGCCCTATGCCGTGCCGCGGCTGGACGTTCGCAACCACCGCGTGCTCGCGATGCCGCTGCGCGTGTCGGCGATGCGCGCGCTCGGCGCGCACGTCAACGTGCTGGCGGCCGAATCGACGATGGACGAGATCGCGCTCGCGCTCGGCCGGGACCCGCTCGCCTACCGGCTGGAGCACCTGGGCCACGACGAACGCGCCCGCGCCGTGCTGCTGGAGGCCGCGCGCCTGGCCGGCTGGGAAGAAGCCGGCTCGCGCGAGCCCGGCGTCGGCCGCGGCCTGGGATTCGCCCGCTACAAGAACACGGGCGCGTACTGCGCGGTGGTCGCCGAGGTCGAGGTGCAGCAGCAGGCCCGCGTGCGCGGGCTGTGGATCGCCGCCGACCTGGGCCTGGTCGTCCATCCGGACGGCGCGCGCAACCAGATCGAAGGCGGCGCCATCCAGGCGGCCAGCTGGACGCTGCTCGAACAGGCGGACCTGGGACCCGGCGGCGTGCGCTCGGAGGACTGGGCGACCTACCCCATCCATCGCTTCACCGATGTGCCGGCGGTGGAGGTGGCGCTGGTCGACCGGCCCGACAGCCCGTCGCTGGGCGCGGGCGAATGCAGCATCGGTCCCACGGCTGCCGCGATCGCGAACGCGATCCACGATGCGCTGGGCATCCGCATGCGCGTGATGCCCTTCAGCGCCGACAACCTGATGCGCGAGGCGCAGCGGCAAGGCGCTTGACCAATCCATCAAGCAAGCAAGAAGGAAGACCCGTGAGCGTGGTGAATGTATTGAGCGGCGGTGCCGCGGCGGCGGTGGTGAAGGGCGTGCAGGCGCAGTTCGAGCGCGAGAGCGGTGCCACGGTCCAGGCCACCTTCAGCGCGGTGGGCCAGATGCGCGACCAGTTGCTGGCGGGCAGCCCCTGCGATCTGGTGATCCTCACGAAGCAGCTGATCGCCCAACTGGTGGCGTCGGGGCATGTGGTGGCGGGCAGCGAGCGGTCGCTGGGCCTGGTTCGCACCGGCGTGGCCGTGCGCGCGGGCGCCGCGCATCCGGCCATGGCCGATCGCGCGCAGCTGGC
>Ga0247820_10001760_pt1 | contig 12178 bp, 9 predicted proteins | sample 13C_Glucose_Day1_2_FD_192480 | JGI IMG/M metagenome (GOLD analysis project Ga0247820, IMG submission 192480) | Soil microbial communities from agricultural site in Penn Yan, New York, United States - 13C_Glucose_Day14 | ecosystem: Environmental > Terrestrial > Soil > Agricultural land | place...
AGGCCGATGGTGTCGCCGCCGTGGATGTCGAGCGCGCCGCGCTCGATCAGGTGGGCGTTCACCGCGGTGTCGAACCAGCTGTAGTAGACGACATTGTTGACGTGGCCGTACACGTCGTTGTCCATCCAGCGGGTGCCGATGGTGCGGAAGGCCTTGTAGGCGCTGCGCGTCTCGGGCTGGGGTCGTGCGGGGGCGGCGGGGCTGTCGCTCATCGCCGGCGATTCTGCCAGCGGTGCCAGTACGACAGCGCCGCGCCGAAGGTGTTCATCTGCGCCTGCACGGTGTCTTCCATGCGCCGGCCGTAGCCGCCCGCCATCGCGAAAGCGAGCGGCAGGCCGCGCTCCCAGGCCCAGTCGAACACGCGGCGATCGCGCGCCTCCAGTCCGTCCCAGGTGAGCTTCAGGCGGCCGAGGCGATCGCCCTCGTGCGGGTCGGCGCCGGCGAGGTAGATCACGAGGCCGGGATCGAAGCGGCGTTCGAGTTCGGCCAGCGCGCCTTCGAGCGCATGCAGGTACTCGCCGTCGGCGCAGCCGTCGGGAAGGTCGACGTCCAGGTCCGACGGCTCCTTGCGGAACGGGAAGTTCTTCTGCCCGTGGATCGAGAGCGTGAACACGCTGTCGTCGCCGCGGAAGATGCGCGCAGTGCCGTTGCCCTGGTGGACGTCGAGGTCGACGATGGCCACGCGCAGCCGACGGCCGCGGCGGGCCTGTTCGGCCTGCATCAGCCGGGCGGCGACGGCGGCGTCGTTGAACACGCAGAAGCCGCCGCCCCGATCGGCGCTGGCGTGGTGGGTGCCGCCGGCGATGTTCGCCGCCAGGCCTTCGGTGAAGGCGACCCGGCAGGCCGAAATGGTCGCGCCGACCGATCGGCGCGCGCGCTCGGCCATGGCCGGGCTCCACGGAAAGCCGATCTCGCGCAGGATGGCGGGGTCGACCGTGCCGTCGTCGATGCCCTGGATGTAGCCCGGCGTGTGGGCCAGGGCCAGTTCGCCGTCCGTGGCCGGTAGCGCCTGCATGAGCTGGATCCCGGGCAGCTCATCCGCCAGCCGGTCGCGCAGCAGCTGGTACTTGCCCATCGGGAAACGGTGGCCCGGCGGCAAGGGCAGCACGAACTGGGTCGCGTAGAACACCTTCATGACAGGAGTGTGTTCTAGGGTCGGGCTCCTAGAAATGTTGCGCCGCAACAAAAAGGGCTTGCATCCCCTGTCCACATCCTTATACTTGGGCCCATGCTGCACTGCAACATGAAGGCTCCGGCCCCAGCGCAGCGCCCGTCCCGCTGACCTTTACCCTGGAGATTCCGCAATGCTGACCGCTGAACAAGTCCTGGCCTCCCAGAAGGCTACCGTCGAAACCCTCTTCGGCCTGACCAACAAGGCCTTCGAAGGCGTCGAGAAGCTCGTCGAGCTGAACATGACCGCCTCCAAGGCCGCCCTGACCGAAGCCGCCGGCACCACCCAGTCGCTGCTGAGCGTCAAGGACGCCCAGGAACTGCTGGCGCTGCAAGCCAGCCTGTTCCAGCCCCTGGCCGAGAAGACCGCCGCCTACAGCCGCCACCTGTACGACATCGCCGCCGGCACCGGCGCCGAGTTCGGCAAGACCTTCGAAAGCCAGGCCGCCGACGTCCAGAAGAAGTTCCTGGCCGTGGTCGACAACGCCGCCAAGAACGCGCCCGCCGGTTCCGAGACCGCCGTCGCCGTGTTCAAGAGCGCCGTTGCCGCCGGCAACAACGCCCTGGAGTCGGTGCAGAAGGCCGTCAAGCAGGCCACCGAAGTGGCGGAAGCCAACTTCAACGCCGTCGCCAGCACGGCCGTCAACGCCAGCAAGGCCACGACCGCCCGCGCCGCCAAGCGCTGAGCCCTTGAAATGGGAGTTCCGGCCCGCAAGTGACTGGAGTCGGAACTCTACCCATCACGGAGCCTCTATAGGAAACTCTCGTGATCGACCGAGAGTTCTTCAGGTTGTCTCCTCGGGTCCTTTCGACACCCTTCTCGGGTTCAGGGATCCTTAGCCCCGATCGCAAGATCGGGGCTTTTTTATTGGCGCTTCCACAGCCCTCTGCAATTGAGAATGATTCGTGTTTGGTTTAGTATCGCGGCCGAACCCGATCCTTTCCAAACCTTTCTTCATCCCCGGAGCACCTGCATGTCCCGTAAAGCCCTGGCCGCCGCCCTCGCGCTGGCCGCCCTCGCCGCCCCGTCATTCGCCCAGGAACAGGTGCTCAACCTCTACTCCGCCCGCCACTACTCCACCGACGAGGCGCTGTACGGCAACTTCACCAAGGCCACCGGCATCAAGATCAACCGCGTGGACGCCGACGACGCCGGCATCCTGGCGCGCCTGAAGGCCGAGGGCGCCGCCTCGCCCGCCGACGTGATCCTGCTGGTGGACGCTGCGCGCCTGTACAAGGGCGAGGTCGACGGCCTGTTCAAGCCGGTCAAGTCCAAGGTGCTGGAAGACGCCATCCCCGCGCAGTACCGCGGCGCCACCACCGCCGAGGGCACGCCTTGGTTCGGCTTCTCCACCCGCGCGCGCGTGGTGGTGTTCGACAAGATCCGCGTCAAGCGCGAGGACGTGGACACCTACGAGGAACTGGCCGACGCCAAGAACAAGGGCAAGATCTGCATCCGCTCCGGCTCGCACCCGTACAACCTGTCTCTGTTCGGCGCAGTCACCGAGCACCTGGGCGAAGCCAAGGCGCAGGACTGGATCAAGGGCCTGCACGCCAACCTGGCGCGCGATCCCAAGGGCGGCGACACCGACCAGATCAAGGCCGTGGCCGCCGGCGAATGCCAGATCGCGGTGAGCAACAGCTACTACATCGCCCGCATGCTGCGCTCGGACAAGCCGGAAGACCGCGCCGCGATGGAGAAGGTCTCGATCGTGTTCCCCAACCAGCAGTCCTGGGGCACGCACGTGAACATCGCGGGCGGCGCGGTGGCCAGGAACTCGAAGAACACCGCGGCCGCGGTCAAGTTCCTGGAATACCTCGCCAGCCCGGACGCCCAGAACTACTTCGCCAACGGCAACAACGAGTGGCCGACCGCCAAGGGCGTGAAGACCAACAACCCGGCGCTGCAGGCCATGAGCGGCGGCGGCGACTTCAAGACCGAGACCATCCCGCTGGCCGCCGTCGGCGCCAACCAGGTCAAGGTTCAGCAGATGCTCGACCGCGTCGGCTTCAAGTGATCGGGTAATCCCCAACGGCCGGCCCACTCGGGCCGGCTTTTTTTTGCTGCTGCAACGCCCATCCCCCAGACGGGGGATGTTCAAACCCGCCTTAAGTCATCCAGAATGTAAGGAGCAGTAACTCAAGGCGGATCTGATGGACGTCTCGGCCTCCCTCGCGACAGCGGACCTCGTGGCGCTGATCTATGAGAGCGCGCTGGACGCGCAGCAGGTCCCCGCGATGCTCGTGGCGCTGGCCCGCTGCCTGGGCGCCGACGCCGCGCAGATGCAGGCCCGCTCCGTGCCGCAGTGGGCCGCGTACGAATCCACCACCGTCCTGGACGACGGCAGCCCCGCGGGCGACTTCGACCGCGACTACCTGCAGAGCTGGGGACGGTCCGATCCACTCCTGACGCTGCTGCAGGAAAGCCCCTGGCGGCAGGTGCATCGCCATGAGCGGGCACTGGTCCTCACCGGCGGCTTGCCCCACGGGATCCCCCTGCGCCGCACCCTGCGGTGGACCATGGGCGGCGCGTTCCTGCAGGGCCCTCAGCGGGCCACGGTGCTCACGCTCTACCGCAAGCCCGATGCGGCGCCGTTCGAACAAAGGGCCGAGGACCTGCTCGGCGGCCTGCTGGCGCACATCGACCGCGCCTGGAACGGCGCCGCGCGCCTGGAGCAGCAGACTTCATCGCTGCGCATGGCGGCCGACGCGCTGCAGCACGTGCCGATCGCTTGCGTCGTGACCGACGCCTCGGGCCGCTGCCTCGAGAACAACGAATGCTTCCGCGCCCTGCCCCAGCCGCTGCCCTTCCAGCTGGTGATGGGCCGCGTGCGGTTCAGGCAGGCCGACTGGCAGTCGCGCTGGGAGGAGGCGCTGCGCACGGTCCACGCGACCGGACTGGGCTGCACGCTGGGCGCGCTCGGCGCCGCCGACAGTCCGTGGAGCATCAAGCTCAAGCCGCTGACCGCGCAGCGCGACAACGTGATCCTGGCGACCTTCGCGCCCCAGGCCGCCGACGCGGCCGAGTCGCTGCAGTTGCTCGAAACACGAAGCAAGCTGACGCGTGCCGAGCAGGAGGTGATGGCCGGGCTGCTCAAGGGCCTGCAGGCCAAGACGATCGCGCTCTACCGCGGCGCCTCGGTGCACACGGTCCGCAGCCAGATCATGGCCATCCTCGACAAGACGGGCTACAACTCGCAGAAGGAGCTCATCGCCTCCTTCGCCTCGAGCAACTTCGCGGACTCCGCTTTCGCGCGGATCGGCCGGTCGCAACCCTCGGACCGCGGCTGAACGAAGCGGCTCCCGAAAGCGGCCGGCCCGCGTGCCGGATAATTGACGTGCACGTCAACCGCGAACAAGGAGCTTTTCATGGACATCAAGGGCAAGGTCTTCATCGTCACCGGCGGCGCTTCCGGCCTGGGTGAAGGCACGGCGCGCATGCTGGCCGCCATCGGCGGCAAGGTCGTCATCGCCGACATGCAGGTGGAAAAGGGCGAGGCCGTGGCCAAGGAGATCGGCGGCGCATTCGTCAAGTGCGACGTCAGCCAGGAGGCCGACGGCCAGGCCGTGGTGGCCAAGGCCGTGTCCATGGGCAAGCTGATGGGCCTGGTCAACTGCGCCGGCATCGCCCCAGCCGAGAAGACCGTGGGCAAGAGCGGCGCGCACAGCCTGGCCGTGTTCACCAAGTGCATCACGGTCAACCTGATCGGCACCTTCAACATGACTCGCCTGGCCGCCGACGCCATGGGCAAGAACGAGCCGGAATCCACCGGCGAGCGCGGCTGCATCGTCTCCACCGCCTCCGTGGCGGCTTACGACGGCCAGATCGGCCAGGCGGCCTACAGCGCGTCCAAGGGCGGCGTGGTCGGCATGACCCTGCCGATCGCCCGCGACCTCGCGCGCAGCGGCATCCGAGTGATGACCATTGCCCCCGGCATCTTCGGCACGCCGATGATGTTCGGCATGCCCAAGGAAGTGCAGGATTCGCTCGCCGCGGCCGTGCCCTTCCCCTCGCGCCTGGGCACGCCCGAGGACTACGCCAAGCTGGCCCGCCACATCTTCGAGAACGACATGCTCAACGGCGAGGTGATCCGCCTCGACGGCGCCATCCGCCTGGCTCCCCGCTGACACTTCCGGGCCGCTCGGCCCGGGACTAGCATGCGCCTCCCTCTCACCCAGGAGATGCCATGAAACCCAGTCTCGCGGTCCTCGCCGTCACGTCCCTGCTGGCCGCCTGCGCCAGCGCACCCTCCCACTTCAGCTACCAGCCGCCGGTCCTGCCTGAAGGGGCGTCCGGCTACACCGAGAAGCCCGGCTGGGCGACGAGGAAGTTCGCGGTCGCGGCGGCCAATCCGCTGGCCACCGACGCGGGCTACCAGGTGCTGCGGGCCGGCGGTTCGGCGATCGACGCCGCCGTGGCGGTGCAGATGGTGCTGACGCTGGTCGAGCCGCAGTCCAGCGGCATCGGCGGCGGCGCCTTCCTGCTGCACGCCAAGGGCAGCGAGGTCGAAGCGTTCGACGGCCGCGAGACCGCGCCGGCCGCGGCCGACGAGAAGCTGTTCCTGGCTGCCGACGGCAAGCCCCTGCCCTTCTACGAAGGCGTGGTCGGCGGCCGCTCCGTCGGCGTGCCGGGCACGGTTCGCATGCTGGAGACGGCGCACAGGCAGCACGGCAAGCTGCCCTGGGCGACGCTGTTCCAGCCCGCCATCGTGCTAGCCGAGAACGGCTTCCGCGTGAGCCCGCGCCTGAACACGCTGCTGAAGGCCGAGGCGCACCTGAAGAAGGACCCGGTCGCCGCCGCCTACTTCTACAAGGCCGACGGCGAGCCGCGCGACGTGGGCAGCACGCTGCGCAACCCGGAACTGGCGGCGGTGCTGCGCCGCATCGCGGCCGAGGGCTCCAAGGCATTGCACGAAGGGGAGATCGCGCAAGCCATCGTCGACAAGGTGCAGAAACACCCCACCAACCCGGGGAAGCTGACCCTGGCCGACCTGGCCGGCTACCAGCCGAAGAAGCGCGCTCCGCTGTGCCACGACTACCAGGCGCAGGGCAAGGGCTACCGCGTCTGCGGCTTCCCGCCACCGAGCTCGGGCGCCATCGCCATCGGGCAGATCCTGGGCATCCTCTCGAACACCAACGCGGGCGCGCTGCCGCTGACGGCGGACGGCCTGCCCAGCGCCGACTGGCTGCACCTGTACACCGAAGCGGCGCGCCTGGCCTTCGCGGATCGCGCCCAGTTCCTCGGCGACCCGGACTTCGTTCAGCCGCCCGGCGGCAACTGGATGTCGCTGCTGGCGCCTGCCTACCTGGCGGAACGCGCACGCCTGATCGGCCCGCAGAGCATGAAGGTGGCGCAGCCCGGCGCGCCCGGCGTCGCCCGCACCGGCTACGCGCCCATGCCCGAGCAGCCGGAGTACGGCACCTCGCACATCAGCATCGTGGACGGCTTCGGCAACGCGATCGCGATGACCACGACCATCGAGGACCAGTTCGGATCGCGCCAGCTGGTGCGCGGCTTCCTGCTCAACAACGAGCTCACCGACTTCAGCTTCGCGCCCACCGACGCGCAGGGCCGGCCGGTCGCCAATCGCGTCCAGCCCGGCAAGCGGCCGCGCTCGTCGATGGCGCCCACGCTGGTGTTCGACAAGTCGAACAACGACCTGGTGATGAGCGGCGGCAGCCCCGGTGGCGCGCTGATCATCCACTTCACCGCCAAGACGATCTACGGCGCGCTCAACTGGGGGCTGACGCCGCAGCAGGCGATCAACCTGCCCAACTTCGCGTCGCTCAACGGGCCCACGATCCTGGAAGAAAAGCGATTCCCGCCCGCCACCGTGGAGGCGCTGCGCGCCCGCGGTGCCGAGGTGCGCGAGCAGGCGATGACCAGCGGGCTGCAGGCCATCACGCGCGGCCAGGCGCACGGCGAGCTGTTCTGGTTCGGCGGCGCCGACCCGCGCCGCGAGGGCGTGGTGATGGGCGATTGATGAACGCGCCGGCCGACCTCAATGGGCGGCTTCGGCCTTCTCCTCGCGATCGATGCGCTCGTACTCGGAGATCACCTGCGCGCCCAGCAGCAGAAAGGTGGCGGCGATCTCCAGGCTGAGCAGCACCACGATGGCGGTGGTGAGCGAGCCGTAGACCACGCTCACCTGCGACAGCGTGCTGAAGTACCAGGCCAGCACGTGCCGCGTGACCTCCCACAGCAGCGCCGCCGTCACGCCGCCGGGCAGCGCGTGCCGCCAGGTGAGCCGCCCGACCGGCATCACCATGTACACGGAGGTGAGCAGGAACACCTCGCCGATGAACCCGAGCAGGTACAGCAGCACGCGCGCCAGGCCGCTGAGCGACCACTCCCGCCCCAGCACGGCCAGGCTCTCCTCGCTCAGGGTCGTCAGGCCGCCCGACACCAGCGTCACCACCAGCAGGCCGAGGCTCAGGCACACGATGTAGCAGTAAGGCAGCAGCGCCGACACCAGGAAGTGCCGCCGCCGCACCGTCACGCGGTGCAGGAAGATCACCGACATCGCCTTCTCCAGCACGGTGAAGGCGAGCGAGCTGAAGAACAGCATGGTGCCCAGCAGCACCCAGCCCAGCACGTCGCGGTGCGTGACGAAGGCGAAGAGCTCGCGGACGACGGCCTGAGACTGCCCTGGCATCAGCCACTCGAGGTAGCGGCTCAGTGTCTCCAGCAGCAACCCCTGGTCGACGAAGTGGGACAGGCCGATCACCGCCAGGATCAGCAGCGGAACCACCGACAGCAGCGCGTAGTACGCCACCGCGCCGGCCAGCAGCAGCCCCTGGTTGCGGATGAAGCTGCCCAGCACGCGGCGCAGGAACTGGCCCGGGTGGGCGAACACGTGGGCGGCCGCGGGACTGAGCATCGCGCTCAGACGTCGATGGCCGCGGCGCTGCCGGCCTGCTTGCGCAGCTCGAACTTCTGGATCTTGCCCGTCGAGGTCTTGGGCAGTTCGCCGAACACCACGGCCCGGGGCACCTTGAAGCCGGCCAGGTGCTTGCGGCAGTGCGCCACGATGTCCTCGGGCTTCGTTGCCGCGCCGGGCTTGAGTTCGACGAAGGCGCACGGCGTCTCGCCCCACTTCGGGTCGGGCCGCGCCACCACCGCGGCGGCCAGCACGTCGGGGTGCCGATAGAGCACGTCCTCCACCTCGATCGACGAGATGTTCTCGCCGCCCGAGATGATGATGTCCTTGCTGCGATCCTTGATCTTGATGTAGCCGTCCGGGTACTGCACCGCGAGGTCGCCGGTGTGGAACCAGCCGCCCGCGAAAGCCTCCTGCGTGGCCTGGGCGTTCTTCAGGTAGCCCTTCATCGTGATGTTCCCGCGGAACATGATCTCGCCCATGGTCTCGCCGTCCCAGGGCACGGGCTGCATGGTTTCCGCGTTCATCACGCGGGCGCCCTGCTGCAGGTGGTAGCGCACGCCCTGGCGTGCGTTCAGGCGGGCGCGCTCCCCGATGTCGACCTGTTCCCACTCGTCGTGCTTGGGACAGACCGTCGCGGGGCCGTAGACCTCCGTCAGGCCGTACACGTGGGTGAGGTCGAAGCCCATGCGCTCCATGCCTTCGATCATCGAAGCCGGCGGAGCGGCGCCCGCGACCATCGCCTTCACGCCGCGCGGCAGGCCCTGCTTCATGGCCTCAGGCGCATTGACCAGCATGCCGTGCACGATGGGCGCGCCGCAGTAGTGCGTGACGCCGTGGTTGCGGATCGCGTCCACGATGGCCTGCGCCTCCACGCGCCGCAGGCACACGTTGACGCCGGCGCGCGCCGCCACGGTCCAGGGGAAGCACCAGCCGTTGCAATGGAACATGGGCAGCGTCCACAGGTAGACCGCGTGCTTGGGCATGTCCCATTCGAGGATGTTGGACACGGCGTTGATAGCCGCGCCGCGGTGGTGGTAGACCACGCCCTTCGGATTTCCCGTGGTGCCGCTGGTGTAGTTGAGGGCGATGGCATCCCACTCGTCGGCCGGGAGCTCCCAAGACTCCTGCGCGTCGCCTTGCGCGACGAAGGCGTCGTACGTGGTCTCGCCGATGCGCTCGACCGGCCCCGTGTAGACCGGGTCCTCGACGTCGATCACCAGCAGCGGCGCCTGGCGCGTGCGCAAGGCCAGCGCCTTCTTCATCACCGGCGCGAACTCCGGGTCCACGATCACGGCCTTGGCCTCGCCGTGGTCCAGCATGAAGGCGACGGTGGGCGCGTCCAGCCGCGTGTTGAGCGCGTTGAGCACGGCGCCGGCCATCGGGATGCCGAAGTGCGCCTCGACCATGGCCGGCGTGTTGGGCAGCATCACCGCCACCGTGTCGCCCTTGGCGATGCCGCGCCGGCGCAGGGACGAGGCCAGCTGTCGGCAGCGCGCGTACAGCTCGGACCAGGTGCGGCGCAGGTCGCCGTGCACCACGGCCAGGCGCTGCGGATAGACCTCGGCGGAGCGCTCCAGGAAGGCGAGCGGCGAGATGGCCGCGAAATTGGCCGCGTTGCGCGGCAGGTCCTGGTCGAAAATGCGGGCCATGCTTGTCTCCTGTGTTCTTGGATCCGGGGGGCCTGCCGCTAGCGTAAGCCCGACCCGTCGACGGCGGCATTAAGTAAGAATACCGAGCCGATGGCCATCCCCCAGTCTTTCATCCAGGAGTTGCTGGCCCGCGCGGACGTGGTCGAGATCGTCGGCCGCCATGTCCAGCTGAAGAAGACCGGTGCCAACTTCTCGGGGCTGTGCCCTTTCCATTCGGAAAAGAGCCCCTCCTTCACGGTCAGCCCCACCAAGCAGTTCTTCCACTGCTTCGGCTGCGGCAAGCACGGCAACGCCATCGGCTTCCTGATGGAGCACGCCGGCATGGGCTTCATCGACGCGGTCAAGGACCTGGCCGGCGAATACGGCCTGGAGGTCCCCGAGGACGAGCGCTCGCCCGTGGACCGCGAGCGAGACGCGCAGCAGCGCCAGAAGCAGGCCACGCTGTCCGACGTGCTCGAGAAGGCCGGACAGGCCTACCGCAAGCAGCTGCGCGGATCGCCGCGCGCCATCGACTACTTCAAGGGCCGCGGCCTGTCGGGCGAGATCGCCCGCCAGTTCGGCCTGGGCTACGCGCCGGCGGGCTGGCGCAACCTGGCCAGCGTGTTCCCCGAGTACGACGATCCGCTGCTGGCCGAGAGCGGCCTCGTGATCGTCAACGAGGAAGACGGCAAGCGCTACGACCGCTTCCGCGACCGCGTGATGTTCCCCATCCGCAACGTCAAGGGCGAGTGCATCGGATTCGGCGGCCGCGTGCTGGGCGACGACAAGCCCAAGTACCTGAACTCGCCCGAGACGCCGGTGTTCAGCAAGGGCCGCGAGCTGTACGGCCTGTACGAGGCCCGCAACGCGGTGCGCGAAGCGGGCTTCGTGCTGGTCACCGAAGGCTACATGGACGTGGTGGCGCTGGCCCAGCTCGGCTTCCCGAACGCGGTTGCCACGCTCGGCACGGCCTGCACGCCCGAGCACGTGCACAAGCTGTTCCGCTTCACCGAGAGCGTGGTCTTCAGCTTCGACGGCGACGCCGCCGGCCGCCGGGCCGCGCGCAAGGCGCTGGAAGGCGCCCTGCCCTACGCCACCGACGTGCGCACGGTGAAATTCCTGTTCCTGCCGCCCGAGCACGACCCGGACAGCTTCATCCGCGAGTTCGGCCGCGAGGAGTTCCAGCGCTACGTGCGGCAGTCGGTGCCGCTGAGCGTGTTCCTGATGGAGGCCGCCGCCGAGGACTGCGACCTGTCCACCGCCGAGGGCCGTTCGCGCATGCTGACGGTGGCGCAGCCGCTTTGGGCGCTGATGCCCGATGGGGCGCTCAAGCGCCAGCTTTTCGCGGAGATCGCGGAGCGCTCGCAGGTGGGGCCGCACGAGCTCGGCGAGCTCTGGCGCGTGCCGCGCAGCAACGCCGGGCCAAGCCGCAAGAAACGCGAATCGCGCGAGCCCCGCGCCTACGGCTCGGGCGTCCGCCAGGCGGTCAAGGGCCGCACGGTGGCCTATGCCGAGACCATCGCCCGGCTGCTGTTGCGCAATTCCGGCGCCTGGGAACAGCTCACCCAGGCCGACCACGAGGTGCTGTGCCGCCTGCAGCCGCCGCTGGGCGACCTGTTCTCCTGGATCGACGCCGGCGTGCACGAGCACGGCGGCCAGCCCTGGGCGGCCCTGCAGGCCGGCCTGGAAGGCCTGGACTTCGCGGCCCGGGCCGAGCAGCTGATGGCCTACGACGAGAGCCAGCCGCTCAGCCGCGTGGTGGAGGACATCGACACCGATGAACGCGACCTGCGGCTCTCCATGCTGGAGGTCCACATCGACCTGCTGGCCTCCGACATCGAGGAAACCAGCCGGATGCCGCAGAGCGACCCGGCGCGGCACGAGCGGCTGCTGGAGCTCAGCCGTCGAAACACCTCCTTGCAGCAGCAGAGGCAAGCGCTAAGGTCTTGAAAACCCGAAGAAACGATATAATGTAGGGTTTGCTAGCGGCAAGAGCGACAGCAGCACCTCCGGGCCGGCCGACCGTGCGTCCAAGACGGACACGACAGCGCCAAATCACCGCAAGGACTGCACTCCAAATGTTCGCCCACCCATCTTGCCCAGTGGAAGGCGTTGCGCGTCTCGCGCCGACGCCTTCTGTCGCCCGCGCCGGGTAGTTTTGTGGCGCATCTTCGTTTCTCCATTGCCCGAGGTCCGTCCATGCCCGCAACGAAACCCGCGTCGCCCAAGCAGCCCGCGAAACCCAGCGCGAAAAAACCGGTCAAACCCGCTTCTCCGGCCGCCAAGGCCGCGTTGAAGGTCGTCAAGCCTTCCGCCGCCGCCGCCGAACCGAAGTCCCTCACGAAAGCCAAGCCCGTGCCCAGCAGTACCAAGACCACGACCGCCAAGACCGAGAAAGCCGCCGCCAAGGAAGAGCCGAAGAAGGCCGCCAAGGCCACCGTGGCTGCCGCCGACGAGCCGGTGGTGAAGAAGAAGCCCGGCCGCCCGTCCAAGGCC
>Ga0247820_10001761_pt1 | contig 12177 bp, 8 predicted proteins | sample 13C_Glucose_Day1_2_FD_192480 | JGI IMG/M metagenome (GOLD analysis project Ga0247820, IMG submission 192480) | Soil microbial communities from agricultural site in Penn Yan, New York, United States - 13C_Glucose_Day14 | ecosystem: Environmental > Terrestrial > Soil > Agricultural land | place...
GCCTTCACCGAAGATGGGGAAGAAGTAGCCGAGGGTACTGAACAGCAGCACGAAGTAACCGACGTTGCCCAGCCAGGCGCTGATCCAGTAGCCCCAGGCCGAGGAGAAGCCCATGTAGTCGCCGAAGCCGGCTTTGGCGTAGGCGTATACCCCGCCGTCCAGGTCAGGCTTGCGGTTGGCCAGGGTCTGGAACACGAAGGCCAGGGTCAGCATGCCCACTGCGGTGATTGCCCAGCCGATCAGCACGGCGCCAACCCCTGCGCTGGCGGCCATGTTTTGCGGCAGCGAGAAGATACCGCCGCCAATCATCGAACCGACGACGAGTGCAACGAGTGCGCCGAGTTTTAGTTTTCCGGAAGAATCAGCCATTTAACAACTCCGTACCAGGAGAACGTTGACGACAGAATAAATCCGTCGCCGGGGCCATGATCTGACATGGATCAGTTCATGGCGTTGTGAAGTAGGAAATTTCCTTCACTTGACTCCTGGAGAGTGCCGACAGCCCTGTTGCAGGCCCTGTACCCTGGCACCTCCATGTACAACCAGAACAAACGCCCTGTTCAGCCTGCGAACTCTGAAGCTAGTCGTTTTTGCCGTTTTCGCAAACTTTTCTCAATAAATTCCACGGATCATCGAGGTGGTTAAAGTTGCACGTCGGACAAGCGTTTATCTCGGTCGTCCGGTATAGACAAAAGAGTTATGAGTGCTATAGCTTTAATGGCTTTGTCTATTATAAGTGGCCCTATTTATATGCAGATAAAGCTGTTTCAGCGTTGTGACAACACGCACAAAAGACGAGGAATCGCATGAGCGAACCAGGACAGAAACTGCGCCTAGGCGCGTTGATCGCACTGGTGGTCGGTTCGATGATTGGCGGCGGCATCTTCTCGTTGCCGCAGAACATGGCGGCGCGCGCGGATGTCGGTGCCGTGCTGATCGGCTGGGGTATCACCGCAGTGGGCATGCTGGCGCTGGCCTTCGTGTTCCAGACCTTGGCCAACCGCAAGCCTGAACTGGATTCAGGGGTGTATGCCTATGCCAAGGCAGGTTTTGGCGATTACATGGGCTTCTCCTCGGCGTGGGGGTACTGGATCAGCGCCTGGCTGGGCAACGTGGGGTACTTCGTGCTGCTGTTCAGTACCCTGGGTTTCTATTTTCCGGTGTTCGGCGAGGGCAATACGCCCATTGCCATCGGCTGTGCCTCATTGCTGCTGTGGTCGGTGCACTTTCTGGTGCTGCGTGGCATCAAGGAAGCGGCGTTCATCAACCAGGTGACCACCGTGGCCAAGGTTGTGCCGCTGCTGATATTCATCGTCATCGCCGCCTTCGCCTTCCGCGCCGACATCTTTACCCGGGATATCTGGGGCGTGAGCAACCCGCAGTTCGGTAACGTGCTGGACCAGGTGCGCAACATGATGCTGGTCACCGTATTCGTGTTCATCGGTATCGAAGGCGCCAGTGTCTATTCAGGACGGGCTCTGCGCCGTACCGATGTGGGCAAGGCCACGGTGATCGGCTTTCTCGGGGTATTGGCGCTGCTGGTGCTGGTCAACGTGCTGTCGCTGGGCGTAATGACCCAGCCGGAACTGGCCGGGCTGCAGAACCCCTCACTGGCATCGGTGCTTGAGCACATCGTCGGGCCCTGGGGCGCGTTGCTGATCAGCATCGGCCTGGCGGTTTCGCTACTCGGCGCTTTGCTCTCGTGGGCACTGCTGTGCGCCGAAATTCTCTTCGCCACGGCACGGGACAAGACCATGCCGCGTTTTTTGGCCAAGGAAAATGCCAACCATGTGCCGGCCAATGCCCTGTGGCTGACCAACTGCATGATCCAGGGGTTCTTGCTGATCACCCTGGTTTCGGCGGGTACCTACACCAGCCTGATCTACCTGGCGTCGTCGATGATCCTGGTGCCGTACCTGTGGTCAGCCGCCTACGCGGTGCTTTTGGCACTGCGCGGGGAGAGTTATGCCGGGCAAGAGGCGCTGCGCCGCAAGGACCTGTCGGTGGCGTTGGTGGCGCTGGTGTATGCGCTGTGGCTGCTGTATGCCGGTGGGCTCAAGTACCTGCTGCTGTCGGCATTGCTGTATGCGCCAGGGGTGATCCTGTTCGCCCGGGCCAAGCATGAGCAAGGCCAGGTGCTGTTCACCACGTGGGAGAAGTTGATCTTTGCGGCGGTGCTGATTGGCGCGGCTCTGGCAGCTTATGCGCTGTATTCAGGGCTACTGAGCCTGTGACGCGGGCGGGCATGCCTGCTCTGGCCGTGACCAGATCCACAGGTTGCCCAGGGTCATGCCGGCGATGGCCAGAAATACCGGCCAGTGATGGTCAAGGAAGGCCAGCATCAGGCCTGCGCACACCAGCATGCTGAGGGTTGCGCTGACCTTTGCCCGGCGCTGGATCACCTTGCCATTGCGCCAGTTGAACAGGATAGGCCCGAACAGCCGGTGGTTCTCCAGCCATGCCGACAGGCGCGGCGAGCTGCGTGTCGCTGCCCAAGCGGCCAGAAGGATGAACTCGGTGGTCGGCAGGCCAGGAATGACGATGGCGACCAGGCCGATACCCAAGCTTACGTAAGCCAGGATGCCATACAGCAGGCGCGACAGTTTCGAGCGGGCAGGTCGGGTCATGGTCTCACTGCGAAAAACGGTCCGGCCACCGGAAGGGCGGCCGGGTTAAGCGTATCAGGCCAGCGCGCTGTCGGCGGCGTAGGCATGTTTGAGCAGTTCGGTGAAGCGCTCGAACGCGGCAACTGCGCCGCGTTCGGCAGCAGCGTCTTCTTCGGCGGACAGCGCCAGGCCATCGAGGATTCGGGTGAACTGCTTCCAACCCTCGGCGCGGCCACCGGCTGGTTCGCCCAGGTGGCGGGCGCCAAAGCTGTCGGACAGTTCCAGGGCCACGGCCCGCTTGATCAGAAACGCGGCGCCCAGTTTGGAGCCTTCGGAGACGAAGATCCAGCCCAACGCCTCTGCCAGGCTTGGGTCGTGCAAGGCGCCGGATACTGCAGCTGGAACTTCGGTATTGAGGTCGGCGAGGTCCAGGCGGGCTTGATCGGCGCGGCAGCGCTGGGCCAGGTCAGGCACGATGGCGATCAATTTCGGGTCGTTGTACAAGGCCTGAAGTTCGGACTGGAACAGGTACTGGGCGACGACGAAACGGGCGAAACTCTCGCGACTGTCGAACGGTGCGTGGGATTTGACCAGGGCGTCGAGCTCGGTGTGCGGGGCGTGGGTGACCTGGTTGAGGCGTTGCGAGCGCAGGGCTGGGCGGTCGGTCATGGGGTGTCCTTGGGGATTGGGGGCGTCTAGTGACAAGACGAAACAGTGGGGTGGGGAGAGTAAAAAAACCGGGCCTTTGTGTTGTCGGTTCCTGCCCTGTCGCCAGCTTGCCGGCGATAGGGCCAGTACCGATCAGCTCAGTCAGATATCCCAAACCACATTGATGGCGAAGTTGCGCCCTGGCATGGTCAGGCGGTCGAGGTTGGCAGGCTGGGTCACACCCGCTTCACCCTGGCCGTCGTAGCCGCGCACGTCATCCCATTGCCAGTACTTCTTGTCGGTGAGGTTGTATAGCCCGGCATTGACCGTGACATCGTCGGTCACCTTATAGAAGCCGCTCAGGTCCAGCACACCGTAGCCGGGCGTGCGGAACTGCGAGCTTGCGCCGTCGGGGGCAAAGAAGGTGGTGTCGTCGACGCGGGTCTTGCGCTTGACCAGGGTCCAGCTCAACAGGCCACCGTAGTTTGGCTGCTCATAACCCAGGCCGAACACGCCGGTCAGTGGGTTGACGCTGTTCAGCGGCTGGCCGTTGTCGTCGTTGCGGCCGTTGGCGTAAGCGATCGAACCCTGGGTGTACAGGCCTTCTGGCGCACCGAAGTGGTCGAGGTTGAGGCGGCCCTTGACCTCGGCGCCCTTGATGGTGGCGTGCTTGATGTTGTTGGCCTGGAAAGTGGTTTCCAGGTTGGCCGACTGCACGGCGTCTTCGTCGATGAAGTCGCGGTACTTGTTGTAGAAGACCGCAGCGCTGAAGTTACCGGCATCGAAGTTGCCACGCAGGCCGGTCTCGTAGCTCTTGCTCTTCTCCGGCTCAAGCCCGGGGTTGCCCTGCACGCTGTAGCCCAGTGTCGGGTTCTCGAAGCGGCCGTACATCGACTTGGCTGTCGGCGTGCGGAAGCCTTCGGCGTACTGGCCGTACCAGGTGTAGTTGTCGTTGAAGGCGTAGGTCAGGCCGAACTTGGGCGACACGCGGTGCCACTTCTTGTCCGAGTCGTCGAGGGCGCCTGGCGCTGCGCCCGAGCCCTGAATGCCACGCAGGAACGCGTCGGTGAACTTGGGCTCCATGCGCGTGTAGTCGTAGCGGGCACCTGGCAGGAAGGTCCAGTTGTTCCAGCGGATTTCATCCTGCACGAACAGGCTGTAGGTGTTGATGGTCGGGTCCGGGAAATCGCTGACCAGGGCCTGGCCGTCGCGCGAGCTGTCCTGGCCGATGGCGGTGCAGCTACCGCCAATGGCCACACAGGTGCCGGAGCCGCTGCGTGAGCCGGTCACTTCTTCATGCTTTATGGTGGTGCCGTAGGTCAGCAGGTGATCGGTCTGGCCGATGCTGAAGGCTTTGTCCAGCTGGGCATCGAACACCCATTGGCGGTCCTTGTAGGTGGTCTGGCGGTCGCGCAGCACTTGCCGCCCCGACGCGACATACAGCTCATCGGTGCGCTGGTCGGTCTTGGCGATCTGGTAGTTCAGGCTCCATTTCACGTGGTCGGCGACCAGGCTGTCGAGGCCGAACTCGTGGTTTATGCCGAAGCGCTCGCGGGTGACGGTGTCGTTGCCCTGGCGCATGCGGTAGGAGTTCATGGCACCAAAGCCTGGAATGAACGGACCGCCCACGGCGCTTAGGATGTTCTGGTCACGGTCATCCTTGTAGCGTTCATAGGTGAAGCCCAGGCGCGCGTCGTCGGCGTAGTTCCAGCCAAGCTTGGCCAGCACGTTGGTGGTGCGCACGTCTTCGGGGTTGGCTTCGGTACGCGACAGGCCGGTGCCGCTGTCTTCGCCGTAGGATTCGGTTTCGTGGCCGTTGCGCTGGCTCACGTGCAGCAAGCCATCGAAATCGCCCTGGCGGCCGGCCACGGTGGCGGAGGTCAGCCAGCTGTCGTCGGCCGAGCTGTAGCCGGTCTTCAGCCGCGCGCCGACATCCTTGCCGGGCTTGATGATGTCGTCCGGGTCGAGGGTGAAGTAGCTCACCGCACCGCCGATGGCATTGCTGCCGTACAGCACCGAGGCCGGGCCGCGCAGGATTTCCACGCGCTTGACGATCTCGGGATCGACGTAGTTGCGCTGTGTCTGGGCGTAGGGGCCGTAGAAGAAGCTGTCGGGGATCGACACACCGTCGATCTGGGTGAGGATGCGTTCGCCGTCGATACCGCGGATGTTGTAACCGTTCAGGCCGCTGCGCTGGCCAACGCCGCCGACCGACACGCCAGGCTCGTAGCGCACCAGTTCCTTGATGCTGTTGACGTTCTGCCGGTCCAGCTGTTCGCGGGTCTGTACGCTCACGGTGCTGGGTACCTGGCTGACGTCCTGGGCGCTACGGGTGGCGCTGACGGTCAATTGCTGCAGGGCAATGGCATTGCCCGCCGTCTGGCGCTCCAGCACCACATTGCCGTTGCTGATCTTGCGATAGCCCAGGCCGGTACCTTGCAGCAGTTGTTTCAGTGCCGCTTCCGGAGGCAGCGAGCCGTGGACACCTGGCGAAGCCACACCGTCGGCCAGTTCGGCGCTGAAACCCACCTGCCAGCCGGTCACCTGGCTGAAGGCGTTGATTGCCTCGACCAGGGGCTGCTGGGCGATGCTGAAGCGGTAGTCGCCCATGCGCGGGCTTGTCGCCTGCGCAGGTTCTGCGGCCAGCGCCGGCAAGCCGCAGGCGCCACTGGCGAGCAGGGCCAGGGTCAGCAGGGATAGCTGGCCGGTACGGCGGGGAAGTGGGGACGGGCTAGTTGGACCTGTGGACATCGAAAGCGCTCCCTGACGCGCGAACTGTTATAGATGATTACCGTTCCTGTTATTAAACAAGAATCAGTTGCATTGGCTATAACGAGACGGGCGGGGTGGGGCGATCGCGTAAAAATAATTTTCAGGTCAGTTGAGGATGACCACGGCGGGGTATTCGTGCAGTTGCGCAGAGGTGATATGGGCCAGCGCGCGCAAGGTCTCCAGCGGCTGATCGAGGCGGTAGTTGCCGGTTACCGCCATATCGTCCAGGTGGGCGTTGCGGTTGATGATCCAGCCCGGGTAATAGCGCCGCACTTCGGCCAGCACCTGGCTAAGCGGGCAGTTCTCGAACACCAGACGGCCGTCGACCCAGGCCAGGTCCTTGTGCATGTCCGGGCGCTGGCGCTGGCCGAAGCCTTGCGGGCCGACGCTGATGCTGTCACCCGCGCTCAGGCGGATACGCTGGTCGCTGGCGGCCTGCAGATCGACGTCGCCGCGCTGCACACGAACCTGCGCCTCGCCATCGAGGTAGCGCACGGCAAAATCGGTGTCGCGCACCTGCGCCCGCAGCGGGCCGGCCTGCACTTCCAAGGGCAGCTGTGCACCACCTGGTACCTGGAAATACGCCTCGCCTTGCAGCAGGCGCGCCACCTGGCGGCCTTCACGCACGTCGCTGGCGAAAGCCGAGTTGGTGTTGAGCAGCACCTTGGCCCCGTCATCGAGCTGCAGGCGCTGGCGTTCGCCCACCACGGTCAGGTGGTCGGCCTGCAGGCGCATCGGCAAGTTGCCCACGGTGAACAGCCCGACCAGCAGTACTGCGGCGGTCGCCAGGGGTTTCCAGTGAGCCCGCAGACGCCCGCGTACAGAGCGGCGCCGCTCCTGATGCATTTGCGTGGCGGCCTGGCGCACCGGCGTGCCGTTCCACAGGGCTTCGGCTTCGACGTAGGCCACGGCGTTTTCCGGCGCGGCGCTCAGCCACTGCTCGAAGGCCTGCGTGTCCGCTTCGGTGGCGCATTGCAGGCGGACCAGCCAGTCCAGCGCCTCGTCCATCGCACGGGCGCGGGCGTCGGGCCCTGCGGTCGGCGGGCGAGGGGCGGGGCTGTCGGTCACGGTGAATCCTTGAAATGATTTTCTCGAATGATCAAGGCTAAGACGGGGCGTGGCAAGCGCTTCGCCGAGCTCGGGTGGCCAGCGGTCGTCTTACTTCAGGCGTTCGGCCACACCCATGCAGATTGCCATGATCAATTTCAGCTCCTTCTGGACCGTGCTGGCCGAGACATTGAGTTGCTCGGCAATTTCCAGGTAGCTGGCACCGTGCAGGCGGCTGAGGATGAAAATGCGCTGCTGACGCTCACTCAACTGGTTGAGGCTGACGCTCAGGTGCTTGAGTAGTTGCTCGGCGTGTGCGGCATCTTCGCTACTACTCAGCGGCGCGGCGACGTTGTGCAGGATTTCTTCGGGCACATCGTCGACCAGCATGCGCGATTGCACCCGGCGCGTGCGCAGATGGTCCAGGGCCAGGTTTCGCGCGGTCTGGAAGACGAAGGGCTCGAGGTGTTCGATGGGCCGCTCCCCCAGAGCGCGGGACACCCGCAGGTAGGTTTCCTGAAGCAGGTCCTCGGCGGTGCTGGGGTTGCCCACCATGCGTTGCAAGGTTCGCAATAGGGGGAGGCGCTGAACGAGGAAGACAGAGTTGAACCGGGACTGACTCACAGGGGGACCTGGCCGACGAAAGGTTAATGATAATGCTTATCATCTTGCCTGAAGGTCAAGCCTGGAAGTGTTAGGAAAAGGTAAAGATTGTCGGTAGGAGCGACCTTGCGTCGCGAAAGGGCCGCGCAGCGGCCCCAACTGTAGCGCTCAGAATACCCTGGGGCTGCTCTGCAGCCCTTTCGCGACGCAAGGCCGCTCCTACCCCAGCAAGCGCCTGCGCTCAGCGGGCGCTGCACAATGCCAGGCAGTTATCCAGCATGCGGTTGGAGAACCCCCACTCATTGTCATACCAGGCCAGCACCTTGAGCATCCTGCCGTTGGCGCGGGTATGGTTGGCATCGAATATCGATGACAACGGGTTGTGATTGAAGTCGCATGAGACCAGCGGCAGGGCGTTGTAGCCGAGCACCTTGGAATGCCGGCTGGCTTCGAGGAACAACTGGTTCACCTGCTCGGCAGTGGCCTCACGCTTGAGGTTGACGGTGAGGTCGACCAGCGACACGTTGATCACCGGTACCCGTACCGCCATGCCGGTCAGCTTGCCGGCCAGTTCCGGCAACACCAGGCCCACGGCTTCGGCGGCGCCGGTCTTGCTCGGGATCATCGACTGGGTCGCCGAGCGCGCACGGTACGGGTCGCTGTGGTAGACGTCGGTCAGCACCTGGTCGTTGGTGTAGGCATGGATGGTGGTCATCAGCCCCTGCTCGATGCCGAACTCGCGGTCCAGCACCTGGGCGATCGGCGCCAGGCAGTTGGTGGTGCAGGAGGCGTTGGAAATGACCTGGTGCGACGCACGCAGAATGTCATGATTGACGCCGTACACCACGGTGGCGTCGGCGCCCTTGGCCGGTGCCGAGACGATCACCTTGCCAGCCCCGGCTGCCAGGTGCGCCGCAGCCTTGGTGCGGTCGGTGAACAGCCCGGTGCACTCGAACACCACGTCGATCGCCTCGGCCTTCCAGGGCAGCTCGGCCGGATTGCGGATGGCGCTCACCGCGATACGGTCACCGTTGACCGTCAGGCTCTCGTGGTCGGCTTCCACCGATGCATCGAAAGCACCGTGTACGCTGTCGTATTTGAGCAGGTGGGCATTCATGGCGCTGTCGCCCAGGTCGTTGATGGCGACGACCTGCAGGTCGTGGCGGTAGCCTTGGGTATACAGTGCGCGCAGGACATTGCGACCAATGCGGCCGAATCCGTTGATGGCGATACGTAGTGTCATGGCAGTACCTCTGGCAGTTCGAGTGAAACCTGTGGCACAAATGAAGCTTCACTGAAACGGTTTTGTTGTTGGAATTACAAGATTATTCACTCAGCGATAGAAAACAAGCCTTTTTACTGGCAGTATTTTGTTTAAATATACAACGAGTGGTCGGGCAAGCCGCCGCCTCGATGCGCAGGGTCTCTTACACAGGAGCCTAGGCCGCAATCGTTTGGAGGGGAAATGCCTGGTAAACCGCCCTTACCGCTAGCCTGGAGTCCAGTACATGCACCCGCGCATCCTTGAGGTCACCCAACGGCTGATCGAACGCAGCCGTGCCACCCGTGAACGCTACCTGCAGCTGATTCGCGGCGCGGCCAGTGACGGACCCATGCGGGCCAGCCTGCAGTGCGCCAACTTCGCCCATGGCGTGGCCGGGTGTGGCGCCGACGACAAGCAGAGCCTGCGCCTGATGAATGCCGCCAACGTGGCCATCGTCTCGGCCTACAACGACATGCTCTCGGCGCACCAGCCGTATGTGCATTTCCCTGAGCAGATCAAGAAGGCCCTGCGCGAAGTTGGCTCCGTCGGCCAGTTCGCTGGCGGTGTGCCGGCCATGTGCGATGGTGTGACCCAGGGGGAGCCAGGCATGGAACTGGCCATCGCCAGCCGTGAAGTGATCGCCATGTCCACTGCGGTGGCGCTGTCGCACAACATGTTCGACGCTGCGCTGATGCTGGGTATCTGCGACAAGATCGTCCCCGGCTTGATGATGGGCGCGCTGCGCTTCGGTCACCTGCCCACCATTTTCGTGCCGGGCGGGCCAATGGTTTCCGGCATCTCCAACAAGCAGAAGGCCGATGTGCGCCAGCGCTATGCCGAGGGCAAGGCCAGCCGTGAGGAGCTGCTGGAGTCGGAGATGAAGTCCTACCACAGCCCAGGCACTTGCACCTTCTACGGCACCGCCAACACCAACCAGCTGGTGATGGAAGTGATGGGCCTGCATCTGCCGGGAGCTTCGTTCGTCAACCCCTATACGCCGCTTCGCGACGCGCTCACCGCCGAGGCCGCGCAGCAAGTGACGCGCATGACCAAGGCCAGTGGCAGCTTCATGCCGCTGGGCGAGATCGTTGACGAAAAATCGCTGGTAAACTCCATCGTCGCCCTGCATGCCACCGGGGGCTCGACCAACCACACCCTGCACATGCCGGCGATCGCCCAGGCGGCAGGCATCCAGCTCACCTGGCAGGACATGGCCGACCTGTCCGAAGTGGTGCCGACGCTGTCCCACGTCTACCCCAATGGCAAGGCCGACATCAACCACTTCCAGGCCGCCGGTGGCATGTCCTTCCTGATCCGTGAGCTGCTCGATGCCGGCTTGCTGCACGAAGACGTCAACACCGTCGCCGGCCACGGATTGCGCCGTTATACCCAGGAACCGTTCCTGGACAACGGCAAGCTGGTCTGGCGCGAAGGCCCGCAGCAGAGTCTGGACGAGACCATCCTGCGCCCGGTGGCACGGCCGTTCTCGGCCGAAGGCGGCCTGCGGGTGATGGAAGGCAACCTTGGGCGTGGCGTGATGAAAGTGTCCGCAGTGGCCCCTGAGCATCAGGTCGTCGAGGCCCCGGCCCGGGTGTTCCAGGACCAGCAGTCGCTGGCCGATGCGTTCAAGGCCGGCGAACTGGAGTGCGACTTCGTGGCAGTGGTGCGCTTCCAGGGGCCGCGTTGCAACGGCATGCCGGAGCTGCACAAGCTGACGCCGTTCCTCGGTGTGCTGCAGGACCGCGGCTACAAAGTCGCACTGGTCACCGATGGGCGCATGTCAGGCGCATCGGGCAAGATCCCGGCCGCCATCCACGTGTGCCCTGAAGCCTTTGATGGTGGACCGCTGGCGCGGGTGCGCGATGGTGATATCGTGCGGGTCGATGGTGTCGAAGGCACGCTGCAGCTCAAGGTGTCGGCCGAGGAATTGGCCAGCCGCGACCTGCCGCCTGCGCCACAGGGCAACGACCTGGGCTGTGGGCGCGAGCTGTTCGGCTTCATGCGCATGGCGTTCAGCTCGGCCGAGCAGGGCGCCAGCGCCTTTACCTCGGCCCTGGAGAACCTCAAATGAAGGACCTGCTGGTTGGCGACATCGGTGGCACCAATGCCCGTTTTGCGTTGTGGCGTGACAACCAGCTGCACCAGGTGAAGGTCTTCGCCACTGCTGACTACACCAGCCCGGAGCAGGCCATCGAAGCTTACCTGCATGGCCAAGGCGTCGCCCGTGGCGGGCTGTCGGCGGTGTGCCTGGCGGTGGCCGGGCCGGTCGACGGTGATGAGTTTCGCTTTACCAACAATCATTGGCGGCTGAGCCGCAGCGCATTCTGCAAGACGTTGCAGGTTGAACAGTTGCTGCTGATCAACGACTTCACGGCGATGGCCTTGGGCATGACCCGCCTGCAAGAGGACGAGGTGCGCCAGGTCTGCCCCGGCAAGGCCGACCCGGCGCGACCTGCACTGGTGATCGGCCCGGGTACCGGCCTTGGTGTCGGCAGCCTGCTGCGCCTGGGTGAGCAGCATTGGCTGGCGCTGCCCGGTGAGGGAGGGCATGTCGACTTGCCGGTGGGCAATGCCCGTGAAGCGGCGATCCATCAGCAGATTCATGGGCAGATTGGCCATGTCAGCGCTGAAACCGTGCTCAGCGGTGGTGGTCTTGTGCGTTTGTACCAGGCTATCTGTGCGTTGGATGGTGATACCGTACGGCACAAGACACCAGCAGAAATTACCGATGCCGCCCTGAGTGGTGAGCCACGGGCATTGGCAGTGATCGAACAGTTCTGCCGCTTCCTGGGGCGCGTGGCAGGTAACAATGTACTGACCCTGGGTGCACGCGGTGGGGTTTATATTGTTGGCGGCGTGATTCCGCGGTTTGCCGAACTGTTCATGCGTAGCGGGTTCGCTGCAAGTTTTGCCGACAAGGGCTGCATGAGCGGGTACTTCGCGGATGTGCCGGTGTGGCTGGTGACGGCAGAGTTTTCTGGACTGCTGGGCGCCGGCGTGGCATTACAGCAGGCTCTGGATCATTGATAGGGGGCCGCTTTGCGGCCCTCACAGCAGGCAAAAGACCTGTGACAACACAAGAGGGCGGGATACCTTGAGCACTGCCGGAAAATCGATCCTGATGGTCGACGACGATCAGGAAATCCGCGAGCTGTTGCAAACCTACCTGAGTCGCGCCGGTTTCCAGGTGCACGCCGAAGCCGATGGCCAGGGTTTTCGCCACGCTCTGGAAAACAC
>Ga0247820_10001765_pt1 | contig 12155 bp, 13 predicted proteins | sample 13C_Glucose_Day1_2_FD_192480 | JGI IMG/M metagenome (GOLD analysis project Ga0247820, IMG submission 192480) | Soil microbial communities from agricultural site in Penn Yan, New York, United States - 13C_Glucose_Day14 | ecosystem: Environmental > Terrestrial > Soil > Agricultural land | place...
CCGGCCCCTATCTGCTGTATCAGGCCGTGCGGGTGAAATCCCTGCTGCGCAAGGCGGCGGATCAGGGCGTCACGACCGCCCCCATCGTCGTCGCCGAGCCGGCCGAGCGCGACCTGGCCCTGACGCTGGACGCCTTCGACGCGGCCACGGCGGACGCCTATGACAAGCGTTCGCCCAACCTGATCGCCGAGCACGCCTATCGGCTGGCGCAGAGCTTCTCGAAATTCTACGCCGCCTGCCCGATCCTGGTCGCACCGGACGCCGCCACCAAGGGCTCGCGCCTGGCCCTGGCCGCCGCCAGCCTGCACCAGCTGGAGACGGCGCTTCGCCTGCTGGGCATCGAGACGCCCGAGAGGATGTAGATGGCCATCTCGTCCATGATTGAAAAATGGGCGGAGAACGAACGCATCCTGCGCGCCGTATTGGAGGAGCACGGCTCATCTATAAACGACGGCGCGCGGGCCCTGGTCGAGGAATGGCTCGACCATAACGAACTCGGCTTGGCGGCCGAGACGTTACGCGAGAGCATCAGCGGGCCTTGCGAGCCCCTCGATCAGCTATTGGAAAAATGGCTTAGGAGCCCTTCGCCATGAACGATCTCGACGCCTTCATCGCCGGCCTGCCCAAGGCCGAACTGCACCTGCACATCGAGGGCTCGCTGGAACCCGAACTGATGTTCGAACTGGCGCAGCGCAACGGCGTCGCCATCCCCTACGACAGCGTCGAGGCCGTGCGCGCGGCCTATGACTTCTCGAACCTGCAGGACTTCCTCGACATCTATTACGCGGGCGCCGCCGTGCTGCTGACGCGTCAGGACTTCGAGGACCTGGCCTTCGCCTATTTCCAGCGCGCCGCCGCCGACAATGTCCGCCACGCCGAGATTTTCTTCGATCCCCAGACCCACACCGACCGGGGCGTGGCCTTCAATGTGGTGGTCGAGGGCCTGATCGCGGGCATGGACCGGGCCAAGGCCGAGCTGGGCGTCACCAGCGGCCTGATCCTCAGCTTCCTGCGCCACCTCAGCGAGGACGAAGCCTTCGCCACGCTGGAGGCCGCCAAGCCCTGGCTGCACCACTTCATCGGCGTCGGGCTGGATTCGTCCGAGGTCGGCCACCCGCCGTCGAAGTTCCAGCGCGTCTTCGCCGCCGCCCGTGAGCTGGGCCTGAAGCTGTGCGCCCACGCCGGCGAGGAAGGCCCGCCCGAATACGTCCGCGAGGCGCTGGACCTGCTGCACATCGACCGCATGGACCACGGCAACCGCTCGATGGAGGACGAGGCCCTGATCGCCCGTCTGGCCGCCGAACAGATGACCCTAACGGTCTGCCCCCTGTCGAACCTGAAGCTGTGCGTGGTCAAGGATCTGAAGGACCACCCGGTCCCCGAAATGCTGCGTCGCGGCCTGCACGTCACCCTGAACTCGGACGACCCGTCCTATTTCGGCGGCTATGTGAACGCCAACTACAGCCAGTTGGCCGAAGCCGTCGGCCTGACGCGCGAGCAGGTGACGCAACTGGCCAGGAACAGCTTCGAAGGCAGCTTCCTCAGCGACGCCGACAAGGCCGCACGGATCGCCGAGGTGAACGCCTACGCGGCGGCCAACTGAGCCACCCCTTCCCCTTGCCGTCATCCTCGGGCTTGACCCGAGGATCCAGGGCGGCCTTTGCGGGACGCAGTATGCTTATAGGGCCGCGACCTGATGGACAGGGCGTGCTGGCGGAACGCTGGACCCTCGGGTCAAGCCCGAGGATGACGGCAGAAATGGCAGGCCTTCCCACATCACCAGACTCCCATGCGCCCGATGTTCCTGATATGTTCCAACCATGGAACACCCCGGCCGACAGCCCGATGAAGACGCCGCCGCTCTGCGCTGGCTGTTCGTCGACCTGAACGCCTTCTTCGCCAGCGTCGAGCAGCAGCAGAATCCTGACTGGCGCGGCAAGCCCGTCATCGTCCGCCCCGTCGAGAGCGAATACTCCGGCGCCATCGCCGCCAGCTATGAGAGCAAGGCCTTCGGCGTCCGCACCGGGATGCAGGTGGCCGAGGCGCGCCGCCTGTGCCCCGGCCTGATCGTCGCCGAGGCGCGGCCCGACCTCTATGTCCAGGTCCACAAGCAGATCATGGCCGAGATCGACCGCCACGTGCCGGTGTGGAAGGTCGGCTCCATCGACGAATGCTCGTGCCAGTTGATCGGGCCGGAGCGGCGCGAGGCAAGCGCCGTTGCCCTGGCCCGGCGCATTCAGGCGGGGATCATGGAGAATGTGGGCGAGTGCCTGCGCTCCTCCGTCGGCCTGGCGCCCTCGCGGTTTCTGGCCAAGACGGCCTGCGGCATGAAGAAGCCCGCCGGGCTGACCCTATTGCGCGCCCATGAGCTGCCCGGCGCCATCCTGCATCTGCCGCTGTCGCAGTATCCGGGCGTCGGCTCGCGGATGCGCGAGCGGCTGGCGGCGGCGGGCGTCACGGACACGGCGGGCCTGTGGAACATGACCGCCAAGGAGGCGCGGGCGGTCTGGAACAGCATCGAGGGCGAGCGCATCTGGCGCGGCCTGCACGGCCTCGACAGCGAGCCGACGCCGGAAAAGCCGCCCGCCTCCATCAGCCACAGCCATGTGCTGGCGCAGGCCATGCGCAACCCGGACAAGGCGCGGGCGGTGGCGCGGCGGTTGATGGTCAAATGCGGGGCGCGGCTGCGGCGGATGGGACTGACGGGCGCAGGCATCAGCCTGCATCTCGACATGGGACCGAAGGGCGCCAAGCGCGGCTGGGACACAACGGGCCTGAACCGCGCCGTCGCCCCGACGCAGGACACCTTCGCCCTGCTGGCCGCGCTGGACGACCTGTGGCGCCGGGTCGAGCCGGAGCTGGAGGCCGGGCGGTTGAGCTATGTCGGCGTGGGCGTTCACGGCCTGAAGGCGCGCGACGCCTTCGAGGCCGATCTGTTCGACATCGGCCCGGATCAGGGCGGCGACGCGCCCTCCCTACGCCTGTCACAGGCGCTGGATGCGCTGAACCAACGCTATGGCAAGGACACGGTCAGCATCGGCCCCAAGGCGGGCCTGCCCGACTATATCGGCGCCAAGATCGCCTTCACCCGCATCCCCGACGAGGCGGACTTCTATGAGTGAGAGATCAGGTCTGCGGCCGCGATCTCGGCGATCTTCAGCGCGCTGAAGCTGGCCTTGGCGGCGGCCGCCGTGTCCGGGGCGATGGCCCGGCAGGCGTCCGCGATGACCACGGCTTCAAAGCCTTCGCGCACCGCATCCTCGGCGGTGAAGCGGACGCAGTAGTCATAGGCCAGACCGCACAGGAAGACCCGCTTCACGCCCCGGTCGCGCAGCAGCCCCGCCAGGCCCGTCGCCGTCCTGTGGTCGTTCTCATAGAAGCCGGAATAGCTATCGACCGCCGGATTATGGCCCTTGCGGACCACGGCCAGCGCCTTGTTCACCGCAGGCGCTGCGTCAGGGTGGAAGTCCGCCCCCGGCGTCCCCTGCACGCAGTGATCCGGCCACAGCATCTGGGGGCCGTAGGCGACCTCGATCTCGGTGAAGGGCGCCGCGCCCGCGTGGTTGGAGGCGAAGCTGATCTGGTCCGGCGTGTGCCAGTCCTGGGTGGCGATGACGGTCGTGAACCGTTCGGCCAGTCGGTTGATCAGGGGCATGATCGCCGCCCCGCCCTGAACCGCCAGGGCGCCGCCCTCGCAGAAATCGTTCTGGGCGTCGATGACCAGCAGGGCGTCAGTAGCGGCGATCTGCATGACGTCAGGCCGCCGCGATCTGATCGACTTCGTTGGCCGAGCCAAGGACAACCGGCACCCGCTGGTGCAGTTCGGTGGGGGTCACGTCCATGATGGCCTGTTTGCCGTCCGTGGTGGACTTGCCGCCCGCCTGCTCGACCAGGAAGGACATGGGGTTGCCCTCATACATCAGGCGCAGCTTGCCCGGCTTGTTCGGCTCGCGCTTGTCCCACGGATAGAGGAAGACGCCGCCGCGCATCAGGATGCGGTGCACGTCGGCCACCATGGCGGCGACCCAGCGCATGTTGAAGTTCTTGCCCCGCGGGCCGTCCGCGCCCTGCAGACAGCCGTCGACATAGCGCTGGACGCTTTCAGCCCAGTGGCGCTGGTTCGACATGTTGATGGCGAACTCCTTGGTGTCCGCCGGGATGCGTACGTCCTCATGGGTCATCAGCCACTGGCCGTCGTGCGACAGGGTGAAACCCGCTACCCCCTGGCCCGTGGTCAGGACCAGCATGGCTTGGCCCGCATAGACGGCGTAGAGGGCCGCGACCTGATGACGGCCCGATTGCAGGAAGTCGGCCTCGCTCGGGGTCGCCGACGGCGATTTCAGCACCGAGACGATGGTGCCGACCGGCGCGTTGATGTCGATGTTGGACGAGCCGTCCAGCGGGTCGAACAGGACCAGGTATTCGCCCGCCGGGTTGGTCGCGGGCTGAACCGTGTCCATTTCTTCCGACGCCACGCCCGCCACGGCCGGGCAGGCCAGCAGCATGTCCGTCAGGACGTCGTTGGAGATGACGTCGAGCTTCTTCTGCTCCTCGTCCTGCACATTGACTGCGCCCGATGCGCCGAGCGCCCCGACCAGAGCCCCGCCCGACACGATCTTGCGGATCTCGACGCAGGCCGCGGCGGCGACCGTCAGGGTCCGGGTCAGACCCTGCGGCAGATCAAGGGAAGCCAGGTGGGCGGCGAGGTCGGTGCGGGCGGTCATGGCGGCCTTCATTCCTGTCGCGGGGAGGGTTCGCGCCCCTCATGGCCTGTCGTATCGCTCGCGGCAAGCCCGGCGCCGCTTGACTTCGGCCCGGAGTCGGGGCCTTAGGTCACACGCTCTCGCGGGAGAGATCGGCGGTCGCGCAGCGGCCGTCGGGGCCGAAGGCGCAACCGCCCCGGAAACGCTCAGGCAAAAGGACCGCGAAGGCGCACGGACGCTGGAAAGTCGCCGTAAGGCGCGCCGACGGAGCAAGGCAGTTCGCCCCCCAAGGCGACGGTCGGAATCTCTCAGGCTTCAGGACAGCGGGGGCGCGACGACGGCGAAGCTATCGCCGCAACCCGCGACCCGGAGTGCGCCATGAGCGACCAGGCCTTGAAGACCACCCCCCTCAACGCGGCGCACCGCGCCCTGGGCGCCCGCATGGTCGGGTTCGGCGGCTATGACATGCCGGTCCAATACGAAGGCGTCCTGGCCGAGCACCGCTGGACCCGCGAACACGCCGGCCTGTTCGACGTCTCGCACATGGGCCAGGCCCGCATCACCGGCGCCGACGCGATTGCCCAGTTCCAGCGCTTCGTGCCCGGCGACTATCGGATCCTGAAGGACGGCAAGCAGAAGTACTCCCTGCTGCTGAACGCCGAGGGCGGCATCATGGACGACCTGATGGCGGGCAAGCCCGACCACGACGGCCTCTATGTCGTGGTCAACGCCGGCAACAAGGACGCCGATTTCGCCTTCCTGAACGCCAACCTCGCCGGCGACGCCAAGCTGACCGTCCTGGACGACCGCGCCCTGCTGGCCATCCAGGGGCCGGAAGCCGCCGAGGTCATGGCCAGGCACGAACCGGCCCTGGGCGAGATGGGCTTCATGGATTCGGCCCGTCTGATGCTGTTCGGCGTCGACTGCTTCGTCTCGCGCTCGGGCTACACCGGCGAGGACGGCTATGAGATTTCGGTGCCGAACGCCGAGGCCGAGCGCATCTGGAACCTGCTGCTGGAAGACGCCCGCGTGAAGCCGATCGGCCTGGGCGCCCGCGACAGCCTGCGCCTGGAAGCCGGCCTGCCGCTGCACGGCCACGACATCGACGCCTCGACCAGCCCGGTCGAGGGCGCCCTGACCTTCGCCCTGTCCAAGTCGCGCAAGGAAGCCGCCGACTTCAACGGCGCCGAGCGCATCCTCAAGGAACTGACCGAGGGCCCGGCCCGCGTCCGCATCGCCTTGCACGTCAAGGAAGGCGCCCCGGCCCGTGAAGGCGCCGAGATCGCCGACGCCGACGGCGCCGTCATCGGCAAGGTGACGTCGGGCGGCCCCTCCCCGACCCTGGGCCACAACATCGCCATGGGCTACGTCCCGCCGGCCTTCGCCGAACTGGGAACGGCGCTGAAAGTCATCGTCCGCGGCAAGCCCGCGGCCGCCGAAGTCGTCGCCATGCCCTTCGTGGCGACCCGCTATTACCGCAAACCTAAAGCCTGAGAGATCAGACACATGCGCTTCACCAAGGATCACGAATGGGTTCGCCTCGAGGGCGACGTCGCCACGGTCGGCATCTCCAAGCACGCCGCTGACGCCCTGGGCGACGTGGTGTTCGTAGAGACGCCGGAAGCCGGCAAGACGGTTTCGGTCGGCGACAGCTTCGCCGTCGTGGAATCTGTCAAGGCCGCCTCGGACGTCTACGCCCCGGTCGCCGGCGAGGTCATCGAGGGCAACGAAGCCCTGGCCTCGGCCCCGGAAACCGTCAACGCCGACCCGGAAGGCGAAGGCTGGTTCGCCAGGATCAAGGTCGCGGACGCCTCGGCGATCGACGCCCTGATGGATCAGGCCGCCTACGACGCCTACCTGACCACCCTCTAAGACCCGCCGTCGTCCCCGGACGGCGCGGCGCGCCGATCCGGGATCGCCGGATTCCCCGCCGCTTGAAGCGCTCCCGGAGCGTCGCGTCCCGCGACCTCCGGGATGCCGCCGAGGACCTGTAATGCGCTACCTCCCCCTGACGCCCGACGACCGTGAGGCCATGCTGGCCGCCATCGGCGCGAAATCCATCGACGACCTGTTCATCGACGTGCCGCAGGCCGCGCGCCGCGACGGCTTTGTCGACCTGCCCCGCGTGGCGGGCGAGCTGGAGGTCGAACGCGCCCTCTCGGCTATGGCGGGCAAGAACGCCACGGCGGGAACCGTGCCCTTCTTCTGCGGTGCCGGCGCCTACAAGCACCACGTCCCGGCCACGGTCGACCACGTGATCCAGCGGTCGGAGTTCCTGACCAGCTACACCCCCTATCAGCCGGAAATCGCCCAGGGCACGCTGCAGTACCTGTACGAGTTCCAGACCCAGGTCGCGAACCTGACCGGCATGGAAGTCGCCAACGCCTCGCTCTATGACGGCTCGACCGCCATGGCCGAGGGCGTGCTGATGGCCACCCGCGTGACCCGCCGCAACAAGGCCGTCATCTCGGGCGGCGTGCATCCCCACTACGTCAAGGCGACCGAGACCGTGGTTCACGCTGTCGGCGTCGAAACCCAGGCCCTGACCGCCGCCGTTGACGCCGAAGACGCCGTCATCGCCGCCATCGACAAAGACACGGCCTGCGTCGTCGTCCAGACCCCGAACGTCTTCGGCACCGCCACCGACGTGACCAAGATCGCCGAGGCCGCTCACGCCGCCGACGCCCTGCTGATCGTCGTCGTGACCGAAGCCGTGTCGATGGGCCTGCTGAAGTCGCCCGGCGAAATGGGCGCCGACATCGTCGCGGCCGAGGGCCAGTCAATCGGCAACGCCCTGAACTTCGGCGGTCCCTACATCGGCCTGTTCGCCACCCGCGAGAAGCTGCTGCGCCAGACGCCCGGCCGCTACTGCGGTGAAACCGTCGACGCCGACGGCCGCCGCGGCTTCGTCCTGACCCTGTCCACGCGCGAGCAGCACATCCGCCGCGACAAGGCCACGTCGAACATCTGCACCAACTCGGGCCTCTGCTGCCTGGCCTTCACCATCCACATGAGCCTGCTGGGCGAGACCGGCCTGCGCCAGATGGCCCTGCTCAACCACGAGAAGGCGCTGGCCACGCGCGACGCCCTGGCCGCCATTCCGGGCGTCGAGGTCCTGACCCCGCGCTTCTTCAACGAGTTCGCGGTCAAGCTGCCGAAGAACGCCGCTGACGTGGTGCAGACCCTGGCCGACAACGGCATCCTGGCCGGCGTGCCCTACAGCCGTCTGGCCCCGGAAGCCGGTCTCGACGACGTCCTGCTGGTCGCCGCGACCGAGACCACGCTGGACGCCGACATCAAGATCCTGGCGGGTGCGCTCGCCAAGGTCCTGGCCGCCTAAAGGGAGTTTGGAACCATGAGCACGATGAACACTGTCGGCCGTCCGACCACCCCGAACGCCCTGCCGGACAACGACTACAAGCACCCGACCCTGACGGGCGCGCGCGGCCTGCTGCAGGACGAAGCCCTGATCTTCGAAGGCCACGGCTGGAACAAGACCGGCGTCGACCTGCCCAAGCCCGCCACCGACGGCTCGGACCTGGGCGACCTGGTCCGCAAGGACCCGATCGGCCTGCCCGGCCTGTCGGAGCCCGAGGCCATGCGCCACTATGTGCGTCTGAGCCAGAAGAACCACGCCATCGATCTGGCCATCTATCCGCTGGGTTCGTGCACGATGAAGCACAACCCGCGCCTGAACGAGAAGATGGCGCGTCTGCCCGGCTTCTCGGACATCCACCCGCTGCAACCGCAGTCGACGGTTCAGGGCGCGCTGGAGCTGATGGACCAACTGGCCCACTGGCTGACGACGCTGACGGGCATGCCCGCTGTGGCCCTGTCGCCCAAGGCCGGCGCCCACGGTGAACTGTGCGGCCTGATGGCCATCCGCGCCGCCCACGAAGCCAAGGGCGAGCATGAGCAGCGCCGCAAGGTGCTGGTCCCGACCTCAGCCCACGGCACCAACCCGGCCACGGCCGCCTTCGTCGGCTATTCGGTCGTCGAGGTCGCCCAGACCGACGACGGTCGCGTGGACGTGGCCGATCTGGCCGCCAAGCTGGGCCCGGACGTGGCGGCCATCATGGTCACCAACCCGAACACCTGCGGCCTGTTCGAGCGCGACATCCTGGAGATCAGCCGCCTGACCCACGAAGCGGGCGCCTACTTCTACTGCGACGGCGCCAACTTCAACGCCATCGTCGGCCGGGTGCGCCCGGGCGACCTGGGCGTCGACGCCATGCACATCAACCTGCACAAGACCTTCTCGACGCCGCACGGCGGCGGCGGGCCGGGCGCGGGTCCGGTCGTGCTGTCGGAGGCCCTGGCCCCGTTCGCTCCCGCCCCTTGGGTCGTGAACACGGGCGACGGCTACAAACTGGTCGAGCGTGAGGAAGACGAGGCCGCGCAGGCCTTTGGCCGTCTGTGCGCCTTCCAGGGCCAGATGGGCATGTATGTGCGCGCCCTGTCCTACATGATGAGCCACGGCTCCGACGGTCTGCGTCAGGTGGCCGAGGACGCCGTCCTGAACGCCAACTACATCAAGGCCCGCCTCGAGGACCTGATGAGCCCGGCCTTCCCGGAAGGCCCCTGCATGCACGAAGCCCTGTTCGACGACGAATGGCTGAAGGGCACGGACATCACCACGCTCGACTTCGCCAAGGCGATGATCGACGAGGGCTTCCACCCGATGACCATGTACTTCCCGCTGGTCGTCCACGGGGCCATGCTGATCGAGCCGACGGAGACCGAGTCCAAGGCCGAGCTGGATCGCTTCATCCACGCCATGCGTCTGCTGGCCGAAGCCGCCAAGGCCGGTGAGGTCGAACGCTTCAAGGGCGCGCCCTTCCATGCGCCCCTGCGGCGTCTGGACGAGACCCGCGCCGCGCGTTCGCCGCGCCTGCGCTGGTCGGCCCCGGAAGGCTCCAACATCGCCGCCGAGTAAGGCTGCGAACCCGACCTGAAGTGAAGCGCCGTGTCTTTCGGGACACGGCGTTTTGCATTTCAGAAGCCTCTTACGAAAGCTTCATGGGCGCGCCACGGTTCGGCCTTGTCGTCCGTGTCTAGGATAGGCTGACAGCCTTCTCCCAAGGCCGTCGCTTTCCCTCCCCCCGACCGTGACGCCCGTGACCCTCGCCCTGATCCCCTTCCGCGCCGACAGCCGGCCTCGTTCGAGGCCCGGACTGCTGCGTCGTGCGAAGCGCCTAGGCATGATGGCCCTGGGCTTCCTGATCATCGGCCTGGGCGTCCTGATCGCCCCCCTGCCCGGCCCGGGCGGCATCCCGGTCATCGCCCTGGGACTGGTCCTGGTCCTGCGCAGCTCCTGGTGGGCCAAGCGCCAGTTCATTCGCGCCCAGCACGCCCGGCCCAAGTGGGTCTATCCCTTCCGTCGCCTGATGCGAAAGAAGCCCGAGATCGCCCCCGTCTTCTGGCAGCAGGCCCTGCGCGCCGAAAAAGTCGTGCTGCGCAAGCGCCCCTCGCGCCAGCTGATCCGGGTCCGCAAGCGCGCCCGCCGCATCCTGCGCCGCGCCTTCCGCTAACCGCCACGCTTCGTCGCACACGGTAATGTGAAAGGCGCGACGCTCGCGTTCGCGCCGAACGGCGTATGCTTCCCTCGCGTAGTCAAAAGCAGATGGCGTTGGGAGGCGCTTTTCTCATGATGTCACGCGTAAAACAGGGAATCGCCGCCGGCTTCATTGCGACCGTCGCGGTTTCCATTCTTGAGGCGGCGAACCTCTTGTTCGCCAAGGTCTTCGACCCGTTCCCCGAAATCGTCGCCCGCATGTTCCAACTCGGGGACAATCTGGTGGCGGGATGGGCGATCCACTTCGTCATCGGCTCCCTGATCATGGGGCCGCTGTTCGCCTTCATCTACCCCCGCCTGCCGACCAATACGCCCGAAACCAAGGGCATCCTGTTCGCTGTGGCGGCCTGGGTGGCGATGATGCTGATCATCAGCATGATGGGCGACCCGCGCACCTTCTCGGGCAGCGCCGGCTTCGGCACCTTCGCCTGGATGCTGATCACCCACATGATCTTCGGCGGGGTGATGGGCAATGTCTTCGCCCGGCTTCTGGCCCGCGAGAAACGCGCCGGCGGCTTCATCCACGGTGCGCCCGCCCACTAGCGGCCCGGCGCCCCTGAAACGCAAAAGGCCCCGCCGTCGCCGGCGGGGCCTGATGTGCTTGTCGCTGAAACCGTGATCAGTTCAGCTTGTCGCCGATCTGCTTGATGGCGGCGTCGATCAGCGGGTCCGACTTGGCGGCGGCCAGACGGGCGGTCAGGATGTCCTGAGCCGCCTTGGCGGCCAGGTCGGCGGCCACAGCCTTGACCTCGGTCGTGGCCTGGGCCTCAGCCTGGGCGATGCGACGCTCGGCCAGGGCCTGACGACGAGCCAGGCTCTCTTCCAGCTTGGCCTTGGCTTCAGCTTCCAGACGGCGAGCATCGGCTTCGGCGGCGGCCAGCATTTCTGCGGCCTGGGCTTCGGCCTCGGCCTTCTCCTGACGGATCTGGGCCAGCATGGCTTCGGCTTCGGCGCGCAGACGGGCGGCCTCGTCCAGTTCCGACTGGATCTTGGCGCCCTGGGCGTCCAGAGCCTGGGCCATGGCGCCCGGCACCTTGGCCAGAACCAGGATGCCCAGGAAGATCACCAGACCGACGGCGACCCAGAACTCTGCGTTCGACAGGCTCCAGAACTCGGGATGGAAGAAGGCGGGCATATCAGGCGGCTCCCTTGACGGCGGCGTCGGCTTCGGCGGCCGTGGCGGCCTTGCCGGTCAGACGCTCGACCATGGCGCGGGCGGTGTCGGAGGCGATGGTCGAGACATTGGCCATGGCGGCGTCACGGGTCTGACCGATGGCGGCTTCGGCCTCGGCGATTCGGGCGTTGACCACGGCTTCCTCGGCGGCCTGACGCGCGTTGGCCTCTTCGGTCACGCGAGCCTTGGCGGCGGCGGCGGTGGCGCGAGCGTCGGCGCGGGCCTTGGCGACCTCGGCCTTGGCGGCGTCAGCCTGCGTGGCGGCCTCGGCCTGAACCTGACGGGCGGCGTCGACGGCGCCCGCGATCGTCCCGGCGCGTTCGTCACGAACAGCGCGCAGGCGAGGCAGGAAGACCTTCGACAGCAGAATGTAGAGAACGACGAAGATCAGCAGCAGCCAGACGATCTGACCAGCCCAGTGCTGCATCTCCAGCTGCGGCAGACCGCCGGAAGCATGGGCGTCGCCATGGGCGACTTCGGCCTGATGGGTCGCCTCGGCGGCGGCCACGGGCGCGATCTCACCGTTCTGGACGGCGACGGTCGGCGCAGGCTGGGTCGGGTCTTGCGAGACGGCGCTCGCGATAGGGGCGGCCATGGGCTCTATCCGGTGATCTCAGAAAGACGCGAGCGGCGGAACGGTCGTCGAGACCGCGCCGCCGCCCAGATATTCAGTTCGACTTAGGCGAACAGGCAGAGCAGGCCG
>Ga0247820_10001766_pt1 | contig 12154 bp, 9 predicted proteins | sample 13C_Glucose_Day1_2_FD_192480 | JGI IMG/M metagenome (GOLD analysis project Ga0247820, IMG submission 192480) | Soil microbial communities from agricultural site in Penn Yan, New York, United States - 13C_Glucose_Day14 | ecosystem: Environmental > Terrestrial > Soil > Agricultural land | place...
GCCGTTGTCGCCGCGGAGGTACTCACCGTAGCGGTCGGTGGCCAGCAGCGGCACGTTGAACACGTCCTGGTCGGTCAACTGCACGCCCAGCATCGTGGCGGCCTGCTCCTTCACCTCGGTCCAGTTGGCGATGCCGTACTCGCCGCTCAGCAGGCCGCCCGTGGCGACGGTGTTGCCGGCCGCGTCGGTCGTGTACTCGCGCAGGAACACCTGGTGCGAGGGATGGGAGGTGTAGGTCTGGTTCTGGTCGACGAAGGGGGTCGTCGTGTTGATGTGGCCGTCATCCGCCGTGTTGGCGATGCCGTCCGGACCCACATCGCCGGTGGTGGCCCGCGTCAGGACCATGAAGTTGGTCTGGCTGCCCTGGACGTAAAGCGGGTCGTCCGGCATCAGCGGGACGAAGACCGTGCCGCCTCCCTTGGTGATGAGGTCCAGGCCATGGTCGAAGAACTGGCCGAAGAACGTCATCGTGGCGTTGAACGGCGGGGACAGGCCGATGTCCGGCGACTGGTTCGGGATGAACAGCGTGCCGTTCTCCGAGATCTGCACCTGGTCCAGGCCGGGGAAGGTGGACTCGCCGGCCCGGTCGTCCGCCGCCTGGATCGCGGCCGGATTGGTCTCGGTCTGGTCGACGATGAGATTGCTGATGATCCGCGGCTGGGGATCCATGACCACGTTGCCCGGCAAGGGGGCCGCGTAGACCGGCAGCATCGTGCCCGTGGTCAGTCGCGGCATGGTCTGGTCGGCCGCCCCGTAAAGCTGCTGGCCCGGAAGCAGGTTGTTGTAGGTGCCGTCCACCGTCCTCAGTCCGAATGGCGCCAATGGATTGACGGTGGCGCGCAAGGCGTCCCCGTCGATGGTCCCGTCGGGATTCGTCGTGCTCTCCGCGATCTTGATCTGGTCGAGCATGAACATCAGGTCTTCGATGCTCACGAAGAAGTCGTACTGCGGTGCGGTCGTCGCCATGGTCGTTTCCTCCGGGAAGTGGTGAGGGTTGACGGTCTTTCGTCCGCAAGGGGACGGTCGGCGCCATGGTCCGAGCGCCCGTGCGTGCCAACAATCCCTACTTCTGGTGCATCGCTATCCGGGAAGGTCAGGATGCTTGCGGGATCCGTGGGTCCGCTCGATCCGCGACGCGCCGGCGGCGCCGGAGGTTTCCCCGAGGGGAGGCGAGCGCGGATGCAGGCGTGCCGCGATCTACGCTTCGCGCTCCTCGTTCCATAGCTGTATGGATGCGCTTCGGACGAAGTGCGCCGCGCATCGAGCGGTTGCCCATTGCCGTGGTGAACCCCTCCGCGTCACGAACTGCGTGAGACGTAATGATTCGAATCGGGAAGCCGGAAAACTCGCCGGTGGCCCGTTGTTCGACGCCGAACAAGGCGCGCGCCGCCCCGTGGATGGACGCATCGGACCGTCGCCGGTGCGCTTCCCATCCTTCACGGCGCGCTCGCCGGACGCGCAACGGCCGCGCAGGCGGTCCTGCGCAACGCTTGCGGCTCCGGTCGACGAGCTCGCGGCCGTCGGTACGGCCGGGCGAAAGGCCGCGCGCACAAGCGCCCGCGTGCTATTCATTCAGGAGCGCAGGGGTCTCGCCGCGAACACGGTCGCGATGCGGACGGCGACGGATCGGAGGCGAACGCAGGCGCGGCGGAGCACGATCCGCGCGGGACGCGAAGGATCGAATCGCCGCATGGCCGCTCATGCGTTGCCCGTTTCCGACGAATGTACGTTGGCGTACAGACAGTGAATGACCGAGGCACTTACCTTGTCTGCAACGTTGGAAAACAGAGGGAAGGGGATCTGCCATGGGCGAGATGGAACGCTGCGCGGCCGCGTCGACGATGGAGAGCGTTCGCGGCCACCATTCGGACGGGTTCTCGATCTTCAAGAACTCCCCCTGCGTGTGGCCCGAAAGCATGACCGGCCAGCCCGGCGCGCCGCTGCGGGTGCACATCGTCGACAGTGACGCGCACGCGCGCGGCGTCATTGCCCAGGAGCTGATGGGAGACAGCCGGACCGTGGTGGCCGGCCAGGCCGGCACCTTGCGCGACGGCCGGCGGCTGGTGCGCGACGTCCGCTTCGACGTGCTGCTGGTGGACGTCGGCCTCTCCGACGGCGTGGGCTTCGAGCTGATCACGCACGCCAGGAGCCTCAATCCCGAAGCCGAGGTGGTCGCGCTCTCCAAGCAGGAGACCGACGACGACGCGATGCGCGCCTTCGATCTCGGAGCCGCCGGCTTCGTGGTGAAGAACTCCTGGTTCGTGAGCTTCGTGCAGGCGGTGCTGCAGGTGGCCAACGGCGGCGCGGCGATCACGCCGGCGCTGTCGCGCAGACTGCTGCTGAGGCGCGGCATTCCGACGGCGGTGCTGGCGGTGCCTGAGGTGCCCGGCGAGGTGGTGCGCGTGAAGCTCTCGATGCGCGAGCACGAGGTGCTGCGCATGATCGCCAGCGGTCTCACGAGCAGCGAGATCGGCAACAGGCTGGCGATCAGCTGCACGACCGTCAATTCGCATGTGAAGAACATGTACCACAAGCTCCACGTGCGCTCCCGCGCGCAGGCGGTCAGCTGCGCGAACAGCTGGGGGCTGCTTTAGCGGCGTCTGAAAGTTGGCGGCCAGGTCGGCGGGGGAGGGCGCCGGGCCACCATCGCGCGATGTGCTCCACGCACCTCGCGCGATTTTTTTTTGCTGCCAGTTCCATCAAAGGTGACGGCTTGCAACCTTTCCGGATGCTTTCCGTTGATGCCCGGGATGGCCTCTTCCATCTGGGAGCAATGACCAGCGCGGCCTGCCGCGAGGCCGGCACATGGATCGGCAGGCCGGAGCGTCCTGTCGTGCAGGCCCGATGTCCGGCGGCGTCGGTGCGGACCCGCGCGGACCACGCTCGCGAGCCCTCCCCAGAAGTCGCTTTTCGGCCCCGTGCCACGCGTGTATGCACGGTCCTACATTGGTTCTCCGAGGACACGGGAGCACCCAATGAACACGCAGGACCCCTTCGACAAGACCGACACGCGCCGCCGCCTGCTGCTCAAGAGCGCCGGCATCTCGGCCGCGGCGGTGTTCGCGCCACATGTCGCCGGCCAGACGACCACGCTGGTGCCGCCCCCGCCGCCGAGCCCGCCCACCACGCCGTGGGCGCAGGAGCTCACGGTCCAGTCGCCGATCCAGCCGGAGTCTTCGCACTTCAGTCCCGATTGCACCGAGACCGCCGGCGAGAAGGAGGTGGGACGCAACACGCACCAGTGCTTCAACCGCTTCCCGGCGGTGAAGTTCTACAAGGTCGACATCAAGACCGGCTCGCACAGCTTCCATCCGGAGCTGCCCAGGCAGGAGGTCTGGGGCTACAACGGCACCGTGCCGGGCGCGCTGTTCCACGCGCGCTACGGCGAGCCGATCATGGTGCGCTTCCGCAACCAGCTGCCCAACCTCAACCAGGGCTTCGGCTCGCCGGACGTCTCGGTGCACCTGCACAACCTGCACTCGCCTTCCGAGAGCGACGGCTTCCCGGTCGACTGGTGGAGCGGCGCGGCCTGCGGCCCGACCCTCACGAAGGGCGGCGAATACAAGGACCACCACTATCCGATGGTGTACGCCGGCGTCGACAAGTTCGGCGGCATCGGCGATCCGCGCGAGGCGCTCGGCACGCTCTGGTACCACGACCACCGCGTCGACTTCACCGCGCCCAACGTCTACCACGGCATGGCCGGCTTCTTCCTGGCGTTCGACGAGATCGACTCGGGCAACGAGAACGACCCGAACCCCAGGGCCCTGCGCCTGCCCAGCGGTGCCTACGACGTGCCGCTGATGCTGAGCGACAAGCAGTTCGACAGCAGCGGCAACCTGATGTTCAACCAGTTCAACCAGGACGGCTTCATCGGCGACAAGTTCCTGGTGAACGGGAAGATCCAGCCGTTCTTCCATGTGGAGCCGCGCAAGTACCGCTTCCGCCTGCTGGCCGCGGCGACCTCGCGCGTGTGGGACCTGCAGATCCGCTGGAACAACAACGTCCAGAGCTTCGTGCAGATCTCCAACGACGGCAACCTGTTCGAGGCGCCGCTGCTGCGCAGCAACGTCACGCTGGGCAACGCCGAGCGCGGCGACATCGTGGTGGACTTCTCCAGGTTCCCGGTGGGCGCGGAAGTGTTCCTCACCAACCGGCTGCGGCACATCGACGGCCGCAAGCCCGAGAAGGACTTCGTCAATCCGCCCTACCAGCTGCTCAAGTTCATCGTCGACAAGTCGCTGGCCGGTACGGACAACAGCCGGGTGCTGGGCCGCCTGCGCGAGCAGCCGACGATCGATCTCACGGAGGTGGTGAACGAGCGCACCTTCGCCTTCGCGCGCTCCGGCGGCGGCTGGACCATCAACGACCGGGAGTTCAACAACCGGCCGATCGCCTCGCCCAAGCGGGGCACGGCGGAGATCTGGAATCTGGTCAACCCGAGCGGCGGCTGGGCCCACCCGGTGCACATCCACTTCGAGGAAGGCCGAATCCTGCAGCGAAACGGATCGACGCCGCCCCCCTGGGAAAGAGGGCGCAAGGACGTCTACCTGATCGGTCCCAACGAACGCGTGCGGGTGTTCCTGCGCTTCCGCGACTTCCTGGGCAAGTACGTCATGCACTGCCACAACACCATCCACGAGGACCACGCGATGATGGGCCGCTGGGACATCGTGGCCTGACCGCGCGAGGACGCCATGAACATCACTTCCAACGATTCGACCCAGGGCCGCCGCCACGGCCTCGCGCTGCTGGCCGGCGGCCTCGCCGCCGCCGCGGGAACGGGCATCGCCTGGCGGCTCGACCTGCACCCCGCCACGCCGCTCGCCAGGTCCGATCCCTTGCCGCAAAGGCCGGGGCGCCTGCCGGACGTGCCGCTCATCACGCACGACGGGCAGAAGGTGCGCTTCTATTCCGACCTGGTGCGCGATCGCGTCGTGTTCGTGAGCATGATGTACGCGCAGTGCAGCGAGCGCTGCCCGCCGATGACGCAGAACCTGCGCGCGGTGCAGGAGGCGCTGGGCGACCGCGTCGGGCGCGACATCTTCTTCTATTCGATCTCGCTGCTGCCCGAGCAGGACCGCCCCGCCGACCTGAAGGCGTACCGGGAGCTCAACCGCATCGGCCCCGGCTGGACCTTCCTCACCGGCGCCAAGCCGGACGTGGAGCGCCTGCGTTTCGCCCTGGGCTTCTACGACCCGGACCCGAAGGTCGATGCGGACCTCGGGCAGCACATCGGCGCGGTGCGCGTGGGCAACGACGCGCTGGACCGCTGGTGCATGACGCCGCTGCTCACGGAGCCCTACCTCATCCTCGAGGCGCTGATGGCGGTGGACCCCGTCGCCCGCGCGCGCGGGCGGACCTGGCAGGTGCCTTCGCAGGCCTGAGCGAGCCATCCCGCGCCGGCCGGCGCTGTGGTAACTTGCCGCCCCTTGCGCCGTTCAGGCGCTGCGAACGGGGGGCAGGATGGACCAGGTCGGGGCGGTGGTGGTCGGCGCGGGCGCCGTCGGATTGGCGGTGGCGCGGGCCCTGGCCCGCGCGGGGCACGAGACCCTGGTGCTGGAAGCCGAAGGCGGCATCGGCCAGGGCGTGAGTTCGCGCAACAGCGAGGTCATCCATGCGGGCCTGTACTACGCGCCCGGTTCGCTCAAGGCGCGCCTGTGCGTGCGCGGCAAGGACCTGCTCTACGCGATGTGCGCCAGCCACGGCGTCGGGCACCGGCGTTGCGGCAAGTTCACCGTGGCCAACAGCGAGGCCGAGGTGAGCGCTCTGCACGGGCTGCGGCAGCGCGCGGACGCCAACGGGGTTCCCGTCGAATTCCTGGAGGGCAGGCAGGCGATGGCGATGGAGCCCGCGCTGCGCTGCCTGGTCGCGCTGCACTCGCCCAGCACCGGCATCGTCGACAGCCACGGCTTCATGCTCGCGCTGCAGGGCGACCTGGAGCGCGAAGGCGGCATGGTCGCTTTCCGCTCCGCGCTCGCCTCGGCGAAGCTGGCGCCGGGCGAGGGCGGACTGCACGAATTGCGGCTCGCGGACGGCACCGAGCTCGCGACGCCGCTGCTGGTCAATTCCGCTTCGCTGCACGCGTGCGCGCTGGCGCGCCGCTTCGAGGGGCTGGATCCGCGGTTCGTGCCGCGCGAGTGGTTCGCCAAGGGCAACTACTACTCGCTGGCGGGCCGCGCGCCGTTCACGCGGCTCATCTATCCCGCGCCCGCCGACGCGCACCTGGGCACGCACCTCACGCTGGACCTGGGCGGCCAGGCCAAGTTCGGGCCGGACATCGAATGGCTGGACATCGCCGCGCCCGAGCAGATCGACTGGCGCGTGGACCCGCGCCGCGCCGACGATTTCTACGCCGAGGTCCGCCGCTACTGGCCCGGCCTGCCGGATGCCAGCCTGCAGCCGAGCTACAGCGGCGTGCGTCCCAAGATCCACGGGCCGCACGAGAAGGCCCCGGATTTCCGCATCGACGGCCCGGCGCTGCACGGCGTGCCGGGGCTGGTGAACCTGTTCGGGATCGAGTCGCCGGGGCTGACGAGTTCGCTGGCGATCGCCGAGGACGTTCTCGCGCTGCTCGCCTAGCGGGGCGTCCGCATCTTCCGGATCGCCCCCGCCGCCTCCGACACCAGCGCCGGACCCTTGTAGATCAGACCGGTGTAGATCTGCACCACGTCCGCGCCGGCCCGGATCTTCGACACCGCGTCGTCGGCGCTCAGGATGCCGCCCACGCCGATGATCGGGAAGTCCGTTCCCAGCGCGGCGCGCAATTGCGTGATCACTCGATTGCTGGCCGCCAGCACCGGCGCTCCGCTGAGGCCGCCCGTTTCCTCCGCGTGCGGCAGGCCCTTCACGGCTTCGCGCGAGATCGTGGTGTTGGTCGCGACCACGCCATCCATGCCGTGGCGGCGCAGCGTCGCGGCGATGACGTCGACCTGCGCTTCGTCCAGGTCGGGGGCGATCTTCACGAAGACCGGCACGCGGCGGCCGTGCGCCTGCGCCAGCGTTTCGCGCCGCCGCGCGATGGCGCCCAGCAGCGCGTCCAGCGCTTCATCGGACTGCAGCGCGCGCAGGTTCTTCGTGTTCGGGCTGGAGATGTTCACCGTCACGTAGTCGGCGTGCGGGTACACGCCTTCCAGGCCGGTGAGGTAGTCGCGGGTCGCGTCCTCGATCGGCGTGGCCGCGTTCTTGCCGATGTTCAGGCCGAGGATGCGGCCGCGGCTGCGGAACGACGAGCGCTTCACGTTGGCGAGGAAGGCGTCCAGGCCGTCGTTGTTGAAGCCCAGGCGGTTGATCAGCGCGTTGGCCTGCGGCAGGCGGAACATGCGCGGCTTGGGATTGCCCGGCTGCGGCTTGGGCGTGACGGTGCCGACCTCGACGAAGCCGAAGCCCATCGCGCCCAGACCGTCGATGCAGCGCGCGTTCTTGTCCAGGCCCGCGGCCAGGCCCACGCGGTTGGGAAAGCGCAGGCCGGCCAGCTGGACCGGGTCGTCCACCATCGCCGAGCACCAGGCCCAGGCCAGCGGCGTGCCCTGCAGGCGGGCCAGCGATTCGAGCGTGAGATCGTGCGCGGCCTCGGGTTCCAGGCCGAACAGGAAGGGGCGCGCGAGCGAGTAGGGCAGCAGGGGCATGGAGGGATAATTCTTCGGTTGAATGGCTTGCAGCAAAGGATTGTCGCGTGACCCAGGATGAACTGAAGACGCTCGTCGGCCAGGCCGCCTTGCAGTACGTGGTGCCGGGCGAGATCGTGGGCGTGGGCACGGGCTCCACGGTGAACAAGTTCATCGAGGCGCTGGCGGGCATGAAGGACCGCGTGCGCGGCGCGGTGTCCAGCTCGGTGGCTTCGACCGAGCGGCTGCGCGCCATCGGCATCCCGGTGTTCGACGCCAACGAGGTCGGCGAGCTGGCCGTCTACATCGACGGCGCCGACGAGATCGACAACGCCGGAAACATGATCAAGGGCGGCGGCGCCGCGCTCACGCGCGAGAAGATCGTGGCGGCGCAGTCGCGCGCCTTCGTGTGCATCGCCGACGAATCCAAGCTGGTGCCGGTGCTGGGCGCTTTCCCGGTGCCGGTGGAAGTGGTGCCGATGGCGGCCGAGCGCATCAAGCGCCAGTTCGCGGCGATGGGCGGGCAAGCGAAGCTGCGGATGAAGGATGGCGCGCCGCTGGTCACCGACAACGGGCAGCACATCCTGGACGTGGCGGGCCTGAAGATCGCCCAGCCGCTCGCCTTCGAGAGCGAAGTGAACCAGTGGCCGGGGGTGGTGACGGTGGGCGTGTTCGCCCACCAGAAAGCGTCCGTCTGCCTGCTGGGCACGCCGGGCGGCGTGCGGACGCTCAAGTTCTAGCGATCAGAACGTGATGCCGGCGGGATTGGTGCCCGTCGGCGCCGGCGCGCGCGGCGCGGCCGCCGGAGCCGCCGACGCGGGTTCGGCCGCCGCGGTCTCGGCAGGACGCGCCGGGGCCGCCGTCACCAGCGGAGTGGCGGCGGGCTGGCGGTAGCTGGCGGGCAGCTGCGAGCTGCGCGGATAACCGGCCGCGTCCAGGAACTGCGACCACTCGTGTTCGGAATAGCCCTTGAGCTGCTGGCCGCCCACGGTCAGCAGGGGCAGCGAGGGGCTGCCGCCGCTGATGCGGCCCAGCGCCTCGACGTCCTCGGAACTGCTGACGGACTTCTCGCTGAACGGGATGCCGCGCTGCGACAGGAAGGCGCGACCGGTGCCGCAGGGCGCGCAGTTGGGGCCGGAGTAGAGCGTGACGGGGTAGCGGTTGGCGACCTGGCGCAGCTCGAAGGGCAGCGAGCCGGAAGCGCCCCCTTCGGTGCGGCCGGACGAACCGGCCGAGGGCACGGCCTTGGCGGAGGTTTCCGCGGGCGGCTTGTCGGAGAAGGTGACCCGGCCGTCCGGGCCGACGATGCGATAGACCTGGGCGCCGGCGGTGCCGGCTGCTGCCACCAGGGCGAGGACCGCCAGGCGGGACGCGACAAAGGCTCTGGAATGCGACATCAACCCCTCTCCTTGTATTGGACCGACTCCGTCAGGCCATGCCCTGGTGCCGCAGCAGGGCGTCCAGCGTGGGCTCGCGCCCGCGGAACGCCTTGAACGACTCCATCGCCGTGCGGCTGCCGCCCGACTCCAGGATGGCCTGCCGGTATTTTCGCCCGGTTTCCACGCTGGGTGAACCATCGGATCCCGCGGTTTCCTCGAAAGCCGCATAAGCGTCGGCGGAAAGCACCTCCGCCCACTTGTAGCTGTAATAGCCCGCCGCGTAGCCGCCGGAGAAGATGTGGCTGAAGGTGTGGGCGGTGCGGCTGAACTCGGGCGCCTGCAGCACCGCGACTTCCTGGCGCACCTTGCGAAGCAGCGGCATGAAGTCGTCCGCCGGGTCGTGCTCGGTGTGCAGCAGCATGTCGAAGAGGGCGAACTCGATCTGCCGCAGCGTCGCCAGCCCGCTCTGGAAGTTGCGCGCGGCCATCATCTTGTCGAACAGCTCGCGCGGCAGCGGCTCGCCGGTGTCGACGTGGGCCGTCATGTGGCGCAGCACCGCCCATTCCCAGCAGAAGTTCTCCATGAACTGGCTGGGGAGTTCCACCGCATCCCATTCGACGCCGCTGATGCCCGAGACGTCGCGCTCGTTCACGCGGGTGAGCATGTGGTGCAGGCCGTGGCCGGATTCGTGGAAAAGCGTGATGACGTCGTCGTGCGTGAGCAACGGCGGCTTGCCTTCGACGCCTTCGGCGAAGTTGCAAACCAGGTGCGCCACCGGCGTCTGCAGCTTGCCGTCGTCCGGGCGCAGCCAGCGGGCGCGCACGTCGTCCATCCAGGCGCCGCCGCGCTTGCCCGTGCGCGCGGCCGGGTCCAGGTAGAACTGGCCGACCCGCTCGGTGCTCACGTGGTCGCTCCCGTCCTTGTGTTCGCGCTCGATGCGATAGAACTCCACGCCCGGGTTCCACACCGGCGCGTAGTCGCGGCGGATCACCACCTCGAACAGCGTCTCGACGATCTTGAACAGGCCCGCCAGCACCTTGGGCGCCGTGAAGTACTGCTTGACCTCCTGCTCGCTGAACGAATAGCGCGCTTCCTTCAGCTTCTCGCCGATGTAGCTCCAGTCCCAGGGCTGCGGATCGCGGATGCCCAGCTGCTCGCCCGCGAAGGCGCGCATGTCGGCGACATCCTTTTCGGCGAACGGGCGAGCCTTGGCGGCCAGCTCGCGCAGGAAGCCGATCACCTGCTCGGGCGACTCGGCCATCTTGGGAACCACCGAGACCTCGCCGAAGTTGCGGTAGCCCAGGAGCTGGGCCTCTTCCTTGCGCAGGGCCAGGATCTCGCGGATGTTGCCGCCGTTGTCGAACTTGCGGAATTCCTCGGGCGCCTGGTCGCTGGCGCGCGTGACGTAGGCGCGGTACATGCGCTGGCGCAGCTCGCGGCTGTGCGCGAACTGCATCACCGGCAGGTAGCTCGGCATCTTCAGCGTGAGCTTGTAGCCGTCCTTCTCCTCGGCCTGGGCCGCGGCGCGGGCCGCCTGCACCACGTCCTGCGGCACGCCATCCAGCTCCTCGAGCGAGGCGTAATAGGAGAAGGCATCGGTGGCGTCCAGCGCGTTCTCGCTGAACTTCTGGGCCAGCTCGGCCTGGCGTTCCTGGATGGCGGCGAAGCGTTCCTTGGCCGCGCCCTGCAGCTCGGCGCCGCCCAGCACGAAGTTGCGGATGGCGTTCTTCAGCGCCTGGCGCTGCTCGGGGTCCAGGCTCTTCGGGTCGATCGCCTTGTACTTGGCGTACAGCCGCTCATCCGAGCCCAGCCGGGTCCAGAACTCGGTGACTCGCGGAAGGGCTTGGTTGTAGGCGGCGCGAAGCTCGGGCGTGTCGGCCACCGAGTTGAGGTGGCTGACCGCGCCCCAGGCACGGCTCAGCCTTTCGGTGGTGCAGTCGAGCCGGCCGGCGAGGGCCTTCCATTCGGCGGGGAAATCGGGGGCGACGACGGCTTCCAGGGCCGCCTCGCTCTCGGCCAGCAGCGCGTCGACGGCGGGAGCGACATGCTCCGGCTGGATCTGGTCGAAGAGCGGCAGGTCCTGGAAATCGAGCAGGGGATTGGTGGGCATGAGGGCCATTTTGCGGCACCCGCGCCTTCTTCAACCGCCGCGGCGATTGCCTGCGCCAATGGCGGCGATCAGCCCGCGGCGCGCTCGGCCGCTTCCAGCGTGTTGACCAGCAGCATCGCGCGGGTCATCGGGCCGACGCCGCCGGGGACCGGGGTGATCCAGCCGGCGACCTGGCGCACGCCTTCGAAGTCGACGTCGCCGCAGAGCTTGCCTTCGTCGTTGCGGTTCATGCCGACGTCGATGACCACCGCGCCGGGCTTGACCATGTCGGCGGTGAGCATGTCGCGCTTGCCGACGGCGGCGACCACCACGTCGGCCTGCAGCGTCATCGCCTTCAGGTCGCGCGTGGCGCTGTGGCAGATGGTGACCGTGGCGTTCTTCTGCAGAAGCATCAGCGCCATCGGCTTGCCGACGATGTTGCTGCGGCCGATGACCACCGCGTGCTTGCCGCGCAGGTCGTAGCCGATGCTCTCCAGCATCTTCATGCAGCCGTAGGGCGTGCAGGGCCAGAAGCCCGGCTGGCCCGTGACCAAGGCGCCGGCGCTGGCGACGTGGAAGCCGTCGACGTCCTTGGCGGGCGAGATGGTCTCGATCACCTTGCTGGCGTCCATGTGCTTCGGAAGCGGCAGCTGCACCAGGATGCCGTGCACCTTCGGGTCGGCGTTCAGCGCGCGGATGCGATCGAGCAGGGCGGCTTCGGACAGGTCGGCCGGATAGGTCTCCAGCGTGGCCTTCAGGCCCGTTTCGGTGCTGTCGTTGACCTTGTGGCGCGTGTAGACCTGGCTGGCCGGGTCGTCGCCGACGAGGATGATGGAAAGCGCCGGCTGGACGCCTCGCGCCTGGAGCGCCTGGGTGCGGCCGGAGACTTCGGCCCGGATGCGCTTGGCCAGCGCGTTGCCGTCGATGAGTTGTGCGGTCATGGGAGAAGGGAAGCGAAGCGGGCGTGGCCGGCACGCCCGCGGACCGCGGCCGGTCAGGCCTTGGCCGGGTGGTTCTGGCCGAGGGCGATCTTGAGCAGGTCGGCCACGGTGTTGGCGTTGAGCTTTTCCATGATGTTG
>Ga0247820_10001767_pt1 | contig 12149 bp, 10 predicted proteins | sample 13C_Glucose_Day1_2_FD_192480 | JGI IMG/M metagenome (GOLD analysis project Ga0247820, IMG submission 192480) | Soil microbial communities from agricultural site in Penn Yan, New York, United States - 13C_Glucose_Day14 | ecosystem: Environmental > Terrestrial > Soil > Agricultural land | place...
CGCTCGGGTTGATGGCGGCCCCGGAACGGATCGTTACTACATTGCTGACACCACGGCTGAAGTGACCATTGTCGAAGATGGCGAACAAGCAAGCCTGATCGAATTCGGCTGGCCACTTGAGCGCATTCAACGGTTGCAGATCGTCGGTACTTCGCTGGTGATCACTTCGTTGCGCAACGAGAATGGCGAACTGCCCGACCATGTGTTAACCATCGAGCATGTCTACGAACATGTCGAAGGTATGCGGCAGGTGAAAAACAATCGGCTGCAGTTTAAAACCCAGGACAATTATTGGCTGGAGCTCACATTGCTCCCACTTCCGTCTGACTCACTCGCTTACGATGTAGATTACGTCGAAACAGGCGGACAGCCCGCGCCGGCTCCCTACATCACCAACAGCGGAGTCGTGGTGCTCGCGGAGCGGGCGCCGAGGCATACCTTTGTTTCGCGCGCTGGCGGCAGCGTCGATTTGGTCGCCAACGCCTACACGCCTGAAGTTCGCGCAGTGGTTTATCTGGATTACAAAAGCAAAGAAATAGTTGCAATCGACGCAAGTTATACCGTCGAAACGATCATGGGTCCTACGGGATATACCAACCTGAATTACTCACAACTTAATATATGGATTCGGCTGCCATCTTCGAAACTCGTTAACATCTCAAATTTTTTTCACGAAAAAAAGGGGCACAGAACAGGAACCTCTGTTGATGACAATATTCGGATCAATGATTTTTCCCAAGCAAATCTTGTAATGGTTATGCAGGATGGCGAATCCTATCAAATACGCCCCCCGCACCTGGACTTTCGTAAAGACGCAGTCTCCCCGGGCCGCAAACGGTGTAGTGCTCGGGAATGTTTGCACCCTCGGCGCGGGCGCTATAAGTTTAAACAACCGCAATATATCAAGCCCTTTACGCTCTCCACTACCCCCCAGCAGATTGCATTCCCCGCGCCTCCCCATACTGGCATTTATGTAATGGAAGGCCAGGCCTCGAGCTACGACCTGTATCCCGTCAGTAATACAGTGCTCAGCCTGTACACACCGGGTGCCATCGAGCAAACCTCCAACGCATCGACCTGGACCCTCTTCAGTACAGAACTAACAGAAACCGTTACACGCGACGAAATACGGCTGACTTCCGACAATCTGCAAGTCGGCAGCGCGGTGATCCAGTTGCCGAGTCTGGACCACCCTGGACCGGTGGAATCCATCAGCGTGGCGACGTCATCCGGAAATATTTATTCCGTCGAACTTTTATTTGAAGTGCTGCAACTCTACCTGATCGACGCACAAGGCTACGCCAGCGTCGATGCCTTGCTGGCTGACCTTCGGGCGCACCAGCAACGAGAGGAATTGGCCACGAAAATTGCTGTTAAAAACATTGGCTTCTCGCCACGAATTGACGGAACGGTGTATTACAACTCAACCAATGATTATTGGGGAGTCGATACGGATCCTGACTACCGCATTGCCCCTCAAACGCTTTTTATAGAACCGATCCAGACGCATTAATCAACTGTGACCGTCGTATAACTGCAAGGCCGGCGTGACGATCCTCGTCACGCCGGCGCTGGCCGCATGCTGCGCTGCTCACGAAACATGAATACCATCCAACGTCACCAGCGCCTCAGGCAAACAACTCCCCTTGCAACTCATCCAGCAGCGCCTGAATCGCATCCAGCCGCTGTTGTGGATCATCGAGTTGCAGCAGATCGATCTTGTCCAACTCGGCGAACGGCAGCAGATACGCCAACTGATTGGCCAGCGACTGTTGCCCGGTCGCTTCGTTGCCCATGTTCAGGGCTTCGACCATCGGGTGTTCCGCCAGGGCCTTGAGCAGTGCGACCAGGTCGGCGTCCTCGTCCTGAAGCGGTTGCTCGGGCTCGTCTTCCAGCCATTCGACCTCGGCGACGATCAACTGATCACGCTGCACTTCGGTGCGCACCACGTGAAAACGCCGCCCGCCCTGCACCCGAATGCCCAGCAGGCCATTGTCCTGCTGCTTGAAATCGGTGATCAACGCCTCGCACCCGACGAGCGCATAGCCCGCCGGAGCGATGCCGACTTCTTCGCCATCGAGTATGCACACCACGCCGAAGCCGCCGCCCTGTTTCATGCAGCGACTGATCATGTCCAGGTAGCGCGCCTCGAAAATCTGCAAGTCGAGGATGCAGCCGGGAAACAGCACCGTGTTCAGCGGAAAAAGCGGCAAGCTCATAGACATTTCCTTACACCACCATCGACACCGCCAACGGCAGGAACACCGCCGTGGCCACGCCCATCAGACTCATCGCCAGCGCCGCGAAGGCGCCGCACTCTTCACTTTCCTGCATCGCCACCGCCGTGCCGACCGCATGGGCGGTCATGCCCAGGGCCATGCCGCGGGCTTCAGGACTGTGGACACCGAGCCGGGTCAACAGACTCGGTCCGAAGATCGCCCCGATCACCCCGGTGATCAACACGAACACTGCGGCCAGCGCCGCGACGCCACCGATCTGTTCGGCGACCAGCATGGCAATTGGCGACGTCACCGACTTCGGCGCCATGGTCATCAGGATCATGTGTTCGGCACCAAACCACCAGCCCAGCAATACGCCCATGCCCGTGGCAACCACGCCACCTATCACCAGCGTAGTAAATATCGGCCAGAACAACTGACGAATCCGCCGCAGATTGAGGTACAGCGGCACCGCCAACGCGACCGTCGCGGGGCCGAGCAAGATGCTGAGAATCTCGGTGCTCTTGCGGTATTCAGCGTAGGTCAGGCCGCACCCTACCAGCACGCCGATCACCAGCAGCATGGAAACCAGCACCGGCTGCAGAAAGATCCAGCGGGTTTTCTCGAACGCCGCCAGCACCAGTTGATAGGCGCCCAAGGTCACGCCAATGCCGAACAACGGATGATGAATCACCGACGCCCAGGCCCCGTGCCAGTCGAAGATCATTGGCCGTCCTCGTGAGGTGCATGACGCTTGATCATGCGCTGCATCAAGACCCCGGCAAACGCCAGGGACAACACCAGCGACAACACCAGCGCGCCGACGATGGCCCAGAAATCCGCCGCGATGTCGGCGGCGTACACCATCACGCCCACGGCCGGCGGCACCAGGAGCAGCGGCAGGTAACGCAGCAGGCTGCTGGCCGCCAGGTTCAGCGGTTCGCCGACCTGGCCACGGCTGATCAGAAACACCAGCAACAGCAGCAGGCCGATGATCGGCCCCGGCAGCACAGGTAAGAACAAATGGTTGATGGCGGTGCCGAGCAATTGGAACAGCACCAGCCAGGTCAAACCTCGTAACAACATCCTTCATCTCCCGCAAAACCCGTCACCCGCAGTGACGGGTCGAACATTATAAGCATGCCGACGCTATGGATCGGCATTCGCAAATAGCATGGACAGTTGACCGGAGCCATTTGCCATGTTGATCTAAAGTGGTAATCCGGGAGGTCAAATCCCCCCACCTCAAAACTATAAAACCGATGAACCCAAGGAGAGTCTCAATGCCCTATGTTCCCGTTGCAGAGCTCAAAGATTATGTCGGCAAGGAACTCGGACGTTCCGAATGGCTCACCATCGATCAGGCGCGTATCAACCTGTTCGCCGAAGCCACAGGGGACTATCAGTTCATCCATGTCGACCCGGTCAAAGCCGCGCAAACGCCATTTGGCAGCACCATTGCACACGGTTTCCTGTCACTGTCGTTGATCCCCAAACTGATGGAAGACATCCTCGTCATGCCTGAAGGCTTGAAGATGGTGGTCAACTACGGCCTCGACAGCGTGCGTTTCATTCAGCCGGTCAAGGTCGATTCGAAAGTGCGACTCAAGGTCGAACTGACTGAAGTCATTGAGAAGAAACCTGGCCAATGGCTGCTCAAGGCCACCGCCACTCTGGAAATCGAAGGCTCGGAAAAACCGGCGTATATCGCTGAACCCTTGTCCCTCTGCTTCGTGTAAACCATCCCGGAAGCGAAGCAGCTCAGGCTGTTTCGCGCCCTCTGCTTTCTCCTGGCTATATAAGGGCACAGAGCTGCGGCATACTCGGTCGCCTAATTGCCCGGATCCCGCTATGCGCCCACTAGCACTCCTTGCCTTGACCCTGTTGCTCACCGCTTGCGGCGATGGCGAATCACTGTTGCCTCCCGACGCCCGCCTGCCGGACGGTGGCCGCTATCGCGGCGATCTGGTCAATGGCTTGCTGCAAGGCCAGGGCCGAGTCGACTATCCGAACGGCAGCTGGTATGCCGGCGGGTTCGACCAGGGCCAATGGCATGGCTTGGGCGAATGGCACGGCAGTAACGGCGAAGTCTATCGCGGGTCCTTCAATCAAGGGCTGTTCGACGGCAAGGGACAACTGACTACCAGCGGCAGCAGTTATACCGGCGGCTTCAAGGCCGGGCGCCGGGATGGCGAAGGCACCCTCAAAGAAAACGGCATGACCTATCGCGGGGAATTCAAAGCCGATCAATACTCGGGGCTCGGGCGTCTGGAGCTCGAAGACGGCAGCTCGTATCAGGGCCAGTTCGCCCATGGCAAACCCAATGGCGAAGGCCAGCGTGGCGACGCCAGCGGCAATCAGTTCACCGGCCACTTCGTCGACGGTCAGCTGGAAGGCAACGGGACATTCAACAGCGCCGATGGCGACATGTACGTCGGCGGTTTCAAGAACAATCAACTGCACGGCAAGGGCCGCTACGAGAACGCCGACGGCGATGTCTGGCTCGGCCTGTTCAAGGAAGGCTCGCTCAACGGCAAGGGCGAGATGATCGGCGCCGATGGCAGCCATTATATCGGCCAGTTCAACGATTGGCGCTTTACCGGCCAAGGCCGATTGAACCTGCCCGATGGCAGCTTCTATATCGGCCAGTTCGACGTCGACAATTACAACGGTCACGGCACGCTGGTGCTGACCGATGGCACGGTGCAGAACGGTACATGGATTAACGGCCAGCGCGTGCGCGATGCCGACGGCAAGTTACTGCCCGACCCGCTCGAGCTCGGCTTGCTGGCCCAGGGCCGCCTGCTCGCCGACGCACTGGCCAACGTACCGGCCTCGACCCCGGCGATCGAGCTGTACACCCTGACCCTGGGTGGCGACGGCAAGCAAAGCGTGTTCCTGCGCGAGTCCGATTACGTCAGTAACATGTTTACCAGCCGCTTCGGCGCCTTTGGCCAGATCCGCCTGGTCAACCATCGCGACCACCTTGCCGACCGACCGATGGCCACCCGGGAAAACCTGCGCCGCGCTGCCCTCACGCTGGCCGAGCGCAGCGGCCCGGAAGATTTGATTTTCCTTTACCTGACCAGCCACGGCACCAGTGAACATGAACTGGTGCTCGACCAGCCGCGTATGGAACTGTCCGATCTGCCGGCCGACGAACTCGCTGCCGTCCTGGCACCGCTGAAGAATCGCGACAAGATCATCGTGATTTCATCCTGCTACTCCGGCGGCTTCATCCCGGCCCTGAAAGACGAACGTACCCTGGTCATGACGGCCTCGCGGGCCGACCGGGTGTCCTTCGGCTGCTCTGAACAAGCCAACTTCACTTATTTTGGCGATGCCTTGTTCGCTCAGGCGCTGAACCAGACCGACGACCTGGAACACGCCTTCAAGCTGGCCAGTGCCACCGTGGCCGAGCGCGAGCTGGCAGACAGCTTCGAAGCCTCCGAGCCACAGATCTGGGCGCCAAAAACCGTGCTCTCCCACTGGCAACTGCTGCGCAAACAGCAAGCACGAAAGGCATTGCAAAGTGCCTCTATCCCCAGCAAGGATGCAAAGAGCAACTAAGCTGAATAGTATCAAGGGGGAAACACTATGTACTTGACGCCTCAGCACGTATTGCTTGCCGGAGCTACCGGTTTGACCGGTGAACATCTTCTCGACCGTTTGCTCAATGAGCCCACGATTACGCGAGTATTGGCGCCATCACGCCGGCCATTGGCCGAGCACCCTCATCTGGAAAACCCGGTCGGCGATCCCGCGGTGTTTCTGCCGCAATTGAACGGCCGCGTCGACATCGCCTACTGCTGCCTCGGCACCACGATCAAGCAGGCCGGCTCGGAACAGGCGTTTCGTGCGGTGGATCTGGACATGGTGGTGGCGTTCGCCAAGCGTGCACGGGAGATGGGGGCGCGGCACCTGATCGTCATCAGTGCCTTGGGGGCCGATCGCAGATCCCCGATTTTCTACAACCGGGTCAAAGGCGAGATGGAATACGCATTGCGCGCGCAGGACTGGCCGCAGCTGACCATTTGCCGACCATCGTTGCTGCTGGGCGAACGCATCGAACCGCGTATGGCCGAGCAGTTCGTTGGGCCCTTGTCCCGCTTGATCCCCGGCAAATATCGCGGCATCGAAGCCTGTCAACTGGCCCGCGCCATGTGGCGACTGGCGCTGGAAGAGCAGGATGGATTGCGGATTGTCGAGTCGGATGAGTTGCGCAAGCTAGGCAAGTAGTCATGTGGCGTCTGAAATGACGCCTTCGCTTGTAGGAGCGAGGCTTGCCCGCGAAGAGCGCGACGCCGATCCAAAGCCGAACGCTACAACCCGCCAGTCGCCTGAAAACTGACCCCTATCACAGTCAACAGCGACAACGGCAACAACAACGTGTCGAGCAAGGCGCTGGCCGGCAGGTCGACGCCTGGATAAGCCGGCGCTTCTGCACCGAAGCGGTCCATGGCGCAGCAACCGCCATTCATGGCATACAAATCCAGACGAGTCCCCGAATACACCACCGGCGCCCCCGGCTTGGCGGCATCCAGCGTGCGCACCGTGGCGCAGCCCGCCAGTTGCAACGCCAGCACCATCACCAGCAGCTTATTCATCGCTGGTCAGATGGTGCTCGCCCCAACGCGGCAGCATGTCCTGGGGAATGTTCAACAGGTTGAGAATCCGCGCCACGACGAAGTCGATCAGGTCATCGATCGTTTGCGGCTGATGATAGAAGCCCGGCGATGCCGGCAAAATCGTCACGCCCATGTTCGACAACTTGAGCATGTGCTCCAGATGAATGCTCGAATACGGCGCCTCGCGCGGCACCAGGATCAACTGGCGACGCTCCTTCAACGTGACGTCGGCGGCACGCTCGATCAGGTTGTTGCAGGCGCCCGTCGCAATGGCCGACAAGGTCCCGGTGGAACACGGCACCACCACCATCGCCGCCGGCGCGCCGGAGCCCGAGGCCACCGGCGACATCCAGTCTTCCTTGCCGTATACCCGAATCTGCCCGGCGGCCGCGCCAGTGTATTCGGTGAGGAAGGCCTGCATCATTTGCGTCTTGGGTGGCAACGTAACGTCGGTCTCGGTGGCCATCACCAGTTGCGCCGCCTTGGAGATCAGGAAGTGCACCTCGCGGTCTTCGCGGATCAGGCAGTCCAGCAGGCGCAAGCCATACTGGGCGCCCGAAGCGCCGGTCATCGCCAGCGTGATGCGTTCCGGACCATTGTTCATTGCAGCGCCTCGGCGAGTTTGCCGTGCAGGCCGCCGAAGCCGCCGTTGCTCATGATCACCACGTGGGTGCCGGGCTGGGCCTGGCTCTTCACGCGCTCGATGATGCCTTCCAGCGAATCGCTGACGATCGACGGCACGGTGCACAATGCGGCGGTTGCGCCCAGGTCCCAGCCAAGGTTGGCCGGCGCGTACCAGATCACCTGGTCGGCATCGACCACGCTTTCCGGCAAACCATCGCGGTGAGCGCCGAGCTTCATCGAGTTGGAGCGCGGCTCGATGATCGCGATCAGCGGTGCGTCGCCGATGCGCTTGCGCAGGCCGTCGAGGGTGGTGGCGATGGCGGTCGGATGGTGGGCGAAGTCGTCGTAAATGGTGATCCCACGGACTTGCGCGACAATCTCCATCCGGCGTTTCACGCTCTTGAAGGCACTCAATGCTGCGATGGCCATGGATGGCACGACGCCGACATGACGTGCCGCAGCCAAAGTGGCCAGGGCGTTGGCAACGTTGTGCTGGCCGGTCATGTCCCACTCGACCACGCCTTGGGCGACGCCTTCAAACATCACTTCGAATGCAGAACCATCTTCGCTGAGCAACTTGACCTGCCACTGCCCACCAGCTCCGGTGGTTTGTACCGGAGTCCAGCAGCCCATTTCAATGACGCGCTGCAAGGCAGGCTCGGTGGTTGGATGAATCACCAGGCCTTCGCTCGGGATGGTCCGCACCAAATGGTGGAACTGCCGCTCGATGGCCGGGAGATCGGGGAAGATGTCGGCGTGATCGTATTCCAGATTGTTCAGGATCGCGGTACGCGGGCGGTAGTGGACGAACTTGGAACGCTTGTCGAAGAAGGCGCTGTCGTATTCGTCGGCTTCGATGACGAAGAAGGGCGTGTCACCCAGACGCGCCGACACCGAGAAGTTCTGCGGCACGCCGCCAATCAGGAAACCCGGGCTCATGCCCGCATGTTCCAGCACCCAGGCGAGCATGCTGCTGGTGGTGGTCTTGCCGTGGGTACCGGCAACGGCCAGCACCCAGCGGCCTTGCAGGACGTGATCCGCCAGCCATTGCGGGCCGGAGACGTAGGGCAGGCCTTTGTTCAGCACGTATTCGACGGCAGGGTTGCCCCGGGACATGGCGTTGCCGACCACCACCAGGTCCGGTGCAGGATCGAGCTGCGCCGGGTCGTAGCCTTGGGTTAACTCAATGCCCTGCGCCTCGAGCTGAGTGCTCATCGGCGGATAGACGTTGGCATCGGAGCCCGTCACGTGGTGGCCCAGCTCTTTGGCCAGAACCGCCATCGAACCCATGAAAGTACCGCAGATACCAAGAATATGAATGTGCATAGTCGACCTCGTAAAACATGGCCGCAGGTTAGCCCAGGATAGGTAAATTCGCACTCAGTGTTTGAAGATCACCGCCGTCTCTGTAGGAGCGAGGCTTGCCCGCGAAGGCCATTACGCGGTTTAACGGATGGACTCGCGTTATCGTTTTTCGCGGGCAAGCCTCGCTCCTACAGGGGCGGCGTGGCCTAGCGGGCGATGCCGTGTTTACGCAGCTTTCTATAGAGGGTATTTCGGCTCACACCCAGCTGTTCAGCCGTGTGGGTCATATGCCACCGTGTCTGCTCCAGCGCATTGAGCAGCGCCAGCCGCTCGGCATCATCCAGCGGAAACTCGGATGGCGCTTCGACGGCCGTCACCTGCGCCGGCCGAGCCTGACGAATCATTGCCGGCAAATCCTCCAAGCCGATTCGCCCGCCGTCACACAACGCCGCCAACGTACGCAGTACATTGCGCAACTGCCGCACATTCCCCGGCCAGGCAAAATCCAGCAACGCCTGGCGTGCCGGCGCGTCGATGATCACCGTCTCACCGTCCGCCTCTTCGGCCAGCAAAAAATCGAGCAATTGGGACTTGTCGCTGCGCTCGCGCAACGCCGGCAGTGCCACTTCCAGCCCGTTCAGCCGGTAATACAGATCTTCGCGGAAGCTGCCGTCCTGCACCCGTTCCAACAGATTGCGGTGAGTGGCACTGATGATTCGGACATTGACCGACTCCGGTTCGCCGCCAATCGGTACCACTTGACGATCTTCCAGCACCCTTAACAGCCGGGTCTGCAACGCCAGCGGCATGTCGCCGATTTCATCGAGAAACAAGGTACCGCCATCGGCCTGCTGCAACTTGCCGCGCATGCCCTCCTTGCGCGCCCCGGTGAAACTGCCGCCGCGATAGCCAAACAACTCGCTCTCGATCAGGCTTTCCGGAATGGCCGCGCAATTGAGCGCGACGAAGGCCTTTTCGGCCCGTTGACTGGCATGGTGCACGGCTTTGGCGAAGGCCTCCTTGCCGGAGCCGGTTTCGCCGTTGATCAGTAATGGCACGTCACGCTCGAAGACTCGCAGGGACTTGCGAAAATCGTCCTGCAGCGCCGTGTCGCCCAGACAGATTCCGGACAGCCGGGGACGCTCGGCCACCGTCGGACTGCGCACCAGCGGCACCGGAAGGCTGCGCGGCTGCCCTCGGAGCAAGGCAAACAGACTCCGCCCGTCACGGGTGCGCAACGGCCAACTGGCGCTGGCATTGACGCTCGCACGGCCGAGCAGTTCGTCCAGGGAGCAATCGAAAAACGCCTCGACCGGTTTGCCCAGTAATCCACCGCGGATATGTCCCAACAGGTTCAACGCGCTCTGGTTGACAGCGCTGATGCGCCCTTCCCCGTCGAACGCCAGCAGCCCTTCGCTGAACAAACCGACGGATTCGGCCTGAAGATGAAAACGCAGCAACCATTGATTGTCGAAATACCGCAGGAAATAGCAGCTCTCGATCATCTTCGCCGACAGGTTGACCAGGGCCATGGTGTGGAACTGGCTCTGGCGTGAAACTTCGTGGCGCGCCGAGGACACGTCGAGCACCGCCAGCAGTTCGCCATGAGGATCGAATACCGGGCTTGCCGAGCAGGTCAGGCCCGTATGGCGACCTCGAAAGTGTTCGTCCTGGTGGATGGTCAGGGACTGACGCTCCACCAGGCACGTGCCGATACCATTGGTGCCTTCACAGGCCTCGCTCCAGTCGGCGCCCAGCCAAAGCCCGGCGCGCTCGAAAATCTTCCGCTCGGCCGGCGCGGTGACACAGTTGAGAATGACCCCGCGGGCATCGGTGAGCAGCACCGCGTGGCCGGCGCCGGAGAGCTGTTGATGAAGGCTGGACATTTCGTTGCCGGCAATGTGCAACACCTGCTGCAAACGTTCACGACTTTCCAGCAGGCGTCCATGTTCCAGCACCGTCGGCGCCATGGCCAGGGCCGGGTCGAGGTGGTAGTCCTCAAGGCAGCGCAGCCAGGAGCGGGCAATAGAGGGATCGCTGCCGGGCCCCTGCAGGTGGGATTTCCCCTGGGTGACGGTCAAGACCTGCTGGGCATGGCGACTCAAATGGTTGTCGTGCATTTTCTTGTTCTTCTCCCGAGCGATTTTCACGCCGCCCTGTTGTACGCGAGCATCCTCCAGCGGAGCCAGCATTGCAATGCTGGCAAGACCGCCCGGTCACAAGCTGTGCCAGAACCGGTACAAAGTGTCACAGAGGCTGTACCGAAAGCATCACAACCTGCGCCCGCCTGTCCGACAAAAATCGCGCAAGGCCTTGATTTACCTATGCTGCAGCGCAGTGGCCCGACCTTTGCTCTACGCTTATAACAAGCGCACATGCGCGCTCTCTTATAAGTACAAAAGCCAAGGAGAACTATCATGCGTTACGCTCACCCCGGTACTGAAGGCGCTATCGTTTCGTTCAAGAGCCAATACGGTAACTACATCGGCGGCGAGTTCGTCGCGCCTGTCAAAGGTCAGTACTTCACCAATACCTCGCCAGTGAATGGCCAACCGATTGCCGAATTCCCGCGCTCCAGTGCCGAAGACATCGAAAAAGCCCTGGACGCTGCCCACGCCGCCGCCGATGCCTGGGGCGCCACCTCCGTCCAGGCGCGCTCGCTGGTGCTGCTGAAAATCGCCGACCGCATCGAACAGAACCTGGAACTCCTGGCAATCACCGAGTCCTGGGACAACGGCAAAGCCGTGCGCGAAACCCTTAACGCCGACATCCCGCTGGCCGCCGACCACTTCCGCTACTACGCCGGTTGCATCCGTGCGCAGGAAGGCAGCGCCGCGGAGATCGATGGCAACACCGTGGCCTATCACATCCATGAACCGCTGGGCGTGGTCGGGCAGATCATCCCGTGGAACTTCCCGATCCTGATGGCCGCCTGGAAACTCGCCCCGGCCCTGGCTGCCGGCAACTGCGTGGTACTCAAGCCAGCCGAGCAAACCCCGCTGGGCATCACCGTGCTGATGGAACTGATCGGCGACCTGCTGCCGCCTGGCGTGCTCAACGTGGTGCAAGGCTTCGGCAAAGAAGCCGGTGAAGCCCTGGCCACCAGCAAGCGCATCGCCAAGATCGCCTTCACCGGCTCGACCCCGGTCGGCTCGCACATCATGAAATGCGCGGCTGAAAACATCATTCCGTCCACCGTGGAGCTGGGTGGCAAATCGCCGAACATCTTCTTCGAAGACATCATGCAGGCCGAACCGTCCTTCATCGAAAAAGCCGCCGAAGGCCTGGTGCTGGCGTTCTTCAACCAGGGCGAAGTCTGCACCTGCCCTTCCCGCGCCCTGGTGCAGGAATCGATTTACGACGAGTTCATGAA